>FTEL01008240.1_pt1 | contig 28587 bp, 28 predicted proteins | sample 1658911 | NCBI WGS metagenome assembly FTEL01 (sample SAMEA3914869, study PRJEB12502) | metagenome | biome: forest; material: soil | place: USA | collected 2012-03-12 | depth 0.1 m
GGGGAGGGGGGTGGAAGGGGACGTACGAAAGGACACCAGGAACAGGCCGGCTCGGAGAGGCAGTTGCCGCAGTACTGTTGGCGCCAGCAGCGGCGGAAGTGCTCGTCGGGGACGGAGGGGTGGTGTTTGGAGGATTGCATTGTTTCTGTTTCTACTACGGGTGTTGGCTACGTCTGTCTGGACGATGTATCAATGGATGGCCAATGCGATAGATGTGGGGATATTGAATGGTTGATGGAGGTCTTGCTCGGTGTGGTGTTCGAGATGTGAGGGTTTGAGGATGAGGGGCAGGCGCGGGGCACAGCATGACGCGCGGGAGCTGACGACGCACGGCGAAGTCAGGTGCAGAAGGCTGAGACCAGATCCCGATGCATGCTTCAGACGGCTGGGGTCTGACTCCTGGGCCTACACCAATATCAAATCTTCGACAACAAAAACCCGTAAGCTTTTAAAGACCGGCCGATCTACCTGGCTATGCGACCTCTTGAAATCAAGCCGTCCAACCACATTTAACTTGGAATAATGATCCCGCCATGCAGCATCTACGTAAATAGTACTCCAGCAGGGAGGTTAATATCAACCCCCCAGCCCACCAAACCCCCCTCACATCCTCACAATACTCCTCGCCCTCCTCCTCTCCTCCTCCCCAATAACCCACTCCATCCCGCCCTCCTCTCCCCCCAGCTCCTCCCACTCCTCCTCCTCCATATTCGCCACCATCAACACCTGCGCGGTCCTCCCAAACACCTCCCTCACCCCATAATTCCCCTTACTAATCACCCCCACGATCCCCCCAAAATCCCTCTCCATCCTGATCGCCCCGTACGGACTCGTCCTGCCTCCGGCATAACTCCACACCCGCTTCTCAAGAACCCGCGCGAGGTAATCCGCCGTCAGCTCCAGCAGGGCCGCATACGTCTTTGGCGTGAGCAGCCGCGCGACGGGGCGCATGAGGGCGTCCCACCCGTGCTCGAAGATGCGCGGGACTTGGTCGAGGAGCTCCTCGTCGGTCTGGTCGTTTTGTGCCGCGAGCTCGGCGAGCTCGTCCTCGCCGAGCGCGTAGTCCGCGTCGCGGAAGGTGTCGGTTAGGACGGGCCGCAGGCGGGGCTTGATGACCTGGCTGAAGAGGGCGCGGACGCCTTCGTTGAGGAGCTCAGAGGCCTTGGCGGAGAAGGCGGCGTTGAGGTTGGAGAGGCGGGTGGAGACCTCTGCGGCGTCGTTTTTGAAGGGGAAGGCGACTTGGAGGGGCTTTTCATGCGCGCCGGTGGAGGATTGGGGTTCCGGGGGGGTGATGAAGTTGGAGACGATGCGGGCGAGGTATTCGATGGCGACGTCGAGGCTGTTGATGAGGACGATGAAGGAGACGATGAGGTGCTCGGGCGGGAGGTTTCCCTGGACGGCGGCGCGCGGGTACGACTCGTCGCGCATCTTGCGCTGCAGCATGCCGATGAAGTCGGTGCCGAGGAGGCTGGAGATGTTGGGGATGACCGCGTCGATGACGCCGCGCTGGGAGGTGGAGATGGAGCGCCGGATGACGGTGTTGACGATGTACATGACGACGTCGACGGCCGAGATGATGTACGGGGCGTTGCCGTCTATCGGCTTGCTCATGTTGAGCGAGAGCCCGCTGGGCTCCTCGTCGAGCTGGAAGGCCTTCTCGACGGAGCGGCGGAAGAAGAAGTTGGTGAGATCCCGGTAGGGCCCGATCAGCTTGCCTGACACCTTCCGGCTCAGGTTGGCCTTGATCAGGAGGTCGGGGAGAACAAGAGGGACGTCCTCGGGAGAAGCGGGGTCCTAGGCCAGTTAGAGGGTGAAGTAAACACCTGAAAGACGGCCAAACTCACCTTGCACTTTCCAGCAAGGAACCGCGAATAGACGGACCACTTCTCGAGCATGACGGCAATCTCGACCAGCAATGCGTCCACCTCTTTCATGTTGACGCCCTCGTCCTCGCTGTTGCGCACTTCGTTGGTGCCGCCCCCGACCGCGGGCGAGTTCACCCGCGGTGTCCCCCCGAAGCCGCGGGTCTGTGGCAGGAAGCTCCTGACCAGATACGAAAAGGGGTAGCTCTTCACGTCGGTGAGCCTCCGATCGACCGTCCGGTCGTCGCTCCACGAGTCCAGGATGATGCCCCCCTGCACGTCAGCCTCCATCTGCAGCCTCTCGATGACCTTGACCATCTTGCCCGTGCCGTAGTGCCGCTCGACGAGCCCGCTGTGGGCCTCAACAATGCGAGCAATATGATCAAACAGCCTCGTCAGAGCATTCGCGAAGAACACCCCATCCTTCCTCCCCGGCCCGCCGGCAGGGCCAGCCCCCTCCTTAAGCGACGCCCTCGCCTCGCCGGCCACGCCCTGGCAGATATACTGCCCATACACATCCAACCCAACATCCCCCCTCCCAATCAGCGGGAACAGCTTAAAGAACCTCGTCACCTTTGCCGCATCCCCCTCAGCAGCAGCCTTCTTAAACTCCCTCAAAAACAAACTGCACAAACTCTCCCGTGCCTCCTCCAGCGTAACCCACGGCGGATCAGGCACCTCCACGGTCGGCACAACCGCAGCCGCGAACCCGCCGCGCACGATATCGTCCGGCACGCGCGCAGCACGACTAATATATCCGGCCGCAGCCTCCCAGTCCTGCGGGGCTCCCATACTCCCCACAACTCCGGCAACGCACGCCTTGAGCTCGGCGACCTGCTCCACGACTCGCAGGGTATCCTCGACGCGCTGCTTCTCAAGGTCCAGCGCGCGCACGCGGCCCGACAGGCGCGAGGCCGTCTCGGAGGCGGACGCCAGCATGGTATTGGAGACGCCACGGGCCGCGATCACCTGGGCGCCGAGGCCCGCGCGGAGGTTGTCGAGGCGCAGGAGCGAGCGGGCGAGGTCGGCGTGGGTGGAGAGGAGGGTGTCGAGCTGGGCGGTGAGGGTGGATTCGCGGGCGTGGAGGGTGGTGAGGGCGGCGCGGATCTCGGCGGGGGTTGTGGCCGTGCGGAGGGCGGCGGAGGGGGAAGCATCTTTTTGGGGCTTCGAGGGGGTGGTGGTGGTTGTGATGGTGGTGGTGGTTGTTGTCGCTGTGGCTGTGGTGCCTGAAGAGGTGGCACTCACGGCGGGCGCGCTGGAAGGGCCGCTGCTCTTATGGGCGGCGGCAGACATGTTGGCTGTCGAGCGGGTGGCGGCGCCATTGGGAAGGGCGGACATTGGTGCTGCCGTCGCGACAATGGCGGCGCATTGCTGCTGGGCGCGCCGAAGGGGGGGAGGTCGGAGGGTCCCAGGGTTGCGTGGTGATGCCCCACTCCAGGTTCCAGGTGTCGTTGCTGCTGGAGGTTCGGTGTTATTGATACTGTGTGTATTGTACAATGTGGGACGAGACGGGGGGGGCATTTTGGCCAATCACAAGTCCTTCCGTAGCTCAGTCTCGTACCATATTCATGTAAAAATGAAATAATTACAACGTACGGATACTCCTTTCCCACCTGCCTGACTTTGCACCTCCTCCCTTCCAGTCCCAGCTGCCTACCTAGGTACTGATTGCTCCCAAAACGAGGCTTTGGGTGCGATAACTCTCCATTATCACATTTTTCAAGCCATTTGTTAGCGCGACGCGTCTGGGAAATCCCAGAGGCAGCCAACACTGTGAGTTCGATCTTCGTTCCCCTTTATGGGCCGACTGCTTCCTCCCACGCCTGTTCCGGATTCGGCTCTTCCAGCTCGGAAAACTGCCTCTTGGTCCTTCCTTTGAGACTTTCATCTGGGATAGCCACACCTCGACAAGTACCAGCGCAAGGCCAGCTGCCCACTGCGGGAGCGGCTGGGGCATGTTGCCTTCCCCATCGCCGGAACGGTCTGGCGGCGTTCTGAGAGTGGTTCGGGGTGCTGCAAGTGAGGGTCGAGAGTTGGATAAGGCAGAGTGTGTTGGAATTTCGTCTTGGGACTACGACGCGAGGGGACGCTCTCGCTGGTTTCTAATGGGAGAGCATGCCTCCTCAAACGCGCGACCACATCCGAGTGTAGCTCGTTGTCCCTTGAATATCGATTCCTTGAAATACAGCCCCTACTCTATGCTAAGTGCAGGAAATGCGCGCACACACAGTATCTGGGCAGGTACAAAGACTAAAACAAACCCCCAGAACGCCCTGGATCTTCCCTACGACCGCAAGATATCCTTCGCCGCCTTCAGATCAGCAATCTTCTGGGTCAGCCGCTCGCGTTGTTCCCTGATGCGCGGCGACTCGCCCGCGATGCTCTCCAGTTCCTCCGCCCGCAACCCGATCACCCACTCCTGGCTGAGCACCCCAAGCGGCGTCGACGGCCCAAATAGGAGGCGGTAGTTGACCGCCTGGTTGAGCACGTTGTCGACGAACCGCTTGCGCGCGATGTCGTAGTAGGCACGGAGGTCGTCGTGCATCTTCTCGACCACCTCCTCTGCGTTGGACTGCTCCTCGGTCACGTTTCGGACCTGATCGATCTTGATATTCCCGAAATCGTCCTCGAGATTCTCGAGTCGCTCGGCGATGCGCTGGCCGCGGCTCTGCTGCCGGATCGCGTTGAAGCGGTGGTCCAGCGTGTACGGCTTGCCGTCGCGCTCCGTCGACGCGAGGAACTCGGCCGCCTCCATACCCCCCTTGTACCGCGCCAGCACCTCGTCGAGGATCGCCGACCGCAGCTCGCGGCGCACGCCAGGGTCCGCGCAGACGTCCTCCAGCGCCGCGTCAATGAAGCGGTGGATCACCAAGATGACCCGGCTGACGAACGACGTGCTCATAAGGGGCCACTTGCTCGACTGCTCGCGCCAGGCGCCCGTCCAGACCGCGCTGCTGAAGGTGCCGAGATCCATCCCGCGCGACTGCCCGTACAGACCGCCGATCCACTCCATGATGTCGTCGTCCGGTTCGTGAGTCTGGTACTCGTAGCTGACAATGCCCTCGAGCTCGGGAAAGTCCTCGGCGTCGATGTCCCGGGCAAACTGGAGGATCCTGTCCGCCGTCGGGTCCTTCACCTTCTCGCCCCCCTCCGTCTCGTCAGACTCACCGATCTCCTCAAACCGCCGAACCATCGACTTCTCCTCAAACTCCTCACTAAACGCATCCGCAAGGTGCACCACCTGCGTCACGAGCCGCAGGTCGATCGAGTTCTCAAACACGCCGTCTCCCGCGTATTGCGCCTCGAGCGCCTGCCGCACGCGCGTCTGGAACCGGCCCGCGATGCCGCTCAGGAACCGCCGCTGCTCGTGCTCGTCCCTGCGCGACGGGCCGAGCGTCGTCAGCAGCGTCTCGGTGCCGCGGAGCATCGTGCCAATATCCTTGCGCAGGCCCGAGAACTCGCGCCGCGCCATCTCGCCGAGCAGCTCCGCCAGGCGCGCCTTGAGCGCTCGCACGCCGACCCGGTCCGCCGGGAGGGTGTTCCAGGGCGCCTCGTTGAACAGGGCCTCGCGGTCCTGGAAGTCGGCGTCGCCTTGGTCTGCGCCGCGGCTGCGCACGAGGTAGTAGCCCAGCGTGAGCTGCTTCTTCTTGCCGCGGACGATGTTGCAGACGGCGGCCTGGGCGCTTGGCTCCCTCACCAGGTCGGGCTTGGTCAGGATGCCGAGGGTGCGCTCGCCGTCCTTGTCGTACTCCTCCGCCATGGTCAGGATCTCCTGCGTCGACACGTCGACGTTGCTGGGCAGCACGGCCAGGATGACCGTGCGGCTGTCCTGGATGTACCACCGCACCATGTTGGTGACCATGGCCATGTCGGCCTTGGTGGTGATGCCCTCGGTGGGGGTGCGGAAGATGCCCGGCACGTCGATCACGGTGAGGTAGTCGACCGAGGGCCCGCAGATCTCGATCTTGAGCACGTCGAGGCTGAACACGCTGCCGCCGTTCCCCTGCGGCGCCGTGTCCGCGCGGGGCTGGGAGTCGAGCTCGGACGGGTAGTCAAGGGATTCATCGTCGGAGGGGTAGCCCGAGTCGGGGTTGCTCCTCATCCGGATGCCCATCCTCGCGTTGACCTGTCCACCGGCGTCAGCCTACATACTCCAGGAAAGAACGAAACTTTGCTTCAACCCAACATACCTCCCTCAAGATCCTAGGGAAGCTCTCCCGAAACTGAGCAGGCGAAAGGCCCTCGGGGCGGTACGCCTCGACGTGCGCCTTGTGCGCCGGCGACTCGTTGGGGCCCGGGATGATGCTGACTTCCACGCGGGCGACATCGTCACGGCGCTGGGTGATTTGCGTGGCGTACCGGGTGCACAGCTCGACATCGCGCGGGAACGGGATGCCCGTCAGGCTTTCGAGGAGGGAGGATTTGCCTGAGCTTTGGTCGCCCACGACGACAAGCTGGTTTGGGGTGTTGTTAGTGGGGTGTGAGGGTTGCGTGGTAGAAGGGGGACTAACCTGAGGTAGCGGGACATGCTTGCCGATGTTGATCTCGCGGAGCTTGTCGATCTTGCGTAGGAGGGCGGCGCTGACGAGCAAGTCCTGCTCGGGCGAGTTGGTGTCCGCAGTCATGACGATTGTCAGGTTGGAAGAACAACCTCAGCTGGAGTCTGAGCCAGAGGTATGGTCTTGGGTGACTAGACTGTCTCTGGGCAGCTCTTGTACAGTGTAGAGGAAGATTGGAAGTCAATGGAAAGGAACTAGACGATATGTTAAGCTCCTTGGTGCAAGAGATGCCAACCAGACAAGACACTATCTTCCTACCTCTCACCCGTTCTTATACACGTCCCCCAGCATCACCCCCACCACCCCCTCCCCCCATCTTCACAAGGCTGCGCGGCCGCTATCGCGGGGCAGACTGAAAGCCCCGGCCGCAGGGGTGTTGGAACCGGCCCTGCGCAAGGGGCCTCAGGGCAGGTAGGTGCGTTTGTAGTTGGCCTCATTGCAGCCAAATATGTATGCGGTTAGCCGCCTGTGGTTTTTGCTTTAGAAAGTTGGGATTTGGAGTGGCTGAGCGAGGTTGACGCGTCGTTGGTTGGTTAATGCACTGCGTCCTCAAGCGGCCGCTCTTTGGACAACGCCACATCATGCTAACCGACCTCGTTACCAAGCAACGGCCCAGAGCCTTGCGGCACGGGACCGGTAGCTCGTTTCAGGGGGGAGGGCGCTGCAGGCCTTGCGTTGGGTCTTTCGCTTGAACGGCAAGAAGCGGCCGCTCAAGCACTGTTATAGCATCTTGCATCTTGGCAGGCGTTCTTTCGGGTCTTGAATCCTGAATAACCGAGTGAGGTGTGGCTCAGGGGTCGGTGTTAGGGGTATGGGATTGTTTGTCGCTGACTGGTAGGTTAAGCGCCTTGATGCAGGCAGTCCCAAAAGGCGCCATTTAACATTCTGAAGAGGAAAGGGGGGGGAGGGGGAACAAAAAGGAGAGTAGCATAGAGGAAGAGTCCAAGAATGAGAGGGATGCTGCAGCAACCACCTGGTTCCCGTTAGAAGCTACAGGGTAAAGTTGAACACCAATGAGGGCTTCAATATTTTGTCAGCAACCCCCACAATCATCATCGCCCTTTAACTTACAAAACAACAACGCTCCCCCCAGGCCGACCTTTCTTTCAACTATTATTCTTGTATCTATGTATGTACAGGCTCTCTCACCCGGGCAACAGTCAACTCCTGGCCACTTCGTCGTCGGGTAATACCAACCAAAAAAACACAAAGCGTTTGTCTAGGTAGTAGTAGTCTCCCTGGCGCCGACCCCCAAGTAAACAAACCCCCCAACACCACCCTCACTCATGTATGTATGTACAACAACATGCACCGCCACCCCCCTCTCACCAACTCCATCTCCCAAAAAGAACGAGCCACCAAACATCTATCATCATACCACCCCTCATAACCCAATACTCATCATCCACAATCATCACATCCCGCCCCATCTATCTACTTACACAGCCTGGCTATACCCACCCCCAAGATACCCCCTCCGCTTCCCATACCTCCACCATTTCCGCGCCTCATCCGCCCAAAACACCCCACTGCACAGCACCAACAGCCCCATCAAATCCCTCCACCCGAGCGCCTCCGTCTGGAAAACCTCCTGCAACCACGGCAGATACACCACCGCCAACTGCCCCGCCAAACTCCCCGCCACCGCCCAGTTAAACAGCGCGTTACTCAACAACCCGACCTCCCCCCTCAGCACGGACTTCGACTCAGACCGGCACGTCAGCGCGTTGAACATGTCGAACAGCACGAAGCAGGTGAAGGTCATGGTCGTGTCGCGCCGCGTGACTTGTCCGTCGTCGAGCATCTCGTGCGTGTAGACTAGCATCGTGCCGGCCATGATGATTGCCGCTTGGGTGAGGACGCGGGTGAGGAGGGGCCGGGTGAGGACGGCGTCGCCGCGGCGGCGGGGCGGGCGGTTCATGACGTCTTTGTCGACCGCTTCGACGCCGAGGGATTGCGCGGGGGGGCCGTCCATGATGATATCTAGCGGGGGTTAGTTTATTGGTTTGAGTGGGGGGTGGGGATGGGGGGCTCACTGATCCAGAGAATCTGCATCGCATTCAGCGGGGACTTGAACCCCAGCGCGGTGCAGAGCAGGACGAGGGACAGGCCAGCGGCGCTGGTGGAGAGCTGGAAGGTCAAAAAGTTCTGGATGTTGTTGAAGATGGCCTTGCCCTCCTCGATGGCATGGAGGATGGTGGAAAAGTCGTCGTCGGTGAGGATCATGTCGGCCGCCTCCTTGGCGACGTCGGTGCCGTGCATGCCCATGGCGATGCCAATGTCGGCCTTCTTGAGCGCCGGCGCGTCGTTGACCCCGTCGCCCGTCATGGCGACAATATCGCCGCGGGACTGCAGGGCCCGGATGATCTTCATCTTGTGGTCCGGGTTTGTCCGGGCGAAGATGGTGGTGTGATCCATCGCGCGGGCGAGGTCCTCTTCGGACATGGCGTCGACCTCGTCGCCGCGGAGGACCGGCTTGACCGTGATCTGGTTCGAGGTGTGCGCGGTCGGGGTAGCTATGGACATACCCAGCTGCTTCCCGATCGCAAGCGCCGTGGTCTCGGCATCGCCAGTGATCATGATCACCTTGACGCGGCCGCGCATCAACTTCCTGATTGAACGGCCCACGCCGGGCCGAGGAGGATCGCTCATTCCAACCAGGCCGGCAAAGGCGAGGCCCTTGTACTGCTCCTCAACGCCGTGGTGGTGAACTGGGCTCTCGTCGCCAGGGGAGCTGCTCCTAGCAGCAGCCTTGCTGGCCCTTGACCTTGTGACTGGCCCGCTCGCGAACGCCAAAATACGGAGACCCTGTTCAGCCATCTGCTCGGCTGCCTGGAAGGCCTCTTGCCGGCGGGCAGAATCCAGGACGATCTCACGGCCATCCTTAGTGACATACGTGTCGCAAGCCTCGAGCACCTTGTCGATGGCGCCCTTCATGTACGCAAACTCCTTGTCGCTTTTGCCGCCCTCGGAGCCGATCGTGACGCCCATCCACTTGCGCTCGGAGCTGAAGGGCGTCTCGCATACGCGGTGCCCGATCGAGTCGCGGACGTCGTGTTCCTTGAACCGATCCAGGAGATCCAGCATGGCCACGTCCGTGGGCTGGCCGACCCACCGCGTGTATGTGGACGTGTGGCCTCGGCTCTGGGTCGAGGAGAGCACGGCCCTTGTGGCGGCGCCATTCTCGGTGTATTTGCGAGCGAGGCGCGCATTGTTAGCAATATTGCCGATGCGAAGGATCCTGTGCGCGGCAGGATCCAGCTTGGTCTCTGCCTCTTCGTCGTCGGACTCAACATTGAACGGCTCCTCCTTGCCAAAGAACCACATCTTGGCGGTTGTCATGTGGTTCATGGTGAGTGTACCTAGCGAGTGTCAGCATGACCCAATTCCTCGGATTCGGGGTCCCTTGGTCCCTGCATACCTGTCTTATCCGTGCAGACCACATTGACAGACCCCAGGGTCTCCACCTTGGGCATCCTGCGCACAATGGCGTTGTGTTTGGCCATCCTGTGGACTCCGAGAGCGAGAGTGACGGTGACGATGATGGGGAGACCCTCCGGAATGGCTGCAACGGCGAGAGAAATAGAGATGGTGAATATTTCGAGGAGCTTCTTCCCCTGAAACCAGCCGATGAGCGAGATCAAGCCGATGATTACAAAGGACGCTTTGCTCAGCTGAGACCCCAAGTCGTCCATGGAGATCTGCAGCGGCGACCGGGGACTCTCGGTCCCCGAGACGCTCGTGGCGATGGTGCCAAAGTGTGTGTCGCCGCCGGTAGCAAACACGATGCCCTGCCCGTGTCCAGATTTTACCAGCGTTCCCATGTAGGCGATATTCTGCGGCCCATCGTGATCGCCCTTGGTGGCGCCAGCTCCAAAAGTAGGCTGAGGCGGTTGCAGCGAAGCATTGCCATAGCTGGGGACGCCCAGCGCGCGGCGCGGGCGCGTGTTCGCGGTGACCCTGACAGGCTCGTTCTCTCCCGTCAGGTTCGACACGTCGATGGTCAAGTCGGCAGCCTTGGTGACTCGGATATCAGCGGGGATGCGGTCGCCAGTGGTAAACAGCACCAGATCGCCGGGCACCAGCTGCGCGGCCATGACCTTGGATGATGTTGCCTCCAGAACCTCCTCCTCGGGCGTGACGGAGCCAGAGCTCTCGGGCAGGTCGGGGGTCTTGTCGCCGGCCCCCGGCCAGACAGGCGAGCGCGAGCCTGGGGTGGCCTTGGCTGACGCCTGTTTGCGCACGAGATGCGCGTGGTTGGGGACCAGGTGGTTGAGGGCCTCGATGGACTTCTCGGAGCGGTATTCTTGGACGAAGCCCACGCTCACGACAATGGTGACGGCGACCGTGATGCTCACCGCATCGTCCATGTTGCCAACCAGAATCGATGCGCCGGCCGAGACCAGGAGGAGCAGGATCAGGGGCTCCTGGAACTGCTTGATGAATCGCAGCCATATGGGCTCGGGCTCGTCGTGGGGGATCTCATTGGGGCCGTAGTCGCGTAACCTCGAGAGGGCTTCGGCGGGTGTGAGGCCGTGGGTCAGCGACGTTTTTTGGCGGGAGGCGACTTCGATCGGGGTCAGGGACGCGTAGTCATCGGCGACGCTCTGTTCCATCTCGTGGTTAGCCCATCGTCTTGCGCCCAGCTGGGCCGTGGCAGGCCTACTCTTGACTGCGCCGAGGTCGTCCGCGGGCTCAACCTGGGCGAGGCGGACCAGGAGCGGTCTGCTTGCGCCGAGACTGGCGCTGACCCTGGCTCGGGCGAGTTCTGGTAGATGGGCAGGGCATCGCCATCGTCTTTGCGCGAGAATCGGTCCATGTTAGAGGGAAGGAGGGAGGGCGGAAGTGGGCGCAGGAGACCCCGGGCGGGAGTCGATGGGCCAACCGAACGTCATCAATGGGTTGCAGCGACGGGCCACGAGGGCCAGCAAACGACCAGACGGGAGGGAGAGACTCGATCCGGGACAAGAAACGAGGAGAAACGCGGGTTTCTGGCTCTAATAATCAATACATCAAAAACGAAGCAACAACATTGCCGCGGCAGGAAACCGTATGGCGTTCCAGATGGAGTTGGACGTGTCCCTGGGGGGGGGGGCGGGTTTGAGGTGGAAATCTGGACCAAAGCCGAGACTGGACTGCTCGTGGAACGTGTTTTATTCCGGGGTTGCCATCGCCCATCCCCCATGCCACATCCCCCCTGTCCTCCAAGCACCCACCCACTTTGTGCAGGGCCAACAGGACAGGGGGGATGGGGGGGATTGGGGGCGCCAGGAACGGCGGGCCAGCAGCTCCTGTGGGCTTGGCCGCATGTCGAGTGACAGATCCCGACCCCCAGAGAGGATGGCGTCACATTGCCGCTGCACTGACATGGAAAACGAGCTGCTGCAAGACATTGAGACCTGTTCCACCGCAATTCGCGTGTTGAGGGTTCAGGCATCCGGAAACGAAAGCGGATTGAACCCGGCACTGCATTCCAGTACACCCAGGCAGACACCCAGACATCATCACCCGACAGCGACTCGGATCGGTTTGTCGTTCTGTACCTGTCCAGAGCTCCCATGTTCCGATCATGCCGGGTCGACGTGGGCCGACCGAGTCTCCATGCCACGACTCGAGGCTCCCTCAAGAGCGCGGTCTGTCTGGCAGTGCGAACAGAGTGGAGAGAGCAGGAGGTCAATCCGCAGGTTGAGGCGAGCCTGGGACACACAAAAAGACAGGGTCCCTCCCGGCAGGGAGAGAGCAGAGACCCGTTGCAGGGCTGAGCGTTGCCGGGTCGCTCAACTGCCAGACAACAGCAGAGCAGCAGACAAACGATGGACGAGCGATGGATGGCACGATGGCCGATTCTGGAACTGCAATCTGGATTCGCGCAGATGGTGCTGTTTGGCTGCAGCACAAAAATTAACTCCTGCAACCTGACTGGCTGGGTGCAACTCGAGCCTGGGGCCACCTGGGCAGCTTCAGGGCGACACCAAGCCACGTGACTCGCTGCCTGCTGCACCTCGTAATCGCAGGCCGGACTTGGGGTGACTTGGGTGTCTGACTTGGTGGTGGCTGGTGGGGCCGACCCGCCCCAGCCTCTTAAATTTCGCAGGGGCTTGATTTTCCTGGCGAGCGCCCCAAGCACCTCCATCCCCGACGAACTTGAACCTACCACGTCCCTCCCCTCCCTCTCTTTGCAACTCGATCCCGACCGTCGCCGCCCACCCATCGCGACACCACCGCTGCGTCCCTGCGATCGCGCCCGGTCTGCAGCCCATTGCCTTGCTCGCCGACCTTATTCTCGACGTCCTCGACTTTTTTTTTCAATTGCGCCTGTCCCGTGCGCCCCGCGACAGGCTTCGCGCCATTGCCCAAACAACGCAGACCAGGAGCACGCGTCGGCCCTTGTTTACCTCGACCGCCTGCTGAACCACCACGCCCCCCCCAATCTCCGCCGCCCCACCCCGTCGCGTCACGTCACCTTGTCTCGCGCCTGGCTCTCTCCACCCCGCCATCGAATTATCTTGCCTACCTACCTTGCTCGATAATTGCTGCTGTATTCCTGCTGCGCTGCTATTGATTCCACCTTATTCTTGCTGCCGCTCCCGCTGCCGCCGCCATGTTCTGGTCGGGGACACTGCTCAGTGCCACCGGCCCCTTGGCCAAGGCCTGGCTCTCCGCCAACCAGGAGCGCAAGATCTCCAAGGTCCAGATTCTGCAGCACAACCTCCAGGACAGCGTCGATGCCATCATCGCCCCCAATGATGCTCCCCTCGCCCTGCGCCTCAGCGGCCAGCTGCTGCTCGGCGTCGTGCGCATCTACAGCCGCAAGGCGCGCTACCTCCTTGACGACTGCAACGAAGCCCTGATCAAGATCAAGATGGTAAGTCCCTCCTCCCTCGGACACGCGCCCGACCCGAGCTAGCTCGCTGACGCGTCCCCAGGCTTTCCGGTCCACCGGCAACCACGATATCCCCACAAACCTGCATGCGACGACAAAAGAATCGCTCATGCTCCCCGATACCATTACCCCATATGATAACCTCGACCTGCTGCCGCCCCCGAGCGCCGAGTTCCTCACCTCGCAGCTCGAAGAGGTGACGGCGACTCCGATTAGCAGCCGCAAGTCCGCCGTCCGCCCCAGCCACCGCGACATCAACCTGCAGGAGGACTTCAACAACAGCCAGTTCCTCCAGGATACTACCGGAGATGACGACGAGCTGGCTCTCGCCAACATGGATGATTTGGACTTGGAGCTCGATTTTGGCATGGATATCGACGACCGCCCGTCCAAGTTCATGGACAAGAGCGTTGAAATTGGCAGAGATGCGCCCGCCGCGCGGCCCATCGACGAGGACATGTTCAGCGAGTTGGACATGGGCGGCCCGAGCAAGGATCGCCACGCGCGTGAGGCGTCTCTGGGTTTGGATCTCGACTTTGGTGATGGCGTCCACATCGCCGACGATGAGGGCGATATTCAGATGGGCGACGATGACCTGCAGTTCAACGTCGGGGATGAGTCCGCCATGCCTGGCGCCGGCCGCCCCGATATGAGCCGTGCCCGCATCTCCGAGTCCCCGCTCTCCGACATTGACGAGGACTTTGCCAAGGAGGTCGAGATGGAGTACAGCCGCCACATGAACACCGACATGTACGAGCCGGGCGATGACCCGACAGCCGACACCATCCAGGCGCCCCAGCGACAGAAGAAGAAGAAGCTGCTCCAGCCCGACGACCAGACCATGCTGTCCAACGCTCAAATCAAGGAGCAGCAGGCGAAGCGCGATAACATCCTGAAGCCCCAGACCTTCCTTACCCACGACCCCTACATTGTCGGCCTGATGGATATGCACAAGAACGGCGGCTTTGTCGCCAACATCCTGTTCGAGGGCCGCAGCGAGGGCTGGGCGCCCGAGCTGAAGGGCCTCCTCTCCCTTGGTTCCATCCGCCCCAATGACCTCAAGAGGAAACGGGACAGCGGCGTTGCCGACATCGATAGTGAGGACGAGCACCACGCGTCCAAGTCGCCTCGCCTGGAGCTTCCCGAGGACGAGACCGTCCTTGGCCTCGACGGAACCGTTGCCGGCAACCAGAGCATCGCCGCGGACGGCACCGTCCTCGAGATCCCCGCCGACGAGACGGTCGTCTTCCACGACGACGACGAGAACGAGCAGTCCCGGGAGGGCGCGCCCGCCAGCCCCATGCCCAACTTCGACGACACCACCATGCCCATCGTGCACCCCTCGGACAGCGGGCCCGTGTCCATCGGCACTAAGCACGCCGTGCACATCCTCCGCGACCTGTTCGGCGCCGACGCGGCCACCAACGCCGACAAGCGCAAGAAGACGGCCGTCGTCTTCCAGGAGCTGCTTCCCGAGAAGAAGACCACCAAGGCCGACGCCACAAAGATGTTCTTCGAGTGCCTCGTGCTCGCCACAAAGGACGCCATCAAGGTGGAGCAGCCCGAGGGCGCGCTCGGCGGCGCCATCCGCGTCCGCGGCAAGCGCGGGCTCTGGGGCGACTGGGCCGAGCGCGAGGCCGGTGGCGAGGCTGCCGCCCGCGACCAGCAGCCTGAGCAGAACCGACCTGAGCGCGCGGTGCAGTCGTCGGCTGCCGTGGCTGTCGAGGCGTAGGAGTCTGATGGTGCCGTGTCGGATGCTTCTTGAGAGCATGGCACTGCCTGTTTAATAGCCTTTTCTTGGGAGTGGGTCCGGGTCCGGTTCTTTGTGTACAGCATATCTTCTTGTGTTGTCTGTCTCTCGGTCGGTGGCATGCTCGGGTTGGGAACTGGTGGGCTTGTTGGTTGTCTTTTTGTCGTTTCTTCCTTCTTTCTTGGTCGTCAATACGACCAAGTGGCGTTTGGCGCTCTGGAAGACTGGGAGATACCACGGGGTTGGGGCCTCAGTCGGGGTTGGTGGGTTTGGGAACAAAATTTGTCCGGGCTTCTTGTTCGTCCTGGTGGAGGGGCACAATGTTGTTTGTGATAGTCTTGTGTTTTTGGTGGGGAGAGATGAGCATTGGGTTAGGGGTATTGTTTATTCGGCACGCAGGTTGCTCGCTCTGTTTTGTGTTCTTGGGTTCGTGGGGTGGGAGGTGGGCAAGCGAAGTCGTAGTGTGGTGGTAGGATACATGCAGCTTGCATGTGTCTGCTTAGATAGCACTTGAATCAAGACACTTCAAGTTATTTCCCTGCTACCAAGGTGCGTTGTGTTGCCGCTGGGTGGTTACAAAGTTCGTACTATTTGATGTTGAGATGCAGTTCCAGATATGCTTGACATAGATAGGGCTTGCACCCATACATTTTTCCCAGCTAGATTCCTCTTTCGATAGACTCTCCAAAACAAGAGAAACTAGGTCATTCCAACTTCAACTCCTTGGCCTGCTCCACAAGCTGCTGCTCGTCCGCAACCCCCGAGTACTTGTTGATCCAGCCGAGTACCTCGCGGTGCCACACGAGCGAGTTTTCATGTTTCAGCACCCACTTTGTTTCTTGTTGTTAGCCATATACTCACATCTTCAACCCAGGGGTTACAATGGAGGGTCGAGGGAAAGAGACATACGTGGTTCTCGTCAGGGAACACGAGCAGCTTGCTTGGCACCTTCTTCGCCTGCAACACATTGAACGCAGCCAGACCCTCGGTAATGGGCAGGCGGTAGTCGAGCTCGCTGTGGATGATCTACACCACAATACACCCCTTCCTGTTAGCTACCTAGATACAACTCAGGGGTAAGGGGGGGTTGAGATGGGTACTGACCAGCTGCGGCGTGGCCCACTGGTCAATAAACCGCGCGGGATCCCACTTCTCGTACGCGGCACGGTTCTCCTCGATGGTGCCCTCAAAGTCGTGGATGGGGAAGAACAGCTCCTCGGTGGTCCACTGGTTGAGTGTGCTGTACACGCCGTCGTGGCAGGCGAGGGCCTTGAACTTGCGGCCGAGCGGCTGGCCTTGGATCCAATCTGTTTTTCATACCGCCCGTCAGCAACCCCCTCTCGTCAAAACCACAGAAGGAATCCGGGAAAGAAAAAGAAAAGAAACAGGATAGAAGCAGGAAAGAAAACAATAACAACAAAATACTCACTAATCATAAACCCCCCATAACTCGCCCCAAGCGCAACCGCCCTCCCCCCATCCACCTCCGGCAACCCCCCGTCGCCCACAACCCACTCCCAAACCGCCTCCAAATCCCTATACGGCCTACCCCCCCAGTCCCCCGTGATCCCATCCTGCAACGCCATCCCATACCCCGTGCTCCCCGTCGGGTTCGGACACACAACCACATACCCTTGCTCCGCAAACACGGCCGGGTTCCATCGCGTGCTCCAGGCGTCGAGCCAGGCGCCCTGCGGGCCGCCGTGGATGAGGAAGCAGAGGGGGTATTTCTTGCTGGAGTCCGGGGTGTAAGTGGAGGGGCGGACGACGAGGGCGTGGATGGGGTAGGCGCCGTCGCGGGGTTGGGCGGGGACGGTGATGGAGGAGACGCTGGCGCGGGAGAGGCCGAAGGAGCGGCCTTGTTTGGAGGCGGAGGAGATGATGGTGAATGTGTTTGTGGGCGGGTGGACGGTGGAGAAGCAGGAGTTGTCGACGAGGGAGGTGGTGGTGACGAAGAGGGACGGGGAGGGGAGGAGGTGGAAGGTGCCGACGGTGCCGTCGGGGGTGGCGAGCGGGGTGGGGAGGGCGGTGCCAGCGCGGGAGGGGGTGGAGGGCAGCTGGAAGAGGAGGCCGCGGCCGTGGTGCTCGGCAGTGACGTAGAGGGTGGCGTCGTCGTGGCTGAAGAGGATGGTGTCGGGGCGGGAGTCCCAGGCGCCTTCGCCGTCTGGGGTGGTGTAGAATTCTTCGACGACGGCGGAGGGGTTGGTGATGTCGGGGATGAAGAGGAGGCGGGGCTTGTCGGACTCGTACTGGTTGCTGCGCATGCGCGCGAAGGCGACTTTGCTGCCGCAGTGGGAGAAGACGGGGCTGTTGGAGTAGCCTTCGAGGCCGGGCGTCTTGATGACCCGCGGAGCTGCGGGGGTGGACTCGGTGAAGGTCTTTAGGGGGACAAAGTAGAGGTCCGTCTTGGTGTACAATGCGTCATTGAGCTCGGGGTCCTTGGCCACGAACACTAACCCCTGCGGGCCAATGTCAAAGTCGCCGGTGCCTCCAAAGGGCGGGACGGGCGAGGAAAGGGGGGTGCCGGCCAGGGCATTGGTGAGAGCATCCCCGCTGAGCGAATACTTTCCGTCTTTGTTCTCCAGCGCACCGTAAAAGATGGCGGAGCTGTTCTGGGTGTTCCAGGCATCCCAATGGCGGACGAAGAGGGTGGTGTACACCTTGGCGCTAGAATAGGACTTCTTCTCGGTGGCGGGGTTGACGAGGTGGCCATCAGGGGTTGCCAGGGCCGAACAGGCCAGCGCAACAGACCCATCAGCGAGCTTCTTGACTTTCAGATTGGATATAGGACCCTTGATGGAACCGGCCTCGTATGCCCTGGACGCAGTGGTTGTGTGATGTGAGCGTCCGGCCCCAACACGTCAGCTTCACAACGAGACCACTCACGATGACTCTGGGGACCCGACCCGCTGAACAACGAGGGCAGTACTTCCACTATTGCCGCTCTTCAGATACAGGACCTCATCGTCACTAAGCCAGACGGGCTCGCTGGCGCCGGCCTCCTCAACCAGGCTCTGCGAGTCTCCCGAGGCGATGTCGAGCACCCTGATCTGGGCCGTCTTCTTGTGCTCGTGGAACGAGTATGTCGTCACCTGGTCTTCTCAGTCAGCAATCGGATTGCCACAATAGTTATTTATCCCTTGTGCCATTGATGGAGTGCTGACCCAGTACAGAGCAAGCGTCCCCGCCGGGTTGGGGACGCCAGGTGAGCGGCGGGGCGCCGAGAGCATCACCTCGGGAGTGAACTTGGTTGCCGTGAGCGTCATGTTGTTCTTATGTTTTGCAGTAGTATATGAATGACAAATCGTAACAGAAATCTCAAACAGTTATCCAACCACAAGTTTTGGTTGGAAACCGAGCTATTTACAGAGAGAGGTTGGAGGATGGAGGAGGCGAGACAGCCAACGACGTCTTGGGATCGTGCGGTGAGGTGAGTGAGGGGCACCACCGAGCTACCTGAGTGGCGCCCCGCCTTGACGAGAAGCTCCCGTGTAATTAACGAGGCGGGTGGCCGGAATAGGCAGGCCACCTGTGACGCGCGAGTGCGTGCTCGAGCTCGGACGCCGAGCATCCTTTCTTGAAGCAGGCCGTTGATGCTCTCGCTGGGGCTCAACAGAGCGTCAGTTTTTACTCAATGCGCCTCACACAGACTCGGAATTGCATCCAAGCCCGTCCTACGCGGGCATCAACTGCCGTCGTTACCCAGCCGCTCCCCCCCCAAAGGTTATCCCAGGCCCCCGAGATGTGCATACGAACTGTATCTGTCGTTGTGTGATGTGCTCTGTTGATTCACGGGTTGAAAGTCCCGGCAATGCAAACCTTCATCATATGGTCCCCCTAAGTATCTCAACCCCCTGACAACCAAACGCCGTAATCCTATATCCGGGTATGCCCCCCCAATTTGTATATCCGACCCCGAGTAGAACGCCATGCCCCTGCCCATCAACACCATCATCCCCTTCCTCGAAATCTCACTTCCTCGCCCCAAAGCTCGTCCGAACCTTCTTGGTCTCCCTCCCGTCCGTCTCGCTATCCTCCGCCGCCGCATTCTTCTTGCTGCTCTTCTTGAGCTGCCCCGTCCTCCCTCCGCCACCCCCAGCGCTGTTGGGTGTTGGCGCCCCCGACGGACCGTCGCGGCCCCCTCCGAACGTGCTCGACATGGGCGTTGGCGCGGGCGTGGAGCCGGGTGTTTGCGAGTCCTGGTTGCGCGTGCAAGGGTCAGTCGGTCGTCTATGCCCAACCACTTTAAGTGGACCAGGGACAAAAAGGAATAAATGCGAGGAGAGACAGAAAAAACGTACCGCCGCCGCAGGGTTGTACGACACCGAGCTGCGCGAGAAGACGCGGTTCTGGTCCGCCAGCCCCGTCTTGCGCCGCTGCGCGACCGCCGCGTTGGCGCCCTTGACGTAGTTATCAAACCCAATCACGATGTTCCCACTGGGCGTCGCCTCGAGGTAGTCCGACTCCTTGGTCGCGATGTGTTCTTCCGTCGTGGCCTGTTTTCAGTCGCAGATCGTCAGCGCTTGGTTTTTTTTTTTGGGGGGGGGGGGGGCCGAAGGCCGGGCCGGGCAGGGTACTGCGCAGGTGGGAACCCTACAAGCTTCTTCTCCAGCGCCCTCCGCCGCCCGATCAGCTCCTTAAGATGCTGCCTCTGCTTCTCGTAGAACGGGATCCCCGCTGCCGACGACGAGGTGGTGTCGCCGTTGGTGCCGTTGGAGCCGTTGCTCTTGGAGACGCCGGGCGCTGCGCTTTCCGTCATTGCTGCGGCTCTGCTGCAGTTGGAGTCGTCGTAGATGCCGAGTTTCTTCGTCGCGGCGCTGAGATCGAGGAAATCGAGCCAGCTGTTGTCCTTTTGCTGGGTGGTGGTGTTGGATGCGGGAGGAGCAAAGCCACGGCCGCTGGCTCGCACGGCCGCTTGCCAAATCCCCAGCAGGGTCCCGCTGCACGCGCCCCGCGACCGCCAATCAGCGGGCAGAACACCCCGGCCTCACACTGAACCACGATCATTGCTGGTCGAGTTCAGGTACCAGGTTGATGTACTTGGTTTAGCTACTCATGAACAGGAACTGGAAAAACCACGGAATCCGTGATATTGACTTGATGTCTCTCGAGTCTGCAGTAATTGCATCCCATGATCTTGTTGTTGCTCTTGCTGTTACAAGGGGAATAATATGCCAGAGAACAGAGCATCAAGGCAGGAGCAAGAGGAGGAGTCGACCACCGTCAGTCGGCAGGGTGGGCAGCGAGGTGAGACACACAGCTCAGATCAAATCCGTCTATTTTTTCAAGAAGTACAGGAACGATATTGTGCAGGGCTAGTAGATAGAGCTGCGCTGGGTTCAAAAAAATCTGCTCGTGTTTCCTCAACCAAGGTGACCCTCAAGAGGTTTTGTGTCCCCAATCCAGCAAATTTCGGGGGTTCAGGGGTTTGATCTCACAAATCCCAGTTTTCAGGTCCTCGACCAAGCCCATGGGAAGCTCCAGAACAGCAGCCAGTCCGTCAGGTATGTGCAGTGTTATCAATGGCCGCCATCAGACGACAGCAGAGCTTCAAGCAGCGTTAGCGTCGGCCTTGTCGTCTCCGCTCTTTGAGGATCTCATCTTCTTTAGTCTCTCTTTGAGTTCCTGCTCACGGAGTTGGTTGGCTGCCTTTGTGTCCTACTGGCCATGTTAACCACATAAGCCTTTTATTGGGCATGGTGGGGACAAACATACCTGCTTCTCACTGGAAGCTGCCGGCTCATTACGGGAAGATCGCGGTCTGTCTTCAGCGCCTGAACCATCAGCCGACCTGTTCCGTGGAGAAGAGTATGAAGATGCAGAAGAGGCCCTCCGATCCCTGTGTCCACCCTTCGGGCTGTCGTTGCGTTCACCTCCCCGCGCCCGCGCCTGCGCCTTCCCTCGGTCGCGGGAATCGCGCCGGGCAGATCGGCGCCTGCTGTCGTACGAACTGCCAGAGCTGCTGCTGCGGCGACGGCTACGGGAGCGCCGCCCGCCATGAGGCCGCCGGGCTCCACGGGAGACGCTCCGGTCATCGCGTCTTGACCGTCTCGGCGGAGTGCGGCTGCGCGAGCGCGAGTACCGGGACGAAGACGAGGAGGGCGATCGGGTATGGCGCCGCGTCGGCGTGCGGGATGGGCTCCGACTCTCGCTGCTCAAGCTTCGCCCACGACTGCGGCTCCGAGAGGGAGAGTGGCGACGTCGCTTGGGTGCTGGCGATCCACGGTCTGATGACACGGAGCGGGTGCGGCCGCGTGGGGACCGCCGGCGCTTGAGATCATCTCGACGGGACACCGGGGTGCGGGACCGGGAACGCGCGCGGCGCCGGCGAGGCGGCGGACTGGCCGATCGAGTGATGGACCGCCTGCTGCCGTCCACACTGGGGGAGCGCGAGGGCGACCGGGAGGAGGCTGAGCGCATCGACACAGACCGAGAGCGGGTCCTGGATCGGCGACGCCTGGTATCGCGATATCCACCACCACCGCGGCGGGGCGGGCTGCCGCCACGAGGAACCCAGGTGTCTCGGAATCCACCGCCGCGGGGCCCTCCGCGGCCTCCACGGTCCCCTCGATCACGGAAGCGAGGCGGCGAGCGCGACCGCCCCCGACCACCGAAGCCTCTGTCGTCGCGACCACCTCTCCACGAGTCTCCTCGGCCGGGACCTCCGCCGCCCCGTCCGCCCCGTCCACGATCCCGGCGCTCGAATTCCTCTCGTCGTTGGCGGGCTTCTTCGGCAGCCTTGTCCGCCTCGATCTGTATTGCCACATCAGCTTGTATCCCAGTGGTAGTCTTCAGCGCTTGGTACCTACCTTCTCCTGCATCAATTCCAACTTCTTCGCCTCCAGCAACTCCTTAGGAACCCCTTGAGGGCTAGCTTGCGCGCTTAGGAGAAGTTTCCAGAGGTCCTTGCAAAACGTCGGGGTGTCTTTGTCGAGGAAGCCGGTCAGTTGAATCTGCATGGCTTTGATATCGGGCTGCGGGAGTTAACTCGAGTGTCAGCAAATGTGGTCCAGTTGAACCGGCGGGCCGGCTGATGCTGGGGATGTGTACTAACATGGCGGCCGCCCTCGACGAGGTCAAAGATGAGCTCAATGACCACGTCGTCCTCGCTCCCCAGGATTTCTGTGACCCGGTTGGCGATCCATCTGCCAGGTTGCCGTCAGCGCAAGTCTCTCGCAGTATCTGAGGAGGCTCGGGAGAACACTCACTTCTTCATAACCTGCACATTGACCTTTTGCATATCCACCTTCTGGTTGAACTCGGGCGGGAACTTGGTGCTCTTGAGCAGCTTCGCGTCGACGCCGGTCGCCATGGTTGCTGCCGATTTTCCAGGCGTTTGCCGGACTACGCGCTGGGGGTGTGGCTTGTTGCTGGGCTGACCGGTAGGCGCCGCGATCCGGGTGATGTAATCAAACCAAGCAGGGCTTGACGGTGGGCTACAACAAGGCGGTCTGATTCCGGCCGCGGTGTGCCGTCGCTAGGTTGTGGGCTTGTCGTCTGAGCTGGGTACCTAGGAATGATGGATGGGAGGGCGAAGCTGAAAACGGACGACGCGTGCTGACGAGATGAGAGGTTCAGGGCGGGTCCTCGCTCAAAAGCTTGGCTAACCCAGTGGAGCCGTGCGCCCGCAGGCGGTGACAGGGGTTGAGGTTTTAGCGCGTGGGGCACGCGGGGTCCTGGTGATGGGGGGCATGTCGTGTGCTGCCCTACGGGCACTTCAGTGGAGGGGCGGGGAGAGGCCGTGTGACTTCGGATGCAATCACTTTTCGAAGTCAGACCTCCCATCCATCCTCCTCAGAATCCGTGATGCAGAGTGGGATGAGGGATTTTCAGACTCGACGCTCGTAGCTGAGGTCCACGCAAAACATTCAACGATCCTCATCACAGACTGCTGCCAGCAGTGAGCAAGAGAGATGGCGCAGAAGCCCAAGTGAGCAGTTGTATTATTCTGTCCGCCACCAGGAATCTGGCCAGATGGCCTTCAACGCCCGCAGTACGCGAGGCATCACCGCTGGCCTGATGGCAAAGCCTTGTTAGTCCTTGAATGAGTAGGTTAGGTACTTGTACACCATCCCGGCCCCGATTACTCCCCGAATTACAGCCGTCCAAAAAAGATCAACAATTCCATCCACCCAACTTTGTCCCAGTCAGGGCCATATCTCCGTAACGCCGTAATACTCCATGCATGATCGCCCAGTGCCCGTGCAAAAAACCATGGTGTTTCCGTGCCATGACCCCTGAAGCCGGCCAGTAACCCTCTTGTCCGTTTGGAGGAATGAAACACCATACCCCTCCTCTCCCGCGACCCCCCCTGACCCCTCCCCTCGCTCCATCCCCTCGCAAGGGACTCTCTCACGACGTCTTCGGGTAGCTGAATTTCGTTCTCGCCGCATCGACATCCTTCTTCTCGGCCAGCGCTTGCTTCGCGTGCAGAGCGGCAATCTTCTCCCGCAACTTGCTCAGATTCCGACTGCTGTCCTGATCCTTGAGCTTTGCTCGGATGTCGTAGAGCGCCATGAGCGTGTTGGCTCGATCAACGTCCTCGTCTCCCTGCTCAGTGCATGGCTTGTTTAGTATGGAATCCTCGGCCAAAGCCATGGGCCGTGGCGGGGACGAGTGAGGAGGTGACGGAGGAGATGGGGAATCCTGAAGGGCCGGGGCGCCTGCTAACCTCTGGATCTCGACGCGGGGTTCCTGGAATGGAGCCGTAGGCCGAGTTGGCACGCGTGTTGGGCGGCGTAAGGATGCGGCGCCCATACTTGTCGAACTTGGCTGGCGACGCGGTTCGGGACATGAACGAGGAGCCCGTGGATGCTGCTGAGCCGCCTGATCCTGTGCGCTTATGATTGCGCAGGCCTGGCCGGCCGGCTGGCTGCTCTGGCTGCTTCGCCGAGTCGGCGGGCGGCGGCGCTGGGCCAAGTGTCTTGTTTGCGTTGACGAGAGCGTTGGCGGCCTGGGTCTCTTGCTGTTTGGAGTGGATCAGGGATGAACTCTTCAAAAACATGCTGCTGGCGTCAGGCAGCAACCGCCCTTGGGACAGATGGAAGGGAGGTGAGATGCCACCTACAGCCGCGTTGAGGTCGCTCAGGTCCGCAAGCATCTGCGCAAGCTGGATACTTTCCATCATTGCTGATTTCCCCTAAGCTAACGGAGGCTGTCTCGTAATTTCGGTCATTCGAGGCTGTGGGCGACGGTCGGCTTCGAGGTCGCCACTGATGTTGGGCTGGGATATGCCAGGGCCGCAAAGCGTTCGCTGGCAGTTGGTTGCTGGTTGCGTGGCCTTTCAGGACCTTCAAGCTCGGTTTTGAGACGGTGTGTGCCACCAAAAAATATTTTCCAGACGAGGCGAAGAATACGGCCTAGATTTATACCTCTGCTGATCTGTGGCTGAGCACAGTCCAATAAGGTGGGAAAGCGCGCACACGGACAACAAAGGTTGTGTCGGTGGTGTTGCGACGCAGGGCTGAGAGACGCCTCGCCTTCATGCGCGTTAGGTGGTGTGTGGATGCTGGCGGATTGCTTACAGTGGGTGTGAAGCTCAGGGCAGGCTTTGTGCAGCAGCAGGCAGTCGCAGCCACCATTTCGGGCTCGACAGGGGGGCCGTGTCGCTGGGCTTGGGATCGCGTGGGACCCCGCATTCCCACACCGCGGGAGGGGCATCGCTACGGGAGGCACTGCAGCCTCCCACCCAGGTGCTTTATTGCCCGTACCCCTACCCACATTTCGTGAACATCCCGCAGCGTCTCGACCGCATCCATGACGAACGGCTGCGGCAATCACAGGCCACCTTTTGTCGAGACTCGCCCTCTTGCCACCCGCATTTGGTACACCTCCGATCAGTATCGGACGCTTCGAACTGCGGCCACCGCAGGGGGTCGGCCTCAGTGGCCAGAACAGCACGCCTGGGCAGGCAGCGGCTCGATGGCTGAGGCACCCAACTTAAAGATCGGATCTCCGGGCTGTCTGGGCGGTCAAACGCACCCAGTGTCAGGCCCCCGGATTTCCATCATGTTATTATTAGCCTAAAATGGAACCTCAAGAACATCGCGGCACGGCCCAGCAGGTTTGGGTCATCGACCGCCGCCTCCCTGATACGGATAGGCAACTCCACTTCCCCAGGATCTCTCTCAGTTGTAGCAAACCCGCGATTCAACACTAACTCGACCGAATCGACATCAAAAGATGCAGGTATGTGTTTAGGTAAATAAACAACCAGAAGCGCGGGTAATCACGGCGTAGTCCACGGCGTCCCAAAAGTGTCGCCGAGCCGAGCAGTTTACCGCCGAGGGGGAGAGTCGTATTCTGCTGTCTGTCGGCGCCATTGGCCGTCTTCCCGTTCGGACACCACGCAGGACGAGCATTGCATAATCTCCTGAAGATTGTGAGCCGCCGCGAGACAACGCGGGGAAGTTTATTTCAGAATGGTTCTCATAAGACGAGGAATGGCTACCATGGCGTCGTCGCTCAAGAACGCCGGAAAGGTCGTCTGCATCGGCCGCAACTATGCGTGAGTAGACCCTCCCCCTCACCATCTTGAACTTATTCGCTTCGGGAGTATTGGCCCGAGTTGCGCTCCTAGGTGGTTTGGCGCGGCTGACACTCGTCTACTATTGCTAGCGACCACATTGCCGAGCTGAACAGCGCCCGCCCCAAGCAGCCCTTCTTTTTCCAGAAGCCGACTTCGTCCATTCTGCTCCCCGGCGAGGGCCCGGTCATCCGGCCGCGAGGCGTCAACCTGCACTATGAGGTCGAGCTGGCCCTGATTCTGGGCAAGCGGGTGAAGGACCTGAATGTGCAGGATGAGCAGGCGGCGCTGGATGCTGTCGAGAGTGAGCCCCCTCTGTTCTCTGCCTCCTGCCTCTTCCCCTCCCCTCCCCTGCCCCTTCATTCGTTGTTTCTAACACCGCATGCCAGGCTACGCCCTTAGCATCGACATGACGGCCCGCAACATCCAGAACGAGGCCAAGAAGAAGGGCCTACCGTGGGACATCAGCAAGGGCTTCGACACCTTCCTGCCCATCGGCAACGTCATCAGCAAGGCCGCCATCCCGGACCCGCACAACATCGAGCTGTACCTGACCGTCAACGACAAGGTGCAGCAGAACGACTCGACCGAGTTGATGCTGTTCCGGATCCCGCGCATCCTGAGCGACATCTCCAAGGTCATGACCCTCGAGGCCGGAGACATCATCCTGACGGGCACGCCCAAGGGCGTTGGCCAGGTCGTGCCGGGTGATGTCATGCGCGCCGGTATCCGGGTCAATGGCAAGGAGCTGGAGGAGGCCAAGCTGGAGTTCAAGGTCGAGGAGTCGACCAGCTCGTACGAGTATGCCGAGACGTAATGGGCTCGGTTGGCAGTAGATATTTACATGAGAAAATCGAGAGCGAGGGTGTAGATAGCAGGTTTATCTTCACACTCCCATCTCATTCCCAAACCCTCCAGGAGAGAGTCAACTGTTGGAACGACAATCCAAAGTATTTTATTCACAAATCCAGCATTTGCCGATGAGCCCAGAACAGCCCGGTTCGCGCCCAAGTAACAACTCAAGCCTCACCATCCCAATCCATCATCAACACCAACACCAAACCCTCCTCACTCCAAATTCGGATCCCGAATCGACCCCGGCGCAGGACACCAATCCGCCACCTCGCCACACTTCTTACACGTCCTCGCCTCCACATCATCCCTAAACTCATTCACAGCCTGCTTAATCTGCGTCCCCAGATCCGTACAATGAAACGCCGCCTCATGGACCACAGTCCCGCACCCCTCTCGCTGGCAGTACCAGCGCATGCGGTCGACCGAGTCGGCGGGGCGCTTCTGCTCGAGCACGATGCCGACCGTGTCGGCGAAGCGGACCGGGTTGTGCGGCGTGTTGGGCGGCAGGAGGAACATCTCGCCCTCGCCGATGACGATGTCCCGGAAGACGTCGCCGTCGACGACCTTGAGGAGCATCGCGCCCTTGTATTGGTAGAACCACTCGGGGGTTTGGTTGATGTGGTAGTCGGTGCGGGCGTTGGGGCCGCCGACGATCTTTTTGGGGGGGGAGGGTTAGAAGGGGGGATGTTTTTGGAGGGGTGGGAGGGGACGAGGGGAGAGTTACCATGACTGTGAAACCGGCATTGTAGACGCAGTAGTTGTTGATGGGGGGTTTGAGGAGGTGTGAGTTCTCCTCCAGCCTGTTGGGGGTGGTTAGTTGCACTCACTTGGAGTGAGCTGAGTTGTATGGAGCTCCTTACCACTTGGGCAGATTCAACGCAGGGCCAAGCATCTTTGCAAACTGAGTCTCGTCACACCAGAATCGGCTCGAGGTTAATAGATCGAGCTTGTTGTCTTGGAGATGGCTCTTGAGATGTTTCTGAGAGTTGTATGAGCGAAAATCCTGGGTAAGCGTTACTTGTTAAATTAAATGTGACTAACTGCTGCTTGGTAAGAGGATGATGGATGGGTGGGAAGACTCTCAGAGCGAGGTTGATTGTCTCCCCCGCATCAAGAACTCGGGTACCATCGGGGGTTGTATTGGAGACCTACTTTTTGTCCTTTTTGAGCCTGGTTTCTAGCAAGCTAACTAGTAGGTTCGAAGATCGTTGCCCTGAAGGTTTCCTCGTGTTTTGCTCGAGTGAGTGAGTCGCATTCGATGACTTGTCTCACAGACGGTTTCATGCGCCGCGAACGGAGCCAACGGAGCTCGTCGAGTCCATCCAAGTTGCCGAGACACCCCCGGACATCGCACTGTGCTTGGAGGGGCTTCCTGGGGCGCCCCACTGCTTCCAGATCTGGACGCGGTCGGATCACTGTTTGGTGCCCTGTTTGGGGTGCTGCTCCTCGCTTAACCTCACCTTCTGGCCCCTGGCGATGTGAACACCTCATGAGCTAGACAACCACGAACATCACGCACAATTGCCGCGCTCAGCAGGGCGGCGTGGATTTTCATCCATTTAATTGGGATCTTGTAGTTTTTCTCATTTGATAAACAAGTTCATCTTTGACTACCTCCTTCGCTGCCACTCGATACCGGGAGTCCGGAAACGCTGCTGCGACGACAACGCTTCCCGTTCCGTCCTTGAATCGAGATCCATCTCCACCATGGACCACTCCGGGCACGACCACCACCACATGATGGACCACTCGTCCCACGCCGGCATGGATCACGGCGACATGGGCGGCGGCCACAAGTGCAACATGAATGTCAGCAGCCTCCCTCAATCGGAGCCTCTGCGCTCCCTCCTCCCTCACTGGCCGCGCCACTCACACCACCTGCTCTACAGATGCTCTTCACCTGGGACACGACCGACTTGTGCATCGTCTTCCGCCAGTGGCACATCACGTCCAACGTGAGCCTCGTCGTCTCGCTGGCCGCCATCGTCGCCATCTGCGCCGGGTACGAGGCCCTGCGCGAGGGCACCCGTCGGTATGAAGCCATGCTCTCCAAGCGGGTCGACACCGCGCCGCGTAAGTGTTTCCTTATCCCTGTCCATCACCACCTTCACAAGAATATACCGTACCCACGGCACGACAAAATACCATAACCC
>FTEL01002221.1_pt1 | contig 28231 bp, 19 predicted proteins | sample 1658911 | NCBI WGS metagenome assembly FTEL01 (sample SAMEA3914869, study PRJEB12502) | metagenome | biome: forest; material: soil | place: USA | collected 2012-03-12 | depth 0.1 m
CCCCTCCGCATCCCCGTCCAACCGCGCCAGCACCCCCTTCCCAAACGGCGTCGGCGCGCTCACCACAAACCGCCCCCACCCAATCTCCCCAGCCCTGCGCATCGCACAGACGCACGCGGCAACCACATCAGCGACATCCACCTGCCGATACGCCAACTCCAGCACCTTGAGGTTGTCCCCGTCGACGACCGCCCGCCGGCGCGTGTCGTCGTCGTCCTCTTCGGGAAAGAACCGGCTCGTGCGCAGCACCACAACGGGTAGCCCCGTCTGCGCGTGCACCAACCGGCACATGTCTTCCGCTGCGGTCTTAGTCACGCCGTAGATGTTCTTGGGCTGCGGGGCCACGGACTCGTCTATCCAGGCTGCGGGCTGGCCGGGCAGGGGGGAAAGGGCGTTGCCGAAGGTGGAGGTTGTTGAGAGGAATGTGAAGGATTGTACTTTGGCTGGGTTGGTGTCCTCTTGTTGGGCTGGGTAGAGAGTTATAGATGCTTCGAGAAGGGCAAGGGTGCCGGCAATGTTGGTCTGGATGAAGTCGTTCTTAGTGTGGGTGGTGATGTGCGGTTTGTGGAGGGTTGCGGCGTGGATGACGTGGGAGGGTTGATGGGTGGTGAACACGGTCGTAAGGAAGGCGGCATCAGTGACGGAGCCGGTGTGAGTTGTAGTTAGGCTAGGATTGATGTCGATGCCGATAGGGTGGTAGCCGAGATCGGGCAGGGCGAGCATGAGGGCCTTGCCGAGGTGGCCCGACGAGCCGGTGACGAGGACGGTGGGTTTTGACATGGTGGTTCTGGCCTGTTGGGGATATGTTGAGCGAGGTCGTCACAGGAACGAGATCATGGACGTCCAACAGTGTTTCTTTTTGAGAGGTGAAGAACAGTTCTGAAAGAAGGAGAGAGAGTCCGTCTAATATACACAGAGAGGAGGATTACAGGACCCCACAAGGCTTGTGGCCTCTGATCTTTAACACCGTGATCAGGAGTGGTGCCCAAGGTAGACAACCATGAGATTGTACGTTTGGAGATAAGATGTTATGAAACCTCAAGGGGGTTATGTTCTAGGACGGTGAGTCACGCCGACGCAAGCCGAGCAGTGCATATGAGGAGGTAAATCTCCTGCTGAGGAAGCTTGGCGGTGAACACAGATCCGGCGTACCTCAGGTACCTTGGCGCGCGGTGGGGGCATTTCGCGTGAAATAACCCACGAAATCTCATCCCTGCAAAGCGGCATATGGGGAGCCCACAGCCACTGCAGCGGCCATGGCATATCTCGTTGGGACCCCGTCACGCAACCTCGTTATCACCATCGCAACCTCGTCTCTCTCAAGATCACTAGCACCCAACCTAGATCATCATGGCGGACTGTTGCGGGACGCTCTGCGTTTTACCTCTTCTGAAGCCCGCGCAGCCCGCGCAGCCTTCCTTTATTCCCACACAATGCACCACCACAGAATCCACCACCGCCTTTTCTCCCAGATTCCCGCTCGACACGGGCCAGCGCGCTACGTCAGCAAGGTTCACTGCGGCGGCATGCGCACCAACTCCTCCTCTTCGTCGTCTCAGCTTTCCAGCCAGTTAAACCCACCATCTCCCCAACCCACCGGACCTACCCCCTCCCCAACGCGTCTAATATGCGGCGACCCCTTCACTGACAACCCGACCGAGGACGCTGCGCGCCAGCGCATCCTCCAGCGGCTGGCCGAGACCAACCCCCTGTTCCAGCCCACCATGCGACAAACGTCTTTCGAAGCGACCATCCACTGGCTCCAGGATAACTTCCCCGAGGAAACCAGCCGCAGTAAAACCGTCGCCGGCTCCCTCCCTTGGTGGCAACACCGCGGCCACCAAGCGCCGCGGCCCTTTTTCCAGTACTCCCACGCGGGACCGTTCCCCAAGACCATCTCGTACGCCACCGACGACGGCGGTGCGGACAGGGCGCCGATGACGACCATACCGTGGGACGACACGCGGCTGGTCTTTGTCGGGCGGTCGGGCGGCCCGACAACTCGGGCCAGTGGCATCAAACAGGGCGGGACGGTATGCGTGGCCATCACGGTGCTGCCGCCGGCGGGGCTAGGCGAGGGCGAGACGGCGGCGGCCCTGCGCGCGGCCGAGACGGCGTTGCTGGCCTTCCTCAGGGAGGCGCAGGACGTTGGGTACCTGGGCTCGCCGCCGATGGGGCCGGACCTGGAGGGCTGTTTGGCGTTTGTGTTTCTGGGTCGCGACGTCTCGGTTTCTGAGTACTCGAAAAAAAGGGGTTTGTTCGATCCGCCTGGCGGCTTCGAGTTTGAGCATAAGCGGGTCGACCCGGCGCCGTTGCCGCCCCTGCCAGGTACCGAGGAGTATGAGCGATGGAGAAGGACGAACTGGTCCTGATGATTGAACATGACTGCCTAAGTCTTCACATGTGTTTGTTGACACAAGTCGCCAAGGTGTGGTATTCCCCAAGGCAGCACCATATGGCAGCATGCACGAGTCGCCTCGAGGTTGACGCTCTCTGTATAAGTCGCTGCTATGCATTTGATGTCCGAGTGGTTCAGTAGGCCGGCGTGCTTGGAGGAGCTGGCTTACATGGAGGTGCCGAGATTGAGGAAACACCCAACGAGCTGGGCACTTGGTTGACCTCTCACTCGAAGCCCCAACAATCATGCCCTTGAAATGAGGTTTCTTGTGACAGTTGGAAGCAAGCTAGGGTACCCCTCTCCTCCGTTTTAGTTTTGTTCCCTGCAAGACGTAATGTGAGAAGGGTATGTTTCATGGAAAAAGTACATGGCCCTTAGGGCTTTGCTAATAAGGAGATTACTAGCTCCTCTCTCTCCCTCCCTCCCTCTCTCTTTTCCTCTCCCATTCCAGTCCCTGGAACTCATCTTCCATCACCTCATCGATCAACACAGCGTCTGGGTCCCAGATTGAGGTGCCTACTTGATCCCAGAACTCGGTGCTCACTACCTTCTTTGACAACATAGTCCAAGCCTCCCCATCCCCAAAGCCGCAGCATGGCCGGTCCGGCATGCACTGTACAAATTGAACTGCACCGGCGTCCTGATCTAGCGTACTGCCCCGCGCTACGCTATTGAGAGCGTCCTCGTCCGCCCGGACAAAGTAGATGTACCGCTGGGGTATGTTCCGGATCGTCTTCGGTGAGCGCATCCGCGGATTCTCGGTCCACATGGCTCTCCGGCGCCACTGGTGGAAGCTCTCGCAGAGCTCCTCGCGCGATACGCCGTCAAGGGCCGGATCCGAGACAAAAGTCCAATCCACCGTGCCCGAGACGAGAGGCGACGCGCCCTCTTTCCTCAAAGTCTCCCGCGACCACTCGTTGACGTAGCGCTGGAAGCGGTCCCACGCCGCATCGTCCTTGTATGAAGTGCGGTAGATGACCCAGCCCCATTTTCCCAAGTGGCCCCGTTGAAGGGTCTCGTGGATTTGCTGGCATGCCCAGCTGACAGGGCGCGGGGCGGGTTCCGGCTGGAGACGTTGGGCGAGCGCGTGCTTGAGGATGCTGGTGGGTGTCCCGGGCCAGCGGAGGTTGATGGTTCGCATTGGAGTCAGATGATGATTATGGGGCTGTGCATTGGTGCAGCTGTGGTTGACGGAATAGGGGTGCGATGGAGTCCGGTGATTACTGGAAAAAGAGAAGTTATGGCCAAGAACGAGAGGCCACGGTCCAATGTAACCCTGTTGGCTCCCGGTCGTTAGCTTGCAAGCTCGAGTGGATCTGATGGCATGTTCTGAAGCCAACGGGGTCTGACGAACCTTGTTGAGCTGAGAGATGGAGACGAGGCCAAGAGATGGAAATTTTGGCTACTGAGGGGCAAGCAGAGGGATGACGAGAGCTACCGAGACCCCGGTTTCAAGTCGGCCACTAGGCCCATCTCGCCAGCGGCGAGCTGACCCAAAGTGGCAACGCAGATGACCAGACGAGATGAGATTGGACGGGTCTGAAAGATCGGGTGGAAGGATCAAACGACTTGGCATACTTATTATCGATGCAAAAAGTGTCAGGCATGCCGGAAACATTCTCGTTTAAGGTCCGTGAGAGCATCAGAACATTATTTGGTAAGCAGGGCCATTCGTATCCCACTCCCTAAGTTGAGAAAGAACCGTTCCCTTCCCACTCAAGTATGAGACAAGATGGCGTGCGAAGGCCAGCTTCTGTTAGTGCAAGGAGCGAGTACAGGCCACAGAGAATCAACACTGAAGAGCATCATCGTTCAGACTTGACAGTTGTCATGTCTCAGGCAATTGTGTGCTGCAGCCAACTCCAGATGAATGTATTATTACTGGAAGTCACACACATACAAATTAAAGAAAAAAAAAAGAATCCCGCCACATTTCCCACCCGACTTTTCAAGTGATGCACAACCACAAACAAAGGAACCTCCCCACCCCAATCCCCAACCCCAATCCGGAATCCGAACGAATCCATTCCGCAAACAGCCCGTCTCGCAAACACCCCTTCCCTGACGTCTTCTCACACAAAGAAAGCCCCAAACGCCACAGCCACCAACCCCGCAACCGGCACCGCAACCCCCGCCGCCGCGTTCCCGGTCCCAGTGGGCTTGCCCGTCGACGAGGTGGTCGTCGCACTCTGCGTCTGCGTCGAGGACGTGCCATAACCATTGCTACCGCCAGTCTGAGTCTCAGTGGAAGTAGCAGTCGTCGTGAAGCTGCCCGCTTGGGTCGTAGTCGTGGTGCTCACCGCCGAGGAGAAAGAGGACCCGGCGCTGCTGCTGCTGCTGCTGCTGCTGGCAGACTGGTTCGGGGCAACTTGCCCGCCAAAGACGCCGGTCGCGGGCACCGAGGCGTTGCCCGCGTTGCGGGCCAGCGCGGAGTAGGCGTCGAAGCTGAGGGAGCTGGAGGGGTTGATGATGGCCACCATGCCGTTCTTGCAATGCTGGCCGGTGTTTTGGGCGCAGTAGATGGGCTGGGGGTTGGTGTGGGAGACGGTGACGCGGAAGACTTGGGACTGGTGGTTCGGTTAGCTTTATGGGAGAGTGTTTTGGGAGAGAAGGGAGGTGTGTACGTTGGCGACGCCTGCTGCGGTCGGGAAGAAACCTGAATAAAAGCCACCGCTTGAAGCTGGGCGGCAGGCGGCAGTGAAGTCGCCGGCCACGACGCTGTGGTTCTTAGCGAAGAACTGGAACTCGATCACGTCGCCTGGATTGGCGTGGATCGTGTTTGGCTCGAAGGTTAGGCCAGTCTTGCCGACCAACACCGGGATGGTGCTGGCTGCGGCAAGGCTCGCCGTGGCGAGGAGGAATGTGGCGGGAGAGATCATGATGGTGGCTCGGTGAGATACTCTTGGAGAGTTTGAAGTGTTTTCCGGAATCGGGAGTGGCAGGTTTTAGATTTAGTCTCTGAGCGGGCAGTGTTTGGGATATTTCTCAGGGACGAGGAAATGGGCGACGCTTGGCAACCGTCTTATACCATCGTCTTTGTGCTCCCGTCAGCAGCAGAACAGGCGCCAGCACTTCCGCGCCGCTGCGGCGCTGCGAGCCTGATTTTAGAAGCTTACCCAGCAATCCGGCCTACGCCACATCCGATCGCATTGTGTCCCTGACTGGTTATATTTGGGGCCTGGGCGCATGTCTTACGTGGTGGCGCTTCGGTGGACGTAGGCTGTGTCGGAATGTGTCCGTTTCCGGATGGATTGGCATGATGGACAATGAAAAGGGGGGGATTTTGGAAAGCCATCTCACGTCACTGGTCACAGAAAGGGCACATCCATTGTTACACAACATGCTGCGGGTTCAATGCCGGAGATGTGAAATTCAACCCCAATCGGACCTCTTTGGCTGGTTTCCTGCCCACTGGTCCTGTATATCATTTCTTTTTGCAACGCGAGTCAGTGGTTTGAACTGCACTTGAAGAAAAGAACCTCGTTCGAGACCAGCTAACTGCCGTGGATTAGGAGTGCTGAGTTCCGGTTGGAAGCGACGGAAAATGAGATGGATCTGCCAAAGAAAATGGGCAAACCCCCGGGCCGTCTCAAACCTTGCTACCCAAACCATTTATCGAGCTTTGTTGAGTGCATCCTTTGCTCTCGTCTTTAGTTCTTTGTTGTGCCCAGCGATTTAACCCTGCCATCTGGATGTGTGCCAACCTATTCTTCTGAGTTTCTGAGGCATTAACTTCACCATTTCCACCATTGCTCCCGGATCCTCGCGATATCTCGTTCCAAATTTCAACGTCAAATTGATCACCTGGAAAACATGCCTGCGCCCGGTCTTGAGACGTACTGGGCAGACGAAACGGCCTACCACGACGAACTCGTCAGTGATGGCGGGCGTCCTGCGTACCCCATCAACCTCCTCAAGGATGTTTCAACCAGTCCAGCAAAGTACAGTGCGATCGTGTCTATCTGGCACACTGACAAGGGCGACTGGCGCGTCTTTCGGACGCAGTTGAAGAAGTGGAAAAACTTTCGAATGTGGCAAAAAGACAACCGCGACATCAACGAAGATGACGCCGAGTGGGAGGACCACGTCCAGTTCGAGAAACGCTTCCTGGAGCGGCGCGGAGTTCGCAAGCTATCCCACGTGGCAGAAACAATAGGCCGAGCACACTGGCAGGGGAAACGCGACACTCGGCGAGACAGCGTCAGAGAGCCCAACGCTGTCGACCTGCCCACGTACGTCGAGGCCGTCAAGACCCGCCTCGCCTACCACGGCTTCGCCGTGCCGCCGCACTTCCAACTCGACCAAGACCCCAAACGCCAGGACATCGTGACCACATGGATCGAGTACCTTTGCTTTTCGTACTGGTGGGTCGACAGCCAGCGCTCCTATGTCCGGAATCACCAGCCGAAGTACGACCATGCCTGGACGAAGCTGAAGCAGTCGGGCGTGCTCCGGCCGCCTGAGACGGAAGACTACGTCTGGGCCTTCGTCAACGCACAAGCACGCGAGCTCGAGTACGACGCGGTTCAGAGACAAGCCGAACTCGCCGCTGCCGCACTGAAGGGACTAAAGGGCGGCGAGGCTGGCTCGGTCGAACTTGAAGTTGGGCACCATACCAAGGCGGCTGGTGTCCTTGCGTCCCCGGTGGAGGGCGATCAGGCCAGCTCTCCGGTCAAGGGCGACGAAGCCAGATCTCCGGTAAAGAACGACGAGGCCGGGTCCCCTGTGAAAGACAATGAGGCCGAATCCCCAGCGAAAGGCGACAAACCCGGGTCTCCAGTACAAGGTGACGAGCCCGGGTCTCCAGCAAAGAGCGGCGAGCCCGGGTCTTCAGTGAAGGGCGACGAGCCTGGTTCCCCAGTGAAGAGCGACAGACCTGGCTCTCCGGTGGAGAGAGATGAGCCCGGCTCCGCTGATAAAAACGCTGAACCCGATCTTCCAGTGGGAGGCAATGGCTCCACCTCTCAGCAGAAAGACCGCGAGACGAGCTCCCAGCAGAAGGACGACGAGCCCGGTTCCCCAGCGAGGAGTGACGAATTCGGGTCCCTGTTCGGAAGCGATGAATCCGGCCCACAGCAGATGGATGACGAGAACAACTCCCAGTTGAAGGATGATGAGGCGGTCACCATGCCCGACCCCAACGCCGAATTTCGTGCTTTCATGATCCAGGCCGCCCAAACCAAATACGACGAAGCCATGAAGTGCCTGCAGTTTATGGGGCAGCGCCAGAGGCTCTTCCGTGACCTGGAGGACAACGGGAGGGACTACTGGGACGGAAAGGAGATCCTGGACCAGGTGGAGCGCGTGGCGGCCTGGGTGCTGGAGCAGGTCCAGCTCCTCGTAGCTGAGGCGAACGCACAGGCCTCCGTCTCCAAGGCAGAGAAGCGGAAGTCGGCCCAGTCGCTCCCGGCTGAGGCGGAAGCGGAAGCCTCCGTCTCCAAGGCAGAGAAGCGGAAGTCGGTCCAGTTGCTCGCGGCTGAGGCGGACCCGCAGGCCTCCGTGTCCAAGGCAGAGAAGCGGAAGTCGGTCCAATTCCTCGTGGCTGAGGCGGACGCGCAAGTCTCTGTCCCCAGGGCAGAGAAGCGGAAGAGGGCTCCCACAAGATTCCCGGGCTCAAAGAAGAGAAAGGTTGAGAAGCAGCAAGACAGGCAAGAAGGGAGCGGGCGCCCACTCCGCCGCAGCGCCCGCATTGCTGCGATGCAGGCGAGAAAGGCGGCGTCAAGGCGCTAGAAATGCTCACTGCGACAGGGCAGAATGACCAAGGAGGACAGAGGTGGCTCCACAAAAGGGGTTGGAGGTGGCTGGGACAGCACTGCAGGGGGTGGGAGGGAGATGAAGGTGACGGACAGATGGAGGGGGGATGTTTTGGGGTTGCGAGTGGAAGTTTAAGCTTTGAACATGTTTGTGGGTTTTTGGAGTCGTAGGCGTTGATCAGCAGCTTTCCATTGAACGTTTTTGACATCCTTCGATTTCAATGACACGGAAAAAGCTGGTTCAGACAATATGAAACGCCTGCATATTTCCTTCCCCGTCTTCTCCCTCCATCGCCTCGCCCTCCATGATTCCGTACACATACGACTCTCCCACCAAAGTGTATTCACCCTGCTGCTCCCGACGCACTCGCAGCAGGAACGGCGTCTTGCCCCCTCGCAAAACACAAACCTTGTCCCCGACCTCGGCGTTCCACGGCCCAAAACCCATGTAACCCCTGCTTGTGACAAACAGCCTGCGGTGCCCACAACACTGCCTGATCCTCTCCAAAAACCTCCCGTACAGTAGCTCCGACCCTTTTATCTCGGTATCATCCCCGGCGATTCGCCTCAGCTCGTTATGCAGGTCCCAGTGCAGACACGTCAAGTCGGCGGCGATCGACGTCGCCTCGCCCATCTCCATCGATGTCATCTCGTCTACCGACGGCGGCTGCTTGCCCCACCCGCTGCGGTCGTAGAAGCACTCCATCAGGTACTGCGATGGATCGTCGGGCAGGGCGAGTTCGCCTCCGCAGTCACCAAGGAGAGTGCGCCAGAGCGCGGTCTTGCGACCTTCTTCGAGATGTGCGTATGGGCAGGGGCCCGTAAACAGTGACGTGTCCAGCGCTAATCCTTCCCAGCCCTCGAGCCCTGGGGCTCCCCGGAGGGTGAGAGCGGGTCGTTCGGGATCGGGGTGCCAGGGGATGGAGATTGATCCGATTGTGTCGAAGAGGAGGCCTTTGACGGCAAGTGTGTTGGATGACGCTTCGTAGTGGACGGCTGCGGGTGTCCGGCGGGAAGCCCAGTATCGTTCTGCGTGGGTGGGATAGCCGATGAGCGGCTCCGGGTCCAGATGGGTTGGAGCGCACCAGTTTGGGGTCCACGATGGCAAATCCAGTAGCTCTGGTTGCGTACTTGCTGAGCACTGTGTGACATTAACGTCTGGCGCATATCGGACATTTGCCCGACCTAGGTTGTCCCATGTTTTGATCCACCCCTTGGGCAGTTCCCTTTGCTTGGTCGGGTGGCGTGATAGCGATGGCTCCTTGCCTTCCAGAGGGCTTTCGTTGTGCATGGTGCTGGTGGCGTGGTTGTAATAACCGCATCTTTCGCCTCGAAATGCCGTCTTGAAGGCCGACCACGACGCAAACATTGAGGTTTCTTCCGGAGGAGTCCTCTCCCATCCATCAGGGAGCCTAGCCCACCCCCTCCGAGGCCGGGTGTTGGGACCATCAGTTACCATTGCTGCTACGTCGTGGTACTTGGCCTGGTCGTGGGGGCTAAACACGAAGGTTGGGCGCCGGGGGACCGCTACGCCTCTCCATTCCCGGACGTAGTGAAAGACATCGAGGGAAGTTGTCTCCTCGATGATGCTGAGTGCTGATTTTATGAATACTTGGCTTGTCGAGCTTGAGTAATCCGGCCGGATCCTGGTTTTCCTTCCGCCCCCTGTCGCCAAGCCCAAACACGCAAACACACGGTCTCGGGCGTCGGTGCATTGGAGATGACGGAGTTCGTAGAGCGTCTGATAAATGCTGATGTGGGTAGTTCCGGTACCCCAGAGGTGTCGCAAGCGTGAGATTGTCTGGTAGGTCTCGTCTTGCGCGGAATAGGCTCCGGGATTAGAAACGATGCCGAATACCTCAAGGGGGGCTTCTGTCCCGGACAACATGCCGGTTTCTCTCACCCGCTGCAAGCACGCGCCCAGTTGCTCCCACGTGAAATCATCCGGCCCGACCATGAGAGTCAACTTGCGAGCGACAACAGCCTCCTGGATGGTCCAAACGCGGGTCCACCAGGGACGGCTGAGCAGCTCGCGGATGTCGCCGGTGTTGATCTCGCTGTCCAGCTGTATGGCCCACTGAAAAGCGCGGCTGTTTGCGAGGTTATGCCACAGCGAGGTTGGGCCTCGCAGGCGAGTCATGTAGGTATTAGCGGCCGATTTCCGGTATGAATATGTGGCTTCTGTTCGATACCAGCTCTGCACGATGTTGACCGCGACGGCGCTCCCTATTGTTGGCTCCCCAAGCCAGACGCAGACCTGCTCAGCCTGCTCGTAGATTTCCCGCATCAGCGGTAGCTGCCCTTCTTTCTCGCTCTGATCTGCCTGGTTGATGCAGATGGCGTCGACCCACACGGTTCGCACTTCGTTCGCTCGTCGGAGGCGACGAAGTGCCGCCGCCGCATTCTCTTGTATACGGAAAAGTTTTCCATTGAGCTGCACGTCAGACCCTGAGCCGGGACTGCCCCATGTGTAAGAGAGCGCATCGAATGCGGGACTCTCCGAGAGGAGTGCAGGTTGCAGGGAGCAGACCAGTTGAAATCCGAGTTCCGGTGCCGGGTGGACTTGAAGCAGGCGAATTTCGCCCCGGCCTGAGTCGATAGGGCTGTATACCGGGCAACTCATGAGTAATGAGCGGCACTGCTTGGGCCTGGCGGTTTCTTCTGATCTGAAGATGTGGTTTTGGCGGTTTGGCGGTGAAGAGGGAAATTGGCGACAGTACCAGATTTCGAGACTGAAAGGCGCGCTGTACGATACACAGCGGCACGCTGTAGAATATACCGTATATGGACCTGAAAGAAACTGGCGATGGCCTTGAAAGGAGTTTCGGTTCAGGCAGAGGAAGGTTTAGGCAGACAGGAAAGAGGAGTCTTGGTGAGACGGGCGTCTGTGGGGCCCGATTCTCAATTCCCAGACCGCAATTGGTTCACTGACCTGTGAAAGCACAGGGGGGCAACGCTCCCTTGTTGTCAGCTGGCAGCTGGCGGGATGTCTTACATGCGTGAGGGGGTATAGAATTATTTATGAATGAAGGAGGAGGTGAGTCCCCTGAGAACGAAACTCCACTCATCACTTCAATACGGCTCCCCCTTTCCCAAGCTCTCTTCCGTAGATACCAACGTAGCTTGCTCTGAGTCTTAGGAAGCATGTTGTGTGCGCATAGCAGTTGGTTCAAGTTGTCTCACCCATCTTCCTCGCTACTCTATGCTGGTAAAAGAGGAGGGTGACTCAAACATCTTGCTAAGAAAAGGCCGGAAGACACTCGCTACCCATGTCAACCTAAAGTTCAAACATTCAACGTGGCGCAAGCTTTCACAAACTCCCAACGAAAAGATAGGAAATAGGCCTCTTCCAGATCCCCGACGCTGACGGGTTCAAGGGGCCTGGAAATCGGGCTGTTGCATAGGTCCCCAGCTGTCCCGGAGGGAACTCGCGAGTCCGCTCCACTTTGCTTCCTTCAGCCGTTCCCTAATCAGGCCGCAGACTTTCTTGGAGACTCGCGCGTGTGGTCCATCCTCTCCAGACCAAGCCTTTTTCAGGTTCTGGCAGGTCATGGGAGCCCATGGGTGGCTCGTTCTCCCAGGCGGTAAGCAGGGGCATATGTATCCTCCCTTGTGGTTGCGTGATTTGGTGGACTTCCTTTGCTTGGCTTCGGAATCTTCTATGGTTCCGAGGATCCCAAGGCCGTTCGCGAGTCTTCGACCCCTGTCTTCGAAAACCAGGACCCTCAACCATTTGGCGTATTTGTCGAGAGGGCGCGGTTCTTCGCCGAGAGCTTCGAGCCCGATAACTTCGCAGAGCTGCTAGTCTGCCCACCCAGGGGCAATGCGTTTCATGACCGCATAGAGGAACTCCTTGGTTGCGCAAAGTCCCTCGACCTGAGGAAGCTTGAGAATCTTGGCACGTAGGTAGGCTTGATACCAATCCAAGAACCAGTCGACGGGGTCCAGTCCGGGTTCCGCGGCTCGTTTGAGCGCCGAGGCGTAGTGATTCGCAGCGGCGAGCTCCTGGGACATGGTGTAGAAAGCCTTGACAAGAGCACGTGGCCCGTTTTTATCGTCGGCGAGTAAAGCAATTGGGTTGGTCGTGGAGAGAGGCGTGCGGTTGTCGCGGAGTTTCTGGTGGTGGGAAATGAACGTTGAAGAGTGATTGGCTGAACAAAGGAAGACAGCTGCGGGGGTGACCTCGCCTCGAGCTTGCCAAGCCGACGAGCTGCTCAAGCGGCATCAGCCACACGAGGAGCTCGTCAGGGGGGCATTGCTGTGGCTGTGTCACTTGTCCCTGGCAACATGTCTCAGCTACGTACGTCCGGGGTAGCGGGAGAAAAGCGGAATATTATTCGATTTGCAGGCGCAACAAGCCACATCCGCCGATTAATCCGTGGCGCTTCCGAGCGTGATCCCGTGAGGCGCTGACCGAGAGCCTTGCGAACATCTTGGAAGGTCTGGATTCGGATGTTTTCGATCTTGGTCCCTCGTTCACAGACCAGGGCCCTTTCCAGAACCGGCGGGTAGAACACGCACACCTCTTTTATCTAGAGTACCCAGGTAACTATGCGTGGTTGCGAGAATGCAGCACCATGCAATTCAGGAGACTGGGCTCTCCGTCGTCCACGAGCCAGAACTCGGGGTCCCGATTGTTGAGTGAGTCGCAGGCGGTCAGCTTGCCAACCCAGACGCCCTCGCTACATGCACAGAAGACTGATTCTTGGCACCGGCAGCATTGTCATCGTGCACGGGTTGCAGGGCCATCCGTTCAAGACCTGGGCGTCGTCCCGGTCAACGAAATCACCGCCGCCTCCGACTGCAGAAGCGTCGTCATCCGCTTCACTGCCTAGAGAAAGCCGCCGAGATGCCATCCGGCGAGCCATTCCCGGCCGCCTTCGCCGCCTTTCCACCATGTCCTCGTCCCAAAGCCAGTCCAAGCCTGAGAAATCTCCGCGTCGGGCAGTTTTCTGGCCCGGCGATCTCTTGCCCAAGGACTGCCCCCGTGCCCGCATCATGGTGTACGGCTATGACACCAAGATTTCCAATCTAACTGGCGGCGCCAACCAGAGCAGTGTCTTCTCCCATGGCAGGGACCTTCTGTTTGCCCTCGACCGGAAAGAAGACCAAAACCAGCCGTTGGTGTTTGTTGCTCACAGTCTCGGTGGAATCGTGGTGAAAGAGATGCTCTCGCGATCTTCGACCTCGGAAAGCCAGGCACTACGACGCATCGTCGAACGTACGGCTGCCGTCATCTTCCTCGGGACGCCGCACCGGGGCAGTACGGAGCTCGCCGCACTCGGGGAATGGGCCCGCAGCCTTGTCAGTGCCTTCCGGATCGCGACAAATGCCTCCATCCTCGACACCCTCGGCCTGAAGACTTCCGATCTTGAACGAGTTCAGGAAACGTTCTCGACCCTGTGGCACACTCACGATTTTCGCGTCAAGACCTTCCAAGAGGGACTTGGGCTTACGGGAGTCAATCTTGGCGTTCTCGGCAACAAGGTGGTTCCGGACTACTCGTCTGTCATAGGTGACGCCCGCGAGCACGCCGAGTCCATCCACGCCAACCACATAGAGATGTGCCGCTTCACCAGCCCGGACGATCCCAACTATCAAAAACTCTCAGGCGAGATTAAATCCGTGTATGACTCCCTTGCAAGGCTCAGTGCTCTTCGCGGTGAGCCCATGGTACAAAGAGAAGAGTCCCACACGGATTCTCAAAACGACCGGAGGTTGCCACGCCAAGATGAACCCGACGGCGGCCGAATTCTTGCTTTCAGTGCCGCCAACAGCAATGCCTTGCACGCCCTGCGATTCCCGAGCATGTTCAGTCGTTTCCACGCGCTGGCCAAGCCAGCCGAAAAAACCTGCGACTGGCTCTTCCATCATACAACTTACCAGGACTGGATGCTTGGCCGGAACAAGGACAAACACGGGGGCCTCCTGTGGATCAAAGGAAAGCCGGGGTCCGGGAAGTCACTTCTTATGAAGCAGGCATACCTTCGAGCGACTGGACAGGAACAAGAGCCACATTCGATAGCCGCATTCTTCTTCGACGCCAAGGGCGATGAACTCCACACCAGTCCCGACGGTCTCAACAGATCGTTGCTCTATCAACTGATTCCACGGTCCCCAGAGCAAATTCAGAGGTTAGCAACGCTGCAACATGATTCGACATTTGACCTGGAATCGTTTCTTGAAAGCTTTCTTCTGTCTACGTCCGGGCCCGAGCAGCGCGGACGACGCACCGTCATTTTCATCGATGCACTCGACGAATGCGATTCCAAGTTCATACGCCCTCAGGCCTACTTTTGGAGAAACATGACTCGGACGGCCCATCAAGCTGGAGTTGATCTGAACGTGTGCATTTCGAGCAGACACTTTCCTACCGTCTCGGTGGCGGATTGTCCAGAGATCGTCGTTGAGGCGCACAACGCTGTCGACATCGCCTCGTTCGTTGATCGAAAACTTAGCCTCAGCATCGACAACGAGGAGCGCGACAGAGGTGCCATCAGGGACAAGATCCTCGAAAAGTCAGCCGGCGTGTTTCTATGGGTCACCCTCGTGCTGGACAGGGTTCTTCAAAAGCGGGACGAGGGAAAGAGCCTGAAAGCTCTCCTCCGCGAGCTGGATGTCATCCCCGAGGCGCTTGGCTCTCTTTTTACTCAGCTCCTCGAGTCTGTCCACCCAGATTCGCGGGAGATGACCCTCCGAGCATTCCAATGGGCTGTTCTAGCGATGAAACCGCTGCGCGTCCATGAGTGGCATCACATCTTAGCCTTCATCAGGGGCGCCCCACCTTCGTCGTTAAAGAGTTGGAGAAGCTCGGATGGATTCACCGAGAATGGTGAGCAGCTCGAGAAGCAAATAAGGACCCTATCTATGGGGCTACTCGAGGTCGCCGTCGGCATTGAGCAAGTCCAGAATCCCGCGACGGAAACCATGTCCATCTATGCGGGCGCAGGATCCCTGGACCTCGAGACCGGCGAAACTCGGGTAGTCCAGGTTATCCATGAATCTGTACGAGAGTTCTTTTTGAGTGGTCCTGGGTTTACCGTTTTCCTCCACGGAACCAGCACGCCTGGCACCAATACTGCCATAGCAACCGGGCACCTCTCGATCATGGCCACGTGTCTGGACTATATCGCCATCAAGGAGTTGGACACCCTCGTGGACGCTCGGAGGTTATCGCGGGAGCCGAAAAGAGTACTAGCAAGGCAACCGTCATCTTCCAGGCCAGCAGTGGGGCAGCCGTCTTCCGGGCCAGCAGTGGAGCAGCCGTCTTCCGGGCCAGCAGTGGAGCAGCCGTCTTCCGGGCCAGCAGTGGAGCAGCGGGCTCGCTGGGCTTTCTCCCTCTCGGGATCTTCCGGCTCCTTGCGGGGGTCACGAAGCGTTGCCAGTTTTGGGTCAGCAAGCAGCCATGCTAGCAGGTATCATCGCGCGAAGGTGCCGCCTCCGAGTCCGGGGACGCCACCGAGACCTCTCTTTGACAAACTGTGGGAACGCACCCAATCGGATTGGATTTCGAGCTATCCGTTGCAAAGAATGAACCTACCATACTTCACGCCGGACCAGATTACGCTCAACTCATCCGTACACCACTCAGTGATGGGTTGCTCAGTATTGACGGTGGAGTCAAGGCTTCTCGAGGATTATCCGGCACTCCTCTTCTATGCCACCTCTGAGCTGTTCGCACACGCCAAAGCAGCTGACGAAACAGGGGCTGACGCTCGCGAGATTATCAATCGCATTCAGACTGGCGACATGTGGCACCGGTGGATTCTACTGCGCGAGGGCCTATCTCTGCAAACCGAACTCTTTTATTACGCCGCCAATCTAGGCCTGTCGACATGGCTTCCCTCCATCGGCTCGGGCGATGGTGCTAGGCACGATGACGTGAGAGCCTTATCTGCAGCTGTCATGGAGGCAGTGAGGAAAGGCAACAGCAAGGTACTAGAAATGGTTTTGAACCACTATGGATTCCCTGAGTGGTTCGTGGATGAGGATCAAGGATCACTGCTGCATGCCATTGCCCGGCAGTCTGATGCCGCCCTGCTTCGAATGGTGTTGTCGCGGATCGAAAGCAATGGTTTCTTCGGGTCTCCTGACCCCAATAGTACTAAGCTTTTGTTTCAGAGGTGGGACACCCACTGCCAGACAGCTTTGCATATTGCAGTCAAGAGGCGGGATTTCGCCATTGCATCGGCGCTCCTGGTCTCTGGAGCGAGCCCCAATTCCAGAGACAAGGTCGGTCGGAGCGCGTTGCACATTGCGTGCGCCAACACCTTCGGCGAAGACAGATCGACTGTGACGGGGCCAGACTACGAGATCGCCAAGCTACTACTGGAACGGGGATCCAATGTTCACACTAACGACAAGCACGGTCACACCGCCCTGCACGCCGTATGCGACAACATCCCAGAGATACCAGAAGCAGAGGGGCCTGTGGAGAGCGCTAATATCAAAGTCATCGATCTCTTGTTGAAGGCCGGGGCGCGAGTCAACGGGGTGGACTCGTACCGCGTCACGCCCCTTCATCTGGCTTGCCGAGCTGGGGTGTCGTGGAGGGAAACATGCCAGAATGCACTCACCATCGCGAACCGGCTTCTGGACGCGGGGGCCAACCCTCAAGCTGTTAACATGGTTGGTGAAACACCATTACACATTGCCGCAGCCAGGACGACCGGGGGCGTCGTGGAAGAGCTCATCCGGCGCGGTGCTCAGATCGATGTTCGTGACTCGCTCGGCCGGACCCCTTTGCATCATGCTGCCCGGGCCGCCAACGACGTTGTCGTGGCTACACTTATCTCACAGTCACAGAGGGAAGTGCATTTAGCAGATTACGGGGGCTCCACGCCGCTCCATCTTGCCTGCGAGTTCTTCCCCACCGACTGGAAGCTACATGCGAACGCTTTGGCTGTAGTACGGCAACTCCTCGAGCACGAGGCCAAAGGATACACGGCGAAAACAGGCCGCGGACGCTCGGCGTATGGCATTGCACAGTCGAGCTGGCTCGGGGATGTCTCAGCTCTGATCGAGCAGTATAGCTCGGATTTTCCAAGACAAGAAGGACCCAGGCGGCCGCCGGAGGGGTGGATAGCAAAATGGTTTTCGTTCTAGGGGTTTGTTAGACTTTGGCAAAAGCACGGACCGGTGGGATATTCCCCGCGCCATCCCGTCTCATTCATCGTTTAACATCACCGCCCATCAGACTATAGAACCAAGATTGACCATGGCTACGGAAACATAAGCATTGATGACGACGTGGGCTATGTTGTGGATGAAGCCCGTGTTCATGTTTACCTCAAGCTCAATCGATAGGACAACTTCCGAGGAGGAGGACAGAGAGGTTGGGAGGTGAAGGGGCAGGAAGAGGGCTGTGGAGAGGCGGGTTGTGGTCAGTATTGTTGAGGTTGAGTATTGGACTTGGTCGAGAACTTGAAGAGAATGATGGGCCCATATTTGTGTTCACGGTCTGGCCGCCAGGGCTGTTGGTTGCTGTCATTAGCGCCGCTTTGCCCCCTTTTCCTTCTAGCCGCCACACAGCCAAGCGTCACATAGGTAAGTTCCATTTCTTTCCACGCGCAAAAGCACCCAATTAAGCTGTAGAATACAACTAAACTCCCTCATTATCATTCCTACCACGTCATGACGTAGCCTAGCTCGCCTCCACGCCGATGTCTATCCTGATGTCCATCCTTCTTCTCCTCCTGACGGACGGTTTTCCCCCGGACTAGGTCCAGTACGCCCATGGTGCCTACGCCGAGCAGGCCGACGACAAGCCCAAAGGTAATGCCGATCATCAAAGCGATTGGCAGCCAAACAGATGCGGCGACAAATTCGGGCCATTGGCCGTCCGGTGAAAGCTGGCGCATGGCGATGGCATTGAGGCTGACCTGCATCGCGTTGAGGAAGACAGAGCAAACGGCGAACATGGCGAGAATCGGGGTCAGGATGTGCATCGTACGGGCTCCCCATTGAGGAAAGATGTGGAAGTAGGACAGCTTGCCCTTGGAAAAGAAGGCGGTGCGGTTGAGGCGGGCCAGGCGGAGCTCGCCATAGTGATATCGCCGGTTGACTTGGTCGTCGCGAACCCGGGAAAACGGCACCATAAACTCGCACCATTCGGCGTAGGTGGGGAACTCGACGCCGCCCTTTTTCGGGATGAGACGCAACTCGCAAGCCCGTTCGAAGTCAATCTCGTACTTGATGAGCAGGTAATAGCTGCGCATGAATCCGACACAGGCCTGGTAGAGCCGTGAGCGTTTCTCGGCACCGGCATTGGCATCGGCGTCGGCGTTCTCGAGGTACTCCCAAAATGCTGGGGAGTAGAAATAGGCTGGGACAGGTTTAACGAAGATAAGCTCGTTGTACCAGACCAGGTGAAGGCCGGGGTTCTCAGACACCTTGATCTCGCGTGCATGCGACCCTTGGTGATGCAAAGGCTTGATATTGTCGTACGTGGGCGTCTCCACAAAAACGTAACGCATAACAAAAGAGAGGAGCTCGTCTAGCGTTTCGGTGGTGTGCGATTCAGTCAAGTACGCGAAGAGCCCGTCGTCCAGGCGTATACGTGGCTGACCGGGCAGGTAGTTCTTCTTGTCGTCCACCGCCCTCAGAATCTTTCTTGTCTGTTTCTCCCCGGTTGGGGCAGCGACCTCAGCGGGCACGACATCGAGGTCCTCGTTGAACTTCAAGGCTGTCAGGACGTCGAGAAGGGAGCTGGTACCTGGAGCAGGCCGCTGCATGATCGTTTCAGACGTTGATGTGACAACGAGCGCTTTCTCTCCGGAGCCGGGCGGACCGGTAGCCATGTTCTTCAGAGTTCGAGGCAGCAGACTGGATTCAATACCGGCCACCAGTGAGCCGGAAGAGCGAAGGAACGGAGATATTGGAGAAGTTCTCTATATTGACTTCAGTGCCAGTTTACCTATGGAGGGAGCAGAAAGGTTCGGTACGAGGGCTGAGGTTGGCATTTAAAGCAAGATAGCGGCTGTGTGCCTAGTGGTTTGCCTTGATGCCCAGATGTCCTGCAGTTGGACCGGGATGTGACCAGCTGACGATGAATTCGGAACAAGTACCTATGAGGTACCTAGGTACCCATAGCCGTCTGTGCAGATCACGCATTTGTTACACACCTTTCGAGTCGCTCATGTCAAACGAGAAGATGACGGAGCAACTCCGGGACGTGAATGCAACGGAAGAAGCAGAAGAGCCCAAGTCCAGAGGCACGTATCGACTGAAAGGTAGAAAATATTCCTGGGTACACATCTGTTCCGGAAATGTGATGGCAGAGCCAATGACGGTTCTCGGGCACGCTCAGCCCGCATGTTGTGCGACAGCACCCACATCGAGCCTCACCAAGTTAAGGCAAGGCACTCTCATCAGTGAGAGGCAGGTACCTCCAAGACAAAAGAGATTGTGCATGTGTGTCTAGCCAGCAAGCGCAAGCAAGAATATATCCATGAACCATTCTATCATGTGTAGAAGTGACTCAAACGAAGCTTGTTCCTTTTGTTGAAGACCGAACCCCCTGCTGGGTGAAGACGGGAGGGAAGTCAAGTGTGGGGTGGCAAAGCCCCGCATGAAGCGGAAGCAGTTTGCTTCCGCCAAGACAGCATGTGGGGTGAGGCGGAAGCAAAATACATCCGCTCCCTTCCTTCGCCCTTCATCCCTGATGTGGCAAACCCGCAGAAGAGGTAGGCCAGCGGACAAGCTCGCCCGCGTTTACTAATGGTGAGTTGGGTAAAAAGCGATCAGGTTAGAAAGACAGAGGCCAGTGGCACGTCAAGATTCCGTGGACTCCAGTACCGCTGCCGCATCTGTCTGAGTCAAACCGACAACAAACGACTACACTTGCTCAAGATCCCGATATGGCGTCGGACAATCAGCAAGTCGAAGCCATCACAGCCGGGCTGCAAGAGCTGCAAAGCCGTGACAGTCTGGAGCTGGACAAGCAGCGCGCCAGTACGGTAGGAGCTTCCTCTCAGGCTGTGAACCCAGCCACGCTTCAAGACCCGTCACGCTAACAACCTGGTAAGGCTTGCATGCGATGTCGGTCGAGAAAGCGGCGCTGCGATGGCCAGAAGCCGACATGCTCGAATTGCGCATCTGGACAATCGGCTTGCCACTACCCTCACATCCAGAAGCGGCGGGGCGCTGGTAGAAGGTACAGTTTCCATGACCCGCAAGACGAATGAGTACCAAACTTTTTCATGTTAACAGCCTGAAGCAAGCAGCGCATGACAGCGCTGGAGAATCGATTGTTGAACCTCGAGTCAAAGCTCCGAGGCCAGCAATCAGGTGTCGTCCAACCAGAACATAGCAGCCACGACGAGTCAGCCGATGCTCAGCCCTCCTGTACATCCGGAAACGCTCCCGAAGCCGCCATCGCTGCACAGACTGGCAGTGGAGCCTCCGAGACAGCAGAACCTCCAAGCTCGCGTGATCAGCCACCGCAACCCCGTCACCTTCTGTTCAGGCAAATTCCCGACCGAATAGCCGAGCTCAGAGCTAGCGACCTTGCTGGCTCTTTCCGAATGACGGTGGCCTCGCCAGTTCGCCCAGGAAATGCAGAGCTCTCACTGTTGGCACACTCCATCGAAGAGATCTGTAAAGAGTTTCCCCTATTCGACAACCGCGAGTTCTTGAATCAGCTAAGGACCCAAGGTGCTGCTAGCAGGGAAGCCTGCGGCAGTGCCTCGCGATGGGCCTGTGTGAACGCCGCAATCGCCCTGTCGACGCATGTCAAAATGGCCAACCGCGCCTTTGAACAGTTGTCTCCCTTTGCCTGGACTTACTTCAAAAACGCTTATGCAGTCTTTCCGGAGCTGATGCTGCACGGAAACGACACAGAGACTGTAAAGGCCCTGGTCTTGATGGCTTTGTTTGGTCGAAATTCGGCCGACGCTCGAACCACTTCGCTTCTCTTATCGACTGCCCTCAGGCTATCACAGACTCTCGACTCAAGTTTGTTTGGAGTCCGCCGTGGCGAAAGCCGCAACGCCGCGGAGTCAGAAAGCGCACAGTTGTCCTTGTGGGCGGCGTTTGTCTTGGACGCAGAACTGTCTCTTTGCTGTGGATTAGCCGGTTCAGGACTCGGCGCCGGCGATATCAACATTGAGCTTCCTAACGAGGAGTATTCCTATACTGGAGATGACGGGTCATGCGCGAGCATCTTCGGACGGCGGGTCGAGCTCGCCTTGATTCACTCGGCAGTCAGGACGCGTCTCTACTCGCGGGGTGCGTTCAATATGCCCGAGAGCGAGCTCCTCAGCACGATCGCCGCTCTGAGTCAGGCGCTGGAGGACTGGAAACAAAAGCTCCCGCCAGAGACACAGCCAGGCCACTTTGGGGTGACCCTGGAGCCTCACCTCGTCATCTTGCACCTCGCTTTCTACAATCTCACCTCAATGGTCCATTGGGCGGCGCGACGGCACAGCGCCTGGGATGTTCCCACGGGGGGTAGACAGGAACAACAATCCATGTCGCTGATACATCCGTCAAGACTGAAAGTGAGGGCTGCAGCGCAACACACCCTTCGTTTGCTGTGGCAATGCCCTTTCGAACAGTTTGCGCATTTCTGGTACGAGTATCTGCCGATTGGATGAAAGGAAATTCAGCTAACCCTCGATCATAGGCGGAACTTGTGCTACCCCCTATCTGCAGCTATGACATTGCTTCTTTGCATTCTTGAGAGTCCTGAAGAACCTGAAGCAGAAAGCGATGCCCAATTACTGAGGGGGTTTGGGCGTCAGGTCAGACGCATGCAGAATGGCGTGGACCTTGAGATGTCGAACCTGCTGAAGGCAGGTCTTGGGCTTGAACATCTCGCCAATGTCACCATTCGCCAGGCTCGGAACGATGAATTATTGGAGGCCAGCGCCGACTCACCGCAGAATGCTTTCTCACTTGATGATGTCCAAGTAAGTCTAACTCTTCACCTGTATTAAAGCACAATTTGCTGACGGGCGTGCCAGAGATTCAGAGAATTGTTGAGTTCAGCCACGCATCCAATGTACCTGGCCCAGGGGCTGTTGACCAACCTACCAAACCGCGATATTGAAATATCCCGATCCGTCGCCCGAAGCCTCGGCATACCCCTGGTCGAGGGCGAGCCATACGGCCCGCTGGTCCCCAGGTGTATGAAACCTGCGACATACGGCTTTGGCTTTGCAGCCAGGGTCCAACCGCAGGTCGCTGTTGACCCTGAACGCTTGGCCCCATCGTCCCAGGGAGCAGTTGACACAGTTGTTAATGAGCACTACGACGCCTAGGGCGCCGGCGACGACGTCGAAAGCCTCCGCCATGGCGTGGACTAGAGGAGCGTCTGGCTTAGATAGTCTAAGTGCTTGGTGGTCATCATGGGGAGGTGATCTTTGGAGAGATGGAGAGTTTCGAGCCTTATTGTGTGTCTAATTCTAGGCCTCGCCATTTGCAAGTAATCCTATAGGCTGCAGACTACCCCCTTTTTGCCCTACTCCCGCCAAGCAGCATCGATGATCTCCTTGACCGTGCGCGCCTTGATCTCGGGGAACTCCTCGTTCAGGGTGTGCGTAGGCTTGAGGTCAAAGAGGCCCTGCTCAAAGAAGATGCCAAACGCGGCGAAGAAGCCCTGCAACATCGGCTTCGGGAAGAAGGAGTAAATCGGCGGGTGAGACGGCAGCTCAGTGATCTCGCCCTTGCTGAGCTTCTCAATGGAGTCGGTCTCCACGGTGAACTTGGTACCCTTGGCGTCTTCGGCGAGGGCGACGAATTCGTTCCAGGTCGCCTTGCCGCCGATGATGTAGGCCTCCTTCTCCCACTTGGGCTTTTGCACGTAGGCCGCCACGAACTTGCTGATGTCCCAGGTGTGTGTGAACACGATGGGGACGTCTCCAGAGCCAGGGATGGCGGCGAAGTTGTTGGCAATGTCGGCTACAAGAACCAGAGGAGGCATGTACGACGGAACCTTGGGGACAGCAAAGTAATCGATGAAGTAGCCGTTGTTGATGCTGGTATACTCGAGAGAGGAGGCCTTGAGCGCGGCAAGGGTTGCGATCTTGCCTTTGGCAGGCGGGAAGATGGCGACCATGCTGTTGCTAGTGTGAGCAAGTGGAGGCCGTGCAGGATGAAGATCTGTAAATTGCTTACCTCTCATAGTCTGGGACGGCCCAAATACTAGGAATGAATCGCTTGGTGGTGGATGACTTGTCAGCCGCCGCGATGAGAGGGAGATCGAGAGCAACGGGCGCGTTCGAGGTTAGAGTGGAGATGACGGTGTCGACGTTGTTCTTTTCCAGGACCGCGGTGATGCTGGGGACATCGTCGTAGTTGACTGCGATGATTTTGGCGCCAATTTCCTTCTCCTTGTCTTCCGATGTCTACGCGGGACACCGGCGAGGTCAGGCCTGCAAGAAGGTCAAGGAGAGTTGACGGGACGAGTGCGCCGACTTACCTGACGACCCAGCACAAGCACCGTGAACTTGCCGGTGGCGTTGAGGGCATCGACAACGGCGCGGCCCAGCTGACCAGTGCCTCCGGCTACAGCGATGACAGACATGTTGAGTGTTGATAGAGAGGCAAGATCGGGATAGATAGTGAAGCCAGAGATGGAGAGACGAGGTGAGCAGGTAGTCAATATTGAGACGTGAGTACAGGACAGCGAGAGCAAGAACGCGATCTACGGCTTCTTAAGAACATTTCCGCCCTTTCTAGACGCCCTGTCACCATGAGAAGCGTTCGGATCTCCATGGGCGCTGTTGTCGCTGCGGATTACAAAGGCTCTTGGTCTAGATGTTGGTGGTGGCAGGGAGCATTGATAATGCCTAGAAAGTTGCGGGTGCAAAATACATCCGCCGGCGGCCAGTCGAAGCCCGACCCCCGAAATCTGATGACATTTCTCCGCCGTTGCGGGGGCAAATTGCCTCCGCATGGATCCATGGCCGAGGCCGATTGCTAGCCGCTTCCGCACCGTCCACTTTGCGCATGTCGAAATGGCCAATAAGATAGGTAGGTATTTCTGGCTTGTATGCCACGGCGATTCGTGGGAGACAAAGTCCGATAACTCCAGACAATCCTGTCACTTTGCTGTTTTGTTTGAGACGGTTAGGGCAGCGGCGGCAGCTCGGACTTCAAACCGGCGTGTGCCCCTGAAAAGGGCTCCAGGGTCTCCCAGGATGGTAGGACCAGGTATGTGGTCTCAGTAAACCCTAGCATATCGCAATTGGCGTGGTTGAGACAATGCCTTCGCTCTGGCAGGCGTGACTCGCCGGGGTGTCGGACTCGGACTTAGGGGAGATAAACCTGCTACCAGGAAGTGCGCGGTCGAGGGCGAGGTCTCGTTAAGCTTGACAGTGAAGAACTGTTGAAGGGACATATTATGTACGACCGATCGTCTTTTGCCAGCCCGAATCACCTCTCACCAGAGTTCACCGTCGCTAGTATTTTGTCCATTCAGTTTCAGACGCCCACCTCCATCACTCACCCACTACCTCGCCATCGCTCAATTCCTCTTTGGACACAACAATGCCCTCTTTCAACCCTGACCGTGACATCCCCGACCTCTCGGGCAAGGTCGTTCTAGTGACGGGAGGTAACAACGGACTTGGCAAGGAGACGGTCCTGCAACTGAGCAAGCACAATCCCGCCCACATCTTCCTGGGTGCCCGCAGCGAGGCCAAGGCGCTCAAGGCCATCGACGAGATTCGCAAGGCGGCGCCCAACGCGGCCAAGATCACCTTCTTGGAGCTCGACCTCGCGTCTCTCGAAAGCGTCAAAAAGGCGGCGTTGTCGTTCCTGGCCCAGTCGTCGCAGCTCCACCTCCTCATCAACAACGCCGGCATCATGGCAACGCCACCCGGCACGACAGCCGAGGGTTACGAAGAGCAGTTTGGCACCAACCACATGGGCCACGCGCTCCTCACCAAGCTGCTCCTGCCGACACTCAAGAGAACGGCCACCGCGACCGTGCCGCCCCAAGACGTCCGCGTCATCACCCTGTCCTCGCTGAGCGAAAGCTGGGCCCCCCCGGCCGAGACATACAATTTTGACAAGCTCAAGACCGATTTTGCCTCTATTTCCACCACGGCCCGTTACGGCATCTCAAAGATCGCCAACGTTCACTACGCCGCCGAGCTCGCCCGCCGCCACCCGGAGATCCGCTCTGTCTCGGTCCACCCTGGCCTTGTCAACACCGGCCTCACGAACAACCTCACCATCGCCCGACCGTACCTGAAGCCTATCCTCCCCATCGTCGGCTTCTTCGTCACTCCGGTTGCTGCCGGTGCCAAGAACCAGCTCTGGGCCGCCACCAGCCAGGATGCGAAGTCGGGCGAGTTCTATCATCCTGTTGGCGTCGCGGGCAAGGGATCAAAACTGTCTAAGGACGAGAAGCTGGCTAGAGAGCTGTGGGAGTGGACTGACGCGGAGCTCACCCGGTATCTGTGAAAATCCTCAACCCCTGATCCCCCCTTTTCTTCGTTTCTTCTTTTTTTATTTCTTTGTTGTTGTTTTCTAGCGTCTAGTAAGCTGTAGTCTATTAAAGATGGCGGAGCTTGTGTCGAGACCGAGGGTGGGCGCTCGTAATGATCGCTGTGGTGTGTCCTTGTGCGGCTGAGTCACACGGCCTGGCCGTTCCATTGAGGTTCATTCTTTTCTTTCAATCTGGCAACTTCCCTGCTCCATCTCACCTTTATCCCACCACCTTTTTTTTTGTTTCAAAATATCTTGCTTTCTCCCCCGTTACCGTTACTCTGTCGTCTTCGACGCTCTGTTCGCCAGCGTCAACCCCATCACCATGTAAGCAAATGCCAATATTGCCCTCGATGGCGCTGTCGACTGGCCAGTTCTCACTAACCGGCACACCAGGGCGGCCACTTTTAGTCCTGCGTTCTACCAAGAAGGGAAGCGACTAGATCTCCAAGTTTGCGAAAGCTACTCCAGCGACCTGCCGTCCAGGGTTACCGCCACTATCAGCAAATTGCCCTCGACGACCATGTCCGTGGTGCTCTGCGTCACGTTCCAGAACCATAACGGGTTGCCCATCTCTCGTGTGCTCAAGCTCTACGACCGTCGATTTGGCTCGTGCCTACGAGTTGTTCTCGGCGGCAAGCCCGCGCGACACACACAAGAAAACGAAGCGGCGTTTCAGGACTTTGTCAGTCAGGGTCTGATGCCCGAGTTCCTCCGCGATAGAAAAGAACAAAACGAGACCGAGGACATTGCCGTGTCGGCTCGGGAGTTCCTTGGCGAGCCCGGTGGTACTGAAGGCCTTGCCAAGTACGAGGCCGCGCTGTGGCAGGATTGTGTCGAGCACTTTGAATGCGAGACCGAGGCCTATAACAGACTCGCCGATTTCCAGGGCAAACTAATTCCACGGATGATTGCCCACGTGTGTTTGCCAGCCGCCAACTCTGCAGCTATACCTCAAGAACTCGCACCCTACTTTCAGGTCAGAGGTGTCCTTCTAGAACATGTCGACGGATACTGCTTGGAGGACCTCACGCTAGCCCCCCTGCCTAGCAACTTGAAGCAATGGGAGCGGATTGTCCAGTCGGCCGCCGATGCAGCGCACGAGATCAACAAACGCGGCATCATCATGGAGGACTGCGCACCACGCAATGTGGTCATAGACAGGCAGTCATACACACCGCGTATCGTGGACCTCGCACAATGCCGCTTCCGAGATGAGATGGTGAAGGACTGGCACAAGTGGGAGTGGCACGAGGATGCGAGTTGGGACCCGGATGTGGAGTACTGGGAGCAAGCGAGTACGATAGGGAATCCAGGGGCGATAGGGGCAGTGATGGTGAATCGGGTCCAGAAAAAGACAGGTATAAAGCTGGATATTCGGTATCCGGACTATACGGGGATCATTGATGATATAAGACGGAGAAAAGGAGACGCAACCGCAGCAGAAGAATAAACGGGGGCGCTATTAAGGATCAAGGACTCGGTCAGTGCCCGAGAGTGAGCGCAGCAGAAACAGCAATACCAGCAACTTGGCTCAACAGCTCGCATTATCTAGCACCAGCACCAGTACGTTAAATAACGCCACCCACAAACAGTTCCAATGGCCAACATGGCCTCGTGGAGAGAACCTTCTGTACGATTGGGCCCGCGGCACCCAGGACTCGGGCGGCGCAGCTGTTGACCTGACCGCAGTCACGTGGGTGAGACCGAAGTGTATTTCCTCCATCCTTTCACATGATAAGACGGTCCACACTCCTGGTGGCCGACCCGGCGACCAGCCTGAAGATGCGGCCATGCCGCTAGAATACACCGAACTGCCACAAGTGGCGTTGCCTGAAAGATCTACACCCTCGACCTTGCGATCCACGCCCAAGCCTCGTCGCCAGCAGCATTATCTGTCCATCGGCTCCCTCCAACGCCACCCCCCTAGCTATAACACCCCCAACCCTCTTCCAAGACTTGCCCTCTTTCTGCACTCCTCACCGGACACTTGTCATCCCTCCTCTATCAACCCTCCCAGGCCAGCAGCCAAGCAAGCAGAACCTTCTACCCCAACACTCCGGCCGGCATCATGTCCAACCTGGACTCCACCTGGGAAACCATCCCCCTCACGGGCAACCCTCCCCCAAGCCCCGAGCCCAACACCAACTTCTTCAACCCACCCCCATACGTCGGTTGGGTCCCCTACACGTACCCAGCCAACTCGCAACTCGAAGCCAAGACTGAAAAGCCCTACGTGGATAATAACAACAACAACAACGAGGCCGAGGACGACTTGGCGAGCAGGGAATACAACTACCACACCTTCCCACCCCCGTCACCCACCACCACCACCGACTCGGATGAGACAAACCACCACCCCTGCTATTTCGAAACCCTCGATTTCTCAGACTACCTGGCCGCTCCTATCGACAACACCAACAGGAACATCAGCAGGCACAACAGCGTTCGTCGGGCGCGGCAGGCCATGAGAGAGGGAATTGCAGTAGTGTGTGTGGTGTTGCTGCTGGCGGTTGGGTTAGTCGTTGCCGGGTGGGCTGTTGCGGGTGGTATTCAGGGGTTGTCGGTGTTTTCGGGACGGGTTGAGGCCTTGAAGGGTGGGAGGGTGGTGGCTGGAGTTGGGGAGGAGATGAGAGCCGGGGGA
>FTEL01007688.1_pt1 | contig 28152 bp, 17 predicted proteins | sample 1658911 | NCBI WGS metagenome assembly FTEL01 (sample SAMEA3914869, study PRJEB12502) | metagenome | biome: forest; material: soil | place: USA | collected 2012-03-12 | depth 0.1 m
CCCCTCTTCCTCAACACAAAAAACCTCGTCGTATTATCCTCCCGATCCTCGACACACCTAGCCAGCACATCCAACCCGGCCGCCTTGCCCGCCCACTCACTCGCAATCCCCGCGCTCCGTCCCTCCACATCCTCCTTCGCCAGCTCGGCCGCCCTGCTGGTCGAACTCACATCCACCAGCTCCGCCCTCGGCAGATACCTCCTCAAAAAAGCACCGCTCTGCCCAAAGCCCTGCGGGTGCGAGTACACCCGCGTGATGTGGCTGATATCACCCAACGGAACACCTTTGCGGCCATCATCACCCCCCCCCTGGGTGGGGGCGGAACCGAGCGGGAAGCGCCCGAGCAGGAAGTGGTGCACGTCGAGGTAGACCTCGCCGCAGACGACGATGTCGGGGTACTCCGCCGCGCGGTCGGCGAGGCAGTCCAGCGTGAAGGTGACGGCGCCGTGGGTGGAGTTTTCGAAGGGGACGACGCCGTAGGGGCTGGGGCCGGTTTGCACGCGGTCAAAGACCTCTGGGGAGGGGGGTTAGTTTTGGGCTGCTGTTGGACATGGTGAAAAAAAGGGGTGAGGGGGAAAACTCTACCCTTGATAGTCACCGTCGGCTCGAGCTGCCATTTGGGGTCGGGAAAGGCGATCTTGGTGGCCTGAGTGGTGGGGTCAGTAAAAATTCAACTCGTATCTCATGCCCTCGGGGCAGATTCATGAGATGCCTCGTACCTGGTTGGAGTAGGAGCTGAAGGGGCCGAGGAAGGCGACGGTGGTGTTTGCGTCGCCCTCGCCCTGAGCGGCAGTTGATGGCGCCATCTCAATGAGGGGTTGCGGAACTGGTAGAGTTCACAGCGCGACTCCTCAATTATCACGTCGAGTTGGGCCAGGAGGGGTCAGGAGAGATCAGGCATGTGTTGACACGCTCAATTGAGTGAACCCGAAGGTGTGAGATGGTGCGAGGTTCCGCCGATCGACGAGATCCGTTCCCACTGCTGCAGCTCTGTCGCATCACTGGGGACCCCTCAACTGCTAAAAAGTGAACCCGCAACCCCGCTATAGCGGCCGAACTCGGCCCCGTCTTCCCCAGTTCACCCCCAAGTTCAACAGCCCCCTTTTACCACAGCTCTGCACTCGCTCGCGCAATTCACGTTGCTGAGAACATCATCATGGAAACGAGTGTTGGGTCCGCAACTAGCTATCTAATGATCCTCCCGAATCGATAGTAAAGACCGGACGGACACCACATGACTCGGACTGAGAGGGTCCGCGTATCCAGGACCACACCGAGCCCGACCAGCCGTGTCCCAAGCATGTAAATCAATCTGGCCGATTGATGCCCTGCAATGAAACTTGTCTTTTGTCCTTGTCCGACTTCCCGATCCTACTGGCAAACTTCCTGCCGCCTTGGTCAGCCGTCTGTACATCATTGGGCCAGAGCTCAAGTCAAAAACACACCTTTATCGCCGTCTAAACTCAAGAAGCCGTCATCACAGAGCGAAGCGGGCTGGGACGCGCCACCTGGTGGTCATGGCTGGGGCCTGCCGAGAAGCCCTTGGTCAGCCGCCGCTGAGCCGGCGGGAGCTTCCCGGGGCTCCGCGGCACGGCGGCCGCCGGGTCGGCATGCGGTGTCGTCGGCTCGGACGTGATGGCTTCGGTTGCTCGTCCCTCGTGGTCAGCGAGGGAATCAAACTGTCAATCGTCGTAGTAGTCATCATCGTCATCCACTTCGGCTAGCTGCTCGAAGTTGACCTTGTACCGGAGGATGCCGCCGATACCGCCGAAGCCCTTGACGAACTGGTTGCCCTCGGTCGACCGGTCCGACACGAACTCGAGCGTCGTGCCGAAATCCTTGTAGTGCTCCGCGATCCACTCGAGAAAGGACTCCTGCTGCACCACCTCCATCTCCTGGCCCGTCTCCTTGTCCATAAACTTGTCGCGGTTGCCCGTCTCCTGCTGCTTGGTCGTGTGCAGGACAATCTCGCTGCCATTGCTGTCCTTGAGCGTCCAGCGGTTCACCTCGAGGTTCTCAAACACAATGAGCGTCTCGACGGCGCCCAGCTCCAGCGCCTTGAGCGTATCCTCGATACCGTAGCACACGCGGCCGGTGTCCTGGCTGATCTCCTCAAAGTACTTGCCAATGAGCTTCTTCTCCTGGATGAACTTGACGTTGCCGAGCGTCTCGGACGACAGCTCGATGGCCTGGTTGAAGCCGTTCTCGCCGCCGTACGACACGTCCACCACCTTGATGACCTTGGTCTGCAGACGGCCGTCGAACATGTCGGAGGCGTTCAGGTCGTTCTTGAAGTCGGCCGAGCCGGCGAGCACGATGCCGCCGACGTTGACCTTGTCGTTGGTGATGAAGTTCTGCACGGCCAGCTCGGCCACCTTGCGGACGTAGTTGTGGCGCTTCTCCTCACGCAGACGGGCGAAACGCAGGGCGGACTGACCACCACGACCGTGCTTCTTGGGGAGATCGACGCTGAACTTCTGGACCACGTCGCGCGTGTTGCCGCTGAGGGTGCCGAACAGGGCTCCGTTACCGTCCATGACGATGAATCCAAACTTCTGATCCGACTCGAGCAGCTCCGACAAGGCCTCGGTGTGGAACTTGTTGTCGCAGAGGTACAGCGAGGTGTTGATGGGCTTGAAGGGTTCGAAGTCGATGTTGACCTTGCGTTCCTTGCCTTCCGAGGTCAAGATTTCACCGCAGTAGACGACGAGGCCGTTGGGGGGGACTTTGTTGTACAGCTTGAGGCGCTGCTGGGTCGAGGTAATGGCCGACAGGACCGACTGACGGTTGACGCGGGACTTGATGTTGGAGGCAGTGCCCTACACCATGCTGGTTAGAACCACGCTTGCTTTCCACCAGGATGCTGCCATAGACGTACATATTCTTCAGCCAACATCTTTGCCGCACGAGAGACCTGGTCCTTGGGCGCTGGGCGGGGCTGTTAGCATCGAAGTGCGGGATTGGGCCAGGGGCCAGGGGCGAGCCGAGCTTGGTGCAGGCGTGCTCTGTCGGTTTGGGAGGGTGCCGCGGGGCGACCGGGGGCGTGGACATACGGATGATCAGGGAAATCATGCTGGTGCCATTTCCGCGAGCAGCCTCGAGGCTCTTGATGAGCTTCTTCACCTTCCAGATCTCGATCTGCAGGCCATGCCGTCAGCACGCGCTCGCTCAGGCGGGGGAGACCAGGGAGGCCAGGGGAATGCGCACGTTCTTCTCCGCCTCGCTGGCGTTGGGGTCGCTCATGGTGAAGGATTGGGGTGGGAAAAAGCCGTATCAAAAAGAAAGTAAATCCTCGCCAAACTCCTCCTCAAGAAACCTGAGATTTTGCGGTGTTTGTGGATTTTGGACGGGGCGATGTCCTGGACCCGGGAATTCTTGAATTTGTTGGTGGGGTTGGACCTGAGAGGGGTTTCGCGGTTGTAAAGCCTTTTATGGTTTGGGGCAAAGTGGCACGTTTGGACCCACATGCTGCCTGATGCGAGTCACCATTGGCCATCCCGGCATCCCAGTCACTCCCACAGCCACTGGATCCAGCAGCCAAAGGCCCTGTTCTGTTGGCCGCCTGCCTGTTGCAGGGGCAAGGCGGGCGAACTTTCTTTGTGGGGCAGGGGGGAGGCAGCAACAAACAAGGCCCAGTTCCAGTTCCGATCACAAACATCCATGACAAGACACTTCCTCTTTCACCCACTGCAAGTGGTATTCCGGAGCTGCGATGATATGTGCTTCACGGCAACAACCGAGGATCAACGGCATACTTGTAGGGGAATGGACTAGTTATCATTCAAATGTCAAGCCATGATCCCAGCACACTGGCACAAAGGCCTAACGTTTTGTTTCACGCCAAGCAGACCCCAGCCCATCGGGCAGAGAGGGGTGTGCTGTGCTGTGCTGCTGATGAGCGCTGCGGGCTGAGTGCATGTGGGGCTGCCTGTCGTGACCAGGGAGCTGTCGATGCTCAAATGCAGCGACCTTTCGAACATCGAAAGCCCAACCAATTGATCATCCCCGAAGCCCGTCGAGTCGACCTCGACCTTGACAATTCCCAACCCCCCACTCCAGCGGGAACGCCCCCTAATAAACCGCCACAATGTCCAGCTCCGTCCCCCTCCAAGTCGGCGAGACCGTCCAGACCGCCCACCTCCAACGCCACCCCTCCCCGCACCACGACCTGAACCCCTCCACGGCAGCATCCAAGCGGGAACCAGTTCGCCAGGAACCCGTCACCTCCGACGATGTAGAAGAAGAAGACGACTCCGGAGAGGAGGAGGAGGAGGAGGAGTCTGAAGAGGAAGAGGAGGAATCTGAAGAAGAGGAAGAGGAAGCCGAGGCTCTCGAGCTAGAACTAGAAGACGACGATGAGGAAGACGAGACCGAGACAGAGGACGAGTTGCTCTACCGCTCGCGCGTCCGGCCCAGTCCGCGCCTTCATCACCTCCACCACCTCCCCCCCATGCCCGACCTGCGCTTCGAGCAGAGCTACCTGTCCAGCATACGCAACGCGGATACCTGGTGGAAGGTTGGGTGGATTACCGTGCGGGATCAGGTAGGGAACCCCCCCCCTTCCCGCATCATTTGCTGGCACATGGGTGGAGGGAAACGAGAAAGGGATGGAACGAGACGAGCTGATGCAACCCCAGGTCATGATGCCCTTCGTGCAGGGCATCGTCTACAACCTGGCCATCTGCGGCTGGCACCACTGGAACCGCAACGCGCGGATCCACGGGTCGAGCGTCGGCGCGCGCATCAGGCGGTGGTTTTACCGCTTCAGGGGGTGGACGATACCGCCCGAGAGGAAGGTTGAGACGTACCAGAAGGCGTGGTAACATGCCAGCCAGTGGAGAGCGCAGAGATCTCAAGACTGCGATGCCCGCTTCGTTGGTCGAGCTAAACTAGGCTATCTGAGCTGCAAAATCGAGACCATCTTCTTCCCAGCAAACAATTCTATTACGGACCAAGCCTTTCTTTCTCTGCGGACATATCATCACTGAAGAATCCTGCTTTTCCCACCCTGTAGTAATCCCGCCCTGAAGCTTCTCTCTGCCTCGGGCCGTCGTAGGTAGACAGGCCAACTGAAAAGCATACCGGCCGACTCCATCCCTCATGTATCGCCATATGCCACACCCCCAACTCCCGTCTCATAACTCGGTCATAATAAACCGGGATCCCTTCTCTGCAGACCCCTATCAATCCGTCGACTTGACCCCAACAGCCGGCACAGCCCTAGCAACCTCGGGGCTGCCCCTAAAGGCCAGGGCAGCCGTCACCGGCTCGCTCTCCGGCGTCTGCGGCGCGTGTTCCTCCTCAACATCCCTCATCGACGAATCCACATCCACCCCCAGCTTCTTCGTCGGCTCGACCAGGGCCCCAACCCCATCAAAACTCTCAGTAAGAGCCGGCACAGCCTTCGTAGCAACAGCAATCACCTCCGCAGCGGGCGGCTCCGGCTCCGCGACGTTCGGCTCCGCCTCGGTCGTCTCGTCGTCATCGCTCATGACCACATTCCGGTGCGCACCCCGCGGGTGGTGGTGCTTATGCCGCTCGACCTCGACGTCGACCGGCGGGCCGGGAATCTGGCGCACCCTGCTGTTCTCGTCAAACGACACGCGGATGGGGAACTTGAAGATGAAGCTGGGGTTGGAGGTCGTGTCGTCGAGGTCCTCGTCCATGAGGCCCTCTTCCTCGTCGAATTCTTCCTCGTCTTCTTCGTCGTCGTCCGGCACGTGCTCGTCCTCCTCGTCGTCGCCAAAGTCCGGCTCGCTGTCGGATTCTTCCGACTCGTACTCCTCGCTCTTGCGCTTCTTGCTCGTCGCGCCGCCCCAGCCGTTCATCCCGTGGTTGGCGGCGGCCGAGCGCTGCGGGCGGCCGGAGCGTGTGGTCGTGGCTTTCTTGGCTGTGACTTTCATATCGGTGTCCTCGCCGGCGGTGTCGCCCTGCACGCTGGCGGACGCGCTCTTGCCGCCGTTGCTGGCGGTCTCGGCGTTGAGCCGGGCGGGGGCGCGGACCTGCCGTCCGCTGGCTGTTGTTTGGGGCCCGGTCGGCTCGGCGGGGGTGTGGTGGCGCGTGTTGCGCGTCGAGCGGCGGTTGGTTGAGTCAGAGTAAAAGTCGGCCTCGTCGTCTGAGTACGTGTACTTCATGCGCTTGCCGCGCGTGCGGCCCTCGTAGAGGGAGAAGCCCGGCTCTGGCCGGCGGAACTGTTCCTTGCGCATCTGGCGGTACTCGCGGCGGCGGCGCTTCTCCTCGGTCGCTTCGAATCGCGGGATGCTGTTGAGGATCCGCTTGGCGAAGGTCTTTGCCTTGGGGCCGCGGTCGACGGTCTCAAGCTTGTTGCTGAGCGCGCGGAGGTCCTCGATCGACCCGGCTACGCTCCACCATGTGCGCTGGATGCCGGCCGGGTTGCTTTCCCTGTAGACGCGGAACGAGGTGTCGTCGTTGCCCTCGATCAGGAAGTACCGCCGCTTTTCGCCGTCGCCGCCCCAGGGCTGCACGCTCAGGGGGATGTTGAGGTCCTCGTCATGTCGGTTCTTGTATTGCTGGGCGACGAGAGTTCGGACCGCGTCGGACGAGGAAAGCGTCCACTGCACGAGGGTGCGCAGAAGAGTGAGCTAAATGGTTGGGAGCCGTGTTAGCAGTCGACCTCCTAGGAACCAGCCGTCGCAGCCACCGGAGACCAAGCGGGCGACCCTCTGCAAAGCATTTCGAGAGCCGTGGAGTTAGCACATACCCTCTGCACCGGTGCCATCGAGGCAAAAGTTGCCTGTCCCGCGACCGGGTTCTGGCTGTCCCAGGCCTTCGCCCACTGGCCCTTGTGCGTTTGCACCGCCTCCTCGAGTGCGCGGTTGTAGTGTCCGGGCCTGTAAATCGCACCAAAGTCAACAATCCGAATCCATGATTATCCATTTTCCCACTCCCCCAGGTCGGGTACGCACTTGACATCCTGCTTGCGGTTGAGCAGGAGGCTGAGGAGCGCACAGAGGAAGTGCTCGACGCGCTCGCCGGGGACGGAGTCGACGACGTCGCGCTCAAGCTCTTGGGGACCGAAGTTCGACAGGCTCTTGGGAAAAGCCTCGGTAAATCGGGCGCGGAACATGACGATGAACTGCGCGGAGCAAAAAAAGTTAGCTCATGACAGCTCGCGGCCCCATCAAACGGCGGGCGCGATTTCTCGCGTCGCCACGCGGCGACGACGCGAATAATGGCGTCAACACGTACAGCAATGTCGGGGTTATCAGCCAGGACGTATTCGTGCGGCGGTGAGGGCTCCCGCTTGGATCGGGGCGGCGTCTTCTCCTTGGGCTCGAGTGCCGGGTTGCGGTCGACCTTGTGGAAGAACTTCAGGATGCCTTGGCGCTCCTCCAATTGGATGTCAGACTCATCCTCAGAGGGCGGCTCCGAGAGAGAAGACACGGAAGAAAGCTCGGAAGAGTCATCGTCGGCCATTTTGGCGTCGTGGGCACGACTTCTGGTCGATGGCGGATCGTTGGTGTTGCGGGTTTCTGGCACTGGGGAAGTGGAGGAAGGCGAGGTGAGGAGCACTTTAGGTTGACGGAGAGAGATCGGCTGCAAGAAATTACGTACCCGGCCGCTCGACAACAGCCTAGGGTTCTCCCAGCTTACCAACTCGAACTCGGGGAACTTGATAGGTTGAAACAATAGGTAGAATAAACTTGGGCACGCCGCTGGAATCCTACTTCTGGCCGCAAGGCTGCCGCTACTTGTGCTGGGAGAGCACCTGAACCCCGTCCGACGCTTCTTCCTGGTGCTTTTGCTGCCTTCAAGCAGTGCGGCAACCCAGAGTCCATCCCAACCTGTCGTTGCCACCCATCCATGTTTGCCAACACTCATCAAGTTGAGCCACCATACCCGTTCCAACAACCCCTCAAATTCCAGCAAAACCGACACAGAAGCCCCCAAAGCAAACCAGTGAACACAAAGGGCCAGCCATCTTTCTTGTCTTATAGGGTTGCCCTCATCAGTCCTGATAGGTTTAGTTGAGCAGGCGCCCGTCCACAGCTGATGTGCTGATTCGTTGGTTGATGGCGAGGTGGGACAGCGGCGCCAGAGTCTGGGCGGCTTGGATTGGCAAAATCTGTCTCGTGTGGTGAGGCCCGTAAATTGGCCCCCGCTTCGCATCCAGCCCCAGCACATGGTGTTGCGACCCCGACCCAGCAGTGTTCCCAACCCACGGGTTTGTCCGCGCGGAAGAGGAGGAGAGGCAGCGCCTCGCAGGGCCAGACGCGTTTTTGCTGCGCAGAAGGCCGTCCCGTCGATGATTTTGAGCGCGCCCGCTCGGACGGCGAGAGCAGAGTAAGGGAAACGCAGTCTCCACCACCCCAAGTCGCGCGCCTTCTCGCGTCTCTCTGCTCGTTTTCAGCCATAACCAGATCCACGAGGGGTGTAATGACGTGACACTTGTCTTGACGCCAAAAATGCAAGCGCGCAACCGCGAGGCAGCGGCCATCAGCGCCTCCAAACCAGCCACGCCGCAACACAGCCAGAGTGGAAACGCGAGATGATTCTTACCCAAGACGGCTTGCACTTGCAGACCGTCTTGCGCTGTTTGCAGAAACATCAAGATGGACGGTTGGCTGTTTGAGGCGCCCCCTTAGTTGGGGGAGGGATGCACCCTCAATCGCTCCATCAGTCATGGGCGCGCGGCCCAGGTCTTGCTTTCAACCGGGTCCGCACAGCAAAACCACAAGCCATAACGGACCCAAAGCCATGCAAAACCTGGCGACAACGAAGAAAAGCTCCCCGACAGCTGAGAGATGGCGTCATCTCATGAGCATCGAATTGTCATGTCTGGGCATCGTTAGCAAAGGTCCAACGCGAGAGACTCAAGCATGAAAGCAACGCGAATCATACACACCACCTGCTTGCCATGAGTGACCACGTGGTGATGGCCGCTATCGCGTGGACCGAAGGGGCCATTCTGCGAGGTTGGAGGGCGAGGAGTGAGGTTGGGGAAGCGACCGACAATCACTGGCTGCGCTTTTCGGGCGGTTGGTCGCGTGCACCGTGTGGATTCCCATCAATCACGACTCCAGCCACTGTACGTGTGTTGAAGCCAACGAAGCTGCTGCTGAGAAGCCAAACGGGCGGGTTCAAATATCCAGCAACACTGCAATGGCACAAATACAGACGTAAAAGCCTCAAGCTCCCAGATCTCACAGGTCCCGCAAAGGAGGGGAGCGAGCCTTCGTGGTGACGGAATGTGTGTTTGAGAAACCTTTGGTGCAAAGGGCCCTCAGGAATGGACAGGGGTCTAAATGGGAGAGAAGTGGAGAACGCAATTATGTCAGCTTCTGCAGGAGTTCATGCCCAAGGCTGGCCAACAGCCACACCCACGCCTCTCCCCGCGTTAGGGCAGCCCCAGCGCCACGCCAATCAGGTGTGGCTGCCGCAATCCACACAGAAATTTGAAAAATATCGCTTCATCCATTTGGAGCTTTCCGTGTGTCGCAACCTCAAACCCTCCTTCAACCACCGAGTCAACCCGTCACTTCCACATTTTCAGGTAGGAAGGGCAAGATGGGTCGCGTCGTAAGTGATTCCCCCGTTGTTCCAGTTCCCAAATGCCTCGACCCGACTCGATCCAGCACCGAGACCGCGATATTTCACCACCGAGCGACGAATGGAGGCGGCGGAGCATGATCGCGAATGAGGCTTGCGTGGGCGACGGAGACGACGGTGCTGACGATTGCCTCTTTCTCGCATCCAGATCCGCAACCAGCGTAAGGGCCGCGGCAGCATCTTCACTGCCAACACCCGCCTGCGGAAGGCTCCCGCGAAGTTCCGCAGCCTCGACTTCGCCGAGCGCCATGGCTACATCCGTGGCATCGTGAAGGAGATCATCCACGACCCTGGCCGTGGTGCGCCCCTCGCCCGCGTTGTCTTCAACTCGCCCTACAAGTTCAAGAAGGTCTCGGAGACCTTCATTGCCAACGAGGGCATGTACACCGGCCAGTTCATCTACGCCGGCAAGAACGCCGCCCTGACCGTCGGCAACGTCCTGCCCCTCGCCTCCGTCCCCGAGGGTACCGTTGTCTCCAACGTCGAGGAGAAGGTCGGTGACCGCGGTGCTCTCGGCCGCACCTCCGGCAACTACATCACCGTTGTCGGCCACAACCCCGATGAGGGCAAGACCCGCATCAAGCTCCCCTCGGGCGCCAAGAAGGTTGTCAGCAGCGACGCTCGCGGCATGATCGGTATCGTCGCTGGTGGTGGCAGGACAGACAAGCCCCTCCTGAGTACGTCTCCGCGCGATTGGACCCGGGATCCGTGTGGGGGATCTGGATGAGGGGGAATCTGGTTGCTGACGGACGATTACAGAGGCCTCGCGTGCCAAGCATAAGTTCGCCGTCAAGCGCAACCGCTGGCCCAAGACTCGTGGTGTTGCCATGAACCCGGTTGACCATCCTCACGGTGGTGTAAGTGCTCGCGGAGACGGCGTCGGTGGTTGTGGACAAGTTGCATCTCTGACACAACGCTACAGGGTAACCATCAACATATCGGTAAGGCGTCGACTATCTCGAGGTACGCCGCCCAGGGTCAGAAGGCGGGTCTCATCGCTGCCAGGCGGACGGGTCTGCTGCGTGGTACCCAGAAGACGAAGGAGTAAAGGCTTTCATGGTTCTACATCTGGGCAAGGGGTTCATCGGATTGCATTGGTCTTTCGCTGCTTTGTAGTTACGGGACTGCGAAGGCGGACACGAGGCCTGCTCATTACTGCAGGCATTATGGCCGTGAATGAATAAGGATTCCCAAGCGCGGTGGGAGCAGGCATGTTTAAAGGGCACACACGCCCGAGGATACAACAGGAGGGCGCAAGGGGGGAAGCCGGCGGGCGGGCCATGCAGTCAGGGAATACTCTTGGGAATCGAGCAGCACGCACTCCTCGCTTCGGGGCAAAATGCGCGAGGGAGTCTAATCGAGCCGTGATGGTGTGGGATGCACTCTTGAGACTCGGCATGAGTGACATGGCCTGAGTGGCATGTCAGGCAGAGAGCATTACAAGGGATGGATGGCATGAGCAAGCAGCCCACGTCTTGGAAGCCCTCGTCCTTCTGACGTCAACAAACAGCCCCAGGACAGGCGCCGAGGGGACCTTTAAGGGGGGAACGACCCCGACCAGTTCCCCACGGCGCCTCTTGCGACAACCATCCCGCCTCGCTCGCAGCAACCTGCGGCCGTGATCAGCATGTTCCGACCCTGTTCGGCGACATTGCTGAGGGCGGGCGTCTGTGCCAAGCCCCTCTCTTCAGGGTTTACCAGGGCGCTTTTCCCCAAAGGGGAGCTCGCCGATGGCGGCGTTGGGAGCTTGCCAGCGGCGGTGAACCCCACCAATTCCCCTGTTTCGCTGCCCCGCCTCTCCCTAACTTTAAGCTCGTGGGCTCCCGCTTCAGTGAGGGGCAGAACCACAACAAATCCTTCCCACCGCAACTCGCCCCATAGCAACCGTCGACTCCTCAACATGGCTTCCACCAAGGATTACAGGCTCCTCTGCCTGGAGAACCCTCTCCTCGGTATGTAGAACGAGTTTTGCGTTTAATTGAGCGGCCGGGACTGTGTTTTGTGCTGTTGTGCTACTCGTTTCGTCCCCCCGCGCATCGGCCTGGACCCCTCCTTTTGCGAAAAAATGTCGGTCTCCGAGGGTGTGGCAGCGCTGACACTCGAGGCCCCCAACAGACATCCAGGCCGTCGGCAATGATGCCCTGCTCGAGAAGTACGGCCTCAAGGCCAACGATGCCATCCTGGCCGAGGAGAAGCACCAGCCCATCTACGAGGACCTCCTCAACAACTACGAGGCCAAGCTGATCGCCGGCGGTGCTGCCCAAAACACGGCCCGCGGTGCCCAGTACATCCTGCCCCCCAACAGCGTCGTCTACCTGGGCGGTGCCGGCGACGACAAGTATGCCGCCATCCTCCGCGACGCCTGCAAGCAGGCCGGCCTGCGCGTTGAGTACCGCGTCGACCCCAAGATCGCTACCGGCCGCTGCGGTGTCGTCATCACTGGCCACAACCGCAGCATGTGCACCGAGCTCGGCGCCGCCAACCACTACGACCTGGAGCACCTGAAGCGCCCTGACATCTGGGCTCTGGTTGAGAACGCCGAGGCCTACTACGTGGGCGGCTACCACTTCACCGGTGAGTCTCACTCCTGCTGCTTCATCAAACCGTAGCCACTGACGATCCCACCAGTCTGCCCCCCCGCCATCATGGAGCTCGCCAAGCAGGCCGCCACCAACAACAAGCCCTTCATCCTCTCCCTCTCGGCCCCCTTCATCTGCCAGTTCTTCAAGGACCCCCTTGACGCCTCGGCACCCTACTGGGACTACGTGATCGGCAACGAGACCGAGGCCGAGGCCTACGCCGACTCGCACGGCCTAGGCACCAAGGACGTCAAGGAGATCGCCAAGGCGCTCGCCAACCTGCCCAAGGAGAACAACCAGCGCAAGCGCGTCGCCGTCATCACCCAGGGCACCCTCCCAACCATCGTCGCCATCCAGGGCGAGGATGAGGTCAAGGAGTACTCCGTGCACGCCATCGAGAAGGAGCTCATCAACGACACCAACGGCGCTGGCGATGCCTTTGCCGGTGGCTTCTGCGCCGGCATTGTTGACGGCCGCCCGCTCGCCCAGGCTATCGACCAGGGCCAGTGGCTGGCTCGTCTCAGCATCCAGGAGCTTGGTCCTTCGTAAGTTTTACCTTCCCACAAATCCCGCCCTTTGGGGCCTTCAAGCAACAGCAACTAACCCCCTCAACAGCTACCCCTTCCCCAAGCAGGCCTACACCGCCCAGCAGTAAGCCAGCCGGTGACGGGACCAGGGCGAGGTTGCGTACAGCACACTCGAGGAAAAGAGGAACAGGCATTGGGATCTTCCATCACATAATCATTCTCATATTCAGACAGCGGAAGTTCCACCTTCCCGTTTTGCAGCAGGACCGGCGTTGACAGGCAGGTAAAGGATAAGGACAAAAGATATAGGGATGCATGGATGCATGGGCAGGTAGATACGGTTTCAACAACGGGCGAATACAAAGGGCCAGCGGCGGTCCGCATCGCAAATCTGAATTTCTTTATGGATTGGAATTGGAATTCTGTGACATGCTTTTCGCGGTGGTTTGCTCCTCTGGTTTTCTTGCTCCGTCTGGTTTGCATCGGCTGGTACTGCGTAAAGGTGTAGCATACGGGAATGAGTCAAGGACATGATGTCTACACTGGCATAGGAAAATGTAAAGCATCCCCATGAATAAGGGGTTTAACAGAAGTGAAACCAGCATCCCCTTCAAAGAAAGTTTGAGAGAACTGAAAGCATGCATCCCCTTTGGAAAAAGGGGTCGAGGACAAAATGCAAGACGCCAGGCAGAGAAGCCATTCATTACTACCGCAACTGAACTGAACTGAACTGTCAAAGACCAGCCGAAGTCATCTCCCCTCCCTCAACTTCCACCCCCATCAGCCAACCGACCACATCATGAACGAGACGAGCAAAACGCCAAGGCATCGTCCTGGCAAGTAGCAAAGGCAGGGGAAAACGGGGCGCAAGGGGACGGGCCAGCCCACGCCAGTCCTTTTGGCAAAACATGGCGAAGCGGATGCCGCTGCCCTTCTCGGGGTTGGCAACCGGCGGTGATGGTTGCGGTGGAAAATCAACCTCGTCAGGGCTCAGGCCCGAGCCAAGGAGAAAGGGGGTTCCCGCGAGCGTCCGCGGGCTGGCGGATGTTGCGCCGGAGGCCGTGGTGGAGAGTCACCCCTCTGAAGCCTCCTTGTTGACGGCTGGTCAAAGACCCCGCCAAAACTCCTTGACACACGCGCACCAGGCAAGTTTTCCCATTGTCCATCTGGCTCACTGTAAGGCTGTGGGGTGTTGGGGAAGCGGTGGTGTTTCTCGGAGCGGGCGTCGCGGGGAAACGGCCTGTGTAGGCTAGCAGGTGAGCAGGTGGAAGTCTGCGCAACGGACAGGGCGATGGCTCGATGGCAGGCCCGACAACTTTCGTCTCGTCGGTTCGGCGGGCAACTACCCTTCAGTCGAAGCGAGGGTGAACGTCATGTCGAAAGAACATCCAACGTGCAAAACCCGCTCCTCAGCGCTTAGGCATACCCTGCACCACCTTCCCACCCTCATCCCCTCCCTGCCCAACCACGCTCCCCCAAATCTCCGCCGCCATCGACTGCTGCTGGTGCTGCAGCTGACTTCCAAACCCATTCCTCGGCTGCCTGGCATCCGACCAAGCACTCGCGGCCGCCGCAAACCCCTGCGAGGCGTTCACCCCGCCAGTCGCCATGGCGGTGGCATAGTCGCTGGTGTACCGGTTCTCAGACGGCGAGGGGATCGAGCCGCCACCGCCGCGCGGGAAGCCGCCGAGTTGGGTGGGCGAGGCGGGCGATTGGGTCGCAGAGAACCGCTGCGCGGTCGTCGTCGCCGGCATGCCCCAGGGGCTGTTGACCTGCGGGAGGCTGGAGGTGTTGGCTGAGAAGTTGAGGGTTGAGAAAGGCGAGCTGGGGACGCGGTCCGCGGTCGCTGCCGTGTTTTGGCCGTAAGTTGACTGCCAGGGGTTGGCGGACGGAGCCCAGGGGTTCTGCTGAGCGGTGTTGGATTCGGCGCCCTCCGCGCCCCAGATGCCTCTACCGCCAAAGCCAGGGGGAGGCTGGCTGGTGCGCTCTGGGCCCAGGTTAAGGGACTGGAGCGCCTCGGCCTGGTTCTCGACGAACCTGGTCTTGCCCAGGCTGTCATATCTCTGATGAGTCGGGCGTGCAAGAGGGGGTGCGTTCCCCGAGCTCGTCGGCCGCGGAAGCCCCGAACCATTCGATCCCCAGCCGCCAGCCATACCACCATCCGAGTTGCGTTGGTTCGGCCCGACAGGCTCTGGGACGTAGAAGTACTCCCAAGGCAGAGTGGGAAACTTCTTCGCCCCGGCAGACCCAGGAGCGGGGCTGTTCGAGTCCCCAGCTCCGAAGGCTTTGGCCACCGCGGCGGAGTCCATTCCGTACGGGCTCGCCAGAGGAGACGGGCGGGCGGGGGTCGCGGGCTTAGCGGCCATGGTCGATTCCGGGGGATTGATAAAGTCGTTGAGAATGTTGAACATTTGCCTATCAATGGGGAACTCAGAGATCGGAGCAGCCTGCACTGGCTTGAGCGGCGCAGGAGGGGCCTGCACCTTGTGATGGGTGGTCTTGCGAGTTGGGTTGCGCAGGCTCGGCCCATAGAACTCCCGATCCTCCGACAGCTCGTTAGACTGGCAAGGGCTCGGGGCCACCACGGGCGTGTTGGGGGGGCGCGGCTGGACAGAAGGGACAGCCGTCGGAGCGGGCTGCTGGGCAGTTGGGAAGGCCGGGGCTGGAGCGGGCGCTGGCTTCCCACCCTCAAGATACACGAAGTTGGTGACCTCCCCGCCTCGTTCCATGGTCGTCGAGTTGGTGAGGGGAAACTTGGACTCAGGAGCCGACAAGTCGAGAGCGCAGAGCAGAACGTCCAGGGCGCGCGTGAAGGAGACGTCGTCATCGGTGTTGGTGGCGCCAGAAATGTCATCGCGACGCGGCTTGGGCCGGCGAGTGATTGGGTCGTACGAGAGCTGGCAGCCGTCATGGAGGCCGGGCCCGTTAAGGCACTTTATGCCCAGGGTCATTTCATCCTCCAGGAAGCGCCACGAGGCCGTGGCTCCGAGCTGCTGCTGGTCGCTCCCCAGCAAGGCGAACAGCAGAGTCAGTGTGTGGGCGAGTGCGGTGCACATCTTTCCAAACTGAGGCTCGAGGTGAGGCCGGAACTCGACCAAATCGGCGCTGTAGGAGCAGAGCCAGGCCATGTAGATGCGGAGGAGCGGCAGAGCGCGATTAAAGGCAGCCGTGAACTTGGTCTCAGTGTCTGCCCGGGAGGAAGTTCCGGGAGCGTCAGCGGATGTCTCTGCATTCCTGCGCTTGAAAATGCTGGTAATCTCGTCACCGAGCAGGTGGGCGATGGCTTGGATGGTTCGAACGTTGAGGAGCAGGATGAACTGGCAAGCGCGGGAAGCCTCGTCGGTCCAGTTTTCTGTAGCCGGTCAGTACAAATGTACGCTATCTCTCTCCCACAAACGGGGTGGAGGGATTCATACTGTGGATCTTGTCCTGGGCGGTAACATATGCGGTGATGTTGATGAGGACAATCTTGAGAAGGTCTGTGTCCGAGCCGTACCCGGTTCCAGTTTTCATGGCGGCGGCAAGTCGATGGTCGACTTCGCGCTCGAGCTCCTTACGCTCGTTGAATTCCTTCCCCTGGGAATAGAAAGCATGCAGCTTGACAAACCAAGTGACCAGCGCATGCTTAGTCGTGATGCTCTTCCGTTTCAGGAGGTCACGAAACTCGCGGTCCAAGTTTGTTGACGCATTCGGATGCGGCAGGGCGCAGGCCAGGGAGCGATAGAGATGGTAGACGACCTCGAGGTGGTCCTCAGTCTCGACGTAGATGACGCCGCATTGGTGGTGGCCGTAGCCAGACTCGGGAATCAGGTCGTTGGCCAGGAAGTAGTAGGCCAGGGCACCTTCCCACTTGCGGTCCTTGGTGCGCAGGAGGGTGCGGTATCGGGCCAGGTCGCCGAGGTAGATGAGGGTCTTGTGGCACGATCCCTTGACGATGTCTTCAAGCTGCGCAGCCGCGGGGTCGACCTTGTCCTTGTCCGGGACGGCCATCTCCTCGAGGTTGGCCAGGCCGGCAAGGCGCTTCAGGTCCTTCATGTCGTAGCGAGCGCAAACCCGCTGCAGATAGCCTCTGTAGAAGTACTGGGCAGTCTTGAGGTAGGTCGAGTACAGCTTCTCGAGCTTGCGCTTGACGACAACGTGCTCGTTCGCCTGCAGCCTGGCGAGCACCTTGCGGTAGGCCTTGGTGACCATGGTGTGGGTCTGCCAGAGGACGTCTTCGGCGTTCTTCTTGTCCGCAGCACGCATGTCGGGCCAGATGGTTTCGATGCAGGCCAGACGGTAGCTAGTCGGCGGGGTTAATATGACTTCAGAGCAGGGCAGCGCGGAGAGAAGGCGCCGACTCACTTCTCCATCAGCTTCTCGACCTTTTCGAAACGGGCGATTTCGTTGGTGCCAGGGCCGCCCTTCTGGATGTGCTCGAGTTCCTTGTGGATAGCGGCGCGGATCTTTTGGGCGACTCTGCAAGGCCGAGTTAGTCGTTGTTCTGTACGTCCAATAGTGGACGCTCGCAAAGGCGCAAAGACGATAGACAACGGAAGCAGTTGTTCTGGGCGCTGGAGAGCAGCACTCACTTCCAAGCTTCGTCGGTAGAGGGCATTGCAGCCGGAGCTGCCGCCGCGGGGGCGGGGGCAGCAGGAGCTGAGGCCATGACTGAGTTGCCACTGCAAGCACCACGGACTGTGTCACAGACGAGAGAGAGCCGTTGAGGGGATCGAAGCGCAAACGACAAGGCTTGCAAACTCGGAAGCCGGTGGGCGGTGGAGGGTTTTCCAAAGCCGTGGGCGCAAGCTAGAGGGCGAGGTTTATATGGGCTTGGGCAGAGCCAGATGCCTAGGGCCGAAGCTCGAGCTCACACGCAGCAGACGGAGAGGCCGTGTTGCGCAGGCGGTCCATCACTTGGCCAGACAGCGGACAAAGCACTGTGTATGCGGGCGGGTCTGCGGCGAGGGGGGGTGCTGCGGCTTTCGGCTGGCGGAGTGGATGCAGGTGGTGAGCGCATTGGAGACGATGGAGACGAAGTTGTTCGTAAACAATAGGCGACCGCTGCGGGGAACGGGGCGCTGGACGCAGGGCGCTGGGCCTCGGGAAGTCGGGGAGTTTGGGGAGTCGAGCAGTCGGTCGGGGGAAGCAGAGGGAGGATGTGGCGAGAAAGGGCGGGCGGTGCGCGACCGAGGAGGCGCAACGACGGACTGCAGACCAGACGAAAGCCAAAAATCGAAGCAATTCGCAAAACCCAGGCCCGCCGTCCTCGCCCAGCGACTTTTACAGGCGGGCAGTTTGGCGGGCAGCCCTGGTCGACTTCGAGACGGGCAGCGAATCAACGGGGTCCAAAGCGCCCGTGGTCCGTGCTGTGCACCAAGCTTTCCAGCACCACGAACCACCCAAACCCACCAACCAACAGCGATCCAAGCAGCGATCCAGCGATCCCCCGCCGGCCAGCGAGTCACAGACCGTCATCAGCCCATGCTCGCCCAACACCGCGCGGTTGAGACGCTGAGACCCGAGGCGTGAGACCCGAGACCTGCTGAGACCCGGTTACCTGTTTACCTGGTTTGAGTGGCCCACCGAGGTGGCACACCAGTCCATCCCGCGATCTCGACGAGGCTTAAAACGGGGCAACTCGGTTGCAGTCAACAAACAGTCAGTCTATTTAGGCACCACCAACACAAGGCTTGCCCAGGGGCCAGGCCCACCAACGAGCCGAGGACAGACAGAGACGGTTGAACAAAACAATCCAGCATCCAGCATGCCCCCGATTCATTGAAGCCACGAGCGAGTACATACACACAACAACAAACAAAGGCTCTTGAATGTAACTTCTCCCCGACGTCATCCACTCTCAGAAGCCCGTGCAAGATGAAGCGCTCACGCGAACCCGAAGAGGCGCCCTCAGCGGATGCCGCATCCCCCGCCTCAGGGCTCGACGAGCACAACCACCACCACCACCACCACCATGGGGCCATGATGAAACAAGCCATCGTCGACACGGACGGCGAGATCACGCCACCAGCCGCCAAAATCGCCGAGCTCGATCTGTCCGACGGCAACCTCGACGGCCGCGGCGAAATTGCGATGCGCTGCTCGCTGCCGCCCCACCGCGAGCCCGTCCCGTTCTCGTCCTACGCTGCCTACGAGACCCATTATCGGGACCAGCACACCAACCGCTGCGCCGAGTGCCGCAAGAACTTCCCCTCCGCCCACCTCCTCGGCCTGCACATCGAAGAGACCCACGACTCGTTCGCTCAGGCGCGCCGGGAGAGAGGGGACCGCACTGTGAGTCTCTCGAGTAGCCCCCCCACGTTACACCATCTGTGCACAACCCCAACCCAGTCAGTCCATCAACTAACGACTCCCCCTTTCCCCCCTCCCCCACAGTACTCCTGCTTCGTCGAGGGCTGCGACAGGAAATGTAGCACCCCGCAGAAGCGCAAGATGCACCTGATCGACAAGCACATGTACCCCAAGAATTTCTTCTTTGGCATCACCCGCGACGGCATCGACGGTAGGCGGTCCCTGCTGCTGGAAGGCCGGGCCCGCCGTCGCCGATCAAGCGCCAGCGCTGGCGCTGGTGCGGGTGCTTCTGTCTCTGCCGCTGTCGGATCACGCCCCAAGGCTTCCGAGCCAGGGGGTCAGGGTTCGGTACCCGCTCCCGCAGAGGAGCCAGCTAAGCCAGCGGCGGAGGATGAAGCCGCGCCAGACTCGGGCCGGAAAAGCCCCGAGAAGCAGCCGCAGGAACAGCAGCAACCAGATCACGAGATGGAGGATCTGAAGCAGCTGGAGCCGCAGCAGCAGCAGAAGCCAGACCATGAGATGGAGGATCTGTCCAGCGCCATGTCCGCCCTCAGGTTCGTGCCGATGAGTGTCCGGTTTGGGCGAGGCAAGAAGTCTGGCTTCGTCAAACAATAGCCTTGGTGTTTGGCAAGGGAGGAGGGTGTTTTGGCTGGTCACCGTATGAGCATGGATGGATATCACCAATCTGAGGAGCAGCATAGGAAGGGTTGGAAACGGCACATACTCTTTGGCGGTGTAGGATGATTCTGGGTGTTATTATTGTATAAACCACCCCAGATCCAACGGAACAAGGTGGTCTGGGTATCCATCTCCTTGCTGTTCCCTGACTAGCCGGTGAGCATGATGTGTGTGTGATATAGAAAGGTACCGGGGCGACAACGCTTACAATCTCAGTCAGGCTCCCCTGACATGCCGTACCCGACATATGGTATCATGAGACCAGGTATCCCACACCACCAACCTCAACACCACCGCCTCTCCCTCCATAACCCATCCCATCCCATCCATCCCTCCCTTCCCCACCCCCTCAATCCGTCGACGCACAACCCCTACACCCACAACTAACACACTGCACATCTTGATCCTCCTTCAACTGCGCCCTCGGCACGCGACACACACACGTCGAGTTGAAATTCGTCTCCTTGGTCTGCACACACCGCAGGCAACACAGCTTCTCGTACCCCTGCTTCTTCCACTTGGCGATGAGCATCGGGTCGGCGTACCCGTTCTTGAGCAGCCAGTCGTACAGCGCGCGCGAGATGGCCGCCTTGTCGTAGTACAGCTCGTACACGTAGCGGCTGCGCTGGTGCGCGATCTGGAAGATGGGCCATTGCGCCTGGTGCTTGGGGATGTTGTCTGTGGGGGTGTTTTGCGCGTCTTTCATCTTGTTGCCGAAGATGAGGAGGTCTTCTTCGATGTCGCTGAAGCCGTCGGGGGGCGGCTTGCGCTTGGAGGCGGAGCGGATGGCGGGCATGGTCGTGTGTGTTTTTGGTGGGGGTGCAGGGGGTTTGCTGCTTGCTTAGTGCTTGTTTGCTTTGCTCGGGTCGGAGAGGTCTCGTTGTGCTCGGGGTAGGTCGACAGCAGGTTTGTTTTCTTGATGGTTTATTTGGAGATGGAGGGGCGCCATTGAGCTGCCTGCTCCAAGGCTGGAGATCTTGGGCCGAGATCGATGACTAAGCGATTCTCAAGTGGGTCCACCACCCGCCGTCATGATGAAGTTGGTCCAAGCTCCCCCGCCCTCGACGACAGCCAGCCCGCAAGCTGGACTGACGACCCAATTGAAGCCGCCGACGACGAGCTCTCCCAACGCAGCTCGGATTCCAACCACCGCACGACAGTAACGACCGCGGCCCGCCATGGCGATCCTACCGACACAATTCGCCGTCACCACGAGGCAGTGTGAGCTCCGATCCCGCCCTGCACCACCACCACCTCAATCACGAACGAGCAGCCACTGACGAGCACGCAGCGGCCAATTGGAACGATGCCAGGAGGAGGGTGATTGCGGCATATCGCAGCTGGATCCGCGCCGTATGTCGCCCCTCACACGCCCATACTGCTTGCGCACGACCCTAGTGCTGACAGATGCTCTTCGTCCTCCAGGCGCCCGAGATCCAGACCATGTACCGCATCCCGTTCCCCGTCTCGGCCATCCGCTCGCGCATGCGCCAGGAGTTTGAGCGCAACCGCTTCATCAACAAGCTGCCCGTCGTCGATGTCCTCCTGTTCCAGAGCAACGCCGATTACCAAGTAAGCTGCTTCATCGGGGAGAAGGGGGTGAGGGCGGGGGGGAGGTTATGGGCGAGGGAGGAAATCATGCCGTGGGGGGGATATGCTGCCCGGCTGGGGGAAGCTATGAGCGGCTCGGACAGTTGTGGCTGATACGTGACCACGCCAGGAAACGATGAACTTCTGGCGCCAGACGAACCACGTCATGAACTTCTTCAAGGAGGAGAACTTCCGGGGGGACAAGCGGCTGCCGCCGAGTTTCATGGCCGGTTTCCTCGAGGTAAGTCGTCTGCCCGACCCCCCTTCCAGCTCTCCCACTCACACCTCTCAATACAGGGCCGCAACTAGACTGGGATGCCACATCTTCTGGTTTTTAAATGTGTATAAAGCAATAGAGAAAAAAAAAGTACCACCCATCATCACACGACTTGGGCGTGCTCCACGAAGCAAGCCATCCTGAAGTTTCCCGCCGTCTATGCATAGTCCCAACCACGCCGGAAACGCCGTCCTCTTTTTTGGTTTACCCCTTGTCAGAAAAGGAAGGAAGACATTTTACGCAGAAACACCGTCCCCGAACTTCTGCCTGGCGTCGATGAACTTGTCGGTCACGACGTCGCAGAGGTCCTGCAGGTCCCGCAGCCCCTTTTCCAGGGCCTGGATGGCGGTTGTGCCCTCTGAGGGAGGTTGTCAGCACATGAATAGGAGAGTTTCTCCTGAGAGAATGAGGGGTGTTGTGGACTCACCAAAGGTCTGGATTCTCACGTTCATCTTGGCCTCGGAGGGGTGGGGGATGGCGTAGGCGCAGAACTCGACGTCGGGGCTGAGGGGTGGTTAACAACTGCTGAAGCGTGAGACGGGCAGAGTTGAGAGAGACTTACTTCTTCATGATGATGTATCTCAAGGCGTTGCCGAGAGTGTGGGTCTCATTGAGAAACTCGAATGAGGCGGCCGTGGGTGTTGAGCCGGGCAGCTGGGTCACGATTATCAGCAAAACTAAATCATTACCAGCACCGTAAATGAGAAAAACAACATACCAGCCTGACCCTCTGTACCTCCTCCTCCTCCTCCTCCTCTTCCTCATCAGCCTCCTCCTCGGCGGCCTCGTCGTTGTCGTCCTGGTCCACCGACATGCTGTCCTCGGCCTCGGGCTGGTGGGAGGTCGGGGCCTCCTCCATGGCGATGTCGGACTCGGCCTCGGCGGGCTCCTCCTTGCGTGTCTTGGCCCGCGGCATTGTGAGATGGTCTGGTGAGTTGTATCGTTGTTGGTGTTGAGACAGGTGCTGGGTTCTTTTTTTGGTATCACTGTGAAAATTGGCCGTTTTCGAGATGTCTGCATCGGGATCCTGAAATTTTTATTGGGTGGCACTTTTTGGCAGGCCCCCGCGTGCCCCACATCTTGGAGATGGCAGCCTTTCGCGGTCTTGGCGGGGATTTCAACATGGAGCTTGCCGTTTTTCCCCATGGGCCATCGCAACGGCAAGATACGGCAGCATCGCGGGGTTGGCTTGGCCAAATTCACCGTGATTGGTATCGTGATTCCCTTGCCTCTTGCCCCTCACTTCGTCCTCCTGTCCGGGGCAGACGACGGGACGCTGTCCTGCGGCGAGCGGCCCAGCGTCACAGCAGGTCCCCACACGGCGAAGGTGCAGCCAGCCTCCGCGGAACTGTGGTAGCCTCGCCCTCATTCAACGGTTCCGTTCGGCTCGGGAGGCGCGGATGAGGCTATTCGCATTTGGACAGCGGAGGTTTATCCAGGTTCCGAAACTATGAACATGGGTTGTGGAGAGAGGTCGGGTTGCTGCCAAGCGGCCTTGCAGATCCATCCTCGTCTTGGGTTGAATTTACTTGCTGTCCCCTTCGATTCTTGACTTACAGTGGGCTCAATTCGAACAAGCAGGTATTCCAGCCGTTGAAGCACAAGAAACCACTGGCAACCATCGCGTCTCAAGGAATGATCGGCCGCAGCCCGCCCTCGTGTCTGCAAGGCAGGATATAACTATTGATATTGTGCGTGTCGCAATGTCACATGAGTGGCAGCCAGTGGCTGTGGGGAGTCGGGACCAATGCCAGGGCGGCTCACCCACCGCCGCCGGCCGTCTCAGGGGAGCCAATCACGAAACCCAGGCGGGTAGCTGATTGGTTTGCCCCTGGGCGCTCGAAGCCCCGACCCGTCTATCGATGCAACACCAAACAACAGCCGGATCCATAAAAGGAGTTTGCCCGCTATCTGAGGAATCCTGACTAGAACATCGTGAGATAGTTATGGATTGGCCCGGAGCATTTGCGTCGCAGGTTTGGGGACAGTGTCGGGTACAGTTCAACCCTGGTTTGTTCGTTGGTGCGAGACTTTTGACAGGGGCCCTGGTCCGAGATTCAAGAACCTATAACTCAACAACCAAACAACGACTTTAAAAGAAAGAAAAAAAAGAGATTCGAAAAGGAAAGAGACGGATTGACTTTTCCCAACTTTTTTTCCGTATGAAAATACGTTGTTTGGTGGTGAAGTTGCGGATTTTGACCGGCGTCCCGGTCATCAGGTTACCCGCCAACGAACCTTCCAGGGTTGGAGTGTACAGTGTGCGAGGCCAAGAAGGGAGGGAGGCAAGGCGAGGCCGAGAACAGAGTCCAGCGTTCCAGATCGCACCAGAAACGCCAAGCTCCTCCACTCTCACGGGCTGATGCCTTGTGCGGCAGGTCTGGGCTCGCCAAAAAGTCTCCAGCACGTCTCCAACAGCCTCGATCCAGCCCCCCGACCGTCCGAGTGGGCATCGAACCCCAGCACACTGCGACAAGCGATCGCGATTCTTACCCCTCTTCATGCAGGGCTGCTGCTCGGCACAGTCGTCAAATAATCCGGACTTTCGAGAGCAAACTGCGTCTGTCATCTCATCTCCACCCAGAAGTATCAAGACGAGACAAGCCACCGTCCGGTGAGCCGAGAAGCCGGCAGGCCGTGCAGTTTGAACCTTAAATTGCTCTGGCTGCCGGTAGACGCGGTTCCGGATTGGCGATGCGGGACAGCGTCGCCACCGCCTCCTCCTCCTCCGACTCCTCCACGAGAGGCCGATGATGAATATTGAATCTGGGCGTTATCAGAATTTCTGAACCGCGTCTCAGTTGGAGTGTCAAGGTTCAAGTTGATGACGGCGTCCACGAAGCATTTACCCTGCGAGGTTAGCCGCAAGCAAGCCTCACGACGGCAGCGAACCGGAGGCGAGTGATTTTCTTCTAGAATCCTTCACCGCAGCCACAGTTCACCACACGGAGTCTCTGGTGCGCGGCGCAGAGTCACGAACCCACCACCACGACCAGAATCACGATGCCCAGCGGTGGGTGGTGCGGTGGGTGGGTGCGGGACAAGGACGGCGGGCGGCGGTTCGGTCAACGTCATTGGCGACGGCGTGCCTCTCTGCCCCCTCCTGGAGCACAGACGAGTTTCAGCTGGCAGGATTCGGAGCGCATCGCGCCCTGCAGGAGCCTGGACGGGCATGGGTCCAGGAAACGGTGGGCCGGGCGGCCTGGCCAATGGCGTGGCGAGCCACGCTCAATCCAAAACATGGAGAAGTGCCCCCAGACCTCGCTTTTTCACGGGCTGTCGAGTAAGATGCCAGGGTCGGGGTCGGCTCGAGGGGCCCGCCAAACATCGCCACGGCGCACGAGAAAAGCTGCTGCTTGGTCGGCAGGGCGGTCGCTTGGAAACCGGCATCGCCAACGATCTTCGATTGCCCCCTGAGGTGGCAGGTCTCCAACACGGGCGGGCTCTCCTCTGTCTCGTGACTCCGTGACTCCATGCTGCCGTCCATCCTGGCCTGGGGGGGGGCGACTTTTCGTGGGGCTTCACCTCTTTCATTCATCAAGGGGGTGGCAGGGGGACCAGCTCCAGCCAAGACAGCGGGTCTCCACCCTGGGCTCCACGGCCGCGAACCTCAAACACTAGAACCAGTGGACGGCAAGTCATCGACCCCAGCCTTGCCCGATCCGACACTTGTAACGGCGATAGCTGTGCGGATTCGTCCGAGATCTCCCATGCCGGCGCGCGGCGACCCTTTGCTGCGCTGGTCATTTCGTAAAACAGAAACAGGATGAGCCTCGGGGCGCCCCGCTGGTTTCTCTCCCACGTCCCGATGCGACTCTGTAACTGCCCTGCGAGAGCCAGAAACAGACATTTTTTCGCCATCCAAGGTCGAGCGAGGTGTGGGGGGAGGGGAGGAGATGGAAGGGTTGTGTTGTTGTCGTGTTCGAGGACGTGGTGGTGCCCCTAAAAAAAGGTTCACGTTCCCGCCGTCGTCTCACAGAGAGCCCCTCATCCTTATTTTATTCCGGGCAACCCCGTCCTGAAGAAACCTCCCTTACCTACCCCCCCTTGCCCCCCTCGCGGCTTGTCGTGTCTCTCGCCTTTTAATAAGTGTCTCTTGCTTCCCCCTTCCCCTCCCCCACGCGGTGCTGCACGGTGTTGTTGGTCTTGTTCGGACGATCGCCTCTCCCATCCTTCCTGCAGCCGCCTCTCACATCATCGCAATCCTGCGCTGCCGGCCCCATCCAGTCCACTCCAGCCCCTACCCGGTATCCATCGATCCGCACAGCCAACAACCTGACAACCCAACCCGAAAGTGTGGCCCATCCATCCCATCCGTTCCAGCCTTGTTTGGTCACACCTGTCGACCCGCCCGCGCCGCACACGAGCACACCCGAGAGGAGGCATCCCACGCCGTTCGTTTTTCGAGGATAATTCGAGAGCTTGGAAGGAAGGGAGGCCGGACAGGCAAAGACAGGATTGACAGCCTCTTTTTTTTCTGGGTCGGCTGCCACACCCACGAGTCGACAAATCGGCAAGCTCGCCTCGCTCGCAGCTCGTTGCTCGACAAACGCAGGCAGCAAAAGGCACAAGCGCCAGGACCCCCGACCGACTTGCCGAAAGGGGCTAAGTGCGACAGGCGCCAACCCGCGACGTCCCTGCGCCTTCACACTGTGACACCAGCCTGACGGCGTTTTGGACTTGGGGTGCAAGCTCCTGCGGCCAGCGGAGCAGCGGAGCAGAGCAGCAGAGGGAAGCACTCAGCGCCAGCGCCAGCAGCAGCTCACACTCAGAAAACCCATCGGATTGTCGCTGCAGCCGCCCAACATCCACGCCAACAACCCACCCACTCACACTCACCACACTCGCCTGCGCCCTGCACAACCAACTAATAATCACCCATAATCACATAATCAGAGATTTGCCTGTCCACGGGCGGTCCTCGTCTTTTCCGCAGCGGCTCTCGGACCCCTTTTTTCTCTGGTCCCCCCTCCCACACCCACCCATACTCCCACACACGCTTTTCCAGGCTCCCAGGTTTCCAGGTTCCGTCCCTGGTTCCAGAGGCGTCCACCTTCGCCAGCGCCAGCGCCGACGGGCGTTCCAGAGTTGCAACCGACGCAGCGACAGGAGAGAGCGAGCGCGCGCCAGGCCCGGAGGATTTTGGTTGCCGCCAGCGCCAGACAGGCCCAACAGCCAGAGACGACCCCTTGCCCGCCGCAACCTCGCTTCTTCACCGTTAGTGATCCAAGCACGCTGCCGCCTGCCCCCCCAAATTTTTGGGACGCCGCCCTGCCTGTGCCGTGGCCCCGTATCCCCCTGCGGATTCCTCGCCTCGCCTCGCACGCTGAGCGACCGACTCCCCTCGATCGCTCTCCTGCAACACCCACAACACCCACACCCCACAACTCCACGCTCCTCGCGGCCACACGCCGATCATGAGCACCGCAGTTGCCATGGCCCTCTCGCCCGCCCCCCACGACAGGCCGTCGTTCGCCTCAGAACTCCCTCCCCCGACCACAAGTACATCCACAACCTCGCCAACCGCCCCGAGGACAGCACCCGCGCCCCCGCCTCCGCCGCCAGCGCCTGCAGCCTCCGCAGCCCCGAATAACAGCACCAGCCACGGTTCCGCACAACAACCGCGGTCCGGCAGCGGCAGTCCCAGAGGCGCCGGTGCGACGGCGAACTCCCACAAGTCGTCCCCTCCCAGCGCGTAAGCATGCCCAATCCATTTTCGCCGAGTGCCGTCGAAATTTTTGTTTGCTCTGATGTGCTTGGTGGGCCGTTACTAATCCGCTCCTCGTTCGACGGCGCACAGATCTCGGACCGCCGCTGGACCCAAAATCATCGTCAAGAAGGAGCCCGGCTCGCCGGGTCTGCAGACGGCCAGGCACCGACCGAGGAAACTCGACCTCTCCAAGAACACCAGCATCGTGTCGCCCGCCACCGGCCGCCCGCTGACGGCCCGCGACGGACTCGTGATCCAGGAGGTCGGCATCGCCTGCCTGTCGCCCGGCTTCGTCCCCAAGGACGCCGCCGAGCAGGAGCAGCTGAACCGCAGCATGAGCGTCCGCGAGCACCAGAGGCAGATCATCGAGGCGAGGTTACAACAGCAGTCGTCCAAGCCCGGCGAGGGCGGCCCCGAGAAGGACCGTGATGTCGGTGGCCACTTCGCCGCTAAGACGCCCGGCCTCGCCCGCAAGCGCGGCGCCCCGCCCGGCCTGAGCATCGTCGCCCCGTCGCACGAGCAATTCGCCAACGAGCGCGTCATCCAGTCCGCCCCGCTCGGCCAGACCTTTACCGGGCGGCACAACCCGCAGCCGCTGACGCGCCACATCACCAACCAGCCCTCCAACCTGGCGAGCACCTCGCACATCCACCACGTCTCAGCCAACCAGCACCTCAACCGCCTCCCGCCCATCGCCGACGTGTTCGGCCAGAACCTGTCGGGCCACCCCGACTCGAGCAGCAGCCACGCGCTCTTCGCGAGCAGCAGCAGCCAGAACCGCGCGCCGCTGCCCTCCCCGCACCACCCGCCGCCGCCGCAGTCGGCCCGCGCGCGCGAGTACAAGTCGGCCGAGGAGGCCCAAGCCGAGATGGCCGGCGGCCGGCCCGAGCTCCTACCAAAGTTAGTACGCTACGGCGGCCACCAGCCCCC
>FTEL01003687.1_pt1 | contig 28052 bp, 22 predicted proteins | sample 1658911 | NCBI WGS metagenome assembly FTEL01 (sample SAMEA3914869, study PRJEB12502) | metagenome | biome: forest; material: soil | place: USA | collected 2012-03-12 | depth 0.1 m
ATTCTCTCCAAACTTTCCCAAGAGCACCTCGACATCATATCCCTTCTCACCCTCACCATCCCCATCCTCCCCAACCTTGCCAACTCCCTTCCCAAACGGCGCCGCCCTCCACAATCCCCTCCACGTCTCCACCGCCTCCCCCGCCGTTGAACTCCCGGGCTTCACCCCCCTAGCCACCAAATAAAAACTGGCCTTCTTCGCGTGGGCCCTGCGCGGCTTAAACAATTGCACCCGCTGACTAAACCCCTTGATCCTCGTCACCAACCTCAGCGTACCCCACGAATCCGTACGATGCATCACCAGCACCAGCGTGCGCCCATCTCTGATCCTTCCTAGAGCTAAAACCAGCTGGCTGGTCAACAACCGCGTGATGGGCAGCAAGGCAAAATGGGGAGACGCCTTGCTGCCGTGTGTTAGTTCGGCTCTCGTTGGTTGGTTGGCTACCTGTCCATTTGTTGTTGTCGGATGTACTGAGGCCAACTACCGGGTAACTACGTCTGCAGTCGGCAAACGCGATGATTTTGACCGCAAGATACTCTGCGTCATACGGAGCAATCAAAAGAAGGTGGTAGGCATTCGGGACTAGTACGCTGGCTGCTTCTTCGGGACACGGGCGCGGCACGCCTTGCCGTCCTTGTCCCCCCATTTCTCTCCCTTGTCCCACTTGCCCTGGCACCTCTTCTCGGGCTCTCCCTTCTTGTCGTCGGAGCAGAAAGCGATATGAAGGCCGTTGTCGACGCAGAAAGGATGCCACGCGTCTGTATCACTGGGTTAGCATCTTGGTCATCTGTCTCACTTCCTCCCACCGTGTTACATACCATACTTGACGAACTGCTTGTTATCGAGGGCACAATAGGCCACTTGCTTGCCCTTGCACTTGGGTTCGTCCAGAGGCTTTCGCACGCACTCCCCGTTGCGCCACACCTTGCCCTTCGGGCACATGCAGCAATGCTCGGCCAGCCCTGAGTTGGGGCAATCTTTGTCCCGAAAGCATTCGAGGGCAAGCCGCTTAGGAACGTCGTTGGGCCTGGAGCAAAAGGTGAAGGTGACCCCATCATCGCGGCAGAGGTCGGCATGCTCGTCTGGAAAGATGGGTTAGTCGACTGCCCGAATAATCGGTTGAAGGCGTCACTTACCATACTCGCCGTACGTGCTCAGGTTCAAGACACAGTACTGCTTCTGGCCGACCCGGCACTTCAACTTGGGGTGCGGCTTGGGGCAACAGTGCTTCTGCGCCTTGTCGTAAAAGTCCTGGTCGCGGTCTCCATACACGTGGCCGTCGTCGTTGCACTTGCACTTCTGCTTGAATCCGACGTAGGTCATGCCGGCCGGGCACTGTGGAGGACCGCCACGGATCAGGAGGTTTGAGACGTTGTCACTCGTGCCGGTGACAGCACCCGCAAGGCCAGCGAACGCGGCGATGGTGGCCACGAGAAGACTTCCGGCGAGCATGGTTGCGGTCTTTTCGAGGAGTTTGGTTGTGCTAGAGATGCTGAGAACTGGGTGATCAGACGGCGGACGATGTTGTGGTGTTTATATCGTCCGTCAAAGGCACGCGAACGAGTCGCCACTCCTGTATTGGTGGTCAGAGGACACGGTCAATGGCAATGCATGACATTGTTGATTGAGCCTTCGATACAACTAACTGTCTTCAGCCCTCCTCCGAAATACGGCCACACTTGCATGAGACTAAGGCGAATCAAAACATCGTATCTGACATGACTGTCACATCTGCAGAAACTGCAGAACACTCTCGACCTCACAGAAACGTGGCATCACGAGTAAGCATGTGGCTTCGTGCATTACGCTTATTCATGGAACGAGACAAACAAGTTGTGAGAGACCACTATACTGTGGCTGTTTGCCAAGTGATGCCGCCGGTGTGTGTGGAGGTTGCCACCTCACGCGAGCGCCACGAAGTCATGTCAGCAGATCCAATCTACGGACACACACACCAGGTCTGTAGATTTCCAACTAGTTACCAGCTGGGATGGGAGATTGTAATCAGTGGATGTTATCGAATAGTCCCGGTTTTGAGTGTTAAGCATTTGGTTACCTCCATGCCAACCTTGGAAGTCTGCCTGTTCCCCGGCACCACTCGCGCGGGGCCCACTGAAACACCAACACTTCGTATCCCGAGGGTGAGACGGCGCCCAGGTGAGGGCGCTCCGCCAATGAGGAACACGCCGGCTGACCTTGGCACTGTTACTTCAAACAGTAGAAGATGACAGCATGATGACCACGCCGAGCCGAAGTGACGGGTCAGGGGCGCCGCGATTAACTCGGAATTGATCAGCCACTCCGCCGGATCTCCTCGCCTGCCAAGCGGAATCTTGACGATGTGGCGACGCCTCAAGCACAAACCCGACCATCCCGCATGAGCCTCGCTGACTCCAGCGGCTGGGTTCGGCATTATGCAGCGGAATCGACGATCGAGGGGATCCAGGGGTTAAAAAAACAAACAGGGATGTGGTGCCTTCGTGTGTAGGGCAAAAACATACAACACAGAGGATTCCCCAGTCGTCACCGACCTGAGTACTAGTTCTGCTCCTATTACGAGTTTGACTAGGGGAGAGCGGACGGGATCCCGTACTTTCTCGTGGATATAGTCGTATATAATGGTCTACAGTTCAACGAGAGGATATATTGTTTGGGTAACTTCTTACTCCAGGAAGCTTTCAGAGAAACCACTATACCAGGTCCCACTATGATGCTGGCTAGAGGACTGCCGAGTTCTCCAGCGATTCTGGGACACGAAAGGAAAGCGACTCATTGATGTAGACGCAAAATAGAAGTTGAAGTCAAAAAGGTCAAAAACATACAACACCGGGGATTCCCCAGTCGTCACCGACCTGAGTACAGAATACTAAGTAGTTCTGCGACGGAAAGGGCAGGTGGGGGCGCAGGCATTCCATCCTGGGGGGTGTAGACAAGCAGCAGGGTCGGTCGAATCGCACGGCGAACCCTGGAAACCAGTCGCTGCTGCCGTCACCGACCTGGGCAGAGTCGTGGTGTGTGGTGCGATAATGGATTTAGTACCCACAACCCTCGATAGTCTCCCAGGCACAAAAAAAAAGGCACGTCACAAGGCACGGCGCGCAGATTCTTCAGACTGCAACCCGTATAGGTATCTTGTTGCCTTCCTTACACAAAGGGGTGTTGCTCCCGTGAGATGCGCTACATACGTGGCCACAAGCACCATCCAAAGAACTATCGAACTTCCAGTTGGATCCGGTCAGCAATACCTGGCGGGAAAGGCCCAAGGGGTAAAAAAGGGGAGGGTTCTTTTTCCTTTTCTTCTGTGTCTCCAACGCACACTCTTCCGACGTAGAGATACCTCCTTCTTTGGTGCCTACAAGTGATCACTACCGCCCCCTGCCCCTCCCTCTCCCTCTGCTGGCCCTCAGCGTTTTGGACTTTGTTACCTTGACTGGGACAACGAACTTCGAGACCTCCTTCGGCAGCTGGCCAAACCCATTGGCTTCGTAGAGGAGGAGAACCACCTTAAGCTTTGTTGCGCCGCGTCTTGATGCATCGTCGTCCGGGCTGCTCACCATGCGGCGGTGCAGCTCCTGGACAAAGTTGAATGCCTCTGGTCTAGCCCCCGGTGCCGACCCGGAGCACACTGCTGCCAGGTCCACAACGAGACAGACCCGTTCTCTGGGGATGCTCGCGACGACCTGCATAAACAGATCAAACCACTCCTTTGCCGTCTCGGCCGTTCCGAACTGCGAGTGGCGTAGAGCCATGTGCCCTTCCGTCGGAGCGGCGGTGCGCGCCTGGCTGCTCAGCCGTAGGGCTTGGTACGTGAGGTATTTCATGAGATCCGTCGGTGTAAGCATGCCGGAGCCGAATGCCGGCTTCTCGGCGCTGGTCAAGACCCATAGCATGGGGGTGGTCGAGGCAGACAAGCTCTGGATCATGCTGGTGCCAAAGTCCAGAATGGCCGGGCGCGAGTTGAAGGCGCCTTTGATGATGGCCAGAGAAGAGTCTCGGCTGGATGACCACTGCGTGAGCGTTGGGGAGAGCCAGAACGGGTTGGTGGAGGCCTTGATGCCCATGCCCGATGCTCTTCGCTTGCGCAGGAGGAGGTGGTGCTTGTAGGCTTTCTCAGGGTCCGCAAAAGCCGCGGAGAATGTGGTCAGGATGTGTTCCAACTGGGGTCCTGAGAGCGGTTGGTTCGTGTCGAGCCGGGCGCTCGTCTGGAGGCTGCGGATTGCTGTGCTCATGGCCAGTCAGCCGATTCATTGCCAGTGGTCTCCTGGCGAGAACTCACTCTCCGTCTTCAGCAAAAGCTGCTCGATGGTTAGACCAGTTGCCTCCAGCAGCGAAATGACCATATCCAATTTCTTTTCCTGGCTCTTGTCCGAGATGTCCAGTCTCGAAACAATTCGGGCGAGAATGTCCCGGTGGCCGGCCCGCTCTCTGTCTGCCGCATCCAAGGCCGAGAGGATATCGTCCAGTTTTCGGGCTTGGGATGTGTGCATAACACGGATCTCGGCCTGCGAACCGAGAGCGGCGAGTTCAAGAATGTTGTTTGAGCAGTCTGTGATTTTGTCGAGAAGGCCGTCATACTGGAGTTTATGGGGCTGCGTGATGCTGTGATAGATATGCCGGAATCTTGACTCGTTTACCCAGGAGTGGGCAGTGAGGAGGAACTCGAGGATGCACGAGTACAGACTCTCGATGGCCTGCCGCATGTGCTGGGTGGCATAAAGCTTGGACAGCATCTTGATTCGCGGGAGGCGCGTTGCAATCTGGGACGTGGACTTGGCCAGCAACTTGAGCGTCTCTGCGTGGTTTACCACGCTCTACGCGAAGAGCCGAGTGAGCTTAACCCGCTCTTACTAGAGGATAGGGAGGCATGCTCTCGCCGGGGAAGGGGGTGCTCACCGAAAACAGCAGCTTGAAGGTGCCCCAGACGAGGGACACGTATTCGGGATGATGCTGGACAAAGACGTCGAGGATCGTTCCGTAGTGGTAAATGGTCTCCGAAGTCCTTTGAAGCCATCTTCGTGTTTTGGATGAGTCGTTTTTGGACGCATACTTGGTTACCAAGCCGGCCACCACACGCTGCACGTCCTCGAGGCAGGATGAATCGCCCACAAGCTTCTTTTCTTGGTCGCTCAAGCTGCTGCTCCGCTCGAAGTGTGCCTTGGCGGCCTTGAAGGCGTCGCTCGCAATGGTGGAGGTGTCGCCTATTTGCATGAGTCTAGAGTCCATGTGGATTCTTCACACCGCAGCCTTACCATGGATATCGGCAGTCCAGGAGGTAAGGATATCTTGATCCATCTGCGTCTGGGAGCCCATTTCGTCACGGGAGATAGAGATAGCAGTGCAGCCCGTCGCTGCAGCAAGACTGGCTAGTGGCCAGTGCCAAATGGTGTCGTTGGGGTCGAGCAGTCGCGGGCGTCATGATCTGGTCCTCAGCTTCTCCTGGCGTGTTCGAGGACGTGAGGGTGTGGCTGAGCACCGGCTGGAGGCACAGCGTGCCCCGCATTCACCAACCAATCACCCATGATGGCACAAATGTGATGTGTGTGCTGGAGGAGGGGGTGGCTGAGTGGGTGCGGACTTCAGCCGCATGCCCCTTCTTCTCATTGCGGTTCTTATCTCTGATCTCAAGTTTGACATTTCCTTCATCCCAACAACGCGATATCAAGCAATAATGGAATCCGGTCGGGAAGGGCTCGGGGACCGTCTCTCCGCGCTGCCCGGCGGCGAAAGAAGCAGCAACAACCTCCCTGTCCCGTCCGCGGCGCGACCGAGCCGTCTCGGCGGCTCAATCCAACCAGCCGTGGCCGTGGGGTCGGAGCTGAAGGGGTCAGACCATCTTCACTTTTCACCCCAAACCAGCGCGCCGATCCGGAGACAAGCTGCGTGGCCTCCCCCGGCGAAGCCTTTGCGGGATTCCCGGATGCAGTCGATTGCTCCGCCGGAGCGACAAACCAAGATCATCCCACCGGTCGTGAAGCAGTATTACCCAATCCGAAGAATGGTCCCGCCGCCGCGGCAGGACGAGGGGAGATCACAACTAGGACAGGACAAACCCGGCCGTAAAGGAGCGCCCGCTCAGGGAAATGTCCTCAGCAAGTTTGACTTTGAGGGCTTCCTTTCCGATGACGTGAGTTTTTTTTTTTGTTCCTCCCTTGCCCCCCAGGCCTCGCGCGCCCGAGACACCGCCTCCTGACTGACCACCCTTCGCTATCGTCTTGGGCCAGAGAAATCAATTCCCCTATGAACCTACCGAAACCCCCGCTCGGGATGAAACCCCCGCTCAGCAGGGGACCTCCCAAACTCACTACACCATCTCCGAAGATGAGGTGGGAGTCGGTCAGTGGAAAAGCCTTGCTGCGATGAAGCTCAGGCCAGACCTCTCACAAACCCCCCCAACTGCCATAATGTCGGACATCGATGATGAGCTGCTGGCCCTGGCCGGTGGCGACGTGTCGTCGGGCGAGGAGGAGGTGACCACGGTGATCGACTTCGGCCCGCCGCCGACGCAAACCCCCGAACGGAACCAGCCCTATCCGGGAGTTGATTTTCCCTCCCCGGACCAGCGGCAGGAACGGCTACATGCGATCCGGCAACAGTGGGGGGGGCAAGCCGCGATAGCGCAACGAGCAGCCATGCAACAACCAGCCGCCATGCAACAGAGACAACAACAGAAAGAAACCCCGACGACGCAACGGACAGCGCAACAGCTGGAAGCAGCGGTGGGCGACGCCTCTAAACTCCCGCAGGTAGCGTACGCTGACGGACAACCTATTACCTTGCTACAGAACGGCACCCCGCAGTGGAGGCAATCCGCACCCACCAACCAAATTCCGATGCCTGGTCCCCCGAATGCAACCTCGACTTATGGGAAAATGAGGGGGGGGGTTGCCACAACCGCCGGCGCGTCTTCGGCCCTGTCACCAGACTCGGATCTTGTTCAGAGCATGCTGGAGTATATCCACAGCCTGGAGGCTCAGCTTCGAATTACAAAGACCGACTTGGACTCATGCAGCCCTTCCGCCATCAACATCCAAGTTTTCTATTGCCTGGGAGACCGAGATGACCCGGACACCTACCTGGCCGAGCCGAAATGGGAGGTGCCCGGTGACCAAGTGATGCTCAGGGGCTGCCTCCCTGTTCACGATTCCGACGGCTACATTGAGAAGAAGGGCAACATCACCTTCGCCGTCTACAAACACTATACGATCGAGCATCAAAAATTCGAGGTAGAACACGCCATCCAAGCCAATGAGCCACTCCCCAATCCGGAGCCAGCCTACCAGGATGTGAAGCTCATTTCGGGCGAGATGGCCGAAGCGATGAGAGCATTCATCGCCCAGCATCCGACCTTCCACACCGAGTTCCCGGAGTTAGACGAGAGAGCACTCAAGAGGACGATCAAGTCACCCTACATATGGTGGTATCACTACCGCACAAAGCATGAGATCCAAGACCTGCCTCCCAAGCAGGCCGACTTGGTGACCGCCCTCACCGACTGGATAGAGGTCAGCTTCGGGCCCCTGTACGACAGGATCGACCACCAGTTCCACAGAGGCCGAGTCTCCAACGAGTCCATGGAGTACCTTGTACGCCCTGGGCAGGTCCTTGTCACCGAAGATGACGGCAATGGATTGCCAATGGGCTGCCTGGCAATGACCCGACCAAAGCGCTCCAGCGTCCGTTTGATGAATGCGTCCGGCATGGATACAGAGGAAGAATGGTCTTGGGATATTGTCGTGCGATCGTACACCTACGCGGGCGAGTTCTTCCAGAAAACCCAAACTGTCACTCTGGGGCTCGCGAGCGATACTTGGGATGGCGAAGTCGACATCGCGAGCCTGAAGGCTGTGCCCCTTCAGTATGTCGGTGATGAGATCAAAGAAGCGCTGGAGCGTCGAGGCAAGACGTTTTGGAAGTGTCGTAGCAAACGTCTGGTTTCCTACGAAGCAACCCCGAACTCCAAAGACAAGAACCATGCGGTACGCGGCATCCTCGTCCTTCGTGGGGAGAGAAACAGCTAACAAATCGACAGGGACAGCGATTCATGACCGATTTCGCCACATACAAAGAACTTCACCCAAAGAACCCGTATCTCGACCTAATTCCTGCTGGGAACAACGCGTCTGCGGGCATCCGTGGGTACGGTTCCATGGATGTGCATCCCGAGACAAACCTGCCTACGGATGACAGCGAACCCGCGGCGCCCGAGATCTACCTGTTTCCAAAACATCTCCCAGGCTTCGACCTACGCCGCAAGAAGTGGGGTGAGAACTTTACCGCCCTAATTTGTTTCCCTCCTCTCCTCCCTGCTGACCACGCAAAAAGTCAACCTCGAAGTCGACTGGATACGGGACGTGGCGTGGAACGACCAAGCGTTCCAGTCGCTTGTCGCCGACGAAGACATGAAGGAGCTCGTCCTGGCGCTGGTCACCAACCAGCTCGCCTCGGAGACGGCCACGGACCTCATCGACAACAAGGGGAACGGCCTCATCATGCTCCTGCACGGCTCCCCGGGTACGGGCAAGACCTTTACGGCCGAGTCGGTGGCCGAGATCGCCAAGAAGCCCCTCTACTCGGTGACGTGCGGCGACATCGGCACCGAGCCCGACGTCGTGGAGCAGTACCTCGCGACCGTCTTCAACCTGGGCAAGATCTGGGACTGCGTGGTGCTCCTCGACGAGGCCGAGGTGTTCCTCGAGCAGCGCACGCTGCACGACCTGAAGCGCAACGCGCTGGTCTCGGTGTTCCTCCGGCAGCTCGAGTACTACGAGGGCATCCTAATCCTGACGACCAACCGCGTGGGCACTTTTGACGAGGCGTTCAAGTCGCGCATCCAGCTGGCGCTGCGCTACGAGAACCTGCGCCCCGACCAGCGCAAGCAGATCTGGCGCAACTTCCTGGGCCGGCTGCGCGCGCTGGGCGAGGGCGACAGCATCGACTTCAACGAGGTCGCGCTGCACGTGGACGAGCTGGCGGCATACCCGATGAACGGGCGCGAGATACGCAACTCGATCACCACGGGCCGGCAGCTGGCCAAGTACATGAAGGAGAAGATGACCTTTGCGCACCTGAAGCGGGCCATCGGCGTGACGGAGAAGTTTGATCGGTACCTGGCCGAGGTGAGGGAGGCGGATGCGGACGACGCCGGGGGGAGGGGGGCGGATGGGAGGTACTCGGATGACTATTTTGCGCGGGCGGACGGGACCAGGTGAGGTGATGATAGGGTGAGGCTGCAGTGTTACGAGCGTAGATGGTGCCCCCAGGGCTCGCATGCATAGAGTCACACATATCAACCCCGTCTACACCCCCCTCCAGCACATACAGCCAGACCTAAGTGGTCACAACGTTGCCCTACCAGGCGGCCCAGAGAGACTGGGACCATGGTCACTAGATCTTTGTATTTCCCAACCTCCCCCACCCCTACCGAGCCCGACAGAAGCTCTCCACCCTCCTGCTCCCGCTGCCAATCGCCATGTGCATGGGACCTCGTCGCACCTACGAATCGTCACAACACCATCCTGCTTCTCAGAGCTCTGTCTGAGGCAATGCGATTGCTCTGATTTTTAAAGTAGAAATGCGCCCTCCGGTTGTCCCCGTCCATGCAGAGCCCTTCGCTCTTAGTTGGTCACTTGTGTGCGCGGGTCTTCGAGACGGTGGTTTGGCGATCGGCGGCCCACGACATCTTTTGTGCGGCCGAGAACCGGGTGAGATCATCGGTCGTAAAGTAGCTTGCGCTGATCCGGGTGATGTGGACGATGAGGTCGAGGAGCGTCTCCCGTGAGTCGATCCGTTTCCATCCCACGCCGTAAAAGTAGACTAGGCCCGGCGCAAAGAGCTCTTGTAGCGTCCATCCGCGGGTAATCCAGCGGGCTTTACGGAATAACCAGGCGCGCCGAACGTAATCGCCGACGTCCAAATACACCTAGCGAGACACCGACCCCACTAACGATGAGGTCTGGATTGAAGCGCTCCACGAAGATATCTGTCTGGCTGAGATCAAGGGTAGAAATATGAGCATTTCCTGGTGGTGGTATCTGGGTCTTGGGGTCTGGGAGATTGTTTGATGATGAGGGGAGAGCGATGATTGGACTCGATTTTACAGGTCGCATACCGTTTGGTTAAGGGACACCACGAATCGGTCACCCGAGCATGGCGATAACTAGCAGGTAGTGCTCAGTATAATTCATAAGCCCTCGTTCCATCTTCTCGTGTCAGCCCCCCTGCCCTCCCGCTGATAGATTTTATAACTAAACCCCTGGCGCTACCTGTTGGCAGTTGATGTCTGAGGAGCGTAATATAGCGCCTTTTACCCTAGACCCCTCGCTTTCAAGTTTCCGCCTGACCCATTCGGCTCGGACCGCTCGGTATCAATAGCAGGACTAACATCTCCAAGTCTGCTACTACCACGAGGCCGTTCGTCCTCCCGTGCCGTCCCCCCTCGGTAGCACGTGCCCTTTTTCTCGACGTACTTATATACCTAGATGCCGTGCCGTTCCATCCCCCAAGTCCGTCCTACGGGTCCGACAGGCCCGCGACCCTAACCCTGACCTGACCCTAAGCCTCCAGGGCCTGACGTCGCTCGTCATGGCTATATGAGTAGGCTGGCTTATCGAGAATAATAGCGCGGCGCCTAGTAAGCATCTTCGCCTAGTAGATACGAGTTTGATAAAGAGAGGATAGACGGACAGGCGGTCACGGATACGTCTAAGCCAACGTACGGCACGAGAGCGGGAGAACCAGACCCCTATATAATCTCCACAACCTTCGGCTTCCCCGTAAACCAATCCATCTCCACCTCCTCCTCCTCGCCTCCTTCAAGAACTGCTCAAAAACCCTCCCCTTCCACTTCCCAAAATGCCGAAACCACCCAACCCTCGAATACATCTTCCTCTCCGGCGAGCTCCACCTCAGCACCAATCCCTGGTCAAATGCGGACCCGCCGAGATTGACGGGTATGTGGTGTTCGGTTCAGGCCGCGATGCACTCAAGCCGCTTTACGACAACGACCCAAACCTGCGCGGCCTGATCCCTCCAATCACCTACCTCATCAGAAACGCCATCTTCCGGCCCTGGTATAACTCGATTCAGCGGGACATGCGTCACTGACAGAGAACCTGCCCTTTTTTGGTTTCTCTTTCGCTCCCCTCTCCCCGCACGCAGCCTTGCGGCTCACGGCTGGCTGTTTCAGCTTCAGTGAGATTCAGCTGAATGCCTGCTAGTTGTCATCGGCGCCACCGCAATGCAGCCAGTCCTCCCGCGCGCTTACGAGTCCATCACTGGTCTGAGCCGGCCCCAAGCCCCTCTGAGGCTCTGGTTCCCCAATCAAATCCCAACTCCCCCTCTAGCTCCGTCTCAGCTGCTGGATTAGCGCGTCCCACTCCCGCTGGTCGGGCCTCGATGCCCCTGCCTAGAATGGCTCTTCTGACCACCACTAGGCCCCTCCCGAGCCTGATGCCAACTTGCTTGTCGCGGCCGTCCACTTGGTCCCCCTGGCCCTGACCCTGCACCCATGCCTTTGCGAGCCGGTCCATGCATGGTCGCGCACGGGAGAGGGAGACGACAGCGACACCACGACTCTGCAGCTGCTGCAGCAGGGCGGCTGCGACATGCTGCGGGGAGGCGCGCGCAGTCGTGGTGGATGGATTGTGGGTTGTGGCGTGTTTGGCGAATTCGAGATGTTTCTTCGCCGTTGGGTCAAGCGACTTCGCTCTGGCGACTGCAGGCGCAGGATCGCAAAGCAGAAAGAAGAAATGGACCCCTACCAGCGCTGGCGTGGCTCGCCTTGGCGGGGGGTCTGGCTAGGCCGATGCAGTCTTGTACAGAGGGCGCTTAAATCGCGGCCAGGGGTGGGCGCCGAGTGTTTTAGCGCGCCAGGCCGCAAGCCACTTGTCTCGTCGGATCTACGGCTCCTTTGATCACCATCATATCACCGCCACATGTTGAAGGGGACCCATCTGGAGTGCATCGCATGCATGGAGTGTTAGCGCGTGTGTCGGGGCGAGGATGGCCTGTCCACCGGGGATCTGGGATCGGGTCTCTATGTAATCTGTACATAGCCTGGTTTCGTTGTGTCGGGGCGCGGGATGGAGGGATGGATGGCCTGTGTCCATTGGACGAACCCTGTGCGCCCCACAATGACGGCGCTTGACAGATACACGCCCGCAGCCGCCGTCCACTCCATCATCTCGTCAAATCATCTTGTTTATTAGCGAGAAGCGTTGCGAGAGAGCGTCCGAGAACAACTACGCCGGAAAACGGGCGGGAGAGTCGGGATTTGGTGAGCGGCTAGGTAGTACGTAGACTGCCCCAGACTCGGAAGGGGAGCAACAGTCAAACGTTCCCGTTACTCCCAATTCGGACCCGTCTTGCTGCTGCCTTGCAGCCTTGCTGGGCAGGAATGGGTGAAACAACGCCACGGCGCCTACTGTAACTCTCTCTTCTGCCCAATGGCCCGCAGAGAGCTGACGACCTTGGAGGCGCGGGCAGGGTGGCCCTCGTCATGAGGTGTGGGTTTGCGAGATATTTAGTTATTGCATTCGTCGCCCTTCCCTGTTGAACGTCAACTAACCCTTCTCTGCTCGCAAGAGGCCTTGTCTCGACATTAGATCCACGCATCGATAATAAATGTGCTCATCCACTTGTACCATGGTTTGTTCAGGCCCATCATCCTTCCCAACCCAACTCCCCGCTAACCCATTGGCAGGCGGACAACGCCACGCCATCCCCGTGTCCCAAAATCCGCCGTAAGGACATTACCGTCCTCTTCGGCGGTCCAGAGAGCGTCATAGAGTAAGTAACAGCCGAGGTATTGGCATTGGAGAGACGGGATTAGCGCTGACTAGCGTCACAGCATTGTCATTGTCCACGGCCTAAACGGAAGTCCGGAGACGACCTGGAAGCACGGCGGGTCGGGCTTTTTCTGGCCGTGGGAGCTCCGGCAGCATGTGAAGGATGCTCGGGTCATTCTGTTCGGCTACGACACCGATGTCTGGCAGTCCGGGACCGATCTCATTCGCATCAAGGGCCTTGCTCAGGCGCTGCTCGGGAGCCTGGCCAACAAACGGCAGGACGACCAGGCAAGCGAAAACCAATGGCGAACCTGCACCCCTCCAGCTTTGCTAATTTATCGCACCTCAGGAACTCGATCGTCCGTTGATCTTCATTGGACACAGTCTCGGTGGCCTTGTCATCCTGGAGGTTCGTCATCCCCTGCGTACATTGGCCGTCTGGGCTATTTTTCTCATGCTTCGCCCGCCCTGTTTTCTGACTCTCGGTCCAATGCTAGGCTATCTGTGAGGCATCCCGGGCGCTGCAGACGAAGAAGGGCCAATTTGATCAGATCTACAACTCAACCAAGGGTCTGGTCCTGTTCGGAACCCCTCATCTCGGCAGCGGCGTCTGTTCGCTGTTCTTGGTCCAGTTGCTGAAGAACATTGCCAAGGTGGCCTCCATCAAGGTCCCGCCTCGCATCGACGCCGCGCTTGCAAATCACTCGGACGAGCTCTTGGACCTCGGCGACAACTTCCGTTCAACCACGCTGTGGACCGAGAGGCGCCTCGTGATCTACACGTACTATGAGACGAAGGCGGATCCGCGCGTCGGAACCGTGGTATGTCTCATCTTCTAGCCCGAGGTCTCCACCGGGGAGACCCCAAGATGCCGGACTACTAACGAGGCTCATTGCAGATTGTTGACCAGGTATCTTCCACGATACGCTACGACAAGGAGGTGACACGGCCCATCCAGGCGACCCACCAGGATATGGTGAAGTTCGAAGACGACGACGACGCGGGGTTTGACAGCCTGTGCGGGACCCTCAAGGCGCTGAGGCGGCATGCACTGCAAGGTTAGTGGACGGCACATCCAAGTTATGTAGGGCGGGCTATGGGGCGTAGGCAGTCTGGAATTGAAAGAAAGAGAGTACATGTATAATGACAGTTCCACCGCAGTAGCCCGGGGAGGCCCGTGTGCTCCCAGTATCCCCAGCTACCCCCTGAGCCTCACCAGCCCCGTCAAGACGTTTGTCCAGCGACCCTCCCTCTGTAAGCAGATCGGGGACCAGCTCTTCCCAGACCCCGTAGTTGGGGGGGGCGGAGAACAAGAGCCCAGGATAGTCAGCATCTGCGGGATGGGAGGGGCCGGGAAGTCGCAGCTCGCACGTGGATATTTGAGGGAGTACCGCCACCGCTACGATGCGTCGTTCTGGATCCAGGCCGGTGATCCCGAGTCCATTGGGAACGACTTCGTGGCGATTTACCACTCCATCCCAGACAGTACACGTCCAGACCTCGACCGGCTCGCGGCTGATTCTGCGCGGGTTGCAGTGTTCGAGTGGCTCCAGGCGAGGGGGCCAGACAAGAAATGGCTGTTTGTGTTTGATGGCGCCGACCACCTGGACAACAAGGACGACGGGTACTTCAACATACGGCTCTACCTCCCCGGCTGCCTGGGCGCAAACATCCACATCCTCATCACGAGCCGGAGCTCCATCGCCAGGTGTCTATCAACGCTCAACGGCGTCACCGTAGGTGCGCTGGCAACGACGGAAGCTGCCGATCTCTTTTTCAAGTGTTCTCAGATTCCACCCACTCGGGAGGGCGCCGAAGCCGACGTTGAGCGGATCGTCCAAGAGCTGGGCTGTCTAGCCCTGGCCGTTACGATCGCGGGATCCTACGTTGCTCAAACACCCCGCCTTTCATCCAATCTGCCGCTCTATCTCGATGAGTACCGCCAGAGGCAGCACGAGCTGCTGCAGAGACAGCCCCGGGACCTGACCGACATGTACGAGCGCAGCGTCATGACCGTCTGGGAGACGTCGTACTCGGCCGTCGACGCCCAGATGCCCGAGGCTTGCCGGGTCCTTACACTCCTGGGCTTTCTCCACAACGAACACATCTCACTGGAGCTCTTTCGGCAAGAGGAGGGCGAGAACTCGTGGGTTCGGAGCCTGGACATACCACAGAAGCCGGGCGACGACGCTGTCCGCCTTGCCGAGCGAAGCTTTGCCATTCTCGAGCAGTACTCGCTTCTCCAGCGCGACAGCGAAGACGCGTCGTACTATTCAATGCACAAGCTGGTCCACGCATGGGCCTACCACCGGGAAGTGAAGAGCGGTGATGAGCAGGCCGGCAAGCGCTTTGGGGTGGCCAGCCTCTGCATCCTTCGCGACATTGCGCGCCGCCTACGCCAGGAAGCTGGCGACGGCGGGGAGATCCAGCGGCTTGTCGAGAGCGGAGAGATCCAGCGGCTCGTCGAGAGCAGGGAGGCCGTGATGTGTATCAAACGGAAAACCCAGCCAGTCAGCGAAGGCGGGGAGATCCAGATGCCCGACAAAAAAGGCTGGGAGGTGGCGTGGGTGAGCGATTTGAAGTTAGTTGCCCACCTCCGAGAGGGTGTTGGTTCCGTCTCGCAGATGCCGACCAGCGTGGCCGAGGACGAGGCCATGTTGCCCGCGCTCGAGGAGATTCTACACAGCTTATTCGGAACGAGCAGTTATCGGTCGGCGTCGTCAGCGGCAAGGGCGGTCCTCCAGAAGCGCCAGAATTGTCTTGGTGGTGAGCCTCCCGATTATTGGACCTGCATGGCAATGCGTTTCCTCACGAGTTCGCTCGCCAACCATGGCAAGCACAAGGAGGCCATAACGATCCTTCGCACGGCGATGGAGGAACATTCCCTGGGTGACCAACATCCAGGCCTAGGGCTTCTGCGCGATGCTCTCAAACACGCTCTAGAGATGGACAATCTCGGCAACGAAATCGCCCAACACATGGTCGCATTTCGAGCGTGGCTAGACGAGCAGAAGGCCCACGCCACAGCCCAGGACGCGATTCTGAGCGCCTCTGGCCAGCAGATAATGCACCTCATCGACAATGTCGAGAGCCTGGAAGGCCGACGGGTGAGTGACAACATAGCCAACCTCCTGAACAGGATGAAGGTTCTCGCGTCTGAGCTGCGGGACAGGGTCAACGAGCTGGCCCCAAAACGCGCGCTCATCTCTGATAGCATTTGTCGGCTCGAGATCAACGAAATCACCAACATTCGCGAGATCGAGGACGGTATGCGGGATGGTGAGAACTTGGCAACTCTGAGCCACAAGTTTCGTCAGCTGCAAGGGGAATTGCAGCAGCTGGCGAATCTGTTCTTGGAGCTGGCACCCGAGATACATCATATGTCTCGGACCCTGAGTTTGGAGCTGTCGCAAGTATGCGAGATGTTTGCGGAGAGTGCACGCGAAGAGCAAGTCGCAGCGGAGGCAGATTTGTGGTATCTTCCGGGGTTTGTCAAGGAGTGGTTGGGTTTGCGAAGTGATGGTGTTGTATGATTCCGTCTTGGTTTTCAGTCGGTGACGAGGACAAGGCCATTGGGAACTGCATATAATTAGGTATAGACAGCTGAGTTTGTTTGTAGTTACTGGGAATGAATTGTATAAAAACGACATAACTAACCTAAGACTGAAAAGTGAATCGAAGACAGCGATGGTACTACAGACAGTTCCATGCCTCACCACCGCCGGAAAGACGGTTTGAGTCACCGTTGGGGCCCCAGCGGCCGCCGGACACCAGCCCAGCGAGCAACGACACAAATACGCCATTGCGCTTGAAAACGCCGGAGAGCCGCCTGTCCGTCTATGGCGAGATGCGCCGCTCCAGGCTCGCCGTATGCCTGTATCTAGACCAGATGACTGCGTGACCGTGGCGGCCCGTCGCGCTCCTGGAAGTTGTCGAAGACGAGTCAGAGAATATCCAAGGGAAGGCTGGTGACATTGAGGGGCGGTGTCCGGCCGCCATTGCGCGAAGAGCGCCCCGACGACTGTCGAACACCTCGGTAATCAAGGACGGCAGCAAGCGAACTCTGCGGCGGAGGATATGGTAGAGACTGTTGCCATACACGGATTCGCTGTCATCGCTTGCATATTCGTGGTCGAGAACTCCTCCTTGCGAGCTTTTGACTCATAAATCTTGTAGATAAGGCCGATATTGTGGACAGTGCCGTGTCGAAAGCGTTAACACAGCCTGACTGCTCCGTTGGGTTCAAACGAGACGCATTCACCGAGGACCAGCTCGAGGTGCAGAGCCGGAGGCGAAGCAACGGCTGGTGGGTGTATGTTTCTATGGCACTTCTCTGAGGTTTTGCCTTGGTTACGTGAATTCATGACTTCAGCGCCGAAGCCATCTACCTGCAAATCCCCGAGCGCGCTCAGCTCGTCAAGTGGACGGCATGCTCTCGACGTGAACTTGACTGGGTATCCTTCCACAAGACGGTCCAACTGGAAAGCAAACGTTGGCGTGCCACCCCCAGTGCCTCGACCTAACTACATAAAACAAGAACCGTTCAGTTCATTCAGTCCAACCCAACAACACGTGTTCCTTTGTGATTCAGCTTCCCCCAACTCACTAAAGTCTCAACCCTCTCCCCCCATCTCACCCTCCCCAACCCAAACATCGACCCCCTAACATACTCCTTCCACACCACCCCATCTCCACCCCACAAACGAACCTTCACCGCCCTATAAGCAAACACAAACTCATGTCCCCTTTAAACCCCCTTCTCCCCGCTTCCCCGGCCCAACCGGCACCGGCGCTCCCTCCCCCGCAGCGTCCGCCTCTACCCCAACCTCCCCACGCTCTCGCCGGTCTGAGCAAAATCAACAACCTAGCGTTAACATACGGGAGCCAGGGCTGGTCAGGGAAGTCTTATTGACGTGGCTGTAGGGCCTCAATGCAGCAGTCGTCCGGTAAATGCAGATCAAAGCGGGGTATGCATCGAGAATAGTTTGCGCCGCACGCTGTTGATTCGTAGTTGGAACGGCGATGGCATTGGTGCCAACTATGTCAAGCAGTCTCAAAGCTGGCAGATTGCGATTGGTCCCGGATTTGCAACTCGCCTCAGTGGTATAAGTGGACACTCATTGGACTTGTCTTGATGCTGGTCAACGGTCCCATGAAGTGGCAGCCAACCGTTGTCAGCCACCTCCTCGCCCATGGCGGCGATCCAAACCTGGTCTCGAGCGAGACTTAGAGGTCGCCTTTCAGAGCTACCTAGACTGGCTACACCACGGCACGCCCCGAACGAGGGCAATCAAGATTGCTTTCCAGGTCCTCACCTTGCTGGTCGCGCATGGGGCAGACTTGCGCTGTCGTCGATAATGTCCCGAATGTGGGCAAGAGAGGTCCAATCCGTGCTTATGAGCCAATGACCGCAACAGCCATGATACGAACACTCTTTCCACCCAAGGCGGCCGACCAGATCCTGGCTAGCGCACCACCACCTGGGAAAAAGACGCAACCGGCACAACAACTCTCTTCGACGCCCGGCGTGCCAGCCCCATCCGGTCCAGCCCTGACTGCCGCATCGTTGGAACCACGTCCAGCCAGTCCCGCTCCGACCCCGCCTCCTGTCGGGTCGAGCTCAGCTAGCCAGACATCACCACCAACTTTTCTACTATCTATAGTGGTATTTACTAGTTGTGGGAACCGCTGGTACTAATGAATGCTGGGTCTGTGGTGCGACGGGTTGGTGCTGAAGGAACTTGGTGCTGGCTATCAGGGAACCATTCCGGCATGGGGATGGGCAACACAACCCTCACGGTCGCTCCCAAACGTACACCCCTAAATCTCATGAGTAACCGCCAAATACACCTCCATATTGCTCTCATCCGCAATTTCCCTCCCCCCCCAACCGTCTCCTCCTCCCCATCCACCTGATGGCCCGGGCGCGAAGAGTTCATGGCAGAACTCGATGTTCCTGAGCCGGATAGCGATTGGGCGCATATTTCTCACTCACGATGAAGGGGACAGCACAAGAGGGCGCCTCCCGATACGCTGTTCTACTGTCCGCTGATGCGTCGCTGGAAGCTATGTTTATCGCTCGATGTTGCGAGCAATAAACCCCCTGCCATCGAGACTGTAATTATAAGATACCCAATTCGGGGCGGTTCAGATGAGCCAAAAGCGGCGAGCGCTTAGCCCAGCTCACCCGGCTCGCCCTTCAGCTGTTCAAGATCCACAGCCACTGGCGCACATAATTGGTCCCGTCCATCGTAGCGCCAATATTTGTGACCACTGGGTGATCAGCTGCACTGCTGAGCCCGAGGCTCTCTCCACCTCTCTCGCCCACCCAAGGTTCACCAAACCAAGCTGTTCCTCCAGTCCGCCACATCTCCTACAACACCACCCAAAGCATCACGATGTCTTCACCTTCGCCCGAGGGAGAAATGCGGGTCCCTTCCGGGGGGGGGACCCAACCTGGAGAGGTACACACCAAAAGTTGACACTGCGGCAACCGCCTGCCAAGAAGAACACACGTGGGCTCCTCCTCAGGCATCACCCGACCACGATACAACGGCAGCCGATGTCGGCAACCTCACCTTGGATTCTGACGACACGAGCCCGTCTTGTTCCGAGGACCGCGGGCGCCCAGGCGGCGGCCGCAGAAGCAACGCTCGCGAAAAGCAGCGAGCCAATCGGCGATTGAAGAGGCAGCTCAAGCGGGACCATGGGGCCGCCGATGCAGCGGAGAGCAAGAGACAGGAAGGGGGGGGGCGCCACCGGCCGAATCCCGTTGAGCGAAGCATGATCTTCTTGTTGAAGATTCACGGTTGGTCGCGCCTCTTCATCGCCGGCGACCCCTGGCTCTCCGACCTCCAATCCCAGCGGAACCTCGACTGGGCGACGGCGGGCGCCATCTCGCGCGCGCTGAGGCACTGCTTGCTAGGCGACGGATGGGTCCCCGGCCCGATCTTCCGCTCCGTCGCCGACCTGGACCGGCTGGCCGAGGCCAAGTCGAGCGAGGTCGCATACATGGAGAAGCAGCTCGGGGTGATGCCGTCGCTCCGCGACCCCGCGTGGGACGCCTACTGCGCGAGGCTAGCGTCGGCGCCGGTGGCCGTGGAGGCGCTCGAGGCGCCGGCTGACTTGCTCCGGCAGGCCCTCGTGCCGTGCCTCAGAGCGCAAGCCCAGTCTCTCAAGGCCAGGGCGGAGCGGAGCAGAGCGCTGGAGCAGAAACACGAGAAGTTGCGCCGCGCGTGGGAGCTCCAGGGGGGGCTGTGCGAACTCGTCCAGCATCTCCGGCGGCACCAGGGTTTGCTCATTCCCGTCTGCCCCGTCTGGAGTGAGTTTGAGATGGATATCAAGCAGGCCGAGAAGAACATACTGGACGCAGAGGCTTTGAGGACGTTGTATGAGGAGAAGGAGAGGGCGTGGGCGGAATACCAAGCCGCGCTGAACCCACCCTGCGCTCTATAGATGTGTTTTCAGCTTGGGCTTGGAACTGTCGGCGCTGGTCTCTGGAGGAATCAAGAGCGTTAATCTCATACATGTCATATGCTCAAGTCCCGGTCTTATAAAAGAGTGACTTTAGTTAATATTGAAGTGAGCGTGAGCAGGCCTATGCCCTGGACCCGATTTTTACCCTCTTTGTAGCTTTTGGGCAGGGCGGTCGGTGCTGCGGTTCGTGCTAGCAGTGACTGAGAGAGAGAGAGAGAGAGAGAAAAGAGAAGGGCGGACATCCACCACCCCATCACAGAGAGAGAGAGAGAGAGAGAGAGAAAAGAGAAGGGCGGACATCCGCCGCACCATCAGAGAGAGAGACAGAGAGAAAAGAGAAGGGCGGACAACCGCCGCCCCATCAGAGAGAGAGAGAAAAGGGGGGAAATCTACCGCCCCGTCAGCGAGAAAGAGAGATCCAGAGGAAACAGTCTGCCCTATCAGGAATCACAACATCTACATTTCCTTTTTTTGTTGATAATTATACCGTTGGGCGGGCAGGATTGGATGTGCCCACAGGGGGGTGTCGGATGTTCGAAGACCCAATCAAGGCCCTAACTCGTCGTGATGGGGCTCGTGTTAGAAGGGTAGGGAGCTTGATCTCCACCCAACGTCGACGGCGGCCCGGCACAGCCATCATTCCCTTCAAGGGGATGCGACCGACGGATCGACGAGGGCGACAAAGCACCCGCCTCAGATAATCCGACCACCGAACCCGCTCAGAAACCCCCCCACATGACAAACTGTGGAAAGGACGGCACACGCCGTCCACGTCACCAGCCGCCGCAAGCGTGGGGGCGAGCAATGGCCGCGGACCGAAATCGTCACGCGGGTCACACCGACTTCCTCGGTCGTCCAACCTGCTTGTGGTGCTCCAATCTGTTGTGCTCCACCAAGGACGAATGGCTCCAAAACGACCCCCCGCACTGGCAAACGAAACAGCCCATAGCGGCGGCAGCGTGTCCGTGCCCTGCCTGCCGGCCACAGACGCGAGCATGGTGCGAGAGGAACTTGTCCCAGCGATGGAAGGGCTTGCCGCAAACGCATCGGTAGCTCGGTGCTGAGCTGCCTTCGGGGTGGAGGTGTGGGCATACGCCAACGTGTCGGGCCAGCCCGGGCTTATCGGCGTAATGCTTGCCGCACCGTTCCGAAGGGCAGGCGTATCGGACCGCGTTGCATGCGGGAGTCTGGCCGGGACGCCGTGGCTTGAGGTGAGCCCTGTGCATGCCGGTTAGTTTCTGCATGGAGGTGAAGTAGGTACGAATGTGTTAGGTTGCCCAGACATACCTAAGCCGCTCGGCAGTGAAGCGCTTCCGACACGTTGGGCACTCATGGTGGCGGGAGCGCGTCAGGGGGAGTTTGGCGCCGTGGTCTGCTCGAGGACTCTGGGACTGAGCCGGTGTGCTGGCGTGAAGGCTGATGTCTTCTGGCGTGCCTTCTTGAGGGGCTGCCACCGGGGTCGTCGAGCCAAACGTGGTTGCAGGGTTGGGAGCGTGGGCTGATGTAGAAGCAGAGCTGAAGTTGGTGACCAAGGAGAATCGGGGGAAGAGGTCTTGCTCGGGGTGGGAAGCGAGGCCAAAGATGTCTGGCGGCGCAGGAGCTAATATGTCACCGGAAGCTGCTTGGGCGTAATTCTCGCCTAGGCCGCTCGTCTCGATTGGCGGCAGGTCGAGGAAGTCTTGGGCCAAGAAAGCGTACGGCGGTAATATCCACTCCGGATCGCTCGTCCAGAGATCTGGTTGGTCGAACGGAGGTACTGAGGACGGGAAAACCGAGTCCCAGTCAAATCCGTCGGGGAAAGCTCTTTCGGTTAAATGATGACCATGGTGTTCGTCAGAGATGGTGTGGGCGCGGACTTAGGATCCGCGCAGCTTGACTGACTTGACGTAGAGGAGTCAAGTGAGCGGGATGCCCTGCCGCGGGGCCTGATCGCAAGGACCGGCCCCAACGTGATGGCGCGGTTCGGACAAGTCTTGCCGCGTCAGGCAGGTGTGGAAGTGTGAGAACAAAGGTGTGAGGGCAGAGGTGTGTGGACAAAAGTTGTGTAGATGACGCGCGGTGCGGAAGAAATGCCCACGTTTATGCCCCTGAGAGCTCGTGGGGCCAGTTTGCTGGGCCTACAGTCAAACCTGTTAGCCAATACACTAAAAGGAGCCAGTGTACGCTGCCAGTCAAAGTCCCTCCCTAACAACAAACCAACCGGGCGAGGGGCAGATTTTGACGCCCATCCGTCACGGATTGGACGCCACATGGCGGCGGCAGGACGGGCTGTGCAGGGGGCGACCGGATCGTTGCTTGGCCAACTCGTGAGATTGTTGTCCTGCCGTGCCCTGTAAACAGAAACCGCGACTCTACTGTATTCGGCCCACCGATTCGTCATCTTCTACTCTTGCAAGGGCTCCCTCGATCCTCTTCGCGCTCTGTCACCCTCGGCCTTGCTTCTCTGGCCAGTCTCAAGATCGTTCACCACGAACGGTCCTGCCATCACCCTGCCGGCTCGTCAGACTTCCCCTTCCATTGCTGCTATGACGCCGGCTAGAATCGTGGGCCATGACTCGACGGTGAGTTTGGAACGAAATATTCGAGTCGAGCCAGCGACAGAGAGATTTCGACCTCGCCGTCACTAGTTGTAGCGGCGAGGTTCTAATCCGTCAGATCAGAGGCTAGCTCGATGATATAGAAAGCGGCGTCGAGGGCGTTGAGGGCCTGGAGGAAAGGATCGACAATATATCGCTTTGAGGTAATGAAGGGGAAGGGGGCTTTAGGTATATATTAGAGCTAGTTATAGAGCGTTTATTGTAAAACGTACCTCATAAGCGAGCGCCGCATCTATACGAGCGCCGCACTAGTAAGGACTAGGAAGAGATTGAGCTGCACCACTACATCTAATTCCTAACTAAATCCCGCTGTTAATGCTAAAGCCTTGATAGCTATGTAACCCTTACCAGCGCGGCGCTCGCAGATATGCGGCGGCTCGTTTATCATGTACGTAAATCTATCAATAATAATAGCGCGGTAGCTAGCAAGTATCTTCGCCCGGTAGATACGAGTTTTATAAGAGAAGATAGAGAGTCAGTCGTGGATCCAACGTGCGGCCAAGCTAACGTACGGCGCGAGGCCTAGAGAAGGGATCGAGTGAGAGAGGGAGAAAACAGCCCAGCCATTCCCTTGAAACAGTAAAGGCCAGGCCAACCGCGCTGCCGTAAGGCATGGTAGCGGGACGGCCATCCTATTCCATCTTTACTAATAATCGACAGCGAGGCTACTGCCGTTTTATAACGTTTTGCCCTTTTCCCTAGATAAAATAGCGGTTAAGTTTCGGGGATTCCGGGATTCAGGGGTTAACAAAACAAGACAGAGGTGTTGGGCAAAAACATACAACACGGAGGATTCCCCAGTCGTCACCGACCTGAGTACTGATCCGGCGGTTACAAGCTTATGTTTTAGGGGAAGAGGGGTAAGAAACAGGGGCGTAAAACGGGCGCTTCTTTTCCTGTGTTTAGGCGGTCCGTTTCAAGAAAACAGCGAAGCTGGATGTGCCACGACCGTTCAGGCTTGACTATGCAGCAAGTGCGGTTCCTATTAAACAAGGAAGCACACGGAAAGGGGAACGAGCTACCGCATCATCCTAGAAACACCCATTCCTTTTTGCCAGCACCCCTTCTGAAGACTCGAAGATGGACGGAATAGAGAGGGCCACGAGATATCTCGTTGGTGGCCTCTTCCTCCATCGCAGCCGATACCCGGAAATGGTCCGACCCGAAGCGGTAGTCGACATGGGGATCGCGCAAGATGGGACCAAGTGCTCGGGAAAGGGCTTCTTGCGAGACGAGCTCCGGAGCCTTCTCAAACACGGATTCCATCTGCTGTTGCGCCATGCCTTCCCACTTGAAAAGGCTGCACTCCTTGCCCGTGGCCCGGACAACGACGCCGAGCTTGGTGGCTCCCCGGGGACTACCTATGTCCAAGACGTCAATACAGACAACCCCGACGAAGCCGGAAATGCCACGCACGCCCGTGTAAAAGATGCGATCAAAGACATCCCAACTGGCCCGAGGCGCAACGGCGCTGATAGCGAATGCGGGATGGGCGGGAAAGTGAACGGGTGGCCATTCCACCATAGCGTTGAGGGCAGCCTGAGAAGAATATGAGGTGGCAATGTAAATGGTCTGAAGCCTGGCTGATTCCGTCCAGTCGATGTTGTTTGAATTCAGGTAATCCACCATCATGGGCTTGTCGGAGATGCGGACGAACTGATCCCGCCCAAACTTTTTGAGATGGATTCCCACAAAAGGGGGTTTGCGGTCGTCAGAGAGACAGAGAAAGTAGCCAAGATGGCTACGGCTGAAGGTGGCTGGGTCTGAGGGCACCCAGAGCTCGGTGGTTATACGCAGGCCGCTGTTCGTAACAGCGAACTCGGTGGTAAACGACCGAGAGGAGGTAGACAGGCCGCGGGGAACATGAGCGAACTCGGCTGGCGACTCGGACAGGACACCGCAGTACTGCCCGGCGCGGCTTCGTCCGCGGGAGTCCCACGCCAGAATGCTCAGGTCGTTGGTACGCTTGATGATCTCTTCTTGAAGACGCGTGAAGGCGTTGGTACCCTCGCCGTAGATCATGGCCATGTTGACGTCGAAGATGCCAAGAAGACAGTAGGCCATGTCCTCCTGGCGGGTGGTTACCCTGTGAGAAGCCCAAGACATCCTCTCGGCCACAGGGATGCTGCCGAGCCGGCCCAGGTTTCTCCCGAACAGCAGCACGTCCTTCCCTATGCCCGTGACATGTGATAACGCGTCCAGGAGGGTTCCCTTGGTCCCTCTGTCATTCCAACCGCGATCGTAGAACCGTATCTCGTTCGGGGCGATCAGCTCCTGGAGCGTCCAGCCCCTCGTGAACCACCGGCATCGTCCCAGCTCGGCTTCGGTGGCGTGGCCGTGGCCGACCGGGAGGTCGTCTAGGTAGGCGAAGCACACGGCTGCGTCCTTGTACCACCGGAACATGGAGTTTATGGCTTCGGAGAGCTCGGCGCTACTGCTCTTGTCGATGCAGCAACTGTCAATCCAGATGTAGTCGAGGCGATGACGGAGGGCTTCTCGCACCGATCCGTAGATCTTGTCGTATGCGGGCCTGCTCCGGACCTCTGCGCAAGTGGTCATATCTCGAAACGAAATCTCTGTGTCGCGCCAGGTATGGGAGAGGATGGCGTATTGCGGCGGTATCACGTGCTCCTCGACCTCCCCGGTGCGAACATTGATGAGCCTCATGATGTCCAAAGGGAACAAGAATCCTCAGAGACGTGGACGTGGCTGCGGTGCTTCAGGGGTCGCCGCGGAAGCCACAGGGATGGCTAGTGGCTGGGGTATTGCCGAACTTGCAATCGGTGATGTCCGGCCGCCGTCGGGTGTGTGAGGCTCGAGGGCATCTGAGCGTTGGGTCCTGGCCCGTGGGCGAGTGGCGGGCTCAAGGGGGACTTGGTGGCGGCACGTATATTTGTAGTTAGGCTCCTCCCACGAGCCCCCGATGAGACCGGTGAGCTCCCGCTGCATCTCACCCCCTTGCTTGTTGACGGGGGCGAATCACGCGCATTGTTTCACAGCGGCTGAGGCTCCTCATCTAGCTTCGCCGCCACATCGACGCATCTGGTTGGTGGCCAGTCCTGAGGGGTTGGTGGCGTTATGTCGTGCATCCTTGGCACGCAGCTCAGGACCAAAAAAAGATTAAGCAGGTTCTCGGGTGGTTGCCTTCTTCTGCCTGCCTGCCCTCGCTGTCATTAACCTGCTCCTCGTCATGGTCTTGAAGCCCGCGCCACTGCGTTCAACATCCGAGACGCCCCTTCACCGTCCGGACCCTGCCTTGACATTCTAGACCACCCTCAGCAAGCGTGGCAAACAGCCAATAAGTCGTTTCTTCACCTCCTTTGGCGTCAAGCCCCACCACGACTCGCCGCGAGAAACATGGCCAAGCCGGGGGAGTTCTGGAAGCAGCCGGAACAGGGAACTCAGAGGGCAGAACCCCAAAGCTTCTGGGGGAAACTTCGGGCACAATGGATTCTCCTCTGCGTCATTGCCTTGTTGATGGTTTCCCTCATTGGGTTCCCAGTGGCAGTCGCTCTTCTCACCAGGCGACTCAACGAGGCCAACGGCTGCGCAACCACCTGCACGACGCCAACAGCGACGGCGACATTTGATGACGCTTGCTCAACCAACAGCAGCGAGACCGCGTACACTGTTCCATTCGGGAACCGCGACACGTTCGTTTTGTTCTGCAACAAGGACCTTGGGCCCTCCGACATTTACGCCGTCACCACCCCGACCTTCAAAACGTGCATGGATGCATGCTCCAACTATCGAGGCTCCTACGCGACAGGAAACCTGACCTGCGCCGGCGTCAGCTTTGTGCCAGCATGGGTCAACCGAACGAAGGCCGCTGAGACGGGCTCGATAGGCAGCTGCTTCCTCAAGCATGGCCCGTTCTCGGAGGCGAATTTGACCAAACCGAGGGACGGTCTCGGGCCCATGCACTCGGCACTATTCACTGCTTAAACGTCTGGTGGGGATAGCTGAAGGTTTCCACCCCTCCCTCCCTTCATGTGAGATACATCATACTGACTCTTCCAAGTCCAAATCGAAGTGGAGAGGGGGGGGGCGAGGTGGGGGGTTGGTTTGAGGTGGGGATTGGTGAGAGCTTGGAGAATCAACGTGTAACTAGTTAATTAATAACTACGACAACGGATTTTTTAGTGAATTCAGAACGCAGTCCGCCCGCAGCACGTGGTAGCGGCGCAATATCTTTCTCGCCACTGGCACATTCGACCTCGACAACACCAACACCCAAGGCAAAACCCGCAAGCTCGTCGTCTATGCCGACACAATCCACATCAACGAGGAAATCCGTACGTGGGGCAGAACAATCCAACTCCACTACAACCGGCTGGAGTGTGGTGCAGGCGCAGCTCTCCTCGCCGACTGCACCACCGGCCAGATCCTGCCGAGCCTAGGAGACAACTCCAACATCTACGGAGGTACTGCGGGCTCCATCATCGTCCATTCCTTTACCGAGCGGGGACATGACGCACTGACTGACTGACTGACTGACACTGACCACCCCCCGCCCCCTCGATCCGCTGGCAGAGCTCGGATTCGGCCGCGTTGGGCTCCCTGTACGGCGTGCTGACCGTCGCGGCCAAGACCGCACCGTCGATGTTTCCGGACGACATCTACGTGGCCACCCACACGACGATGCGATCGACTGTATGGACCCAGTTAAGCCCTGCCGGGGTTCGAGAGACGGAGGAGAGTGCGGGCAGGGGGGGCGGGCTCTCGGCCGGCAGCATCGCCGCTATTGCCCTCGGCGTGACTATCGTTGTTTTTGGGAGCCTGGGAGCCGCGTTTTTCCTGCTCCGTCGGAAGCGGAAGCAGCGGACCGCAGCCGGGAACCAGGGGGTTCTGCTCGACGTCGATTAAACGAGATCAACGGCCGCCGAGCTTGGCCTGTCCGTTACCGAGAAGACGCAACAACTCCCTTCAACAACACAGTCACAACCGCCGGCCACCGAGCTAGGCGCCCAGGCTCCGTGTATCCCGGAGTTCGGGGTGTCCGAGGCTGCAAGGCCGGAACTCGCGGCAGGGCGGCTGGAGCCGCCAGCAACCGAGCCGGAGACTCTGGCGCCGCGCATCCCGGAGCTCCCCGGGTCGCTGGTTGTGGCGCCGGTGGAACTGCAAACCGGCCAGGGGCATGGTGGGAGGAGAGGGGAGAGTTGACGGGCATGTTGTCTGTTGGGGTCATGAATGG
>FTEL01004129.1_pt1 | contig 27857 bp, 23 predicted proteins | sample 1658911 | NCBI WGS metagenome assembly FTEL01 (sample SAMEA3914869, study PRJEB12502) | metagenome | biome: forest; material: soil | place: USA | collected 2012-03-12 | depth 0.1 m
CCCCATCACGTACTCCACGGACCCCACCCCCGCAAGATGCCGGCCACCCCCTCTCCCCGGGAAAACTCCTCGGACCCCACGGGGCGGCAGCACCGAAGCCCAGACGGAATCTCTTTCTTGCGCTCCACAGGGTTGCGTTGTTGTAGGCTTTATGCAGGAACCAAGCTGGCTATTACGGCGGATGGGTCGGTCTTGGAGGAAGAGAGAGCTAGGGGATGGGGATCGGGCACCACCTCGGCTGTTGTGTTGTTTGATTATGACGCCACGGACCGGGCTTGGCTGGGTGCTTTCACGTGCGAGCTGCCGATGAGGTGGTGGGTAGGTGGTCATGCAGCTTGTGCTGCTAATCCTGGAGATGCTCGGTGCGAAAGGTCGGCCCGGTGCTGGACCGGTGGCCATGCCAGGGGAGACACCGAGTTGGTTGATGACGGCTTCAACGATTGGATGGAACAATTACTGGGAATTCGGTGAGAGAGTTAATTCCACAGTCGTCATCATGCAGCTGAGATCACGGCCCGAGTATTAGAGTGGGATTTTGCTGAAGCGGCATGTCGCCCACTACGCGTTGGTGCGCCTACAGATCGGCCAAATGAGTGGAGGAATATTTGCTAACTAACACTGATGCTGGTTGACTTCCAAATGTCAGTAAACCGGAATGGAGATGTTGATACCACCCTTTGTAAGCGGCTCTGGGTGTGAAAGAGCGCTTCAAACTGCCAGGTGCTGCAGGGATTGGGTCAGAGACGTTTGAATATCCAACGAATGGGTTGTCAAAAAGAGGGCGCTAGGTAGGTGCCAATCAAGGGTAGGCTTTTGGAAGGTTGAGATTAAAGTGAAGAGGGTGGGTGTGGGCATGTGAAGAAGGGGCCTGTGTTAGGCGAAGGCGCTGCCGATAGACTTGATGCGTGGCGTGTTAGCGATTTCAAAACTGACCGAAGTTTGATGGGGTTAAGACGGGGAGGTTAAATCATGGGATTAAATCGCCCCTTTAGTAACAACATCTTAGAAAAGAACGGTTCCGTAATTTCATGACTTTATGAGTTCGCAGTCTCCCATTACCCTAGGCACCTATACTCTAGAGCGCAATGTTCCGAAATAGTTCATCGCCATTCTCTTCCTCACCTTGGTCCGTACCCTCGTCCTCATCCTCTTCCTCCCCCTCTTCCTCCCCCTCTTCCTCGCCATTCTCTTCCTCACCCTCTTCCTCGACCTCTTCCTCGCCCTCTTGCTTGCCATCAGGGCTCTTCCTGACCCTCCTCCTCACCCTTCTCCTCACCCTCATGATCACCTTCCGCTTTTTCCTCCCCCTCCCTTGAAACCACCAGGTCCAGCAAGGCCCTTGCCCCCTCCTCCAACCCCCCTTCCAACTCCCACCACGCATACAACCTCGGATCAACGCCAAACGGATCCGCTCCCTCCTCCTCCAAATCACACTCGTCCAACCCCTCAGGCATCGCCGCCTCGTCCGTTTCCCAATCCCAACCCACGACCCTCGCATAATCTATAATCCCCTCTCTCAGGTAATGCGGGTCCCGCACGCACTCGGCATCCACCGTCTTCTTATCCATAAACACAAACCTGGGGTGCGGTGCCGTCCAGGCCCTGCTGAAGTCAATCAACTTCCCACCGAGGTAATTCCCCACGCGGACATCCCGGACCAAAATCCCCAGCCTGTGGAGGTCCTGCAGGTCACGCCACATGCCGTCCATCTGGTCAGGCGTAAATGGTTCGGTGTCGTCGGGCACGAGGTCTTTGAGGATGGCGTGGATGGGGAGGTAGCGGTTCTCTTCTTGGCGGGCCCAGACGCCCCTACCGTTGAGTATAGGTCTGTCGATGTCCGGGATATAAGGCTCGCTGGAGACGGCGGTGGTGATTTCGGCTTCTTGGTCTGGTGTGAGGAGCAAGTAGCCGTGGGCTCGGACGGCGAGGTCGGTGCGCTGCTCGGCGAGGAGGCGGCCGTAGGCGCGGCACTCGCAGTTGAAAGGGTCGTAGAAGTCGAGGTAGTGTTGCGGGGAGACGAGGGCGTAGTTGAGTTCGCCGGCGCCGGCTTCTTGGTGCCACTGGGAGCAGTTGAAATAGAACTCCAGAGCAAAGGGGCCCGCGGTCAGCCTGGGTTCAACGCGACGAGCCACGACGCAAGGAGTGAATTACCATCTTTAGCGCAAAGCAGGAACTGCTACCATTGATGCGCACTTTCCAGACTCGTCCATCTTGGTCATTTTCTGGGTCGCCGAGCTCCTCGATGAACTCGATCTCGGCTTCCGCTGTTGGTGTGAACGGCGGGAGCTTAGGGCCGAGAGCCTGGGGAAGAGACACGGGAGGCCTGGGTGGGACAGTGGCATAAAACTCGTGGGCATCGAACATATTGATGTTTGGAGGCCAGCTGGGGAGAGTGGACCAGAGAAGAGGTTGAGATGACGCATGAAGTCCAACAGCATTCCTTCGTCATCAACCGCGACACGCACACGAACCCGGTATGAGGCTGTCACCGCCTCGCAGAACTCGCTGCTGCCTTGCCCACAGACTGTCATGTCTAAACCCCTACGCTTGGCCCACAGTATGCAGACATATTTACCCAATCATATCCCTGAACCCCTCGCATTATGCGCCTTTGTCACCAACCAGCGGTTCAACCTCCGTCAGCTCAACCTCGTCCTTTCCACTGCGAAGCCTGATAGCTTCGTCTTATCACCAAAAACAGAGCACACTGGCTCACTAGCCGTGGACCATTAGTGGTTGGCCCCTGCTTGTTTTCTGCCTTTTCAGATCGCACCCACTAGCTGTGTCATAGGTGGCCTCCTCTGCCTCTCTCTATCCCGATCGCTGCTGCCAAATCACACTGATCCGAAGAGGAAGGTGAGGGGATATGACACCCCTATCACACGGTTTGGGTAGGTGGTAAGGTGGAAGTCCGCCCCTTCATCCCCTTCCATCGACAACGTTACTCATTGGTGAAGACCTTCCAAAGCTCCGAGGGAACAGGGAGGGAAAGGACCATGAAGTTACGTTACCGTCGATGTATTGGTGTATGTGAAGGAGCGTAGCTATGTACATGAAACAAGACAGACTTAGATACACCCACGAACCGCCACGCCCCCCATCCCCCTCCCCCCGCCCGATTCTGACGTCTCCTAACCGTCGACCCCGGCCAGAGTAGGAAGGCCCCCCACCATGTTCTTGACAGCCGAGCCAACATCCCCCCCACTCCTTAGTGCTTCCTTGCCTTCGCAGCCCTACATCCGCGACCACCCGAAGTAGCAGCCGACGAGCTAGTCGCCGCCACGACCGTCGACGAAGTGGCCACCGCCGCCTCAGCCGTGGACGAAGCACCCGCGGGCGGCGCAGACCCCGAAGGCGGCGCACCCGAGCCCGTCGGGAAACCACCCGTGGGGGGACCACCGGAACCACCCGGCCCGCCCGGGCCACCGACATTCCCGTTGGCATTCGCCTGCCCGCCCTCCTTGTACAGATACACCGCGGGGCTCACAGCCTCCGAGCGCGAGGAATCGATCCCAAACGCGATCCACGCGAACAAACCATCCTCAACGCTGTCTCCCAGTAGGGTGTATTCCATCACCGGATCGACCCCCTCAGTAGCAGCCTCCTCCGCCATGATGCTATCCTGCGCGTTGGTCGTCAACGCCTGGGTGTTCCCCGCGTACGGCTGGACCTTCTCCACCGCAGCAATCAGCGACTGATCAAAGAACGCCTGGCCCACGTGGCTCGCGTAGCTGTCCACCCCGAGCGTCTGGTTGGCCTGGAGGGTGGCATTGGCGTGCACCATGACGTGGATGTGCGTGGTACGGCCGGTGTAGTGGCCCGGGAAGACGGACTCGAATTGGGCGACGCCGTCGGAGTCGGTGGGCTGGATCCCGCGCAGGAAGGTGTTGTTGATGTTGCTCGCGTCGGCGGAGTTGCCGTTGCCGTTGGCGACGACGCCGCCGTAGACGCCCGTGGAGTTGCAGTGCCAGATTTCGACGTAGACGTTGGGGACCGGGTCGCAGGTGGCCGTGTCGATGACTTGGTAGTCGAGGAGGAGCGAGACGCCGGGCTGGGTCTCGACGACGTTTTCGCGGACGTACTCGCCGGCGACGTCTGGGTGAAGATGAGGCGTTAGCTGTAGGCTGGACACACTGACACTCAGGGTTATCAGTCAGAGATCAAGGTAGACACTCACAGTACGGCCCCTGCGTCACCTCGGGCGTCAACAAGCACGACTTGTAGCCCGCAAACAGCGTGGCGGGGTCCGTGTCTCGCGAGAATCCCGCCGTGGTCTTGTTGTGGTCCTCGGCAAGGACGGCGCTGAAGTCGCGCCGGACAAGGCCGCGTCTCTGCCGGGCCTTCTCCACGACGGCCTGGCGGCGGGCCACGTTGCGGGCCTCGGCGCCGCGGGCGCGGAGCTGCTCGGCGCAGTGGGCAAGCGAGGTGCGCTTGGCTTGCTGGAGGTACGCGCGCCGCTCGGCCGCCTCGTGGGCGACGTCGTGGCCGGGGTGGGCGGCCACGAGGCCGGCGAGGAGGGCGAGGCCGGCGGTGGCTTTGGTGAAGAGCATGGTGGTGGTTGTGGTGAACAGATGTTGTTGAAAAGGTATTGGTGCTGTTGGTGATGTTGAGAGTGATGGCAAAAAGATCTGAGTCCAGAAGTTGACTCCTGACCGAACCTATATACCACTCACCTCCATCTCCAACCCGCAGATCGCCTCACGGGATGCATCCCCATCGACGTACGCGGCTCAGGAAGGAGCCTCCCAACAATACCACCTCCTAACTCCATGGTCCCCCCCGTCCGGCCATGCAACCAGAAGTTTCATGATCGCCGCCCGGGGTGTTTAAGCCTCGTCCTCTCGGCCTTCCCTCCTCGGAGCGAACCACTCACGCGCGGCATGGAAACAGGGCGTCCGGAGGAGCCTCCTTTCTGGGTGCCCGCGGCTGGAGACCCCCCCACTCCCTGGCTGCCCCCATGCTGTGCCACTACTACACTGCCGGACGCGGGTCTGGTCGCGAGTGCCTAGCTTGAATCGCCCTGATTAAGGGGACAGCATTGACGCGCAACACTTGGACCGTGGGTGGCCGAGGCGGTGGGGTCTGGGTCCGGCTTACGCACGCCCTCCCACTTCCCGAAACAAAACGTGCTTGGCGGGCCGGGTTCGTTGACCTGCGCCCAACGGTCCGGTGGGGGATCGCCCGCTCGACCGGGTTTGCCGATTGTGAATGGGCAATGGGGTGGACGTGATTGGGTGAATGAAGCGAGGGAAGGAGTTTGGAAAGGGACGGAGTATTCGAGGATGTTCAGGGGGGACGACGACGACGACGACGATTAAAACCGGGGCTAGCTAAATCTCCACAGCTGGGATCCCCAATGGGCCTCGGCATGAAGCTTAATCGATGGCGAAACGGCAGTCGAAGGTCTCGGCATGCGTGGCTAAGAAAAGTTAATTCATGGGCTTGTCTGGTTTTGACGATGCCGTGGTCTAAGCCTCAAACAACCTCCCAGGCGGTCATGGCATGAGGATGGAGTGCGGAGGCTGATGTGAAGACGGCTTGTCAAGAGTGATGCAATACGACTGCACCCACCCTCACTGGCACAGCCAGACCAAACAGGAGTTCTTGGGGGAAGCAGAAAGCAAAATTGAGTGTGGGAGGGGGTGGGCAACGCCGGCATCGGTACCTGCATCCCTCCCACCCCCCCCTGAAATCAATTTCAGCCTCACCCAGCGCTTGACCGAGTTCAAACCTGGCCTCCCGTCCTGGTCCAGACACCACGTCAGCTTCATCACCGCCACTCGTATACATGTGATGAGACGGACGGAGCGAGGTCCAGCGCGTTGGTACTCAACCCACAGAAGGATGAGAACATCTCCGGGAAGTGGGCCTCGAACCGAGAAACAGAGCAAGGCGAAGGGCCGGCTGGTACAACGTGGTCTACACGCGGCCGGCCATACGGCTAAAATATGGGGGGGGCGGACGCGCCACATGCCGAAAGCCGGACAGGGCAGCTTCTCCATCACGGCAGGCAGCTCCACGTCGACGACGTAACCCCAAAGGGCACAGGGCATGCCTCGCTCACGTCTCCCGAGGTGCTTGTTGGGGCTCGGCTTGCTAAACATCAACGCTTTGCACGAGGTCATTCTTGGCTTCTTCCTCTTCAACATGGTTCAAAAGGGTGTTTAACGTTCGCGGGGGAGGAACAAATGCCCAGCATGGATCCTCAACACCGTCGTGATTAACATTGAAGCGGCGCAGCATTCGTCAACGAGAATCGGATGACTCTGGCCAACTACCTCAAACTGGCTAGTTAGGTACCGAGAAGAGGAAGTTGCTGAGCTCCTCAAGCAGGAATTCGACAACGATACCAGCTAACTAATCAGAGGACAAAACAGGCTACTAAATATTCCGCTCCTCCTAACACACTTTACACCGGCGTTACAGTTATGTTGACATTATTGTCCCCAGTAGCCACAGTACCCGTACGGGGATAAAACTCAAATGTGAAGACCGTTGACACATTCGCAGCCACGACAGCCTGCAGGCTTCCCGCGGTGATAGCGACATGGGTGGCGTTGTAATTCCAGTCGGAGGAATATTTCTTGTTAGGTTTGACCGGGTGAGTGCAAGTTCCAAGATACAAAGATAACGTGTTTTATAAGCGAACGGTTAATATACGCGAACGGTTAACTCTAACAAAATTTGGTGGGATTACATGCGATAACACGATAAGAAATTGTTTAGAACGGCTGACAATTTCTTATCGTGTTATCGCGTATAATCCCACCAAATTTTGTTAGAGTTGACCGTTCGCTTATATTAACCGTTCGCTTATAAAACACGTTAGGCAGATAAGGTATTGACGTACCGTGTTGCCTCTCAACATGGGAGGAAGCCACTGGGTCCAGGAATCGATGAGGTACTCGCCATTCGCCTCTTGTGCCACCACCATCGCTACTTTAGGAGCCCCTGCATACGTGACGGGAATCCAGAGGTCACTCTGTGCTGTGGTGCTCGTGATGCTGACCTGCGTCGTCGCCAGCGTCGGTCTGGCCCAGAGATAGGCGGGGATCGGCAGGTCGGCAGCGCCCTTGTCGAAGTGGAACACCATGGTCGCCCTCAGGCCGGGCTGTGCGTTTCTGGGGAACAACTTTTGCATGAAGGCCTTGGTGAAGGTGACGTTCTGGCTGTTCGTCGTGTAGTCGGCACCTTTGCGCAGTGTTTGTTGGCAGGGCCCCCCGCTGCAGCTGATATGAGTGAGACGCTTGCCGTTGAAGAGGAAAGGCAGACTGGTGTCCTGGATAGGGTCGCCTTGCTTCTGGAACAGTTGTGCCGAAGACCAGAAGCTCGGGGCGCTGGTGTCCTCGGAGGAGTCTGCAAGTGCGTTATGGACGCCTCGAGCGGCATGAGTGATGATGTCAAGTACTGTTGGGTCTCCATACGGCCAGGCAGTGTTGGGTGCAAAGGTACCGCTCGCGTCCCAGAGCATGACCGAGGTGGTTAAGTTGCGAGCGGCCTGGACGACGAAGTCGAAGTACTTCCAGCGCGCTGCTGGTTCGGTTTGGGTGGTCTGTATGCCGAACTCGCCAATGATTATGGGTACATTGCTGAAGTTGCCGCGCGCCCAAGAGATGTCGTCGTACATGGCCTGCTTGTCCGCGTCGCTGCCCCAGAGGGTGTCGCCAAAAGCTCCCACGGTGAATGCCCCTAGCCATGGTGTCAGCACCCAAATTTCATGCCTGGATTAGACAGCCCCGGTTTCACTCACAAGGGCTGTACATGTGCCAGGTCAGAGCCCAGGGATTGGTCATGTTTTGGGGGACCTGTAGGAAAGCGGCGGCCGTATCGTAGCGATCGCCGAGACCACAAAGGAGTACGACACGATCTTTGTTAAACCCCCCGGCGTCACGAACTGCTTTCACCATGGTGGCATGCAGATCGTTGACGAATTGGCCGTCGGCAGGGTTGGAGGCATCTCCCGAGGGCTCGTTAATCGTCTCGAAAGCAAGCTTGCTGGACTTGCACCCCAGCGTGGTGCCGATCTGGAACCACAGCCGATAGAACTTGTCCAGTGTCTGGGTCGCGTCGAATCCGGCTGCATCTGGGTTGAGCCATGACCACGAGTCGTGGTGAGCGTTGACGACCGCAAATAAGTCGTTTGTGAGAGCGTAATCAACGACGTCGGACACCCGCTGCAGCCACGATGGGTCAACCGTGTAGTCGGGAGCGTCGGAAATGAAGTGGTCCGCCCAAGTAACTTGCAGGTATTAATGGTGTTTAGCCTCGTGGAAAGAAAACACAGCTGAAGACTGAGATGAGGCTCCCGTGCGTGGACGTACCTGGAATTCGGATTCCTTTAAACCCCTTATTCTTCGCGTTCGTGAAGGTCTGATTAACCAGTGGTTGTTGACCCCACGAAGTCTCGGTCGGGATGGCATCCAGTGTATTGCCGGCATTCCAACCAGGATTCAACCCAGCGGTGAAGTCCCACGCCGAGATCTTCTGGAATGTGCCACTACACGACAAGGCAGCAGAAGCTACCTGGGCCAGCATGGCGGCCCGCAGGAGTCGAAACATTGTGGACGCCTTCGGTGTAGCAAGAGCCGGCAGTCACGCAGCAGCGAAATGAAAATGACCGGCCGGATTAGGAGGCATGGAGTAGGGAAGGATTGAAGGTCGGAGCCCCGACCTGGTTAACATGGCCGTTTGATTATATAGTGCAGGGTGGTATTCTGCCGGAGTGGCCGAGTCCGCTTCATGGACCAGGAAAGACTCTCCAAAGAGACTTCTAGGTCGACAAGATGCAACCTGATCCATGGATGGCTGCTCAAATCGAGGAGATGGCAATCTTCCAATTGCCGACTCCGGAACTCTAATCCGCAGGTCGCAAGCATCCTTCGGTTTAGGCCCGTCCGGACGCTTCATTCATGCACGCGGCGACTCTGTAGCTGCGCAGACCCGGCCCGACCCGCCTCGACGAGGATCCAATAACCCGGGAGTTGGGAAAGGTGTTTATTCCCCCGTCCACTGATCCCGGCAAGATAACGTGACAGTGAACCAAAAGTTCAGATGCAGATTTAGCACTAGTCGAGAGGACCAGAAGGTTTTAAGCCTATGGCCACAGAAGGGAGAGAACTTGAAGTCGGAAAAGATATTTCTCTGTTATCACCCAGCCCCGTTGTACTCCCGCCACAAGCACAATACCTCGTCCGGAAGCTGTCGTAAGTTCAGCAGTTGATCCCCGTTTCCGACTCGCTGCTGTTCCCTCGGCGCCCTTTTTCATGTTGTATCTACCCGTTTACGCAGAAGCGAGTGATCCGGCTCCAGCAATCCAGGCCCGCCAAGCCGAAATTAGCGCCTGTTACCCCTGACCAGACCTACTGATGACCAGCCGCTTGCTGCAGCTCACGGAACTGACGGCGCGGTGCATCGTAGCACTGGCCCGGCCCTGGGTTTCGCTGTTCATTGCCATCCCTATCCGTACATGTACATGCGCAGGGTCCTCACTGTTGAATATTACAATCCAAAGCTGCAAAGAGGCAAAGGGCAGTGGGAAGCTTAAGGCGTAGGGACAGAACACTCCGAGGAGCCATTTCCGGCAGTAGCTATTAAGGCTACAATACATAGGTACACTGGGTGCTCCTAGCCGGTCATGAAGCTGTCGTCTAGAAGCCATTTTTAGGGCAGGTTGGGGGGAGGCAGAGGAGTTAGGGAGGAGGGTGGCGGAGAGGAGGGCGTGTTGGGGGGCGAGTATTATCGTACTGTGCTAAGGGAACATAACGGGTGGAAAATCCACAGCTCCCGAGGTTGCATTGGTAATAAAGCATTGTGCATGTACTAAACGCCACCCTGCGTTGCTTCCGCCGTCCCAAGGCTCCTGATCAGCCAAACAAGCCAAAGATGGGGCCAGATTTGGCTTGGTTTGGCTCGCGGCTTGGATCAAGTCTGAGCGAGGGAAGTCTCTAAGGGGCGGACGCGCCACATGCCGAAAGCCGGGCAGGGCAGTTTCTCTCTCACGGTCGGTGGTTCGACAGGTGTGTTCAGCACTTGCGGTTGAGAAACTAATGACCAGCATGGATCCTCAACACCGTCGTGATTAAGTTTGAAGCAACTCCACACAACCCTACCCATACACCCCCTTCCCCCCTCTTAAACCGCGCTCGGCGCGTAGGGATCTTTTGGAGGGACATAATAAGACCCAAACAAAAACTTCTTGTGCTCCTCAAACCGCCTTATCGCCCTCTCCTCCCTCTCCCTCCTCTCCCTCGCCTCCATCACCCGCCTCTTCCAAGTGCCTTCCTTCCACTGCCGCTCCCACTCCCTCTTCCTGGCTTCTTGTGCCCTAAGCTCTTCAAGTAACTCCAGCAGTCCAGGCTCCGTCTCGACTTCCCATAGTACAGTCCACTTGCCCCGGACGACCGTTGTCGTTCGGGCCCAAGTGGACGTTATCCATGCCCGGGAGGACGTCACGCAGTTATCGCGCTCGAGGGGGCGCTCGGTGATGGGGAGGCGCATGGCTGCCGGGTTGAGGCGGTTGTTGATGAGATGGGTTGTGTTGTGTTGTATGGTTTACACCGGTGTCCATCTAGGATCACGATTTTTGGGGTGTTGCGGGTGGTGGTTGGGGAGATGGCCTCGTCGAGGGGGCGCTTGTCGCGGGAGGACGCCCGAGGGGAGGCGTTGGCGAGTCAGGGGTGTGGAGGTTTTGACTCGATGCCCTCCTTTGTGCAAGATGGGACGATCCTTTGATCGAGCACCCGTGACAAGAGGGGGATGAGTGCAGTCATACAGTGCCATCATGCGCATTTCTTCTCTTTCAGGCAACAATGCTGGTGTTGGATCGATGTGGTATGCAGTTGGTTGGGGAGGAAGGAAGGCTGGTCAAAGAACAACCAACAGGAGAAGAGGAGGTTGGTGCGCAGGCAGGAGCGCCCGCGTTTTTGAACCAACAGGTTTGTTGTTGCCCATAAATGTTGTCTGTCGGTTCAGAAGGGTTCAGATCTGGTAGCTTTAAAGACAAGAAACCGCACCCTCTGAACCACAACGAAGACTAAAAGCTGTCGTTATTCTTGGGAGGTCGAAAACGTGTTTCTGGACTTCGGATCTTACTTTCTTTTTGGGGCAAGTTACTGACTCAGCAGAACATGCATGTGCCAAGGCCAAGCCGAACGATAAATCGAAACAGAAAGGGTTGAGGCTCTTTCAGTCAGGTGGCGGCTTGATCAAGCCGAGGGTCGCATTGGTGTACCATTAACTATTCCGGACCCCTTTCGAGCCCACGGTCCTATGGCTAGAGTTCGTTCTGACAGCATTCCGGTCGGGTCGGGCCGTCTCCGATGCCCGGGCCGATGGCGGTGCGAAGATGGCTGAGGGCTGGTGCCGGTCGGCCCAGCAATGCACCGGACATGGTCGAAGTGCAGGCATTGCGGTCAAGAGAATCACTCCGGAGATATATCATGAGAGCCCAAAAGCACCAGCTGAAGATCAGAAGGAGCAGGAGCAGCCTCAGCGAGCCGTTAACGGCACCTCAGCATCATTCGCCTCGATCACCGGGATAAAGTGCGAAGACGCCGAGGAAGATAGGAGAGAAGAACCGGAATAATGAATCAAGAATGCTACGGCAATGCCTGACGCGATCCGTTCTGCGCTTCCCGTTGTTATTGGCCGCATGGCAGCATCTCGGTCAACCGCCGGACTCTGCCATCCCTGGCCAAACAATGTCGTGTGGTACCGTCGGTTGGCGAAGCCGCATGACCTCCGGTCGCAGGAGTCCGATCAACAAAAGCAGAGGGCAGGCAGAGTACGTGACTACGAGTAATATTCACGTGCGGTGAGGACAGCCAGGCCTGCTGCGTACGTACTCTCCGGGACGCTGCCCCTTCCGAACCCAAAGCCCAACCGAACGGAGGCTCTTTCGCCGTGACTCTCGCATAATCCCTGCCAAGCAATCTTACGTCGGCAGTTCTGTAACTGGCTCCTGTATCTTCTACCGCACAACCCAACCACAAATCGGGTATGGTTTGTGGTAACATTGTCAACAGCCCCAGCTTTGACTTCCGGTGATACAGGACAACCCTGGTTTGTTTGTTAGCTCGGGACTCTTGGCAGGGGCTGGGTCCGAGGATCAAAATAATATCTACTATAACAACCAAACAATTCTTTCGAGCGTAAAGAAAAAAAGGAGTTTCTAGAATGAGAATAACAAGTAACTATATCTTATCAAGATTATTTCTTTGCATGGCAATACGCTGTTTTTCTGTTGATTTTGACATTTTGACTGGTGTCCTGGTCAAAAGGTTATGCGCTAGCGAGCTTCCAGGGTCGCACTGTACATTCGGTCGAGGCCTGCTGTACTCGTGGGAGATAGGGCCGTCTATCTGATGAGGGGCTGAATTCAAGGCAGGCTGCTATGTAACCAAACGGCCCTTCTACTCGGCCAAACCGCCGAGTTTAGGTTTCATTGTGGCTTGACTTACGGTACTAGTCACGAATTAAACACGGAGCTCCTTATCAGAGGGTCTTCTAGGGCGGGTCAACAATGCCGCCGCTGTTCTCATATCAAGAGTTGTCAAGCTCATAAGCCCAAGACCTTAAGAAGACGGCCCATCACCGTCATCACGGAACACACTCTCACTTCCCGTTTCTTGAGATCCATCTCCCCAAACCGACACGGCACCGTACGTTCGACCCTTCAGTCATCCATCACCATCCATCTCTCCCTTCCGCCGCAATGAAGCTCGTCACTCTTGTCTCAGCCTGCCTCTTTTCGACGCTGGCATCCTCCTCCCCCGTCGACATCCGCTCTGCTGCTGCAACCTGCGCTTGCACCAAGCTTTGCATCATCGGCTACCACTGCGTCGTTAAACCTGGCCCGCCCTGTCAGAGCGTCTGCGTCCCAAAATAACCCCAAGGGGGGTTATACGGCATACGGCGATCTTCCCTGGCGACGGCGGCTTTTCTCGGCATCGGCGATCCACGGGACGATTTTGTGGCCCGAATAATGGGCGGCACAGGTTGCGCGGGGGTTGGCAAGCCCGGAGTAGGTAGAAAGACTGTGTGTGGGTTACGAAAACGGACGTTGGGAGAATAGGATGGGATGCTCTTTGGACTGTTCAGCCACTCGCATGCTTGCGTTCGTTGCGAGACGGTAATTTCGAGGTACCTTGGCCGCATTCAACAGAAAAGTTTCGCGGGTTCTTCATCAATGCGGACTCCCACTCTCTATGACGTCCCGAATCGCGAAACCTTCCATGTCCCGCTTGACTACGACTGGGACCTGCACGTCCTGCCTCAACTCGTCAAGACCATCCGTCCCTTTCTCACAGAACTCAGTATCCTCGAAGTCTCGCATTACTTCATCGCGGGACACCGCTTCGACGTCTCAATTGACGCCGTCGCAACCCTCAGCGTCGTAGCCCCTAGCCTTCACACCTTATGCCTTCCATCCCCTAATACCGGCTTGCCCGAGCCGAAGCCACTCACGCTTGCCAACCTGTGCCGCCTTCCTTTCATGCCCACTGCTAATTATATCAACCCGGAGGGCCTGACGTGGCTCCTCAACTTGGCGCTGTGGCTGGAGGTGATTGCGCTGGACTGGGACGCCCTGGTAGACGCGGACGACTACTGCGATGTGCCCCGGGTTACGGACGGGTAACATGCGCTAGAGCACCATAAGAATACGCTGTGGGAGCAAGGGAGGGGTCTGGAACAGTCGGTGCGATCCCCACCTTAATTTCTGTCAAAAGGAGCGAACGAGATGGGCCGATTCCCATGTGCTGTGGCGGATTGTTGACAGAGTTGTCACCAGAGCCAGCTCGATAGGCTCTCCTGCCTACAATCCCATTCAAATTGACAACTTCCTTAATGAAATGAGATACGTGGTGCCATGCACTTCCCCTCGGCCGGTCCAGGCTCGGTTTGGGTCAACCAGGCCTGGCCACTCAGTTTCACGTGCTGGTATAGCTGAGGCGCTTTGGATGCGAAGGAGCTAATTGTACTCACTGGTCGGCTCTCCCTAGCTTGGATTGCTGTCAACTGTTACGTTGAGGTATTGGTTGAGTTCATGCGCCACATGCCAATGCAGAACCGAGATGGAGTGCTAAGTCGAAATCTTGCCTCTTACCCCTTTTCTACCCGTAGTTTAGAACATTGAGGCAGTGGGTTGTGGTGTCACTAATCTGGGCACATCCATTCATATCGCCACACTCCTTGCCGCTAGACCAAATGGCGGTTGTGGCACTGGATGCCCGTGGTGTTTGGGAGGGCAGAGGCAGAGGGTTGGGAGGCATCGGCCGAATGCTAGAGGCTTGTATCCTATTCATGATGCTCCTCACAGCCATCGTTTCTATGATGGGTGCGGTACTTTGGGATGCCATTCCTGCAGACCAGACATGGCACCAAATCTTGTGTCACCCGGAAACTTCGCATGATGCGTGCTTTTGACATAGAGACGGTGGTGATTGACACGGCGAGGAGCTCCACGATGACGACAGCAGGACCCTTGAGTCTTTGGGTTGGTGTAGTTTGGAGTCGGCCGCAAGGTCACAACTTCATAAGGCGGCTGCCTCATGTTGGCAGAAAGAGAAGGCGGCGAGGGGCCAGAGAACATGGCTGCACGAGCATCACCGTGTGGTGACTGCACCGGCCAAAGCGTTCCCTTAAGATTGCAGTGTGCACTTCCTGTGGCTGCCCTGGAGTCGAGAAAGCGCTCGGAGATGGAGGAGAGTATCTGGGCCGGGCGAGAATTCCCCTCTTAGTGGCGAGTACCTACTGAGCACAGACGGCTTCTCCAGACCACATAGGGCTCCCTGTGACCCCGCTTACGACCAACTTAGTCCCAGAGACAATCGAACCCGACGGTCTGGGCCAACGCCCAGAAAGCCTCCACATCTGATCGTGGACAGAGCCGATCCATACGAGCGCCTGATGTACGTAGCCTTACATCCAGCGGCTGATTGATGCGGACAAACGGTGGATTTCACCATGGTGGTTCTACCCCAGGAGGAACCCTGAACCCGAACTGCACTCGACATCGTCTCGGCATGACCTGACATTCGGTCAAGTCCATCAGTCGCAGGGTCCGTAAGGTTGGGAGCCGTATGCTGGAGACGCGTCAACCGGTCTGGGGAAAACCTAAGCGGTTGTTGAGGGGCCGACAGTGGGGAAACGATGAGGAAAGGCGAGGAGATGTGATATCAAGGAGGCGGCGACAACATGGCAGCTGTTGCAGTGTGGCACGGTCGGGCGCCGTTTCATGTCCAACAATGACCGCATCATTGCCGTGTTGCCAAGATGAACAAGTTCCTCACCGACGATAATCACGCGATGGGCCAGATCTCTAATGAGGTACCGTAGGGCAGGACCCGAGTGGGAAGTGGAAATCTTACACTTCAGCATGTTGTTGAAGATGTTGGTGTAACCCGTCTGTCTCAGGTTCTAATTGGCGGCGGCATCGACGACAGCTCGACCTCAGCGGCACGCCCAGCCGCCCAGGCGGGAGACCTCCCGCCTGGTTTACACCAGGCAATGCGGCCCGGCTATAATGTGACATAACCCGCTCTCGGAGCCGCGCCAAGAAGGCGCCGTTGCTCACAAGTGGCTCGAGACCCGGTCCAGGAGCCTCATTCCGTGTTCTTTTGGGCATGGCCCCTGAGCTCCGATCCCATGCTGCACCCCAGCTTTTCGTCCCTTGCGCGGCATTGCCGTCACGCAAGCATGCTCCCACACTTGCGAACCAGTGAGCGTGCGCTGCCTCGCCGCGCTAAGCCTGTTTCCGCCACAACTGTAGTTCCGCACAATGCCAGATCTGGTGGGAGATGGGGCTGTAGGGCCGAATAAGACATGAGAGGACCCGAATTTGCTCATGTTCCAGGTTACCTTGGTGGACAAAGCGGGGAGAGCTCATGGGACCATGACTTATTTGCGCGGTATAAGGGCCGGGCGGGCTGCTCCGACACGCCTCTAGCACACGCCTTTGGGGACTGGAAGATCCACGACAACTGCGCCAGCGCTCTGGGAAAGTAAACTCGAGCGACCTCGACATCCGACGCGGACCTGAGCTGAACGCGAACACCCGCTTCAGCCACCTACTTTCCGGGCCATGGGCCTCCACAAGCTCGCGCTGCTGGCGGCTGCCGCGGCGTTTGTCCAAGCCGAACCCGCGACGAACGTCCGACGTGATGCACCATCAGGATCGGCCGCCTGGGTTGCCGCCCACTCGTCGGCTGCTGCCACGGTAGCAAAGATGTCGCAGCAGGACAAGATCAACATCGTGACCGGCGTTGGCTGGAACAAGGGCCCTTGCGTCGGTAACACCCCAGCGATCAGCTCCATCAACTACCCGCAGCTGTGCTTGCAAGACGGCCCTCTCGGCGTTCGGTACGGCTCCAGCACGACGGCTTTCACGCCAGGCATTCAGGCGGCCTCGACCTGGGACACCAGTCTGATGCAGCAGCGTGGCGAATACATGGGCGCCGAGGCTAAGGGTTGTGGCGTGCATGTCCTCCTGGGCCCTGTGGCTGGGCCGCTGGGCAAGATCCCCCACGGGGGCCGCAACTGGGAAGGCTTCGGTGTCGACCCGTACCTCACGGGCATCGCCATGGCTCATACCATCGAGGGGATGCAGTCAGCGGGTGTGCAGGCCGTCGCTAAGCACTTCATTGCCAACGAGCAGGAGCGGAACCGTGACTCCATGAGCAGCAATCTCGACGACCGGACGATGCACGAGCTGTACCTCTGGCCCTTCGCAGATGCCGTCCACTCCAACGTGGCTAGCGCCATGTGCAGCTACAACAAGCTCAACAGCTCGTGGGCGTGCGAGAGTGACAAGGGGCTTAACGGTCTGCTTAAGACCGAGCTGGGTTTCCGGGGATACGTTATGAGCGACTGGGATGCCCAGCATACAACTACGGGCTCGGCCAACAACGGGATGGATATGACGATGCCCGGAAGCGACTACAACGGCGGTACGATCCTCTGGGGACCACAGCTCAACACGGCCGTCAATAACAACCAAGTCTCTACGGCCCGCCTAAATGATATGGCGCAGCGGATCCTCGCAGCGTGGTATCTCCTGGGTCAAAATGCAGGCTACCCGTCCATCAACATTAACGCCAACGTCCAAGGAAACCACAAGGACAATGTGCGTGCCGTGGCGCGGGACGGCATCGTGCTGCTCCAGAATGATGGTATCCTGCCGCTCAAGAAGCCCTCCAAGATCGCGCTAGTTGGGTCGGCGGCGGTGGTCAACCCGTCAGGAATGAACGCGTGCAGCGACAGGGGCTGCAACAACGGTGCTCTCGGCATGGGCTGGGGATCTGGAGCGGTCAACTACCCCTACTTCGTGGCGCCATACGATGCGCTCAAGACGAGGGCGCAGTCCGATGGCTCCACGCTTACCCTGTACAGTTCCGACAGTACCAGCGGTGTCACGTCTGCCGTCACGGGCGCCGACGTCGCTATCGTCGTCATCACGGCCGACTCGGGCGAGGGCTACATCACGGTCGAGGGTAACGCGGGCGACCGGCAGAACCTCGATCCCTGGCACAACGGGAACCAGCTCGTGCAGGCGGTTGCCGCGGCGAACAAGAATACCATCGTCGTGGTTCACAGTGTCGGCCCGATCATCCTGGAGACTATCCTGGCTACGCCCGGCGTCCGCGCTGTGGTCTGGGCCGGCCTGCCGAGCCAGGAGAATGGGAATGCGCTGGTGGATATCCTGTACGGTCTTGTGTCTCCGTCTGGCAAGCTCGTGTACACCATTGCCAAACAGGCTGCCGACTATGGCACCAATGTGGTGTCTGGCGACGACAGCTTCCCCGAGGGGTTGTACGTCGACTACCGCCATTTCGACAACGCCAAGATCACACCGCGCTACGAGTTCGGCTTTGGCCTATGTAGGTTGCCCCCTGTCTTCCAAGGAGTCACTTGAGGCTGACCTGTCCAGCATACACAAACTTCACCTACTCTGGTTTGACGGCCTCGACGACAGCTACGGCGGGGCCCGCCACCGGCGCCACAGCCCCCGGCGGCGCGGCGGACCTGTGGGACACGGTAGGAACGGTGACGGCGACCATCACCAACAGCGGTGGTGTGACCGGTGCCGAGGTCGCACAGTTGTATGTGACCTTGCCCGGGTCCGCGCCGGCCACGCCGCCCAAGCAGCTCCGTGGCTTTGCCAAGCTGTCCCTGGCGCCCGGCGCGAGCGGCACCGCGACCTTCACCCTGCGGAAGCGCGACCTAAGCTACTGGGACGTCGCCCGGCAGCAGTGGGTTGTACCGGCGGGTACCTTCGGGCTGAGCGTGGGCGCGAGCTCGCGGGATATCCGGTTGACGGGCAGCTTCCAGGTGGGCGGCGGCAGCGCCGTCAGCAGCACGACGAGCACAAGCAAGACGTCCACTTCCGTCTCGTCGACCACGCTGAGCACGTCGACCACCTCCAAAGCCTCGTCCTCGTCCACCACCACAACCAGCAGCACCGCCACCCCGCCGACCACGTCCTCCACCACGTCCTCCACCCGTACCTCGTCCGCCAGCTCGACCACGAGCGCGAGCGGTGGCGGCTGCACCGCCGCTCGCTGGGCGCAGTGCGCCGGCAACGGATACACCGGCTGCACGACCTGCGCGGCCCCTTACACGTGCCAGTACAGCAATGATTGGTATTCTCAGTGCCTGTGATGACCTCGGCGCGCTGGCGTGGGCTGTCTCGCATGAGCTTTCTATGTACATAGTTCTCTGCTTCCTGTCGATACTTGATGCATACACGGTTACACGCTATTGCTCTCTGTTAGCTTGGTGAAGTCAACCCTGAGGGGGCTCGGCAATGGGCCTTTCGCGTTTAGTGACCTACCTGTCTAGGTTGCTTGACGCCGATCACGAACAATCTTGACCGAGTTCCGCCGCCTCGACGCCTCCTCCATGTCCCAGATCAAGCACTACACGGACGCCTACAAATCTACCCCCACCCCTCCTGCCCCCCTCGACCTCCTTATCCTCACGCAGGGCATCCTGACCATGGCGGGCCGCACCGAGACCCCTGAGGGTCTCGACCGCAAGATGGCGCTACACTACTACGGCCCCCAGCTGCTCATCCGGGAGTTCCTCCCGGCGCTCAAGGACGACGTGAAAGTGCCCGGCGGTGATGTTAGGTCTGCGATATAGTTAGTAGTCGGTCCTAGGTGACGTTTGTTCTCCTGTCTACCCTCTTCGTAACTCTGTTTGTCGTTGTCTTGAGCGTCAATTCCTATCCGAAAACGACCCCTTTCCCCTGTGCCGCAGTCGCAAGCAAGGTCAGCAACCTGCCATCTATCTCCCTTCCCTCCTCGCCATCCGTTTTCCAGCTCTCCCTCATCAAACCCCCCCTTTCCTCCTCATCTCAACTCCTCCCCCAAACCAACTCCCTCCCATCAAAACCCGTCCAATCTGCCGAACCAAACCTCGCCGGCCTCAAACCTAAGCTAACCTGCACCCATTGTAAGAAAAGGCGGGGGAGCGAATCACGGCCATCGAGAGATGCTCAACCCCTGTTCCCACACCCGCGCCAAGCCAGCCTCCTCCCCAACGCCACAAACAATGGCACCTGCCGCCGGCATCCCCCCCGGTCGACCCAACACCACAACCCCACCCTATCACATCCCCCCAGAGAGAAACCATTGGTCGGCCTGGTCTTCGCCGCCGCAGCCTAGGCGGCACCGCCCCTACCCCGCCCCACCCCGCTCATCCCCGGTTGGGAGGGGCATGGAAGATGGCATCCGGCGGCGTGGCAAGCTGTGGGGCCGCTAGAGGCGGGACCGCCGCTACGGGGCTTCCGTGTGTGTGTGCGTGTGTGTGTGTGTGTGTCGCTTTCAGATGAGTGTGATTGGGATGAGGAGGGATTAGGGGCCGGAGTCGGGGCGGGGGGGGCTACTGCTGCTGCTGCTGGCTGCTAGCTGCTGGCTGCTGGTGGGTGAGATCGATGTGGATATGTTGGCGTTCCCATGACGTTGGCCGTGCATATGTCACTGCCTGGGCGCACTTCTTGGCTGGTTGGTAAATTGCGCCAATGTTTTTGAGCCACCGCTTGTCCACGACGGCAAGGCACCAGTGGATGAATCGGGCCGGGAGGAGGGGGGAGGGATGAGAGTTCGGTATTTTCAGTTCCACCACGAGAAGTGGTCAAGGAGTTTGTTTGATTTACGAGGGCATGTGCGTGTGGATAGTGCTGTCCCCTCGGGGGGTTTTCTTTCTATGTTGTGTAGTGGACGAGCACAGCATCAAGTATGAGTACGACGACGACGACGACGGCGACGACGACATCACAATCTCACCCAACCCCAACCACTACCACTACTACCGCAACTGCTAGGAATAGATCTAGACCGGTCCATCTTAGCTGTCACCCTCTGTCAACAACAGCAGCATGTGATGGGACGATGGCGGCGGCGGCCGTCCCTGACAGCCGAGGGGGACTGCCGGTCCCAGGGCCTTGGAACTGCGGCGCCGAACATGTCCTGATCGGGCAAGCAGCAGATCGATCACTGGGGCGCTGGCGGTACGTACCTCTTCCTGTGGCGTCCTGGATCCTTGCTCGTTGGGACTTGGGCGCTTGCTGGTGACGGCCCAAAGCGTCACTGAGCTGAGGGAGGTCTGCGGCCAAGATGCGGCCAAGTCGTGGCCGTCCCCAAAGGTGTGTTCAAGCCGCCCAAGCCGTCCAGGCCGAGGCGGGACGGGAGCGGACCCCCCAAGACTCTTGGGAGTTGGGACACGATCCGCGGTGCCGATACGTGCCTTGGTCTCGAAGGGACACCGAAGGTGGTGTTGGTGGGTGGCGGACCGGCGAGTCAGGGACTTGGCATCCACAAGCACGCACACACGCACGCACGGCGGATGGCTTTTTGGTATGGAGTCAGCGCCAGGCGCTGTGAGGTGTTTCCCTCTCTGGGCGTTGGTTGGAATTCAAACTCCGAGGCGCTGACAGTTCGAGATTGTCTGCCTCCACTGCCCAGGCCGCCCCCGCGGGCGAGAGTGGATGAGAGGGGCTAGACCTGCTCCCCATTTGAGACCCTTGGCCCAACCACAGCGAGGCGTACCTACGGCGGTCCACCAGCGGAACGGGGCCTGTCATGGATCCAGGGCGCTGCGAAGGGTCCAGGACAGGAACCAGCCGAGCAGAAATGGAGCACGCTGGAGCACGATGGGGGGCAGATGCGCCATGGACGAGGCGGTGGGGAGGGAGGGCCCACGACGATGACGACGTCGTCGTGGCTGGATCTAGACGTAAAGCCTCGGGACGGACTCTGATTCTGGCGCATCACGACACCCAATTCGCGATTAGGGCTAAGCAAGATATTAGAATCAAGTGTCGCTGGCTTGGCGCGGTTGGCAGCAACTCCCACATGCAAGCCTCCCGCTTGTTTGTTCATCCGGCAATGCACACGTGACCAGTTCAGACGGCTCAACTCCGGCCGCCACGCCCAGCAGCGCGCTAGCAAGGCCACAGTCGGGGTTGCTTGCTCCGCTCCGGTGCGTCTTTCGCCTGTCCTCAGCCTCGGCCATACTACGGCCCCCCCTGTTCCTCCAACACCTCCCCTGCCCCAGCCACAGGTCGCATGCGGCACCCGCCAGGCTTGCCGATGTCCACTGCCGTGAACACCAGCCCAGCCAGTCACGAACCGGCCGTCGACATGGGTCGTGGGGATGAGAGAGGGATGGGGGAGGCATGGGGGAGGCATGGAGGGATGGAGTGGGCGAGACAGGACCATATGGCCTGGATAGGCAATCAAGGCCAGGCAATGTCACCTCGTCCGCTGTCGTCATCCCCATCCTACATAAGGGGCCTGCCGCCGCCGCCCCATTATGGACCTCTCTGCTTGCTGTATCCTCTCTCGCCTTCACTCAGCCCATCAAGCTCGAGTCGAGTTGCACCCCACCACCACCTACCCCCCTTGACCACACCTCCCCAGACTCGGTTATCGCTACTCACCGACTATCACCATGGCCGACGAGAAGAGAGCCTCGACGGACTCGTCCAAGGCCGGCGCTAACTACACCGAGGCTCACGATGGCACCCATGCCGTCGCTGAGCGCGGCCAGGCCGCTACCGACCAGTAAGACTGCCTGCTAACTCTAGCACGCGTCGTAGCTGACCCTGTCGCCTAGGTTCGGCCAGTCCCTCGTCGAGTTCGACCCTAAGGCCGAGGCCAAGCTCACCCGCAAGCTCGACCTGTATATCGTGCCGACCGTCGCGCTCCTCTACCTGTTCTGCTTCATTGATAGAGCTAATATCGGTATGCTACTGCCAGCGGCCCCTATATGTGTGTAACGCCACTCGAACATGACTTCCTAATACGCCCTGTCCCCTATAGGTAACGCCAAAATCGCCGGTCTCGAGAAGGACCTAGGCATGAAGGGCTATGACTATAATGTGCTCCTCTCCGTCTTCTATATCTCGTATATCTTGTTCGAGATCCCCTCCAATATTATGTGCAAGTGGGTCGGCCCCGGCTGGTTCATCCCCGCTATCTCGCTCGGCTTTGGCGTCCTCTCGCTCTGTACCGCCTTCGTCCATAACTTTGCCGAGGCCGCCGGCGTACGCTTTGTTCTCGGCATCTTCGAGGCCGGTATGATGCCCGGTATCGCCTACTACCTCTCCCGCTGGTACCGCCGTGCTGAGCTTACCTTCCGCCTGTCGCTTTATATCGTTATGGCCCCCCTGGCTGGTGCTTTCGGCGGTCTGCTCGCCTCGGGCATTCTTACCCTTGAAAGGGTCGGTAGCCTCAAGGGCTGGCGTATGATCTTTGCCGTTGAGGGCATTATTACTATCGGCCTGTCTGTCATTGCGTGAGTTTTACACCCCCTAACCAATCTATCGTCTCCCCCTATCCTAACTACCAGCCCTCCAGCTTCTTCACCCTTACCGACCGCCCCGAGACCGCCCGCTGGCTTACCCAGGAGGAGAAGGACCTGGCCATCTCGCGCCTCAAGTCGGAGCGCGTTGCTACCACCGAGGTCCTCGACCGTATGGACTTCAAGAAGCTACTCAAGGGCATGAGCAGCCCGGTAACCGTCTCTACTGCCTTCATCTTCCTTCTCGATAATATCACCGTCCAGGGCCTTGCCTTCTTCGCCCCGACTATCGTCCGTACTATCTACCCGACCCGTACGACCGTCACCCAGCAGCTATATACCGTCCCGCCCTACGTCGTCGGCGCCTTCTTCACCCTAGCCCTCCCCCTCCTCTCGTCGTACCTCGACAGGCGCCAGATCGTTATCATCATGACCGCCCCGCTCGTCATTGTCGGCTACTCTATGTTCCTGGGCTCTACCAACTCCTCGGTCCGCTACGCCGCCACGTTCCTCATCTCCAGCTCCATCTTCGCCGTCGGGCCCCTCTCTAACTCCCAGGTCTCGGCCAACGTCGTCTCCGATACGGCCCGTAGCAGCGCCATCGGCCTCAACGTCATGCTGGGCAACGTCGGCGGCCTAATCTCCACCTGGAGCTACCTCCCCTGGGACGGCCCCAACTACCACATCGGCAACGGCCTGAACATGGCCGCGACCGGCACGTACCTGATCACGGCGATTGCTGCGCTGGTGTGGATGAAGTGGGATAACAAGCGCCGTGAGGCCTTGAGTGTGGAGGAGGAGCTCGCGGGCATGTCGCGCGAGGAGATCCAGGACCTTGACTGGAAGCACCCTGGCTTCCGCTGGAAGCCGTAGAGCGGGTGTTACGGGATTGGATTGCATGTTGTGGTTGTTTGTTTCTGTTTTTTGTTTGGACCTCCCTGGGGGAAAGGGGTGACTGGCGCGCGGGCTAGGTACCCTTGCGGAGATCGGGGATCGATGGGAATGTGGATGATGCCTAAATACCTACTGAAAACCTGCCTACCTGGTTGTTGGGGGTTAATGATGATGCTACAGAGTACGTAGCCATTTTTGAGATGTTGCAAATGGATTTAATGATCTTGCCACTTTTGCTTCTCTCTCCGCTGCTGTGAATTGTGTGCTGATGAGACTGTTCTGGCAATGGTTTGGCCAAGCCTCGCCATGTAACATCCCCTAACCACCCACCGCCACTACCATCAGCAGCGCCATCTCGTCCCACCGCCGTCTGTGTGGTCTGCCCCATCGTGCGATGCTGCCCACGATTCTGATACCTATTCAGGAACCGCCCCAAGAAACTAACCACCACCACTTGGCAGTTAATTAGCCCAACCAACGCAGCTAGCCCCCCCACCCCCAGATTCCTAGTCTTGTCCCCCCTTCCCCGCCGCCACTCCCGCGCCGTCCATTCCCAGTTGGTGCAAGACCGCTCCCTCCCTACATCCCACATCCCGTTGTGCATTTCCATCCGTCCATCGGCGAATTTGGGGGGCCTCGATGGGGTTTGTTGGTTTGTTGGTTCCTTGCGTACCTAACTATGTAGTTATTCCCCTTCCAAGCTCGCTAAGCACTCCCCCCCCGGTCCGGGCGCGTCGTCATCATCGTCGAGATGAGTTTCTTTTTCTTGACGCGTGCGCGCGCGACGTAGATTATGGTGCCGGGCAGGGGGGGGGGGATCGGGTGTTTTTTTGGGGTGCGATCCCTGTCGCTGTACATAGGATGCGTGTCAGTCAGGGGGGGGGGTTGTTTGGTGGGTTGGGCCTGATGGGGGTGAGGAGGGTGGTGATGGTGGTGAGGTTATGTATGGGCTGGTTGGGTTAGGCTGAGCGGGGAAGATTTCGCAGTTGAGTGAGGGTGAGGGGCATGTGAATTAGGCTGCTTGCGTTTTGGGTTGGGTGAAGGGATGGGTTGCGGGGGAGGGTTTCACCGTGGATGCCTCGGGTTGGATGGGCAGGGCTGTCTGAAGCTTGATCGGGGGTCGGATCGCTGGGAGGTGTGGATGTCCAGGTTGGTGGGTTGGGGCGACAGGGTGGTGTGGGATGTTTGGGAGCAGGGGATATACTCTCATGTAGAGTGACTTGCGCGCGGCTTGGGGAGAGGGCATGAACAGGATTGGGTCTTCCAAGCGAGAGTCAACGCGAAAAAATATTATTTAAGGGGCAATACTCCCCGACTGTGTGACCGTGGTATAAATCATCCTCACTACCGTTGTTTCTATTCATGACACTCCTACCTCCGATGCCACCTAAGCAGTAGTTACCGCGGGCTGGGGCTGCGCCGGCACCGCAACTGGCTGCTGCTGCGGAGGGTAGGAATAACCCTGCGCTGCTGCGTATCTCGAATCCAAGTACGTCCGCCTCTACACCTCCCTCGTACCGGTCTGCCCTAGGTCCATGTCCGAAGAACGCCTCTCGACATAAACAGTCTTGCACCTCGCTATCTGCCCCGGCTACCATTCTTGCTCTCCGGTTATGCAAATTATCTGGATGGCATACGACGGAAAATGGTGAGCCGGAGCGGGATGGAGGTGTAATTATCGGGGCTCTGAGGAGCCGCGGACAGGTATACGTTGTGATCAAGGGATTGCAGACGCAGCAACGCCATTTGATCCGCATGCTGTGGGATGCTGGCATGCCACCCTTGACTCAAGCGGCAGACCACTTCAACAACGTCATGCCCTTGCCCTCCCACACCACCTCGTCACAGCCATCTCATACTCTGATCAAGCAAACAGGTGTCGATTTCTGCCATACTGCATAAGATTGTCTTTTCACGTTCCACACCTGGGATTACAATAGTGGGCGTGACCAGGCAAGTCTCATCAAGCCTTCAGCAGCCGTTTTCATCTCCCTGAACTCCCCCTCAGCCGTCACAACCCGCTTCTCTAACCATACGGGAAGGACTTGGTAAAGCTTCCCAGGAAAATGCCCTGTCAGAATCTTCCTCAAGGTCTCTGTGAGCATTTTATCCAGTTTCCCCTTCTCATCACAAAGATACCTCTCCGCTGCCGGGGTGTTCCCCAACCGGAGCAAGACCCGATCCCACAGGTACTTCCACCACGGGTGCTGAGACCGTACCAGCCATCTGCGAGTGCAAGTTGTGCACATTAACTTGGTCTGGTTCTCCGACGGCCACTCAAAACCCCCGCAATTGTAGTTGAATTCGTATTCCTGCTCGTATTTGTTGTTGTTTGGCTCCATGAAGAATCCGTACTTGGGAGCAAAAAGGATCCTCAGATGGACATCGGCGCTGCAGGTCCCCAGTCCCAATCACTCTCGTCCCATGCTCCTTCAAAGACATGGCGTCAGAGGCACAGCTGACCTCCATCGCGCCAAAGAACCACATGTGAGGCTGGTCAGTCCGTTGTGAGCACGCGGGACATGGGGCTTCCATGACAATGCCCATTGTTTGCCTTTGTGCGGCTTTTCAGGGGAACCAATGGCCCGCTCCCGCGTGACAGAATGAAAGGATCTGCCCATGTTGATGAATGGCAATTTGACTTGCGTATAATGACCTTTGTCCTCCAAACGGGAGCAAGGAAGGGTCGAGATTCCATCGAGGCAGGCCCCAACCAGCCCGTGTGGGAGTACCTAGGTACGGAAGACCGTTTCCAACACCAATATGTGGGCGCCGGAAACAAGGCGGTAAGTTGAAGTTCATGTACGATTCCAGCTCTATCCATGCCCAAGTCTATCTACATTCTATATCCCAATTAACCCATCCCAAACCCATCCATCAGTCATGATCATTCTGTCATGGGAATCTCGAACCCTCAAAGCAACCCAACGCCGTTCCCAGCATGCCCGCCAGCCCCGCCAACCCCCTGAAAAGCAAACCTACCCAAACTCCCCTTCACCATGTCTATCCCATCCATCTCCCATTCCCACAATCCCGGTATCATAACCCTCATAAACCCTCAGCAACCGCCCTGCCTCGCCCTGGTCCTCTTCACACTAAAACACTGCACCGCCCCCACTATCGCCACCACCACACTCCCGTACCACGCCAGCGCCGTACAATCCATCTTCCTCCCCACGGCATACAGATACCCGGCCACAGGAGGCGCAACCATCCTACACGCCGCGCCTGCGCTCGCCGCCAACCCGTTCACCTTGCCGAGCACCGCACTCCCCGGCGTCGCCTCCTTGATCAGGATCAACAGCAACGGATACAACAAGATCGAGAAAAAGTTCCGCACCGCCAAACAAAAGTAAATCGCCGGGTACAGCATCCCCTCCGGCACGTACAACAGCCCCGGAACGAGGGCATACACCACCGGGTGCATCACGGTGACAAACAAAAACAGCCGGTGCACGCCGAACCGCTCCGCCGCCACGGGGAACACCACCGCCTGCATGAACAGCGCGATGACGCCCTGCACGGCCATGATCACGCCGACAGCCTGGAGGGACAAGCCCAGCCCGCCGGGGGAGGCGAACGGGCCCGTCATGGCCAGGGCTGACAGCGTGGAAGAGGAGGAGACGGTCGCGCGGGCGTCCTCGAAGAAGATGGGCAGGAGGTGGTCGAAAGTCATGGAGTGGTAGGTGAAGATGGCGAGCGACAGAATCACGGCCAGGATGGGCTTGGTGAAGATGGTCGGCGGCGGGGGGGGCGCCTTTTCCGCTCTCACGGGGGAACACCCGCGCGGGATGGTCCCATAGTTCTCATCTCTGCGGACATCCACCGCGGGCCGCTTCATCGCGTCGGAGGTCTCCATCAGGGGGGTGTTTTCCGAGAGGAAGGTGTCGTTCGGGAGCAAAACGCGAGGCTGCATGTCCGGGTGGGTTTCCTCGAGGAGGAAGTAGCCGAGCAGGATGCTCATCAGGAGCATGCCGGCGCAGATGAGGTTGGGGAGGAGGTAGGGGAAGCGGGCAAAGATGGAGTCGGCGGGGAAGAATTGCGGGTAGGTTTCGGCCGGGTCGGCGAAGAGGCCGCCGATCATGGGCCCGATTATTGTGCCGACGCTCCAGACGAAGGGCACTGCTGGGGGGTTAGTGGGTGGTTCAAAGGGAGGGGGG
>FTEL01007308.1_pt1 | contig 27850 bp, 22 predicted proteins | sample 1658911 | NCBI WGS metagenome assembly FTEL01 (sample SAMEA3914869, study PRJEB12502) | metagenome | biome: forest; material: soil | place: USA | collected 2012-03-12 | depth 0.1 m
CCCACCCCCCACTGACCCCCGCAAAAACCCTATACATCCCAAACGGCGGCGTCCTCCACCCCCTCGCCTCAGGCCACGTCTCCTCGCTCGGCGTCCCCAAAGTCTTGAAAATACTCAGCACCAACCCCAGCTGATTCCCATCCTCATTCGCGGGGGGACAGTCAAACAGCGGCTTCCGCAACAGACACTCGGCGAGCACGGTCCCTGCGGCCCAGAGATCGACACCGGCGCCGTAGGCGCGGTTGCCGAAGAGGGTTTCGGGCGCGCGGTAGGGGCCTGTGCCGATGTCGAGGATTTTTTGGGTCGGGGGTTCGGAGGAGAGGGAAAGGGTGGGGTGGTGGGCTGTGCCGAAGTCAGAGAGGGTGATGGATTCTGTGGTGGGGGGGAGGGAGGAGGGGAGGAGGATGGCGGAGGGTTTGACGTCGCGGTGAAGGATGGAGTTGGTGTGGAGGTGGTGCAGGGCACGGAAGAGGGCTGTGAAGATTGGTTGGAGGAGGGTGGGAGGCAGGGGGGAGGTGGTGGGTGTGGTGGTGGTGAGGAGGTGGGCGAGGGTGAGGGGTTGGTAGGGGAAGACGAGGACGAGACGTTGTTCGCGGTCGTGGAAGGTCGAGAGGAGGGGGATGATGTTGGGGGCGTTGGAGGTGCGGAGGAGGGCGAGGATCTTGGCTTCGCGGGCGGGGTTGTGCGGCTCGATGTTGTGGGTCTCGACGACCACTTTGAGGGCGACGGTTTGGGCGCGGTAGACGGCGGCGGTCAGGCCGCTCGCGATGTAGTGGCAGTTGTGGTAGGGGCCGATGGTGACGCCTGGGGAGGAGGGTTCCGGGTCGTTGAGTTCAGGGGGAGGAGGTGACGATGTTGGTGAGGGGATGGGGGGCGCGGCGGCGGGGGTGGGCAACTTGCAGGCTGCATCGTATGCTTCCTGGGGAATGTCAACCATGGCACTGCGTGGCGAAAAGGGAAAGGCTGGAAAGGTTGGATATGTACCCACCCTACTGCTGGCGGTGCTGTATGCCTCGGACTCGAGCTCAAAGGCGCTCTTGGAGACACCAGCGGCTACCGCCAAGCCAGCTCTGTCATGAGAACGAGCTTGTCAGAATTCTCGTGTAACTCATCTAGTCTCATCCAACGCCACAACTCTTACAGCTTTTGGATATTGTCATATCGCTCTGTTGCCGTCAACGCGGCCCTCCAATCAGCAGCATCAGCCATGGTGCCTGAGTGTGTGTGAGTGTGAGTCTCTTCCTCAAGGGTGTGAGTGTGTGGTGCAACAGACAGAGGCAGAGTGCCAAGCGAGCGCCTGGACAGGCTGAGTGGAGCTGTTGCTGTGGATACCACCAAACTGGGCCGAACAATGGAGCTGGGGACAAATTGCTGCCCGTATTGGAACTTTTGAAGACAATTGGTCCTTCAGGTCCCACGGGCTGGAATGTCCATGCCGGCCTGGTGAAATGGGGTGAGGTGTGTTACTGAGTGTGTATTTGTCTGTCCGTACTCGTACTTCGTTCAGATCCAAGAAATGCGCAACGAAGTGCATGCAGGTTTGCGGGAGCACCCCTCGGACTTGCATGCGCTTGCTGCACTCGCTGCAGAGGAATCCAGGGTTATGCATGCAGCGGATTCTTCGCTGGGCTTCCGCTGGGCCATCTCGCTGGGCCCTGCTGCTGGAGTATGGGGCGGGTTGCGGGCGGTGGGGCCCGAGACCCCGAGGGCAGCACGCCATTGGCGGACTGCGGACAGCTCGGCCGTGAAGCAGGCTGAGGGACTCCACACAAATGAGAGAGCTCCATCCTCACCCACCCGTCCCCGTGGCAGGTCCAGTCCAAGCCCGTGCAGCCCGCAGCCAGTGGCAGGTCAGTGACCAACCAAGCAGTTCCAAGTACTCGTTGCCCTGCAGCAGCCTGAACCAGCGAGTGATGAGAGCGCCATCCATCAACACCACGACAGTCACAGACACCAGCACCGGTCCCGCAATCATCACAGGCCCCGTCCCTGCTGCCGCCCCATCCGCGACGCCGGCGACGATCCCCGCGACCACTCGTGTTATGCGCTGATTAGCAGCGACCTCGCCCGCCGTTGTCGCCCAATTGCGCCTCCCCGTCGACACCTCCCAGGTCGCCGCCACCATGGCTTCCGTCGACGACCTCTCGCGGTCCGAGTACCCGTCCATGCTGGTATGCCGTGCCCTCTCCCGGCCCCTCCGGCAGCACCGCGCGGTGCAGGACCTGCCGATTGCTGACGCCGGCGCTGTGCTCGCCTCTCTCTCTTTAGGCCAACCTCCAGCCAAGCCAGGCCGTGCAGGTTATGTCGGATCGAGTGAAGCGCATTGGGAAGGCCAACCAGGAAATTGCAGATTGGCTTCAGGTACGACGCGCCCTGCACATCCATATCAATGCCCCCGACCCAGCGGACCCGGCGCTGAGACGAGACAAACTGTAGGAGCGCCGGAGAGTCGAGGACCAATACGTCGCCGCCCTGCGCAAGCTGCTGCTCTTCAAGGTGCCTAATGCCGCATCAGAGCTCGGGTTCGTCGCACATCTTGGTCGTCCCCCCTCGTGGCTTGCCCCCTAACCTTCGTCGCTCGCAGCATCTTCCAAGCGCCATGGGACAAGATCCTCCAGTCGACCGACGGCATCGCCGCCTCTCACCAGCTGTTCTCCCAGCGCATCGAGAAGGACGTCGAGCAGCCCCTCCGCAACTTCCAGAACAAGAAGGAGATGCAAAACATCCATACCATCAGCGTGAACCTGCAGACAATGGCCCGCGAGCTGGATGATGCCGCCGACAAGTCGGACAGGCTCAGCAAGAAGGGAGGGCGTGCCAATGCGCAAAAGGTTGACCAGGCGGCCTCGAGGCTCGAGTCTGCCACCCAGCAGTGGGAATCGCAGGCGCCGTTCGTTTTCGAGACCCTCCAGGCCCTGGACGAGCAACGGATAAACCACCTGCGCGACGTGCTTACCCAGTTCGAGACCCACGCCGTCGACCAGGCCACCCGCACCCAGTCGGCCGCCGAGGAGGTGCTCAACGTGATGCTCGAGGTCGAAACCGCCCAGGAGATCCAAAACTTTGTCCAGCGCACAACTGCTGGGAGGCCGGCGGTCGAGCGAAGGTCTACCACGACCACCACTGCCACACGGCAGCCAACCCCCGTTACCCCGAGCAATCCGGCGCCGCCGAGCATCACCGGCGATGACATCAGCGAACACTCCGGGCACAGGGAAAACAACCCTCCTGGTACGTTTTGGACAACCACCAACCCATTCGGAACTTGTGCTGACCTACAGAAGCAGAATCGAGGCTGCGCAGCCGTATTGGAACCATGCTGGGCCGCCGACGTCAAAGTATCCATGGCGGCTTCGGCCAGCTTGGCGGCTCGCCCCAGAAGAGCCTTGGCGGCTTCTCCCGCGGCCTGGGCAGCAGCCACAGCCAGACGCTCTCTCCCAGGGCCTCGTCTCACAACCTGACCGACTCGCAACACAGGCTACCGTCGGTCGTCGAGAGCCCAACTATCGAGCAGCCCAACCGGAACGCGAGTCTCGACCATGAGGCCGGCAAGCCGTCTCACGAAGGCACGAACGGAGTTGCACCCGGTGAGGCGTCCAATTCTCACCCGCCGCAGCCTTCTCTCCTCAACGGAACGGCCGAAGATATTTTCGACGCGCCCACCGGGCCACCTCCGTCGCAGCAACCGATCAAGGAGGAGCCGACAAAGGATGCTGATGGCTTCACAATACCCCCGACGATGAACGACCCTATCTCCCAGGCGCAACGGGAGGCGGCGGCCGAGGACGGCGACCACCTCTTCAAGCTGAATATCAAGAACGAGCCCATCCCCGAGGAAGACCAGGACGCGAAGCAAGCGGCCCTGTCCAGCGTGGCTAACGCTCTGACCACCATGGGACCGGCGCGCAGGGTGGGCACTGTTCGCGGGAGGAGGGATGTCCGGAACACGGTGTACATGCCTTCCCTGCCGACCCACGAGATCTCGTCCGAGAACCCCTTCCCGCCGTCGCCTTCGTGGTCGGCGAGCGCGACGATGCCCAAGCCCACGCCGGCGACGACATTCGCTTCCGAGACGAGCCATGCCTCGGACACCCAGTCGATCCGGTCGGGCACATCGTTTGGCGGTGCGTCATCGTATGGCACCGTGGCCCGCCTCAGGCACCCCGACATGCACGGCCCACAATACGGGCCGGGCCTGCACTCGTCCATCATTGAGACCGTGTCTGCCGTGTTCCAAGACGGCGAGCCCACTTCGGTCAAGGTCACGGGCGAGATTGCCTTTTCGTACGTCGCCGACCCAAACAACCCCTACGCAGGTATGTCGCTCTCCCCCTCTGCCCCAGCACCACACCCCCCAACTAACCCCCCCAGACCATGAAACCGTCCGCCTTAACAAATTCTCCCTCCTCGAATCCATCGGCCCGAACCGTGTCTTCGTCAGCAACACCGCCACCCCCGACGAATTCTCCATCGACCTCTCCCACCTCTCCACCACCACCCCGGCATTCACCTACCGCGTCCACGCCGACACGGAAACCTCCCTATCCTCCCACTGCCCGCTCATCCTCCACCCCATCTGGAAGCCACAGGCCGATAAACTCGGCCTCCTGCTCCAGTACCGCCTCAACCCCGCCTGGGGCCCCGGCCCCGTTACCCTCTCCAACCTGGTCTTCATCGCCACCTACGAAGGCGCCCGCGCAAGCGGCGTCCAGACCAAACCCTCAGGCACGCATCTCAAGGAGAAGCACCTCGTCTACTGGCGCCTCGGGGACGTCACGCTTACCGAAGAGTGGGGCAAGATCATCTGCCGCGTGATTGGCGAGCAGAACGCGGAACCCCAGCCCGGGAAGGTGGAGGTGCGCTGGGAGTGGGCGCCACCGAGTGTGGTCCCCGGGGAGGTCGTTGATGAGGGCGCGCCGGGTGGGGGCAGTGGGATCTCGGTGTCGCGGTTGTTGCCCGAGGGGAAGGGCAAGGGGAAGGCGGTGGAGGAGGAGGAGGATCCGTTTGCGGATGTGGGGTCGCCGCCGGTTTCCCCGGGGTTTGTGCCGCCGCCGTCGGGGGGTGAAAGGGGGTGGGAGGCGGTCGGGTTGGTGAGGAGGGTTGTTAGTGGGAAGTATGAGTCGCGGTGAACGGCGGTGTTTTGAGGCGGGGGGTTGGTTGCGTTGGTTTTTTTTATTCTGTGGCAAGCGGGATGGGGGTTGGATGGAGGGAGGGAGGGATAGATCGATTTTTTGTTGGAGCTTCTTCTGATGATGGCGGGTTGGAGGCCGAGTGGGAGGCATGATTGGGGTGGAGCGATTTGTTGGTTCTTGTTGGTTTTAGTGGTGATTGGGCTGGCAGTGAAGGGGGGGGAAGGGGAGACTGCACATACCTGTACATATTTACATATCTATTTTTTACTTAGCTGTCTGTCATGGCACGATTCTAGGGAGGGAGGCAAAACGCTTGGGGAAATAATGTGTAGCTGTTGTCTTTTTCTTCTGAAATGGATGATTGAGAGAGACCAAGTTATTTTGAGCCATTGGTTGGGAAAACCAACAGCCATGTCAACAGATATCTACCCCTTCCCTAATTAACCCTGCCACCAAAACGCCGTCCGTCTGTGTCATAACTCCTGAGCATGCCAAACCCAACCCCGCGAGCAAACAGCTCATACAATTCCACACCCACTCAACCCCCCAGGCAGGGAGAGAGAGAGAGATCACCCCTCCACCCTCCCTGTCACCCCCCCAGCCGCATTCTGCTCCTCCCAAAACTCCAAAGTCAACGCCGCCAAAAACCCCGGCACACACCCCCTCTCCCGCACCCAAAACTTGATATTATCCCCAATCCGCTGCGCAAACTGACTCCGCGGCCCGCCGCCGACCTTCATGGTCCCCTTCTCGCCGTCAAAAACAATCGAGTTCTCGTGCTCCTCCGTCTCCGACGGGTGGTACACGCTCTCGACGCGCATCTTGCCGCCGGGGATGAAGGTGACGGTCCAGCCGAGCGTGCTGAAGACGGCTTCCTTGAACTCGGCGGATTTGGACGCCCAGACTTCTTTGAGGCGGCGGGCAGATTTATGGGCCGAGGCGGTTTCCGCGCGGGCTTCGGCCACTGCGCGTTGGGCGGCCGCGAGCTGGGAGGAGGGGATGGAGGGGAAGCGGGTGGGTTGGCGGGAGAGGGTGGCGAGGAGCTCGGCGTTTTCGGTTTGGAGGGCGGTGAGGGTGGAGAGTTTGGTGGCTTCGTGGTCTGAGGTGGGGTTGGAGCGGAGGGAGAGGATGCGGGTTTGGAGTTGGGATTTTGTGGAGGTGAGTTGGTCGGTGGTGACGGAGAGTTGTTTTTGGAGGAGGCGGTGGGCGGTTTGGAGGTCCGAGAGGTCCGACTGGAGCTTGCGGTTTTTGCGGGAGAGTTGGCCGAGTTGTTCGTGCTCGGCGGAGTCGGAGGGGGAGCGGGCGCGTTTGGTGCCTGCTGCCGCGGGTGCGGCGGCCGGGGTGGTTGAGGACTCGAGCGAGTTGAGGTCCGCGTGGAGGGTGCCGACCTCGGTCTTGTACTTGTCAACGAGGTCCTCAAGCTCCTGGATCCGCTTGATCTTTTGGTGGTCCACGTTGTCGGGCTGCAGCGTCATGTCCTCCATGTCGAACGTCTTGAGCTGCGCGCGGAGGTATTCCACTTCCTTGACGGCGAGGGCGCGTTGGCGGTCGAGACGGGCGCGAGCCTTGTCGTTCGCGCCGCTCGACGTGCCCCCTGATGTCTTCAGTTTTGTGATTTCGTCCAGCAGTCCGGCCTTGTCGTTCTCGAGAGATTGGATAATGTTGTCACGGTCAGCAATCTCGGGCTGTAGCTCTCCCAGCTTCTCGACAAGTGACGCGGAGTGCAGGCGCTCGGAGACGAGGGCCCGCGCCACGTCCTCTGGCGAGTCAAACTCCATCTGGCCGTCTGCGCCGCCTTCGCTTTGGAGGTAGGCGGCCCAGGATAGCCTCTCGTCCTGCAGCCTCTGTCGTTGCCTCCGCTCCTCATCCAACTCGTGTTGGACTGATTCGGCGGCGTTGAGTCGCCGTTGGAGGGAGCGCTTCTCCTCCTCGACCACCTCGACAGCCTTGTGGGCGGCACGGAGGTGCCGCAGTTCCGCCAGCTGGTCCCGGTTCTTTGCCTCCAGGTTCCGTATGTGGGTGACTTGGTCCGTCAACTCCCTGCGAATGACGGCGATGGTCTCGGCATCGCCAGTCTGTGCCTTCAACCGGAGGACATCGGCTTCCAAATTCCCGATGGTTTCGTCCCGCGCCGCTAGGTCGGTCTGGGCCCGTTCGAGTGCCTCTTCCCGCGCCCGGCTCTCCTCCTCCAGTTCGTGAGCAATCCGTTGCGACGAAGCCAGCTTGGCCTTGAGGTCGATAGCTTCCCGCTCGGCCATCCGGGCGGCCTGATCCTTGGCCGCGCTCAGCTCCTCCAGCTGCTCTTGCAGCAGTCTTGCCTCCTCGAGTGCATCCCTCGCCTTCGCCTCGAGCTCCCGCGTCCGTTGTTCCTTCTCGGCCCTCAGGTCGTCCAGGTCGTTCTGCAGGGCCTCGGCCTGGCGCTGGGCCTTACCCTTCTCGGCCTCGGCAGCCTGCTTCGCCTTGAAGTCGTCCTCGGCGCGCCTCTTAGTGTCGCGCATCTCGTTGTCCATCTGCAGGCGGGCCAGCTCTTTCTCCTGCTCGTAGCTGCTGATCTGGTATTGCAGGGTGCCGACCTCGGCCTTGAGCTCCTCGATGCGCTTGCGTTGGGTCTCGTATTCTTCGGCGTCGGCGGGCGGGCGGTTCTCCTTGCTGCTTTCGCGGCTCATATTGCTGCCGACGGTGGGCGCGCGGCCTCGTGGGGGCGAGGGGCCGGCGGGTGCCCCTTGTACCGAACCAGGTCGGGCCATGGCGCCGCCTGCTTGCGTGGTCGCGTTTGGGTCGCCGGTGAGGATGTTGTAGGAGGGCTGGGTGGTGGTGCTGTTGCGGAAGGCGGGTATCTGTGGCTTGTCAGCGGGCTGCGTGCGACGGAAGCGTGAGGCGCAAGCGCGTCGCGGTTCCTCCAGCGGTTCCATGAGCCCAGGACGTACCCTCGAATCGCGCAGGGCGGCGTTTGGTCGCGGCATGCCGGCGGTGACGGTGGCACGGAACTGGGAGCCTGCGCTGGAGGACGGGCGTCGCGCGGACCCGGGAGGGTCACCTTGGGGTGTGAAGGACCTCATGATGGACTGGAGGCGATCCGACGGATGCGGCTGCGGGTGACTTGGCGTTCGCGGCATTGTGCTGGCTTTGCGCCTGGTGTTGTTTGGAAGGGCAAGCCCGTTCCTGCGCTCTGATTGGCTGTCTGCTGCCTGCCCAAACAGCCCTGTTGGAGGATCAACCTTTGCTGCACCCCTGCTCGCATGAATCGCTTGAATCGGCGCAGAGCTCAGAAACTAAAAATGGTCGGTTGTCTCGACAGCACTGAACACTGTCCGGGTGCCCAACTGGGCCGTGGGCGATGGATCGATGCCTGTCCCACCAAGTTGTCTCCTTGGGCATCTATCTCGTCACTGGAAGAATTGGCCGTGCAGTTGGGTGACCGCCACGACAGCCTCTGGTCTCGTGCACAGCAGAACGCTGGCTGTAGGCCTGTACATGTGGGCGAGGAAAGAAAGAGAAATACAGTTGTCCTCAAGATGGGCGGTCTCCAGGAAGATAGTAGGGGCTGCCTCTCAATCTTTGTGTTGTCTCTACTTTGTTGGAGCTCCAGTCTTCAGATCGGGCAGACAGCTGCCAGCGGGTGAATGAGTGATGAACGGGTGGATCCATTCGGGACTGGCCCATGGCTTGCAGCTTCGGCTCAAGCAAGCCCGCCAAGAAAGCCAATTCGGTGGGGTCCCACCATCTCGCCCAGCGAGCGAGGAGCGGCCCCTGGCGATGACGCGGGCGCCCAACAACCAAGCATGCCGCCCACCTGGGCAGCGCCGCAGCATGCCGGCCAGCGTGCCGATCTCACTAATCCCCACTGCATTGCCCATCAATTTAGCGGCACGCTCCCGGGCAAACACCGATTCTCTCCCGGCCACGATCTTTGTCTCGATAATCCCATGGCATTCCGTTGCGGGTGACCTTTCTGCAGCTCGGGCTGCCCATCATTTTTCTTTTCCCTCGGTACTGCAAAGCTCGAAAATCGACCCTCCCTGACGACAAGAGAGGCAAACTGTAATGGTCCGCGGTCGCATCCCCGCCTTGGTGCGGGTAAGCAAGCTCCAAGCTCGGTTGTGCTGGGATTTCGGGTGCCGCGGCGGCGGGTTCGCGGGACGTCACGGCTGACCAAAGCTCCGACAGGGCCACCTCGCGCCGCGATCGAGGCCTCTGCGCCTGGCCCTCGCAATCCAGTTCTCGGCCGCTCCGATATACGGGTCCGTCCCGTGTTTCCGTGCGACCGCGCGAGGATACGGGACGGCGCGAGGTGGCGACAGCGGCAGCGAAGCGACCGAGAAGACACCAAGCACAACCACGACCACCAGACCACCCGAGCTCAAGACCGACACCCCCGTGAGCCAGACGGCGAGCGACGGCCAGGATTGGGAGGACAACCCGAACTTGAACATCGAGTCCTTCGAGGACCTGCCGCACGCCAACTTTGGCGTGAACCAGCACATCCCGTTCGACGCGGATTTTAAGGAAGTCTTGAAGTCGATACCCTGGCAGTTCCGCGCCCCGATCCGCTATGCCTTTGCCTACGGCTCCGGCGTCTTCCCCCAGTCCAAGTCGAGCGGCGCCGTCGCGACCCCCGAGGAGATCCGCGCCATCCACCCGAAGGCCCCGTTGGCCGTCCAGAGGGCCCAGGATGGCTCCCCCAAGATGATCGACTTCATATTTGGCGTCTCGCACACCCAGCACTGGCATTCGCTCAACATGAAACAACACCGCGACCACTACTCGTCACTCGCGAGCTTCGGTTCCGGCGCCGTATCGTACGTCCAGGACAAGATGGGCGCCGGCGTCTACTTTAATCCCTACGTTGTAGTAAACGGGATTCTGATCAAGTACGGCGTTGTGCAATTGGGCACCTTGGAGAGAGACTTGACCGAGTGGGATACCCTCTACCTCGCAGGGAGACTGCAGAAGCCCGTCAAAATCCTGCGCGACGATCCCAAGATCCGCCTCGCCAACCAGATGAACCTGCTCGCCGCCCTGCGGACCGCGCTGCTGCTCCTTCCGCCAAACTTTACGGAAGAGGAGCTGTATGCCACAATTGCCGGCATCAGCTACCTGGGCGACCCGCGCATGGCCCTGCCAACCGAGAACCCGCGCAAGGTCAAAAACATCGTCGGCAACAACATGGCCAACTTCCGCCGCCTGTACCTCCCGCTCATCGAGACCCTCCCCAACGTGGCCTTCAACGACCCCGGCTGCTCCGGCACGGACTGGGTCTGGGACGACACCAAGAACCTCGCCCTCGCCCAGGACATGGACCCGGTCAAGCGCGGCAACATGGTGCGCCGCCTGCCCAAGGCCTTCCGCTCGCGCCTGTACTTCCAGTACCAGAAGAAGCTGGCCATCCCGGGGGCCGAGTTCCGCAAGATGATGGAGGAGGGCGAGAATGAGGACGCCATTGCCTTTAAGCGCCGCGAGGGCGGCGGGTTCGAGCGGAGGATCGCGCAGGACGACCCCTACGAACTGCGCAACTACATCCGCACCGTCATCAAACAGACCATCAGCTGGCCGGCGACCACGCAGTCGCTCAAGGGGCCGCTGACTAGCGGCTGGACCAGGACGGTGCGCTACATGCGCGAGAAGATGGACAAGTACCGCCAGGGGCGGGACGCCGAAAAGGCCAAGGGTGCTGAGAAGGAAACCGCTTCTTCTGGTAAAAACAGTAGCGAAGGGGGCGACAAGAAGCCCTGATCTGGCAAAGGAAGGAACGTAGGTATGCATGACATGAGTGACTGGCTATGTATGTGAAAGCGTTGTCTTGGGTTTTGTATGTACATAATATGCATGGCATGGTGACGGCACCTGGGAAGACGGAAAGACACACAGACGGGACTAGACAGGAACAGGGGGACTGGCGTTGATTTCCAATCCTTCCTTCGCAGGAGGTTTACAGTGCCCAGAAGGGCGGCCTCAATCTGCTCGAACAAAAAAGAGAATCATACATTCACATCACATCGTCTTCCCCCCTCCCTCCCCCCTTCTTCTATCCAATGTCTACCTACCTACTTACTCCCAAACTGGAAACTCTCATTACTGCTCGGCGCAGCCGACGTGCTCGTGCTGAACAGCCCGCTGCTGGGGAACGAGAAACTGGCACCTATGTTGTTGCTGCCGCTGCGGCCGGTGGCGGTGTTGGTGGTGGTGGTGGTGGTGGTGGCGGTCTTGCCGCTGGCGGGGGGGGGTGAGGGAAACGCGGCCGGTAAAGAGAGTGGTGTTGTGCCGCTGCCGCTGGTGGTCGTGGTGTTGCTGGCGAGGGGGAAGAGGTTGACGGTGGGGCGCGGCGGCCTGGGTTGGGAGGCGGGGGCGAGGGGGGGAAAGAGGTTGCTGCTGGGGGTGCTGGAAGAGGCGGTGTTGACGCTGGTGGTGCTGCTGGTGGTGCTGGTGCTGGGGGTGGGGTTGGTAATGCTAGGGGGTTTGGAAATTGAACTGCTTGGGGTTGGGGCGGGCCGGGCTGCTGCGTTGGTGCGCGTTGAGGATGGGGTTGAGGCGGCGTCTGGTTGGGGGGGGGGGGGTGTTAAATGTGGTGGTTGGGTTGGGATCTAGGGGCTCGGCTGTGCTGGAGGGTTGGAAAGGGGTAGGGGTTTGCTTACCCGCCAACGGCCGGGGCTTGTGCCTTTGGCACTTGCGGAGGCCCTCCTCAAGGATCTTCACCTCGGCCTCGAGCTCTTTTCTCCGGATCTGGATGTCGACAGACTCGGAAGCCAGGTCCTTCAGCTCGGCGGCGGTCATCCGGTCGACTTTTCCGGTTGTCAAGATGTCCGGGATGTGGTAGACGAGGCAGCTTTCCACCGCGAGGTTGATGACGTTCTCGATGAAGGTCTCGCGGAACATCTGGGTTCGTCGAGTTAGCAAGCAAGCAGAGCATGCGGCGGCGGGTTTAGACGAGCACTGCACTCCTGGTATGATTCTCACCTCGTACTGAACCGTAACCTTTTCGACGACCCCCTCAATCCCGGGGGTACTCCTTCTTTCCCGTGTTCTTGACAGATCGTGGACAGCGTTGACGACTTGGCCAAGTGTGACTCGGTAATGGGCGCCGAGGGAAGCAACCCTGAACGAGTCCTCGTGGTTCTGCCTGAGGTGTGCTTCGAGCTGCTCGAAAGTCACCTTGCGCAGCCTCTTGCGGGCCTCCCGTTGGCGCGGCAGGGCGCAGCCGTTGACGTACGGGCTGAGGAGCTCTGCCAGCTTCGCCTCGAGCTCGTTCTTCTTCTCGTCAAAGAACGGGTCCACGTAGGTGGCCAGGACGGCTGCCAAGGTGTCCTCGTCCAGCCCCATGATGTGAATAAAAAGCTGTTCCACGAATCGTTTGGCAGCTGCGAGGACGGAGTCGAGGTGTTGCTGCGCGATGGCCTTCCAGGGGGTTGTCTGCTTCTTCAGGAGTAGGAAGCCAAGGTCTGGGTTGACGTCGCCAGGAAACTCCTTTCCTCGGTTGAAGGCCACCTCTAGCTCCCTGCCGAGGTCCTTCACTGACTTCACCTCAGGTTTCTCAACGTTGTAGCCATCCACCAGCTCCTGAATGTGGTCGGGGTGGTTCGGGCTGCGCTCGTTGTCAAAGCTTGTGCCCTCGTCCTCGCCGTCACTCCCAGCTCCCCCCTCCCCGTCGCGGCCGTCGCTCGACTCAATCTCGTAGCACGCCCCATTGGTCTCCATCACCACCTCGAACGCCAGATGCATGTTCCCCAGCACAGCCCTCAGCTTCCTCACCCTCGTCTCTGTCTCATTCAACTCCCCAAAGAACTCGTCCCTGTAGCGCCCCTCAACGGCATCATTCGCCAGCCGGTGGAAATCGCCCGCGATACCACCAAGATACGACCTCAGCGCCTCAGGAGTCGACCTGGGCGCGCCGAGCCGGCCCAGCTCCCGCTTTCGCTCCCCCACGTTGCGGTCAATGTTAACAATCAGCTCCGGCAGGCTGCTCCTAATATGGTCCAGCAGCACCTTGCTCAGCCGCTTGCGCAAGCTCTCAACGCCTCGATTAGCCGGGTTGATGCTGCTCCAGTCGGTCGAGGAGCGGAAGAAGGCCTCCTCGGCGGCGTCCCGCTCGGCGGCGGCGGACGACAGCCGCTCCTCCTCGGACCGGTTGCGCAGCACGTACCAGCCCAGCGAGAGCCGGTGCATGGGCTCGCGGCCCTTGGCGAGGTCGAGGTATTTCCGCCCGTTCTGCCGGCCGGCCAGGTCGGGCTTGGTGATGACGCCGATAGTGCGCTCGCGCTTGGGGTCGTGCTCGACGGCCTTGTCGAGGACGGCTTGCCCTGCGAGCGGCTGGCCGGCCGACACAACGGCGAGGATGATGCTTTTGGATTGCTTCATGTAGCTGTCGATCAGCTGGTTGACGATCGCACGGCCCTTGCCGCCCTGGTCGGCGGTCGCGCTGTGGAAGATGCCCGGCAGGTCGACGAGGGTGACGGGCGGCACATCCGGGTCGTTGACCTCGATGCGCAGGATATCTTTGGAGAATTGCTTGCCGCCGCCGCTCCGGATGCCCATGGCTTCCTTGGCTTCCTGGATGAGGTAGGGGAGCATCTCCCTGTCGAAGGCGGTCCTCCTGAAGGGCGGGCGCGCGGGATTGCCTTCATGGTTCGCAAACTGGATGCTGACGATGGACCACGTCCCGCCGCCGGGCGCCGGGCGGAGGACGAGCTCGGTGGCGAAGCGCGTGCATATGTCCCCGTCGACGGGGAATCGTACGCGCGAGATGGCCTCGAGAACGGAGCTCTTGCCTGAGGATTGGTCGCCTACCACGATGATCTGGGGCAGGTCGACAAAGTTGCTGACGCCGAGCTCCCGGAGGGCGTCGATGGTGTCGAGCAGCGAGCTGGAGTCGGCGCTAAGCTGGGCGACAATGTCGGGGTCCATGATAGCAGCCTCTTGGGCAGCTGGCGCGAGAGTCATGGTTGATTCTTGGTGTTGTTGTTGGGTGAGACGGTTCAAGTGGTGGTGACGGTGGTTGAAAAGCAGTAGTATGACGATTCAACTGGTGGTGATGGTCCTCGGCTCAAGTTCTTTAACTCATGAAGAAATGTATCAAAAGGCCGAGGGCAGTGCCAACCAACAGCTTTAAACAGATCCCCACAGTCCTCCCCAAAACGGGCGCTTGGATAAATTCCCAGCCACTGGATAACTTGGCTACCTACTGTGCAACCAACAAGGAACTTGAAACGAGCCCACGAAACCGAACTTGGACAGTTGCATGATTCAGCCCGAAACCAAGAACAGACGACGGGCAATTCAACCTCAGCCTTGCGCACCTCGCCCCTTGTTCAGCTGGTTGGGCAGGGGTCCACGACATTGAAGTCTGTGTACAACCCCAGTTGGCCCCCTGAAGGACCCTGTTCAGATCCTCCACGCGGCCCGCTAATGCCTGGGGGGGTTTGGCTGTTGAGAGTTGGGCCCTGGGTCGAGTGCTGGAGGAGGGGCTCATCGCATCGCTCGATCTCTCCTGGCGCGCCCCTGGCACGGCGGTGGACTGTATGAATTCGATGGTCGGAAATGGACTGCTGCCCGTCATCCGTACCCTCCATGTCCAGGCCCCTCCCTACCTTGAAGAATGGCCCAAGACCTCAACGTTTCCTTCGCAATCCAAGTCGTTCAGGGATCCTGCCACGGTATAGGTGGCCGCCTGGCATCAAGTACACGAACTCGTCCCTCAAATGACGGGCGGGCCTACGCGATCTCCATTAAGAATGTAAGTAACATACACACAACCCCCACCCCCCAAATACTGCAAGTCTCCCTAACACGGGTGGTACTAATACACCCGCCCATCTCCCCAGCTACGACGGCAACGTAACCCTCAAATTCCCCTCGGGCCTCTCCATCCGGGTACCCAACAACCTCCTCGTGGTCCCCGAAGTCGACATCGACGCCAAAACGGGCGTACTGGTCTCCAACGCGACCGACCCTAACCTCCTCGTCAACTCGGCCCAGGACATCAACGCGCGCGATATGGCCGCCCTCAGCGCTACCTTCTTCAGCGCCGCCTACCTGATGGTCAACCAGGACGCCGACGAATTTTCACTCTAGGCGGCCAACCCGACGACGCAGGAGGATCTTGTCGCGGTGGACTCCAAGGGGGTCGAGGGGACCAAGGCGTGCGCGACGACGACAACGGCGGCAGCAGCAGCGGGCGAGACGGGAAAGCCGACTTCGACCGTGGGCGCGTCCGGTGCGGGGGAGTCGACCGGCCCAGGGGCTGGGGAGTCGGGACTGGGCACGGGAGGGATTACTGGGATCGCTGTGGGGGGCGTGGCCGTGGTGCGACTGCTCGGCGCGGCCGCGTTCTGGTTGATGAAGAGGAGGAAAGCGAAGGCGGCGGCGGCTACTGGGCCGCACGAGGGGGAATGGGATCCGCACCATGTGTATTACCACGAAGCGGGTGGGTTGCCGAAGTTTGTGGCGCATGAGGTCGGGGCGGAGAGGCCGGCGGTGGAGATGGCGGCAACACCGTCGGTGCAGTATGTCCCACCACGGCAGTCAGGGAATGTGTGGCACGAGCTGGCGTAGGAGGGGGCGTGGGGGTGAATGGGATGGCTGGAAGAGGTAGTGTTTGTCGTTAATGGCGCCGTGTGCTTCTTGGGGGGCTTACGTTCACGATATTAATGTTCTAGATACCAAGTTTAGGGGGTGGCTACCCTGTTCAGGGGAGGAGGGAAAATATCCAAGATGTATTATAACCGCCGAGTGCCTGGTGTCCGGACCATGTGTTTCTTCGACAGCAATGACGAACTGCTTCCCTCTAGCCACGGATCATGCTTCGGCTCCTCCTGCTTCACCTAACACCCATCTAGCCTCCTCTACCCCAAACACCCAGGTACCTATCTTCCTCTCACCGACCCCGTCTTGTCCCATCTCAACCCCATTTCCCAGCCCCTACCTTCCCTCCCTCACCCCAATCCCACCTGGAATCCTCATATCCAACCCTCCACCCCCCTTCTCCTCGGTGGTGAGATGGGCCAGAGCATCGGCTCCGTTTCCATCGTCGATTCCACCACCAGCAACGGCCCGGTTGGCATCCACAAGAACGGCCGGGCAAATGACTCCGTCGGCACAGGTGTTCCATGGACGCTATGGTTCTTCTCTATCCCCGTCAGCGTCCCGAAAGGGATTGGGATTGTCGTGCAAACGTTGAACTGGGTTTTGCCGCCATGGATACACCCGCTGTGAGACAACTTGCCACCGCCACCGAACGAGCAACCACCACGGTAGCTAAACGCTGTCTTACGTATAATTTCACGCCTCCGCTGCCTCTCCCCGAACTCCGCAGGACTTTGAGCAGGGGGCAACGCAGCCAAAATGGCCACGCATCACCATCGTACATGGCTGCAAGCCTCTTCGTCCACCAAGATCTCCATGCGGGCTGCTCTATACTGCACGTCCACACTGAACACGCAGAGCACTTCAGCAGGGAGCACGGCGACAATGGCTGTCATGCTGGACACAGAGACGATATCGAGGGTGAAGAAATCACTGGACGCGGACTGGGCTTACTACGAGGGACAGTGCTGCCTTCCCGGTTGAATCCGACGAGCCGCCTCCTCGGCTTCTTGCCGGTTCATCTGCTCCGAAAGGTGCGCAACCGTCGAGTTTCTGCATCCTGTGCTCCCAGTCGAACGGCATCGGCATCGGGAAACCGAACAAGACCTCGTGCGGCTGGAATCTGGTGCTCTTGTGCGGTAGGCACATCTGAACGGCGTCGAGGGCCGGGATTGCGCGAGACCAGTTGTCTTGGGAGTGGCTGACGAACGGCCGTATCCGCTGATTGATATACTGGTTAAGGTTCTCGAGTTGCCCTGCGATTTGGGAGTGCCCTGCCGTAGCCAGCTTCCATTTGATCCCGAGAATCCGGGCCAGTTCGTTGGTAAACTCAGCCCGGAACTGCGGTCCCCGGTCACTGATAACTTCGGGAGGCCGTAAACTCGATACGGGCCCTCGTAGTACATCTTTACTGCGTCGCGGGCCGTAGCGCTCCTCGTGTAGGGGACAGCCCATTACGCCTTTGTCAACCGGTCAATCATGACCAACGCGTTCTCGTAACCATAGCGGTCAGGGGGCAGTTCGTTGAAGTCAACCACCATGCACTGCCAGACTCGCTGCGGCGGTGGAATCGGTTGCAGCAACCCGGGAGTTTGTCGCGCGGGTACTTCGATGATACGGTTGTCGACGAGACCTCAATATCGCTGCGCATCCTCGGCCACCAATACCGTGCGGCAGCCAGCTTCATGGTCTTGTTCCGGCCCGGGTGCGCCGTGACCAGTCGGGAGTGTGCCTCCTCAAGGACGACCTCGGATTAGTCTATATAATTATCTAGAGTTTTGCCCCCTTATATCCCCAAGTACGAGTCATCAATCTCTATCAATCCCTGCTCATACATCATCTTTGCGACTGGATATACCGCCCTTGCAAAGTTGCTCTGCCTTGCTAGTATATAGCGTGGCGTGATGTGCTGATAGCCAGGAATCTTGCGCTCCGGGAACCGATGCGGCGAGAAGGCGTGTATCATATATGTCGTCGACCAGTCTCTCACGCCCTCCGGGAATCTCTCTGGGGATACCCACCGCTCCTCAACCGTCTCATCATCGAATGTCCTTAATGTATCGCCCTGTACTATACCCTCCAGATTCGATGCCGTCCCATCCCGTACTGCAAAGAGCATGATATTGTCCTGTTCCCCTGAGCCCCCTGGCGCGAACGCGTCCTGGTCCATGATCAATACCTCGCCCTCCTCCCTTACCAACCTCTCCCCAACCGTCGTCAGCGCGATATTGCTGTGTGTCGTCCACGCCTTGTCGTACACCTGATGCATCCTCTCCTTCCATAGCTGCATCATCCGCGCGCCCTGGACGGCCATGAACGTGCCGCTGTTGAGCTCCCCGCCCGACTGCCGGCCCGCTACCCCGCGGAAGCCGCTCTCACGGAGCACCCGGATGTCCCGTAGCGCGTGCACGTCGAAGTCGATATACACGCCGCCGAGCTCAGCCACGGCCGCGACACGTACAAAATCGGACCGGTGCTCCAGGTAATGGAGCTCGACGCCGTTGTCGGCATGCGTTGGCACGGGGACGGTGCGCAGCTGCAGGTTGGGGAAGTGGGTGAAGATCAGGCGCGTCCATTTGCCGGCCGCCCCGCTACGGGCACGGGCGATGGTCGGGCTGTCAGCCGGTACGTTGGTGTGCAGGTAGATGGTGTGCGGGCGCCATTGGTAGTTGGCGGCGTACATGGAGAGAAATTCTTTGCCAGATGGTCAGTCGGTGTGCTGCAAGGTCAATGAAGACGAGCGAGGCTACGGTAAACTTACGGCTGAACTGGAAGGAAAAGTCCTTGGTTGGATCCTCAAGGACATAGACATAATGAACTCGGTTCGGGATAGCGTTTTTGGAGGACGAGTGTGCTGCTGGCCATGTTGGGAGGTATGAGCCAGTGTGGCCGCCGGATGCAAGGAGGAGGAGCACGAAGACGAAGGCGGCCACGCCGATAACAACAAGGCGAGGGGGAAACCGGGCGTGGAATGGCAGGACCATCTTGACAAGATGGTGTCGCGTGGTCTGGTTGGGAAGGGCAGCGTGGAGGTGAGAGCAGGAGATCGGGAGGAAGAAGACACCAGCCGCAAAGTGGCAGGGAGATTGGAGCAAACCTGAAACTCATTTCCTCGCTTGTTGGTCCATCAAGATCCGTGCGGTAGCCGTGCCGCGGCCGTACAGGGGTCAACTCCCGATCAAGATCAAATGGGATCTCTCTTGTAAAGTTAGGTTTATGTACATAGACGCCGTGCCCTCGCCAAGCCTCCTATTCGCTGCAACCCGCCCCGCGGCCCCTGGACCCTGGGGTTGCCAGCCTGCCAGGCGTGGTATCGCCCAACGGCCCTGCACCCGTGCGGCACGGGCGAATCCTGCCGCAAACTTCCACCCCAACTGGGCCCCTCGTCCCGACTTTTCGTCACAGCGAGTGTGCTGCTAGAGCAAGCACAGCCCTGCCATGCCTCTCCCGTACTCCGTATCACGGCCCCCAACTTTATTCCCTCGTCCGTGCCGCACAACACTGTACCGCGTCTGGCACCGTACGGGAAAACTCGGCCATGGGATGACGTCGTGATCTTGCGGGTTGTGGCAGGAGAAAAGCGGGCCGCGGTGGCTGGCTGCAGGACGATGGGGCGCAGGGAGTTCGGGAGGAATTGTTCTCGTTGTTGTTGGAACCACGGTCGCAAGCCCTGGGCCACGAGGCAGCAGCAGCAGCAGAGCAGAGCTTGCCTGCTTGCTCGGCTCGTGGCATAAAGACAACGCTAACGCCACCGGTGGGTAGGGGTTGGTCCCCTCGAGCTCAGTCTGCTCACCCTGCTCACCCTGCTCACCCCGATTGGCGGGCGAGCCGGAGCCATGCGTGCAAGAGTGAATTACAGAATATTCCCGCGAAAGCTCTGAGAGCCCTCAGCCCTCGGGCCGGCACCATAGTCCCACTGGAGGATGGCCCATCGCGATGGAGATGCCCGGCCCGCCTAGTGCTCCTTGAAACCTACCCGGAAGCCCGAAGTTACGTGCCCCCGCTGCCTGAATCAAGAACGGCGGACCAGGAACGAACTCCCCGTAAGCGGAGATCTACTCAACCTTATTAGGCATGCTGACCCGCTCCTGGCCATTTACAGCCAGTCGAAGCTCCTCAACCCCGACATCGATGCAGGTACTGTCGATCTCTCTGGGGTCACACCCGGGGGCGCCAAGGTCCCGATCCTAGGGAGATTTACAAGCGCCGTGTTTACCCAGCTCGGTCCCGGCTGCCTTTGGTGCGGCTACGGCATCCCGGACGCGGAGAGGCTCGGCCCCTGCTTTAACCATATTATTTAACCAGGTGCCCGGGCCAAGACAATATCTCCATCATGCCTGTGCTATAGTTTTCTGCCGTGTCGTTGTTTATAAGGGGCCCGTTCTCCGGGGCAAGACGACGAAGATCGGCGCCTCATCCCAGCTTCAGTATCCCATTCCTTGACTACAGAGCTCATTGTTGGTTCAATATGCGATTCTCTGCTTGCGTTGCTCTGGCCCTGAGTGGCTTCGCCGCTGCCTCCCCGCTGCCTACCGACAATGAGGACGTGGGGTGAGTGTTACCAAGCAGCAATGCTGTCGAGTTACAGACCAGTCGTTGACCAGACATGCCGTGCCCAGCCTCTTCCAGCGCCAGGTCCAGACCCTGAATGCTGCCATGGTAGCCGCGGGGCGCAAGTACATCGGCACCTCCCTGACGGTGCGCAGCGACACGCAGGAGCAGAACATCATCAAGAGCGAGTTCGGCTCCATCACGCCGGAGAACGCGCAGAAATGGGACGCGACCGAGCCCAACCGCGGCCAGTTCAACTTTGGCTCCGCCGACCAGCACGTTAACTGGGCGACGCAGAACGGCAAGCAGGTCCGCTGCCACACGCTCGTGTGGTACTCGCAGCTGCCGAGCTGGGTCTCCAACAGCGGCTTCAACAATGCCACCCTGATCTCGGTCATGACCAACCACATTAACCAGGTCATGGGGCGGTATAAGGGGAAGTGTACCCACTGGGATGTGGTCAACGAGGGTGAGTGTCTTGTATAGGGGAACATGACGAACTAGAAAAGAAAAGTCATGAAGAAGCCCGGGAGTATAGCTGATCAGGTCCAGCCCTTAATGAGGACGGCACGTACCGCGATAACGTCTTCCTCCGCGTTATCGGCGAGGCCTATATTCCTATGGCCTTCCGTCTCGCCGCCGCTGCCGACCCCGCGGCCAAGCTCTACTATAACGACTACAACCTCGAGTACCTGGGCCCCAAGCTTGAGGGCGCGGTACGCATCGTCAAGCTGATCCAGTCGTACGGCGTGCGTATCGACGGCGTCGGCTACCAGGGCCATCTCGTCACCGAGTCCACGCCGACGCAGGATACGCCTACCCCGTCGGAGGAGGACCTTACCGCCGCGCTTAAGAAGACTTCGGACCTTGGTGTTGACGTCGCCTATACCGAGATTGACATCCGCATGCGCACGCCCTCCAACGCGCAGAAGCAGCAGGCCCTGGCTGATGCGTACGCGCGCGTCGCCAAGAGTTGCATGAATGTGCCGCGCTGTGTGGGCATGACTCTCTGGGTGCGTTGACCATGTCTCGGGTGTGCCTGTGGCAGCAGCTAATTTTATTTCAACAGGGCGTCAGCGACAAGTACTCGTGGGTTCCCGGCACCTTCTCTGGCGAAGGCGATGCCCTCCTCTGGGACAGCAACTTCCAGAAGAAAGCGGCTTACACCTCGTTCTTGAACGCGATTTCGTCTGCCCCGAAGACGACCAAGGCTTAGAGGGTGGGGGCTTGCCGTAATGCTGTACATACTAGAAGGGGTGCGCGGGGCGAGGGTCTTGAGCACTATCCTCTAACTGACCTACCCAACGTCAAAATCGATGATATGTGAAGAGTACCATGTCGTGTTTCTGTGGCTCGGGCAAGGGGCATCCCGGGTACCCGGTTCTGGCGGTTGAATTACGGCCGGACTGTTGACACCGCACTAGCCACACTGGACTGATCAACAAGTGGCCGTCGAAGCTCGGTCTGGCGGGCTCGTCCTTGAAACCAAGAACAGACGACGGGCAATTCAACCCCAGCCTTGCGCACTTCGCCCCTTGTTCAGCTGGTTGGGCAGGGCCTCACGACATTGAAGCCCGTGTACAACCCCAATTGGCCCCCTGAAGGACCCCTGTTCAGATCCTCCACGCGGCCCGCTAATTCCTGGGAGGGTTTAGCAATGTATGTACATACCTACCCTGGTTCGTGCCGTTAAAGTCTCCCCTCCAGGCACGTCGCGCATCCGGCCATCTTCACACCTTCAAGTGCTGGGCCGTCGCCCTTTCAGTCGCCCCCGAATCTCCGTGACTAATGTGGTCGGTATTTTTCAGGGCCAGCATGGCGCTGGCCTCGCGGGACACGGTCAACCTCCCCGCCGTGCTGGCTTTGTGCGCCGTGCTCGCGATGCACTACGTCTCCCGGACTGGCATGGCGCGCAACGGCCACCTCCCGCCGCCCCCAGGGTTTCCCAACTATGAGCCGCATCCCCTACCGGGCGTCGACCTCCCGATTCTGTCTCGCCTCGTCGGCACCAAACCGGACGACCACTCACTTCCATATCTCGCCGGTCTCATGTTCGCCAGTGTCACCGACATCTCGCACCCGCCGCTCTGGTTTGTCGGTTGGTACTTTGCCGGGCAACTCATCGGCGTCCTGGCCGTGACCATGGTCGAGGGTTTGAGGAGAGGGAATAAGGACACCTGGATCGAAGAGTAAGACCCGCCTCCCCGGCCAGACTAGGCACCTCACGCCATTGATCACTGAGTCCTGCCTCACCACTCCCCCAGTACCGCAATTTTGGGCTGCATTGGCATGGCAACCGCGAACTTCGCTCTCGATATGTCCACCAATGCCATCGCCCATCTCATAACATCGCGTGTTGCCGGCCCAAGATCGCCGGCCCTGAGAGAGGCCGTGCTGATATCCGACCTGGACATGCTACACGTCCTCCCTGTCGCCATGTTCTTCGGCTACATCATCCCCACCGTCTTGGTGGCAGTGCCGATGCCGTCGAGGACACTACACCAGTGGCTGGGCCACGTCTGGAGCTGGGTCCCGATGGGGGCGATACCCATCCAGTACCTTCTCGCCCACAGACGCCGCCGCCAACGCCGGGGGGGCCCTGTGGCCCCGAACGGGCTGCAGGATAATATCTACGAGCTTCGCCGTGTCTACGCAATCTCGCTCGCCGCCTGCGCCATCTCCCACTGGGCTACCATCGCCATCGTGGTTGCCACGCGGCTCCGCCCCTTTTGGTTTCCGCCCCCCATGCGCGACTCCCTCACCCTCTCTGGCGTCTTTGTGCCGCCCCTCTACTGGGTGCGAGCCCGTGCCATCCCCACCATGGCCGAGGGATACCACACCATGTTTCTGTACCAGCTCTACATTGGTTTCGCCGCCTCGCTCGTCTGGGTCACGGCTCTCAACGCCAACGGGCTGGGCGAGCGGCGGCGCCTGTGGCGCTCGTGGGCGGCCGCGGCCTGCCGGATGATGGTTCAGAGTGTTGTGGCCGGCCCTGGCGGTGCCCTCGTGTCGTTGATGTGGAGGCGCGACGAGCAGGTGCTCCGGGCGTAGTGAGCTCGGGCTGGACAGCAGCAGTAGAGAGACGAATTCGTTGACCAACGTCCTGACTTTTCTGCAACAGACCGTTGACAACCAGTCCAGCATGCATAACGCTAGTCGGATTGGCTCGCCGAACAACTGATTGCCCCGTGCCTAATGCAGAGTACCAACTAGCCTTGTTGGTCACTCTCCTGACATTGACATCCCCCCCCATCATCCCATCCCGCTCCCCGCTCTAGATTTTCTCCCCTTTCGTACCTGACCTTCAAGAGCCTCAAGGAGCTCTAGGTGCCTTTCGTCGTCGCCCAACCAACCACCCTTCGCCCGGTCTATACCGTCCCGTCAACCTTCCATCCTTGCCACTGCACGGTCGGTTTGCCCTTTGATTTTTCTATCAGCATGGCTCCAACCACAAGACAGCCTCGAACTGACGCATCATGCAGCGCTGCGAAAATGGCTTCTGCGGTAGACCCGGAGTCGCGAGCAAAGGGAATCGCCTACCGCAAGGCCTTGGAGGATAAGATCGAAAGGAAGGAGGAGCTGTCGCTGGGCGACAAGCGCTTCCTCCTCCGCACGGGAGTCCTCCCCTACAAGGCCCTCACCTTCCCGGAGGCGCTCACGCCGGCCGAGCGCAATCGCCTGCGGTTCATGCCCCCGCCGGACGAGGTCGCGGCCAATATCAGGCGCATCACCAACGGGGCCATGTCGACGCCCGACGAGGTGTTCCAGGAGGCGCTAGACGACGCCGAGGGCATGCCCGACGACGAGCTGACGCTCATCACTCGGGCGTTCCAGGCCCCCAAATCTACCCACGAAGGCACGAGGCGCATACGCTGGAGCGGCAAGTTCGGCAGGGCGGGCGACCTCGCTTACAGAAACATCACCACGCAACGCGAGCACGAAGCCTTTACCCGCGCGGGAGACGTGGATAACGACCCGGAGCGTTTCGCGGCCGAGATGGCGCGGCACGCCGCCGAAGCCGGGCCCATGGACTCGCCGGAGCGAATCAACGCGTACTTCGAGAACGACAACCGCATGCGCGAGCTGGCCGAGGCCAAGGCCCGCCGGTGGGAGGAGGACGACGAGAAGCTGTTTGCGGAGGCGAGGGAGTCGATGCGCAAGACGACGAGCTCGAGGGGGAGGTGTGCCATTGCGAGCTGTGTGCCGAGTTCGAGGACAGTGCTCGGGGGTGGGCGGTTTCCAGCTGAGATGGAAGTTGTAGCTCCCCCCCGGGCATGTTCGTGCTTCTGGCTCATGTATGCTCACTCTTCCGCTTCCTTCACATGGAAATGGCCCCCATCGCTCTGCGTTGCCAAGACATGCACGGAACAAAGTACTTGTATAAATATACTGCGCAAAGCAGAGCTTACGCACCATCACGTAGGATTTTGAAGATGAATCTGGTAAAAGGGCTGCGCCTCCTCGTGTTTAGAGGACATGACGTGGACATATTTAATCTGTTGGCCGGACAGGCTCATGATGTTGGTTGACCAGGCCACTGATGGGCGACCAAGGCGATGCTTTAAATCTTGGTTTCCTGGCACCGCAAGACCGTCATGAACTGCAGCAAGAGAGACGCTCACATCAACCCAAGATTTCAAACGTGACCTATTCCTTTTGGAAAGCAAACCCTGAGCGCATATCATTGAACCAGCCATGAGACCAAGCTGGATACAGGGGGTGGTCGTCATCAGCCTGGCAGTGTTGGCCTCATGTCGAAACACGAGAATAAAGTTCTCCTGTTCCCAACTTGTGCTGGACCGAATAGACCCGTACATCCACCTCACCTCCCCCCTTCTTCCTCCACAGTCTACTAATACACAGGCCAGTCTCATCTTCCCCGGCGTCCTCGGCACTCCTCACCTCCACCAACTCGTCGGCGGCAACAGCCTCAACGCCACCATGGACCCAGCCGACGACCGCGCGTCCCTCTCCACCTGCACCTCATGCACCTTCCCCGACGACTTCTCCAACTACTGGACGGCCGTCCTGTACTTCCGCGCGCGCAACGGCACCTACAAGCGCGTCAAACAAAAGACCACCCCCGGGTTCAACGACAACGCCCGCGGCGGTGGCACCACGGTGTACTACCTCGCCCCGGCCAAGAACCCCACCAACATCGTCGCCTTCAAAAAGGGCTTCCGCATGCGCAACGGCGACCCATCGGCCCGCGATGCCGCCTCTGCCGCTCGCTACCGCGGCATTGACTTCATCTGCCTCGTGGAAGACGACCCGCGCCCGACCAACCGCTCGCCCGACTTCCCCGACCGCATGTGTCCCATGGGCATCATCACGTCGGTGTATTTCCCGCCATGCTGGGACGGCGTCAATCTCGACAGCCCGGACCATTACAGCCATGTTGCCTGGCCGGCGGAGGGCGGGTTTGACGAGGGCGGGCCGTGCCCGGCGAGTCATCCGGTCAAGATCCCGCAGTTGATTTTGGAGGTCAGGTGGGATACGAGTGAGTTTAACGACGAGGGGCTGTGGCCTGAGGATGGGAGCCAGCCGTTCGTGTGGAGTTTTGGGGGGGATCGGACGGGGTTAGGCGGGCATGGGGATTATGTGTTTGGGTGGAGGGGGGATTCGTTGCAGAGGGCGTTTAGTGACGAGGAGGAGTGTTTGGGGTGGGGGAATACGCGGTGTGAACTGCCCACGCAGACGGTTGAGGCTGGGAATCAGTGTGTGGTTGGGCAGAGCGTGAAGGAGGAGGTGAATGGGTGGTTGGAGAAGATGCCGGGTGGTGTTGTGGTTGATGGGGTTGGGATTTAGTCGAGGATTGAAGCATGGGAAAGGGGTTGGAGTGGGTGGCAGTGTGGTTTGTCCAGGATGGAATTAGAGGAATAATTCGGGGGGAGATAAAGCAGGCGGGGTCTCAAAGGCCTCTGGGGGAAGTAGAATTCAGTTCAGTGTTCCTGTCCATTGGCCTGAACCCACTTGTGCCGATAGTGCTTTCTTGCTCCGGGGTGTTCTGTTCCAACCTGGAAAGCACCACTGGACCCAGGAGGGGAAATCTTCTCGTTGGCTTTTTTACCTTTGGCAGCATTTCCATCTTCCCAACTCCCACCACGCCAACCGCACCGGACATCACCATCATTTTCATCACTGAGATTGTATTGCAACAGAATCACCACCTAGTTCCCCTCCACCACACTGACAACCACCACAACCGCTGATCCAGCTCAGCAACGCCATCTCCCTAATGCAGACCGCGACTCCTACCCCGACCGCCCCGGCCGCTACCACCGCTTCCACCACTCAACCGAACATCTCCACCAATCCTTCCGGCCTCACCCCCCTCGTCCCCGAGCCCTCCACCATGGACGGCCCGATCACGGTGACCGTCGACCGCCACCACATCACGATGGGCCACAAGGCCCGCAAGAGCGTCCTCTACACGACCGCCATCATGCTCCCTCCGCTGGCTGTGTACTTCCGGCGCGGCACAGACAAGGACTTTATCCTCAGCATCGTGCTGACCATTCTCGGCTGGTGCGTCCTCCTCTCTTTGCCTTCCACCTCTTGCGCGTTTGGGGAGAGATTTGATACTGACAATTGTCCCAAATAGGATTCCCGGGGTGGTGCACGCCCTGTATCTCGTCTCCAAGTAGCGGGTACGGCGGATACACGCGGAGGTGGTGGTTGGGCAGGGAGAGGGCGAGGAGACCGAGGTGGATTTGGACTGGGAGGTGGAGCCCGTGCTTGGGCGGGATGAGAGCAGCCAGATGGAGGGGCGACCGTTGTTGGGCGTCAACAGGCGGATGTGAGATGGGTGGATGGCGTGCCGTTACCTAGGAATGCTCTTGTTTTTTGTTGTCGATCACCTAGGCACCTCGGCTTTGTTGACGAATGCACTTGTGGTTTGGTGTGATTACTGGATTTGAGCACTGTGACCCAAAGTGGTGATAAGTAAACAGTTCCATGCAAAGTCTGTAAATGACAGGCAAGCCAGGAAAAGGGGTACCTAGGCAACCAAAACTCAATTAACAACCAACTACCCTAACGCCAAACCAACAAACCAAGCAAGACCAAAACAAAACCAAAACACCATGTATCTAAACAGAACAGAACAGAATAAACCAACAAGAACCCTCACAAGTCTCAGCATCCCGACTCCCTCCCACCTACTCAACAACCAACCCCTCCAAAACCCCCCTCGCCCTCTCCCCCTCCCTCTCAAAAGCCCCCACCATCCTCTCGCACTCGCTCCTTAACCTCTGCTCCGCCAGCCCCGCGTTGTAATAAATCCACTCCTCCACCGTCATCCGCCTCTCCGGGCTGGTCAACACCCCGCCCTTGCGCAACACCCGTCCCACTGCGTTCTCCTTGTCCTCCTCATCTCCATCGAAATCATCATGGTCGACAACGCTGCTCTTGGAGGGGGAAAAGATGGCGTCGAGATCGGCCGCGTGCCAGGGGAGGGTGCTTTGCAGGTGGGAGATTGTGTTTGTGCGTTTGTGGGTGAAGGGGGTGGTGGCGGTGGTGGATTTGGTGGGGGAGGGGGTTGCCGCGGCGGCCAAGAGGCGGTTGGGGGCGATGACCGCCGAGGGTTGGAG
>FTEL01010605.1_pt1 | contig 27717 bp, 26 predicted proteins | sample 1658911 | NCBI WGS metagenome assembly FTEL01 (sample SAMEA3914869, study PRJEB12502) | metagenome | biome: forest; material: soil | place: USA | collected 2012-03-12 | depth 0.1 m
AAGGGGGGGGGAGGGGGGGGGGGGGGGGGGGGGGGGGATCGGTTTGCGGTAGAAAGTGAGTGTCTCCGGGACGAGGGTGGATAGGATGGTGTGTATCTGTTCGGGCTGTTGTCGTTATTCCGTCAGCATCAGGCGGCAAAGAGGGAGGGCGGGAACTCGGGAGGCTTTACTGAAGTGACGGCGACGACCACGGGGGCAACCTCGGGTTCCTGGGCTTCGTCTTCCACAACGGCTTCCGCAGTACCAAATATGGGATCTCGTTCGCCAATATCGTCACGCGTCAAGCCAAGCTGACGGAAGCGCAACGCCGTCATGTATTCTGCCTTTTGGTAGGGAAACCACTCGTAGCGCATGCGTCCTCGCTCGATGCGGAAGATGGCGTCTGGCAGGTGGCTGTTAGCTCCAATTGGTGCGCGATACGGTGGAGGCCACGCGGGAGCAAATATCGTACCTTTGCGACCATAGTTTGGGATGTCCCGGAGCAGGCGGACAACCACGCCCAGGTCTCTCGGCCGGAGCCTGTGGGACTTGAGGCGGACCTGCTGCACCACCGAGGCTGCGTTGGCACTCCCGCTGCTGTTGCAGAGTGGCTGGGCCGCCATCTTTCGCAGGCACGCGAGGCATGTTGGCGACCTGCCGGCCCAGGGCGCCGCCATTGTCATTGCCGTCGGGGTTGGACTGGGCAGGGCTGCGGGAGGGAGTTAGCTCTGTGGTGGTTCGCCTCCGGTCAAGCGATCTCCCGTCCCAAAATTTCGAGACAAGCACCAGGCGCCATGAGCTAGCTGGCTGCAGGAGATCCGGGTATTCCTCGGGTGCATTGCTTGGCAACCTGCTGTGGCAGGCAGGGTGGGCCAAGCCGTGGAAGCGGGGTCATGTCTGCTCTGGTCCTCTCGCTCAGAGTCTCGGACCACACACATCACGGCCAGCCTGGAATCCTGGATAGAGCTTTGCTGAAGCTTCACCTAACCCACGGCGCCGCGAAAAACCGCCTCCGTTGCCACCACATCACCATTGGCTCTTGCCCAAAGCCGATGCGCAGACTCCTTGAGTTTTAAGTACATTAGATATTATATTGATGCCCGTCTACGTCGTGCACTGCCGAATCTAACCTAGCTACCTACCTAGGTAGCTACGTCAACACCTTGGATCGTCCTCTCACCTCGAATCCCGTCGGCCTGGCTCGCGCTACACAAGCGGCTGACCCCGGCCCAGACGACCAAGCCAGCTGTGGAGGTCCTCAACCAGGTCATCGACCGCCCCTGTCTTGATCGTCCCTTCTTGCCACCCCAAAGCAAGGCTGATCTCGCCGTCGACAACGCCGGCCACGCTGATGCTCACAGCGGCGCCAGCGACGGTGGCACCCTGAGACATGATGGATCGTTCAATCTTCCAACTTCCGGTTGCTTCCTCCCTCGCCGCATGTGAAAGGTTCCCCGGCATTGACCCAATGTTGGACACCTCCCATGTGTCCTGGCGTCGCTTGCCCACCTTGGACAGCCAAAACTTTTGCCAGTCTGTCACATAACCAAGCATGCCCATGATATCGTCCGTCGGCACCTTGTCCAGGTGCTTCTTCATATCTCGCCGCAAGTCGGCCGCCGCTCTCCAAATCTTGTCCTCCGAGAGCCCGTCCCGCAGCGCCGTGATGGTGGAGGAGTCGTGGGTCTGAAAATGGCCGCTGACAAACATGCCGAATCGACCCCGGTTGCCGCCGGACTGCGAGCCATCCTTGCTGATAAATGGCCGTAGGTCGATTGGTGTCGAGCTCCGGAACGCCTCGGCTGCCTCGGCCGGGACACGCCTGGCAAACGAGGCCAACGCAAGCGCGTGCAAGAACGGCGTAAGCGTCGTCTGATGCGCCCTGCAGGCAGCGAGAATGAGCGGCACGGCGGCAGCGGGAATCGTGACGAGCCGTAGTCGTGTTCGACACGGCTCGCGGGTGACGGGCTCTCCGGTCCAGGGCGCCACGTCCTGCTGGCCCTGAAACCAGGTGGGCCCCAGCTCGCGCCACAGAGTTCGGACTAAGAACCCCCAGGAAGTGGTGAATTTTACCAGCTGTTCCTGAGGTGGGACGAGGTTGCGGGTGCCCGTGGTGTCCAAGACGCCGCCAGAGAGCTGGGCGGGCGGGTCAGATTGGGGCCGGTTGAGCTCGTCGAGGAGTCTGGCATGGAATATCGCGGTGCTGCGCCCGTCGGCTATCGCATGGTGCACCGCAAAAACGGCGTCGAGCACCAACAGGCCGTTCTTGGGCACCGCGTCCCATATGACGACCGTCAGCTTCCACGCCGGACGGTGCTCTACATCGAGCCACGACTGATCATGTTGGCTTTCAAGAATGCTGAGCAAGCTGAGATCGCCTGTGCCATGTTCCGCGCTCGCCTCAAGATACTCTAGATGGTCTCCAATGTTGATGGACGGCCGTTGAACAAATTGGGGGCTGGAACCTTCCTCGCCGACAATGCCAACGCTCAAGGACGGAATGGCGAGAACGACGCTGGCAACAGCACTTTCCAACACCTGGCGGATGGCGCGGCCTCGGAGACTTGCTAGCGGCACAGAGTACCGGCATGTGTTGGCAACACATCGGTAGAAGCCCAGCGCGTGCCGCGAGGACGAGAAGATTTCGCTGGTCTCGGGATCAGCGCTGTTCGAGGGGATGGGGGTGGCGCCTGGGCAGACGAAGGTGCAAGCAAGGTAAGTACTGACCACGGCCCGAGAGGGCGGCTTCCTTCACCCAAGACGGCCATCTTCTGGCATCAGGGGCTGGTCGTCTCAGGTTCTCCTGTGTAATTGGTATTTTTCTTGTTTGGGCGGCGATGGGCTGCCCGTGGCAGCAAGCCAGTGTGGCCGCGCTGCAGCATCCTGTGTGAACCCCTGTGCCGAGTTGCGTGTGCCTTTTGCTGGGCAATTCCCGGCTTTCCGATTGGTCAAAGCTGCAGCCAGGGGAAGGCTTGCATGCTGATCCGCGCTGCTCCACCACCGGGCCAGCGCCTTGGGAGGCGTGCCCGCCAGCAAACTGCTTGGACATGCCCTGTAACAGCTCGACGCGAAGCCCAACCACCTAACTAAACCTCGACACGAGCCGCGGTTGCAACCCACTCTCATCGCCTCTGAGTTGTTTTGCACTCTGTGCCCGGCCTAACCCAGCATGTCAGTCTGTTGCTGCAGTTTGGCCGTCCCTGCGACCATTTAGCTCCCCTGGCGCGGGCTGCGCAACGCGTGCCGCGCTCCATCAACCCCCCCACCGAGACCGAGCCCGAGCCCGTCCAAGTTCGACCGACGCGACGACGACAACACAACTCGGCCAAGATGGATGCCGACGGGACTGCGAAGGCTGGACCGAACCTTGGCGCGAGACTTGCGGAGCCGGGCACCCGCTTCACCTCGCCACTTGTCATCAACACCGCATCCCAGCGAGGGGACTTGTTCTCGCGCTCGCGCCCAAAGGACTTCGCTGCTCGCTCGGAGCCCGCCTCCGACTCCAAAGTCGTTGCAACAAACAACACCAAAATCCCTCGCCCCGCGCAGCTGAACAGCTTGTCCTATCCAAGCGCCTACAAAAGGGCCGAAGAGGAGGACGCCGCTCAAGGTTCCCCCAGTCCCGCCCCACGATCATGGCGCTCCCGGCGCGACTCTGCCGACAAGCGGACCGCGAAGACCTTGATCCCCATCGCCTCGGACGCGCAACATCGCCGTGGAGGGCTAGACCGAAAGTCTCCGGGAACCGCAAAAAACGACAGCTATGGCGACCCCGATGCGCCATCTCACCACAGCGACCGTTCCGATAGCACTTTTGACGAGAAGCTCCGCGAGTATGCGCGAGACAACAGAAGCCTCGATGGGCCAGGCCGCTACCGCAATGGGTTGGATTCCGGACCAGGACTTGGTCGCGAGATCGCTGATGCCGGAAGGGAGCTCCTGGCCCGACAACCCAGCCGCGGCAGCCTCGACCCTCCCTCTTCGCCGCGAGTCGCCAGACCGGCGCTAGCCAATACCCCATCATTCCTACGACGCTTATCTGAGAGAAGGCGCGAGTCGAGCGATGCCGCTGCGGCTCGGGAGTCGTTTGACCGATCGCTACTAGGCAAAACGGCACACGAGGAGCACGCACAGTCAGGTCTTAGGCTAGATTTCCACACTCCCGACAAGAGCTTTGCTTGGCAGACCGATGCAGACTTCACGGCCGGGGACCTGCAAGTTTCGACCAGCCCACCCGTGGCTCTCGAACGCCGCAACACCAAAATTGACGAAATACGGGCCCGTGAAGCCGAGTTCAACGGACGGTTCTCCGACAAACCTGACGGTCAGCTGGGAACTTCGCAAACCGGCGGCGTCCATGGACTGGAAACCGCCGCCGTTCCGAAGCCCTCCAACGATCGCCTAGAGCCGCCCATGTCTGCCCGGGACGTTCAACAAGCAGATCTGGAAGACGAAGACGAAATCCCCAACCGCCGCCCTCCCAGCCGAGCAAGCATGAGAACCGACCACAGGTCCCGCGAGATCGAGAGTCTAACTAGGAGGGCTCTCGCCTCGGCTCGATTTGATGAGCTGCGGGGGAGAAACGCCGGAATATTACGATCTCCCTCCCCAGATGCGGCGCAGAAGCCCAACCGAGAACCGGCACGCACTTTCTCCCCGCTCCGCGAAAGGTTGCGGAGAGGAGGAAGTGGAACCACGGGACAGGGAGGCGGCGGCCAGAACCCCCCCGCGCCCGCTCTTCATGCCCCCCATCATTCCCCAAACCATGCCAGCAATCGAGGTCATGCCCTTGGGGAGGACGGAAGCGGAGAGTCGCGACGCATTGACCTACCGACAAGTGACGGCCCAGTCGACCTTCTACGCCGGCTAGCAGTCGCCACGAACGGCAGCGCGGCCCCGGAAACGCAAGCGATCGCAGACAACCAAGCCCCTCCATCTCGCGATCGAGACCTGGCGGAGCGCGGGAGACAGAGAAGGTTGATTGGTGGCGCTAAGGGTGACACCAGGCCAACTGTCGGTTTTGCCCGTCTTCCCAGCAGCTCGTCGGCCGAGTCCAAGGTTGCCAAGCGGGCAAGCTTGGTCCATTCGGATTCCGATCCCACAGAGCGCATAGAAGGGGAAATGAACCTGTTCGCGCCGCAAGACAACCAGTCGGAAAGGGGCTCGTTGCGGGCCCCGTCGCCAGAGCCCGAGGGGCAAGTGCTCGACGAGACTCCAAAGCCCATCAAACCCGATCCATTGACCCAACCCACACCCAGAGTACCTGGAGCATTTATCGAGACTCCGGCGACGGTCAAGGTTGAGAAACTCGAAGTCCCTGCCACAGCCCCGGTTGCTGAACCCAAGGATGCAACCCCGCCTCGAAGGGACCTCGCGCATTCGAATATGGAGACCAGCAAAGACCCCAAGCCTTCGCTTGTGGAATCTAGGAACGAGCACCAGGAAAAGCGCACCCAGTCGTCCAGAGGTGCCAGAGGTCGTGCGTCGTCTCTTTCTGTCCGGCGTCGTGCCAGGTCGTTCTCCCGAAGCCGTGCACCATTGATCAACTCGGCCAAGCCGCCAACGGTGCGAGACGACCTCTTGGAAATCCAGCGCGTCAACCAAATCGACGACTCGACTCTCGACGACATCGCTGATTTGCTGATCCTCCACGAACCCTCTGGAGCCGCCTCGGCCCCCCGAAGAGTAAAACCCGAGCCGGATCCTCGGGGTAAGCCTGGCGTGGAGACGAAGCTCGAGGCATACGACCAACTGAGCCGGTCCCTCGAGACGGGCCTCCTTGCAATCCGGACTGCAAAGCAAGGCATAGAGCGCTTGGAGGACAAAGTCGCTCACGCGAACCTCAAGGATGACTCGCAGCGAGCCTCCGGTGGGGATGATATCAAGAGAGAGCCGTCAGCATGCACCACCTGCCATGGCTCCCATTCTCCAGCAGCGGGCACGACGGTGACGTACATCCAGCTCCCCTTCCCCCACCTGTGGCACCGGGAGCCAAGTTTTCGGTTTACTCTGCTCGGTCTGAGCCTGTTTTTGCTTTCCCTCTGGTACATTACCGAGTCATGGATGTGCTTCCAGTATTGCAAGCCAGAGTACTGCTATCACGGCACGCCATGCGACTGGTCTTCGGATGACCCAGTCTGGGGCTACGCGGTTCCGGTCAAGCTGGACCAGTGGATGACGGGCGGACAAGTGAGGGACCTAGCGCGCCGTGTCCGGCCAGATGTGGCGGATTGGCTGGCCGACATGTGGGACGCCGCGGCCGGGACGGACATTGCCGCCGTGGACACTTCCCGATACAGCTGGGAGCAGAAACGACAGCATAGGAGGAGGCTCGCCAAGAAGGGGCTGGGAAAGACTTTTGTTGAGCGGCCAGAGGACAAGGCCATTTTCAAGGGGTGGAAATCTGCCAGAGAAGCCAGGGAGCGGGCCCAGACTGCCCAGGCGATGGGGTATGAGGTGGATGAGGATGAGACCATTGCTGGTGATGAGAAGCTTTAGGGATGTGAGATGTATTTTGATGCTGCTATGCTGTTTCGTCGGGTAGTCCTTGTACTGGTTAGTGTTATGTAAGAACAGGAGAAGGGCAGGTTGCAGTGGCGTCCATGGCTGGAGTTTGGCTTGTTATACCCGAGGTGACGGGCGCAGGGCGGCGGTTGTCTGTACTTATTTCTGTATTTGCTGTATTTGGCCACCGTGAGGAATCGCAAGAACATGTTTGCCAGGCGGACTGGTTTGCGCGAACTAGAGGAGGTGGAGGTGGCATCCCACTGAGGTGAGGCGCGTGCTGCTTTGTCTGTCAATACTCCATACATACATTTTGCCCAATGGAACATCGGGCCTCACCGACCGACCCTGGCCAGCAAGCAATCTGAGAAAACTTGGACCCGCCTTTCAGCGTCTTATGTATCATTTCTTCGCCTACCAACTATAGTCCTTGCTCGTGCTTCCCGCACATGCCCTCCTCGACCTTTTTGCTACATGCCCTCAGCCGCATCGACGCGTCTGCCCTCTGGAGCTGCCTGTCCCACGCAACCCTGCCCACCTCCTCCGATTTGTCCCGAACAAAGTCACGGACGGCTTGTGTGTCGTAGAACCCGGCAGCGTCCCTCAGCCCCAAAGAGGTGAACCCAAAGGATAGGTCACCCTCCATGATGATTTTCTTCATGGCGGACAGCAGGCAGGCTCGCAACTGGGGCTCCATCGTGCTCGCAACCAACTCCTTGAGCAGAGACTTCATTTGCTGACTGTCTCGCTCCAGTTGCCAGTCTCTCAGTCGCTTCTTGTATTCAGCCTCGACAAAGAAGCGAGCAAAGGCTTCGTCTCTGACCATGGCTCGCGCCTCCTCGACCGACGCGCTGGGGCCGCTGCGGATAAACTTGCCCTGGGCGCGGAGTGTGGGAATGAATTCGTTGATCCAGCGCCGATAGACGGGGCGGCCCTTCATCCGCCTTCTGTCGTTGGACTTGAGTTTCAACCGCCCTTCCTCCCCTCCCATGACTCCAACGTCGTTCGCACCGCCCTCGGCATCATCGTCGGGAGCTTCGCGGACGTAAAACAGCCTGCAGGTGGTCGTGTAATCGAAAAGAGCCTCCACCGACTCAAACGGCTCATCCCAGTAGCCATCGATCTTCATCCCGAGGAAATGCAAGATTTCAACCGGGTCCCGACTGAGGCGGACCTTGGCCTTCTTGCGGTCAAACTTCTCGATTTCGGGTATCCGGAGCCAAAGGGCCTCCTCGTCAACCGTGAGGCCGAAGGGCCGGATGGTGCTCCCGAGAAGGTTCCAAATGTCGCCGTGTGCGTGCTTGTAGAGATCCTGCGGTCCCCGTCAGTTGGATTACTCGCAGGCTGATGGGTATGCGTCGATTTTGTGATACCTACCCAGTGGAGTTGGCCCACGTCCTGGCAGATGGTGACATCAACCTGGATGTACTTCTCTTTCATTACCCCGTCGCCAGCGGTAGCTTCTCCAGGGCCGCACCCCCCAGGAGGAACCACGGAATGTTGACCCATGCCCGCGGGCCACGGGATAGCCAAGTTGGCCGACGAACCACGATTGATGACGTACTTGGCACCGAGGAGACGCTGCGCGATGCCCATCAACTCATGCGGTGTCCTCGGGACCGAGTCATTTCGGGACGTTGGGAATACGGCGCGCCTGTCGAGAGCAACAAGGATGTCGATGTCGCCGAAGTCCTTCTTTCCTGGGCCTTCGATGGGGGTCGCCACACAAACAAAGAGGTCGCGCAGCGCGGCCTGGCAGGAGGCAAGAACATGCTGGTAGACTGCCGGAGGCATCCGAGGCGTGTACGGTGGTTCAGGCAGCGATGAAAAGGCCGAGCCGCCCATGTTGGAGATGATGGAGGCTAGCAGTTGGCGGACGAGATGCTCAGGGCCGACGAGTTGGAGCGGGCAGGTTGGGATGCATCGACGAACGAAGAGCCTGTGCTTATTGTCAAGAGACGGCGCAGCGCAGATTTATCCAAACGTGCCAGAGAACCCAGGTAGGTGCTTGGTGGGTTGTTGAACTCGACGGGGGGGAGGCTGTGTGCGGTTGGCCTCGGGGCATTGCATCGGTTTGGTTGGAGAGAGGCGCAAGCAGTCAGCCTCCCTCCTCTCCCTCTCCTGGTCCCTGCCGGGCAACCGCCTGCCTTGAAAGCTTCTCATCTCGGCCGCTACTGGACGGGCAGGAGTCACCCGAGTTACACCAGCGGAGTAGGAACCCCCCGCCGCGCCCCAGGCGAGGCTCGTGTCGACGGGCCTGAGCCAAAATGACTGTGTTTTTGTTTGACGGGCGGGTGAGTGAGTTGGACAGCGGAATGGCTTGGCGCTGCCTGGTGTGACCCTCGACCATGATTGGTGCTTGGGCAGCAACAATCAGGGGAACCAACCCAGCAGCCTGGTTGCGGCTTGGAGCTTGGGTGGGGCGCCCTTCGCCGCCTGCTTGTCTCCTCTCTCCGCCTCTTGGCCCTGTCCTGTGCTCGGCCACCCACCCCCCACCAAACCCGCGGGCCACAAGAATCTCACACGCGGGCACATCACACCCAAGCGACCGATTATTTGGCTGCCACCTGTTGACTATGGAGAACGGCGCAGCTACGCAGGGAGAGGGCAAAGACCCCTCGGGTTTCCTGAGCGAGATCATCGGAAACCCCGTCACCGTCAAACTCAACTCGGGCGTCGTCTACAAAGGCAAGTCTTGCGCCTGCAAGGCATCCTCCTTAAACAAAAACGGCACGGGGCCGACGGGGGATCGTCGAATACTGACCTTTTTTTCGGTTTCCCGCTGTCCAGGGGAGCTTCAATCAGTGGATGGGTACATGAACATCGCACTGGAAAAGACGGAGGAGTACGTCAACGGCGTGAAGCGGCGGACGTACGGCGACGCATTCGTCAGGGGCAACAATGGTCTGTCCCTGTCCTCTTCGTGTCCTGTCGAATCACCCCTGACATATCTGCGCAGTCATGTACATCTCTGCCGACTGAGACACGCTTGTGCAGTCGGCATACAGAATCCCAAGGCACGTCCGGGCTGGGGTCCATCTTGTGGCTCGCCCGACCCGAGCTAAGATCGGGACTTCGGTGTTCGGCAGGCTCGAGGCTTGAGGCCCTCGGTTTCCGTTTCCAGACTGAGGCTGTTATGGAGCCTCAGGGTGGCTCGTCGAAGAGCCGGATGGGTGCGCGTCACAAGCTCCAAAGTCCCATGGCCCACGGAAACTCGCGGTAGCTGCCGGAGACACATCGGCCGGACCTCAGCCGCGCGTGGGAGACAAATTCAAACCTCTGGAGACCAATACTATGATAGCATGCTGATAGGGGAGCTACTGAGAGTTGAATCTTTTGTTGACATTGCAAACGACGCATGCTGGCAAGCACAGAGTCGCCTTTGACATGCCTCCCAGTTCTAAAGCATGCTAGGATGATGCAGCGCCGCTAACTAACCCAACTCCGGAGATATATCCCCCAGCCGGCCACTTCCTCGCGCCACACTCCCTCCTCCCTCATCATCGCCAATCCAGTGCCCACCCGCACGTGCACAAACGCGCCTGGGCTGGCGAGCGGGGAGAACATGCGGCGGTGTGGACAGCAACACCATAGCAAGCATCACCATCCTGGCGGCATGGGAGGTGGCATTCCCGGGGCCAGCGGGAGCGTGGGTGGAGGAGCACCAAAGCCTGGGCTCCGATTCCGGTTGAACATCCCGATCAGCATTCTGCCGACCGAGGGCTCGAGCTCGGTCCCATCTCTCGCAATCTTGACCTCCCTGTTCGAGTTCCATGGGTTCCTCAGTCCCCTCGTCCGGTAGAAAGGGAACCGCGCTGTCGACAGCCACTCGAGCCGGAATGGCTTGCCCCATACTTTCGCTTCGCACGTGCTGGATCGGCCGCTCGGGATGCTGGCCGTGTCGTCGCCTACCGAGCATTCGGACCCTTCATTGTCCTGCCCGCTAACGGATGCCGCTTTTTCGACAGATTCTTTCTCCCAAAACATCGTACCGCGTGCCGAGTCGTTTATAATGCGACCCCTGGGGGCAAATTCGGTCGGTGCTGTCGCTGTGGCCTCGGGGGGGTCTTCACCCGCTGACTGCGCGCTGGGCGCAAACGCGATGGCGGCCGCCGGGTCGTCGTTGATGGCCGACGCCATCCGGGCGTAGCCAAAATACTCGCCCGACTTGTTCGCCGAAAATACGAGGTAGACGTTGTCGGCGGTCTGCTCCAGATTACACGGGGCTGGTCAGCATGTACTCGCCTTGGCCGACGGACGAGAGAGCGATAACCCACCTGGAAGGCCGAGTTCAGGGCCTCCTCGTTGTGTGCCTGGGTAGCCCAGAGCTTCGTCCGGACACTCAGCTCCAAGTCTTCGACGGTTAAGCTCTTCAAGACGAAGAACCTCTCCCTCTGCATGGTCCCGCCGTTGGGCGAGGGAGTCACGGTCTCCGACTCGGGGGTTGCCACGGGCGGCGAGGCAGTTGTAGTCTCACTCTCCTCGTTCCCGTCGGTACTGGCGTCGTCTTCGCGAACCTTCGTTGCTTGTAACCCACCAGGCGCCTGTGGTGCCGACGACGCCGGCCCAGTCGGAGCGACGACGCCGGCTGGACCTTCCACGGTGCTCTTCCGCAGCCTGCACACCAAGCGGACGGTCAAAAACCTGGAGTCATGAAGCTTCCGCAGGGCCGCCAAGCAGGTCGTCTCGTCCTGGAAGTTCGCAAAGGCGCAATTGCTCTTGGATATCAGGAAGAGAGACTCGAGGCCTTCTGTCTCCTTGCAAACGTGGTCGACAAGGCTCATCAAACCCGCTTGCGGGGGCAGGTTTCCGATCCACACAGCGTGGCCTATGTGGGAGAGTATGTCAACCTCACAGTCGCCGTTGCTAATCCGACTGCAAAGGGCACGTACCGGTCTGTCGGGGCTTTCTTGGGGGCCCACGGATCACATTACGAGGACTGCCGGCCACTGTCGTAAACAAGCAGGTGAGTATTATGGTGGTTGAGGACGTCAGGGGCATTGAAGCTCACCGTCGCTGGGCCAACCGTTGCTTTGCGAAGCCGGCGGCGTATAATTTTGCGTGGGAGGCACTCCTGGGGCCGTCTCATATCCCGGCGAATGTTGCCCTTGTCTTGGGACAGGGAACTGAGGTGCAGTGGGCATTCCGTAGTGCTGATGTCCGACCACAGGCTGGGCCTGGACATACATGGCGGGAACGGGGAGCTGGTGCCCGGGAGCGTAATAGTAGGGAGCCGCTGGATAAGGTGCCTGGTTCACGCTCGCGGGGTTTGGGTAATAGCTGAGGTCGGGCCGCAGGGGCGGGCCCATGGGGGGGAAATGTGGGATTGGCATCGTATATGCCGTGGGATAGAACTGCCCCGGAGCAGCATGCTGGTCGATCGTCGGGGTTTGAATCGGGAATGGTCCTCTGGCGTTCGGCAACACCGGGGGGGCGCCAACCGTGGGAACCCCGTAGCGGTACGGTTCTGTTTGATATGGCCCCTGTGGCCTGGTAACAACCGTGGCGTTGCCATGATGCAACGGCATTCTCGGTGCAGGCGACATCTCGGGCTGCGGCGAGGAAACTTGATGAGCGAAAGGGGGCTGGTCGTTATGTTGCGAGCCCGAAACCACCAAAGCCGATTCGTGCCCTTTAGCGACGGCAACGTCCTCTTGTGGGTGATCGGCCTCCGTGGCCTGCGAGTCCGGAGGGGGCTGTAGAGGGGGTTGTGTGGGGGGTTGCGGAGGAGGCAGCGTCGGGGACTGCAAGGGGGACGGCGAAGAGGACTGCGAAGCAGATTCGGCGCTGGTGTTCCGCAACAGTGGTTTTGCCTTCGTCTCTGCTGACGATGTCTCGGCGGCCTTCAGGCCTGGATCCACGGTTTCGCCTCCCATAGTGGCGTTGGGTTGTGGATAGGACAGAAACCGGCGCGTCGACGCTCTCTGAGAAGCCTCGATACTGTGGCCTGACCGGTCGTTGATACCCTCGACGTCCCCGGCGAAATCCAAAGTGCCAAAGATCAAGGCAACTGGCCGATGACAGTGGGCTCAGAACGGCCGTCGAGGTTTGTCTGCTCTCGTGGCCCTCGAGTCCTGGGCTGAGGCAACAATCCTGGCAGTAACTCTACCGTGGATGCGGGCTGGTATGGGCAGCCCAGATGCTGCAGGCTCAGCACTCGACAGCGAGAAGAAGGGGGGGGACAGCGGGTCAGCGCTTCCGACACCAACCAGTCAGCGATGGGGATCCTGGGCGTCTAGAACCAGGTGGGACGGCGAGGCCTGGTCAAGGGTACGCTTGCCGCCTCCCAAGGCTCGTCGTTACGGGGTAGGATTGGCCGATCGGAGGGCCCTGAAGCCTGTGTTCGTCAGGATGGCTCTCATCAAAGAGTTGCGGGAATGGGTGTACCCCCTTACTCTTGGCAACGAGAGTGCAAAACGCGGAGAGCAAAGCAGCCGTAGAAACGGTGATGGAGGAGAAGCTCAGAACGCCCGGTTATGACCGGCAGGCGCAGATTCGGACGGGGATGGGATGAACGGGCGAGATGGATAGGCCAAAGAGAGCCAAGGTACTCGTTCGTCCCAAGAAAAAGAGCGCGGTGATAACGCTGTGTGCGCCTGCCCGTGTCGGGGGTTGGGATGGTGCGGAGAAGGAAAGCGACCCTGTCAGGGGCTGGAACAGGTAAAAGATAGACGTGGGCGCCGGTTCGCCACCGCAGGCAGAGCAGTGAAGAAATAGCCAGGTACTCACGGGGACGCTTGGAGAACAGGCCGTGTTTTTTTTGTGCTTGTGTTATTTATGTTGGGCTTTTGTTTTGGCCCTCTGGCCACGGGGTCCAACCTGCGGCGGCGACGGTGGTCGGGCGCCGAGGGGGCATCACTTCTTCGACACCAGGGGATAAAGGGGTAGACAGAGTGAAGGGGAGGAGAGGGGCGCCCGAGGTGGAGGCTTACTGTACCTACAGGAGCAGGCGCACAAGCACGCGAGGCGGGCCTTACACAAACAGACAGACCTGGGAACGGGCCCCGAGGAACACGGCTTCTCTGAGCATCAGCCCCTGGGGGGGGGGTGCGGCATTCCATTCAGTGCCGGCCATCGGCCAGCAGCTGCGAGCCAAGGACGGGGGGGCGGTGCAAAAATGCTGGACGATGACGGCGATTTTGCGACGATCCGCTCTCTGCCATTGGCGGCCCTGGTAGCAACCCTGGCGGCCCTGACAGCCCAGGCAGCCGGGTTCGCGTCGCTCTGACTGTCTCGTGGGGAACAGTTGCCAGAATGAAAAGGCGAGGGCGCAACGGCGTGCCTGGCCAGCCCCAAGGCACCTGGTCCAAGAAACACACAGCGAACCTGGGACTCGGGAGGAGTGGGCCCGAGCCGGCGGTGGTCCAGTGGGCTCGTTACGTCATAGGGAGCACGAGGACACAGCACGTCCTGGGTACCGGCTGTTGTGGTCTTCCTGTTTGTTGCGTCTGTGGAGAGGTCCTAGGTCTGTACCGTGCACGCGGGTTGACACCCCAACACAGTTGATGGGCGAAACTAGGTGGAATGGCTAAGGTAAGGTGGCGGGCAGAGCATGTACCTACTTAGCTCTGCAACGAGGCACGTGTATGTCCATCTCCTGCGCATGCAGGTTGGTGGTTTGGTCATGTCCTCGCTCGTGATCTGTGTTACGAGGCCAGGGCGGGGCGGGGAAGGGCATCATCAGCAAAGCATGCGATCCACACCCTTGGCCAGTGTATGGGGATGTGATAGTTTGATTTCTCCGCCTATCCTCAGCCTCAGCTCTTCTGACATCTGGGAACGGGGGATATGGTGCGGCGCGGAGCACGTGGCTGGGCGCCGGCGGGGGTGTGGTGTGTGCGGCAGCTCCGGCGTGTAACGTACATTCGTGGCAGGGCCACCCCCCTCAGTCTTTCTTGAGCGGGAGGAAGACCTCCTCAATCCCATCCTTGGTGATGGTCATTATCTGCAGGCCGTCGCCCACCTCAATGTGCCGCTCGACTGCGCCGTCAAACGCATCCTTGACCAAGACCTCGACCTCGCTGCGGCTCAAGGGCCGGCGCTCGCGCTCCTGGAGGGCATGGCCCTCGCCGCTGTTGGGCACGTACTGGTTCTTGAAGTTGACCTGGTTGTCCAGGAACGGCATGATCAGGCTGGCGGCCGCGCCACCTGCCCGGCACTGCTCCCGCTCGTAGCTGCCCACCGGGTCGTACGAGTACACGGCGCCCTTGCCATCTTCGTCCAGCCCGCCCAGGATCGCGTACGCATAGTAGGGAAAGAAGCGCTTCTGGTATAGAATGGTCGACAGACGCTGGGCGCATGCCTTGACGCTCATGGGCTTGCCGTGGCGGTAGCGGTACATTTTGCAGATGGTGTCGAGCCGTTCCTTGAGAGCCTCCCCGTCGGCGGCGAAGCCGACGACCGAGAGGACGATGGTCGCATCCTTCTGATCCGCCGTTGTGCCGCCGATCTTGAAGAGCTTGGGGTAATGCCGGGAGTTGATGCTGTAGCCCGAGGTGAGTCGTGTGTCGCCCGCCATGACGGCAAACTCGGCGCCCGCGATGGCAAGGGTCGACCCGCCGTTGTCGGTGTAGCTGGATCGAGGGTCAGCGCCGGCTCACATGAACGAAAAACAGGCACAGAAATGCACACGGCATCGCTGAGTGGGACAGGGTGCGGGGGGGATCGTACGGATCAAAGCGATGCTGCCGAGCACCCTCGGGCGCGGTGGCCCTCGGTGCGTCGTTGACCGAGTAGTTGGGCCCGTTCATGAGCGGGTTCTGGCTGAACATGGCGGCCATGGTTTTGTTGGGGGCCGGGCTTGTGCAGATCGTCCTCGACGCCGAAATCGTATGCAATTTTGGGCAGGGTGGGATATCGTGATGCGGGTCGATGATTGCGAGGGGGATGGTGGTGTCGGGGAGCTGCGACGAGGTTGGTGTTGTTGGCGGCAGGTAGCTCGAAACGGCGGAGCCTCTGGAGGCCGGAGCGCGTCAGCCCTGCTGCAGCCTGAACGAGCTCCAAGCAAGGCTGGTGGCGCCTGGCGGCTGGCGGTGGGCGAGCTGCGGCGGCCCCTGGCCAAAGAGAGCTTCCCTGTCCCGCCTGATGACTCAGCAGGATGCCAGAGACCACAGGGGCCCGCGGCCCGCGCCAGCAGCAAGCACCCCCCTGTCTGACGCGTGCGCAGCGGTTACGAGTGGGGCTTGATAATTTAGTGGAAGTTGGACTGGTCCCAATTCCATGACCCCTTCCCCTTCCCCTGCCGCGCCGTGCCATGCCGTAGGTGCATGTTCCAGACGCTGCCAACGTCGGTGCTCTTCACCCCGACGACGACGACGAAGACGGCACCGAGCCCCTTGGGTCACCTCGCAGGGCCGCCGTTGGGCACACGCTCTCTCGAGATCTCGGCCTCGCACCCCCCCAAGCCTTGAGCTTTACCTACAACAAACCTCCTCCCACCGAGATTCCCTACGCCCCTTTGTTGCCGACCTCCGCTCGCCCCAAGCGACCGCCGTCCCTCCCACCCCGTCGACGCACCCCGCCCCCATGGCTCGCGACCTCCGGCGCCATGCCCTCCAGCGGCTTGCCGCGCTGGCATCGGCGAGCTCGGCAACCTCGTTCGATAGGTCCGACCTGGACAGGCTGTGCAGAGCTGTCCCCAACCGCCAGGGCCTGGGCTCCGTCGCAAATGGGCACGAGGCACTCCCCTCCAAGCCCGAGGTTGGCCGCGTTCCCATGGTAGTCCGCCCCCACCAGCCGTCGCCTCGTTGCGTTGGGCTCTTGCGCTCCTGGCTGACTGTGTCCATGTTGCCCCCGTAGACCATCCGCGAGTACGAAATCCTCCTGGCCCTCTGCAAAACCGCCCCGTCCTTGCAGACACCCCAGAGCGCGCAGAAGCTCTCCCGCCACCTCGTGCCCTACCTCATGGACGCCCATGTGCAGACGTTCTCCGCGTCTCCCTTCTTCCGCACCATCGAACCATCGCCCACCGAGTCGTTGAGCTTCCATGTCACCGCTGCCTTGCTCTCCTTGGGGGTCCGCCATGCCGATGTGCGGCAACCCGTTTCCGACCACGTCAAGGCCTTTCTGAATGCCTGTGCCCATGCTGCCGAGAGCGTCTCCCGCGGCGACGACGACGACCCCGGGGCGGTGGAGGATGCCACGCGCACAGCAACCATCGCCATTGCGCTTCTGGGCTTCCTGGACGCCGCCTGTGCCCAGGCCGACTTTTGGCGCTCCGGCGGTCGTCTTGGCTTGGTAATGCGTGTCCGGGACCTGCTGTCGCAGCCGTTTCTCGTCGCCGTCGAGGCTGCCTTTTCCACCATCCGGAATGCCCATTCGCATGAGCGCCATGTCAAGGAGTGGAAGCGATGGGTGCGCCACTACGAGGAGATTGGCCGGCCCCTTGGCGCCATGCTCCTGCAGCGGAGCTTCATGCGTCTACTGGTCGCCGCCACATCCCTCTTGGTGGCCGAGGAAGACGCCCTGCGGGAGTCCCACATCCTCGACATCATCTTATCCGGCCACGGCCTGCGGCGGCCGCTGACTGCCCGGAGTGCCGAGGCCGACTTTCGCTCGGTCGAGCTGTACGCCACTGTGGCCATTGACCAGATGAACGACCTGGAATCAAGCGCCGACTTCGATAGTCTCTCGCCGGCCAAGCAGAGACTGGCTTTCTCCGTCAAGGCCTGTGCCCTGATCGGCTACCTGAATGCGTGCACTTTGAACGCTGAAGCTGCCGACGGCGAAGTGCTCATGGCCTGGCTCGAGGATGCCCTGGGCGACTCAGCGGGCATGGCCGACGACGAACTCGCTGCCGTGGTCCTCAAGTCCCTGGCGCTTCTGTGTCGGGTGTCCCCTTCGTTCGCCATCACTGTCAGCCGGCTCCTCCCACGCTTCATCGTCCAGAGTGGCGCCAAGAGCCAATTGGTTGCCGTGGCCTCCAAGTCTCTCGCCTTCGTACTCCAGAGACTTTCCAAGGATGCTGTCATCACCACTCTCTACACCCTCGGAAATGTCTTGGGCCCGGGGAACGACCGGCCGCTCACCAACGGGGCTGGGGCGGCGGACGGTTATGACCCTGCGCATGTCTACGGAGGACGACACTCTACCGGCAGTTCCATATCGTTGCAAATCTCGGGCGACGAAGAGTCCTCCATCGTCCAGGGCAACGTGGTGCAAGCTATTTGCGAGATTGCGAGTGCCTCCAAGGACGAGAAAATCACAGGCCTCGCCCAGTCGATGCTCGCGCAAAAGATCGTCAAGTTGAGCAGCCCCCTCGATGCTCGCATCATAACTGGGGCCGCTGCCTTGTCCCTGGGCGGCGGCCAGGCCGAATTCCGCTATCTGCTCAAGCGGTATGCCGCCGTGGCACACGACGCTGTGATGGAGGGTAGGGACGGAATCCTGCAAGCGGTAAGCGAGTTCTCGAGCGCAGCTTCTCTCCGACCCCTTTGAGGCCATTATGCTAATCCAGGCGGCGCAGATCATGAAAGCCCGCAACCACATTTCATCCAATATCCAGCGAGACTCGCCCTTGTTTGACATTTACGTCGAGTATCTGCTCGACGGCATCATCTCCCAGGGCGATGCCCATGCCAACCAGGGCCACCACACCAAGGAGTCAGATGTGGAACTGGCTGCTCGGGAAATTGCTCAACTGCTGCCTCCTCTTGCTGTCTTCATGTCTGCCAACCCCCAAACTTTCGACGAGACGGCTGATGACGACATCCGCTCCATGCTCCGCGATGCGTGGTTCAACATTGTTGTTCATGGCTTCACCCCTTCCACCGAGCGCGGAGGCCAGAATCTGAAGCACCTCCGCATCATGGCCGTCCATTCTCCTCCTCTAGTGTCCGAGAACCGCGGGGAACAGGATGAGAGCGACATCGACCTCAACCCCATCCTCCGGAGAGGCGAGAGCTCTGACCGGGAGTCTTTGCAGAAGAAGCTCCTTGCGGAGCTGGTCCCCGCCCGCAGCAGTGAGATCAAGGGCCTCAGTTACCGCAAGACAATCTTTCTTCAGGCCGCTTGCTTGGTTGAGAGCCTGCGGGCGGATGCTGGCGACTGCACCAAGGCCTTGACGTACTTCCTGGAGCCGAGCATGCGGCGCGGTGAGGTGAGCCGTTCCATGGATGCCATCATGCATGCCGTCATGGACCGGTATCTTTACAAAACCCTCAATGCCTCCAATCCCACCTTCTCCGCCCAGTATGCCGCGGCCCAGCTTGCCAAGATCTTTTGCAGCTGCTGCCATCGGATAGAACGAGTGCAGCAAGCGGCGTTCGGCTGCGCGGATCGTCTCATTGAGGCTATCCCATCGGCCCTCTGTCAACGGTCATCCCTATTCACGCTCCTGGAACTTCTCTCCTTGATGTGGACCAGCTGCCTGGAAGCGGAAACGGACCGCTACGAGCCAAGGACCACCTTCAGATCTTCAAGGGGCGATGTTGTCGTTGAGCTCTCTGACGACTACCAGTTCAGGCAGCTGACCCTCGAGAACCTGCACAAAAAGGCGCAGGCGTGGCTGGCAAGGGCCATCAATATCGCTCCCGCCGACATCAAGGGGTTATTGCAGACTTATTTGTCCGAGTTTGACGAAGAGAGTGGCTACGGCCACATGTCTCTGGGTAGGTCGTTTGCCCTCGAGGTCGGCTCGACCATCCCTTTGACCGACCAGAGACTATCGTCGCTGGACAAGCTTGGAGACTGCCCCATCAACACAGCATCCGACTTCATGGCCCAGTACACGACGCGCCAGGAATACCGGTACTCAGAGGCATTGCCCGATCAAAGCCGAGAATGGGTGAGCTTCATGCGCATGGACCACAGGGCGTCGTTCCTCGCGTCACCCGATACCGAGAGCGCGGATGCCATCACGGCTCTCTCTCACATTGAAAAGCGCATCCTTAGCAGGAAAGCCACGTCACTCACGGACGTGAGAGATATCCTCCGCCGGGCTGCCGCGCTCCTTTGCCGAAGCGAGAAGGACGAGTGCTCGATTATCCACTATCTCGTCAGTATTCCGTTTGCCATGTTCACGAAGCAGTCGATCAAGCTTGGCATCTCTCTCTGGCTGGGAGTCATGAACGAAAACCCCAGGATGGAGCCTCGCCTCCTGGCCGAGATTGTCCAGCGCTGGGAGGCCAGCATCGAAAAACGGCAGGGACTGTTTAGTCCCTCCATCACCAGCCCAGATCCATTTTTCCTCAGGCAGGAGTTTGCCCCGAGCGACAACGCCGCCCTTGCGAAGCGGAAGCAGCTCGTCCACAACCTGCTGGCTCCACACTCGCGTCTGTTGCAGTTCTTGAGCAGCCACTACAGTGCTACCCGCTTGGGGAGCCCTGACACGCACCACTTCTTCCTCCGTCTCCTCGACGTGACATTGGAGGCAATCAAGGACTCGGCACCCCACCCCATGGCCCGAGAGATTCGGTTCCAGGTGATCCTCTTTGGCCTCAAGGTGCTCAATACGAGCACGACAATGAGCACCATTGCGCAGTATCGCCTAAAGGACCAGATTTTGTCTGGCGGGCTTGGCTGGTTCAACGCGCCTGCGCGATGGTCGTTCGGAAGCAACATTCTCCAGCTCAAGACCGAGATTCGTCTGATCGAGGATGTCATGGCTGCCCTCGGGGCAACGACAAGCATCGGTGCCCAAGCGACGGGCGCCATGAGGTCGCTTGCCCCCCAGGAGAAGCTACTCATCATCCTCTTGGAAAGTGAATTGTCAAGGTTGCATGTCTGGGTCCGCCCGGTTGATGGATCGAGACCACAACCGTCGTACCATCATGGGGGGAAAGACAGCCCATTTGAGGTACCCATCTTTCCCTTACCCCCCTCCTTCCCCCCCCCCACCTTCCTGGCCTGACCAACCTTGCTGACGTTCGGACATACCCAGGCTGCAATTCAACCTCTGGTGCGGACGGCGTGGGCTGAGAACCCCTCCCTGGCTGTGCACTTGGCAAGCCGGTTTCCGTATCCACGGATACAAAAGGAGGTCCGTTGGTTGCTGTTGAACTTTCCTGCGAAAGCTGCCCGCGAACCCGAAGCCATACCCATCCTTATCGACGGCGCCTTGCCCGACGATGTCAGCTTCCAGCTGAAGGTAGGCAGACCAAAGGTGTGAGATCGATCACCCGGCATCCGCTGACAACCCGACCAGTACTTGCTCTTCTGGGCTCCTGTCAACCCGATCACCGCCGTGACGCTGTTCATGCCAGCATACCGCAACCATCCTTATCTCATTCAGTACGCCATGAGAGCACTGGAGAGCCACTCGGTCGACGTGACCTTCTTCTACGTGCCGCAGATCGTTCAGACTCTTCGATACGACGCACTGGGCTACGTCGAGCGCTACATCCTGGAGACCGCCCAGTTTTCACAACTCTTTGCGCACCAGATCATTTGGAACATGAAGGCAAATGCCTACAAGGACGACGATTCTCAGATTGTAGGTCATTTCCCAAGACCCGATCCGTTCAGGGTGGATGTGGAATGCTGATTATGGACTGCTCTTAGCCCGACGCCATCAAGCCGACCCTTGATAAGGTCATGGGCCACATGGTCGACAGCTTCTCCCAGCACGACCGGGGATTTTACGAACGCGAGTTCGCCTTTTTTGACGAAGTCACCAACATCTCGGGGAAGCTCAAGCCCCTGATCAAACGCTCGAAGCCCGAGAAGAAGCAAAAGATCGAGGAAGAACTTCGAAAGATCAAGCTCGAGGTCGGCGTGTATCTGCCAAGCAACCCCGACGGCGTGGTCATCGGGATCGATCGGAAATCGGGCAAGCCCTTGCAGAGCCACGCCAAAGCCCCGTACATGGCGACTTTCCGCATCAAGAAGAACAAGACCGGATCGGAGGATGCCGAGGACCTCTTGGAGGACGGCAACAAGGACAGCAAAACACTCGCCCAGGCAAACACCATCGAGGTTTGGCAATCGGCCATCTTCAAAGTGGGCGACGACTGCCGTCAGGATGTTCTGGCCTTGCAGATGATTGCCGCTTTCCGGGGCATCTTCCACAGCGTTGGCCTGGATGTCTTCGTCTTCCCCTATCGCGTTACCGCGACCGCGCCCGGCTGCGGTGTCATCGATGTCCTTCCTAACTCCATCTCCCGGGACATGCTCGGCCGCGAAGCCGTCAATGGGCTGTACGACTACTTTGTCTCCAAGTACGGCAACGAGGACTCGCTCCGGTTCCAACAGGCCCGAAACAACTTTGTCAAGAGCATGGCGGCATACTCGGTCATCTCCTTCCTGCTCCAGTTCAAGGACCGGCACAACGGCAATATCATGATCGACGACGCCGGGCACATCCTCCACATCGACTTCGGCTTCTGTTTCGACATTGCCCCTGGCGGTATCAAGTTCGAGCGCGCCCCCTTCAAGCTAACATCAGAGATGGTCGCTGTGATGGGCGGCAGCCCGGACCACCAATCTTTCAAGTGGTTCGAGGAGCTCTGCGTGAAGGCGTTCCTGGCGTCGCGGCAATACACCGAGAAGCTCTCGCAGATCGTGCTCCTCATGATGGACAGCGGTTTGCCCTGCTTCAAGCCGGAGAGTGTCAAGCACTTCAAGGAACGCTTCGTCCTGGAGAAGAGCGAGCGCGAGGCGGCCGAGTTTATGAAGGGGCTCATCAAGCGGAGCTACCACAGCTATTCGACGGGCATCTACGACCAGTTCCAGCTGCTGACGAACGGCATTCCGTATTAATCTAATCGGCCAGTCGGCTGTGTGCGATCTTGGCGTTTCTTGGGATTGGAGTATGGGTAAACACAATGAGGGGCTCCAGTTATACAGATAGATAGATTTAATTCGTGAACGATACCAGCATCCATCTTTGGCCAACCTTGCCACTGCCCCCCCTTGTCCTGGTGGGTGCAAGACGCAACGCAGAGCATCGTTTCCCATTCCAGCTGTCTTTCAATATTTGTTCTTCGAGTACACCAGGTAACGAGGTTTCCTTGTCGGCGTCTGGCAACGATAACCCTTGGGCGGGCTAGGGCCGTTGCGGTGGCGAGCTCCTCGTCGGGCGGGGTCCAGAAAGAGCCAGGCCAGTGATCGAGGAGTCTTTCACTGGCGCCAAATCCTGGCAGCTGACAGTTACGGGGAACTAACCCGTCTGCTGCTGCATGTGAGTCGGGAGGTTATATGTCGCATAGTCCACGTGCACGAAGGCCCTGTCGACGATCGGGACCGATTCAAGGACGTATTGCAAGCTCTCACTATCGTTCATTCGGGTCAGGGGGGGTTGACCAGACGCAACAGGGCTCACGGATGGGAGCTTGGGGAGGGGGTCGGTTCTCACCTCAAGTCGTGGCTGTCTTTGAGAGGGGTGCTGGCGTCAAGTACGATGTCCACCTCGACGATCAACTTGTCCCCGCCGTGGTAGGCTTGCAACCCTTGGATTTGCTTGATGGTCTTGGCAAACCTCATGGTCAGGTAGAGCACTGCGGTGAGTTAAAGAGAGGTTGTGGGATGGACTCGATGGGCGGGGCGCGGGTTGCGACGTCGAGACTCACAGATGTTTCTTTGGTCCGCTGTTGCGGAAAAACCGGAGAGATGTCTGATGTGCTCAAACGAGGTCTGGGACCAGTTGAAAATGACGATGAGGGAGAGCAGCAGACCACCGAGGGCATCAAGCCACCAGATCTTGGCGTAGTAGCCGACTGTGCGGGGGCGTAAGTCATGCCGTCCAAAACAACCGAATCGTGATGCTTGGGGGGCGGGGGGGGTAGAGGGGCTTCAAACCTATGGGGAACGCTATGGACCCAGCGTTGAAAATGACATCTAGATGAAGACCCTGTCAGACGATGAAGGCATCACGATGGGTAGAGGCCGGGCAGTGCCTCGTCACTCATACCTGTACTTGCGTCTGCGGCTCTAGAGACTGTCTGTCAGCCATAGAACTTGCAACCTCCCGACGCACATGGGGAGGGAGCATCATGACGACTCACAGTGCCTGCACGCTCGAGTTGTTGACCAGGCGGCACCACAGCCAGCACAAGCCCTTGACAACAATAGTGCCGAGCATGATGGAGATAGCAGGGATCCCGCTTCAAAAGGTTGTCAGCATGGGTCCCGATACAGCTAGTTCTTCGTGCGGACGGGTGTGAAGGAAGAGCCGTACAGCTGGATGATATCATGGTCTGGGGACGCCAGCCGCTGGATCGCTTCGAGGGCGACCTGGACGAACGAAGTAATCATGATGACAGAGAAGACGAGGACACCCAGGGGCTCGAGCCGCCGCCTGCCAACGGGGTAGCGGTACTGGTCTTGATGGCGGATCAGCCAGGTGGTAACCCAGACGATGACGGTTGAGAGGAAGTCGAGCAGGGCGTCGACCAAGCTGGCGAGCACTGACACGGACGGGACCGAGAGGACAACGGCGAACTTGCCAGCCAGTAAGATGGCGTTGGCGGCGAAGTTGACGTAGATGGCCGGGGTGACGATGGGCGCGTCGCTGTCGATCACGTCGTCTTCAAGCCAGGGAATGTCTGGCTTCTGGAGCCCTGTCTCGACATCTTGGTCATCGTCGGCATCGTCAATGGCGCCACTGCCTGGAGCACCGTCACGGGCCGAGAACAGAGGAGTGGTCTCAGTGGGACGGTATATGGCCTTGGGCGTCCGCAGGACCTTGCGGGCGGGCTCCGCGGTGGACGGGGATGACGACTCGAGGATGGTGGCAGGAACCTCGACGCCACGGAACGCCGACGCGGTCATGTTGTTGTACTCGTTGAGCAAGTCGTGGGGCAGCGACGAGTCCAGCAACCGGTCTATGTACAGGTATTGCTGGACCAGGTAGTTTACGCGCTCATGGTACTTGCGGCTACGGGGAGCGGCGGGAGGTCAGCCACATACACATACATGGCACGCGGCATCGGATAGAGGGGGGGGCCGAGCAGGCGGGTTCACAAACAGGTCCTTGGACATGGCGGACAGCTCGGCATCGGTCTTCCAGTAGCGCTCCCAGCAGTAGCGGGGGTTGCTGCTCCCGATCAGGCGCATGCTGCGCATGTTGGAGCTGTTGAGGATGGCGCTCATGCGACGCTCGTCGCGGCGCGCCTGCTCGTCGTCGGCGCCCTCGGCGAGGCTCTCCTCCTCCTCACGGCCGCGGTGCCTGATCAGCGAGGCGAGCGCGCCGTGGCCCATGGGAGCGAGGGGCGGTTCATCCTGGAGCAGCAAAAAGGCGCCCCGAGGCACCGGCGCGCGCGGTGTTGGCGGCGGAGAAGTCATGGCCGCCGGGCTCTGAGCCTCGCGGCGCGCGCGAGATGCGATTCTGGTGACGAGTGGGGGTGGGTGCGGCCTCAGACTCAGATGGCGCAGACGTGGACGCGATGGATCGTGCTGCTTTCTCACTTGCCCAGAGGACGTTGGCGAGGTTGACAAGGCCGGGAGGTGGTGAGCGGCGGTGGAGACTTTTGCTTGCTAAAAAAAAACAGGCGTCGATGACGATGCCGGGGTGCAAGTCTTGGGCCAACTCTCGCGGCTCTCTCTCTCGGCCTATTGGCCTCCACCGAGTCAGCGACCTGCCGACGCGACCGGCCTGGCTGGCTTGTTTGCTACCGGAGGAGCTCAAGGCGGGTGAGGCGAGGCACTGAGACGACGGACTCGTGCATCCACGCGCAAAACTCGGTGCCATGCTCCAGAGAGCACTTCCACTCAGGTGCCAGGCAGGGCCCACCCAAGCTCTTCGCCCTCCCCCGCCACAGAACACAAAGCCGAGCTTGGATGGAGTCGTTGGCGCGCGTCAAGACACACACTATGTATGGAGTACTTGCATGTATTTGTGCGAGTTCCTTGCCTCGGTCTGGCCCCCATGGCGTTGGCCTTTGTTCTGTTGCATTCCTGGCCATGGGCAGCATTCAGTACTCGTTCTGTCTAGCCGCGTGCTCTCTGTTTCTTTCTTGGTTGTCGCCCTTGTTTATTAGGGAAGAAACAAAAGGTCGCGAAGGCTCCTTGGCGCCCGGTTGCCTCGTTCTCGGGAAACCCTGCAGGCCGAATCAGGATGGACATGTCCGGGATCCAGGGTGTTGACTGGCCTGCTCCCTGCTGCTTGCCACTGCCTGCCGCGAGCATGTGCCTTGATGTCATCCAGCCCAAATCGGGAACCCATGCCAGCCCCTGAGAATTTTCCCACTCGCACAGCCCGCTGCCCCGTCGTTTCCGTCCGCAGGGACGAGACGGGAGTAACAGGCTCTCGCTGATCAGCCTTCGAGCGCGCACATGGACGCCCGGAAGGTTACCACCTACGATGCACCAGGATACCAAGATCACGCAGGCACAGCATGGCAAGGCGCAAGTTCCCTAGGATGACTTGGCCAATCAGGGGCGGGCTGCACCATTGTTTTGGCCCCGGACGTCTTCTGTGGGCGCCATCACGGCGACAGTGGTGTTACTTGTCGATTCCGGAGTGCCTGGCATGGACAGCTGCGGATTCCCAGCGGCCCAATAATTGCAGCGCCGAATCGGTTGGTGGCCGCGTCCAATCAGTCCCCGCTGTGCCAGCCCGTGGCACACGCCAGAGAGGCGGCAGAAAAGGCGTTGTCATCTGTGCCCCTCTGGCTCAACTCCTCAGATCCAACTCGCCCAACCAACCGTCGGGCACAGCTCCCTGCTCGCCGTCTTTCGCCTGCTGATGTGGTGAAGGATGACTGCGCCAGCTGTTGCAAGACTCTCGCCATCGGACTCAGCCACCATGCTGGGGAGGTTGTGCTGTGTACCTACCTTCTTTGGCACGGTTGGACGGTGCTCTCCGTAGCCGTGCGGTTTCCCCCAGTGGCGTCCCTTTCTTTTTCTCCCTAAGTCAAGACCCGCCATGGAGCGCGGCCGTTTTGAAACATTTCCAAATGCCATCGGACTCGGTCTTGTCCGAGCATCCACCGACCTGGCATTTATTGACGCAGGGGTGGCTGAAGAAACGATACAACGCCGCGTCTGGCCCTCCAGGCCTCCTCCCCCTTGAGGGTTGACAGCGCGCGCTTTCTGTGGTATTTACCAGTTGAGCCCCTTCCCCTTCCCCCTTCCCTCCCCCCGTCGACAGAGTAACCAGCCTCGGGTTGCCTCCTCTTGCCGTTCGATCAGGCCGCTCTGGCCACGCGGATAACCTCCCATCCATTCCGCGTCATCCCCTCCCGGAACGACAATCGCATGCCGGCCGGATCTCGGCTGCGGACGGTGTCCTGTACCACTGTAGGTGAACCCCCCCCCCACCTGCGAGCTATCTCACGTTTGTTTGCGACACGGAGGCCATTGAAGTAGGTAGGGTGGGATTCTGGCTCGGCGGCGGATGCAATGCGGCGCGGCCCTGCCTTCGCCCTTTTCGTCGAGCTGGGTTTTGCGACTCAGAACGCGACGCTGTGAAGCAAGAACCAAGGATGAGGGTGGCAAAGCAAGGCATTCGCCCGCGTGGGAGCGCGGTGGTTGGGCAACCAACGAAAGATGTAATCTGATACGAGGCCGTACCCCACGCTGCCCCTTCGACGGCGACGGCGACGGCGACGGCGACGCAGCAGTTCGGTAACGGGCTGGAGGCCCAGGGACATACGGCTTTACGGATCCTGCTCCATCCTCTCTCTGGAGGTGGACCAGGATCAGCAGATGCCTGCGATCTTGTCCGATCTGGGCCCGCACCAGTTCCTGGCCGAGCTGAGTTTCCACTTTCGGTAACTCTTTAGTTTCTTCCAGGCTCAGGCCGCCAAGCCCACAGCATCGGCCAAAGCGCGCCGCCACGGTGGTGCTTCCGTGATGGCTTGGTGGAACGGAGGCAGCAGTCATGAACTGATGGAGACACACGCTCATTCATGTACCCTCTCATGTCCGGGGTGCTCGAGCATGCATGCATACCCGGGTCCCTGCCTCCCTCAGATCAGTAAGCACATACACAGTTGGAGCCCAGCTCTCACTGCCAGGCAGCCCTGCCTCGCTTCCCCCCTGTCTGTCCACCGACTGCGAGTCGCTCGCGTGGTGGGCCGGAATATGCGCCTACGTGCTATGGACAGCCAGTACCTGCATGCCATGCGCGATCCGAGTCTCCCAGACTCCCGCCCGGTTGCCGTATTCCTGCGCCTGGCACTCGTGTGGCTAACAGCCCCAATCCCTGCGAACTAACGTTATGACCCTGCAGCAAAAGCACGAAGTCCGGACGCGTCCCTCGGCGGAGGGAACGGGCGATCCTTGGCGATCCAGCCAGTCCAGCATGCTTGCCTGGGTCACCCAGCGGCCAGAATGGCCCCCTCCTCCCCCCTCCCC
>FTEL01010571.1_pt1 | contig 27691 bp, 20 predicted proteins | sample 1658911 | NCBI WGS metagenome assembly FTEL01 (sample SAMEA3914869, study PRJEB12502) | metagenome | biome: forest; material: soil | place: USA | collected 2012-03-12 | depth 0.1 m
CTCCACCCCGCACCCTCCCACGGCGCAACCATCACCGCAGTCTGCGCATCCACCGCCCTCCCAGTCCCCGCATACGCCCTCGCCAACTCCTCCGCAGCCAAATCCCCCCTCGGCGCGACCCCCTTCAACGCAACCCTCAGCGCCATCTCCGCGGCGCTCTCCCCCTCCTCGCCACCCGCGGCCGCCAGCTCCGCCCACCCGTGCGGCAGATGCGGGTGGAACATGACGTCCGCCCTGGCCTGGTCGGCCTTCGCCTCCTTTGCGTCCCGACCTTCCACCCCACCCTTCCCAAACGCCGCGATGGCTCTCAGCACCTCGCCCAATTGCTGCTGGTCGGCGGGCGTGACGCCCTCGTCGCTGGCACGGAGGCTTTGGAGTTCGGCGGCTACCGCTTCGAGGCTCTCGTCGTCTTCGTCTAGCAGCGCGACCACGCCGAGGAGGAGCACAGACTGGACATGCCCCGGCGCGGTCTCGATCACGCCGAAGAGCACCTCGCGCGCCCGCTCGCGGGCATCTTCCCGGCCGGTGGCCCAGAGGACCTGCGCCAGCACGCAGGCGACGTCCGCGTTGCCGGCGGATTCTTCTATGGCCGCGTCAAAGCAGGACACGGCCTCATCCACCCCGTCCTTGCTCTCGTAGTAACGTGCCAACCCCATGGTGACGTGCGCGCTGAGCCGCACGCGGCGGCGCTCGTCGGCGGTCAGCTCGCTGTCGCCCTCGTCGCTGCTGAGTTGGATGGCCAGTTCGGCGGCTTCGATCGCTGCTTCGTTGGAGCCGATGGCGAGATAACCCCGCGCGAGGTCGACTTTTGCGATGGCGAATCGCTTGAGCGACTCGGCGGATTCGGTGCGCTCGTAGTCGGCTTCGACGGCGGCGCAGATCTTTTCGAGGGTTGCGACCGCCCGGTCGTGCTCGTGGTTGCGCTCTTGGAAGAGAGCTGCCAGGTGCCCGTAGGCGAGCTCGTGCGGGTTAAGGCCTTGGAGTTGGCTGAGGGCCAGGATGGGCTGGATGAGGGCTGTGACGGGCACGTCGGCTGGGGACTCCATGAGGTGGTCGAACATGGAGACCGAGTAGTGCCGGCGGCTGGCGATGGACGAGCTCGCGGCGATGTCCATGGCGTGCGTGCACAGACCGCGTGCTTCCTTCTTGTCCCCGAGGAGGAGCGCGACCAGAGCCTGGCCGAGCCAGGCGTGGGCGTAGTCAGGGTCGGCAGACTGCGCTTTGGTGAAGGCGTCGTTGGCGAACTGGATGTCGCCCTGCTGCAGCGCCAGGGTGCCCAGGTTTGTCCAGGCATGCGCGCCGGCCTCGTTGAGGTACAGGCTGCGGACGAACGAGTGCTGCGCGACCGACGGGTTGACGGCGCTGGTCACGACCCCGAGGGCGTTCCAGAACTCTGAGTTGCCCGCCTCGAGCTCGATAGCCCTCTTGAAGCAGGCGATAGACGACTTGAGGTACTTGGTGGCCTTCTTGCGCAGCCGCAGGGGCAGGCACATGTGCGCGCGGTGCTCGGCCCAGCCCAAGTTGTAGTATGCCACGGCCTGCGCGTGGAGGTCGTTGGCCGACACTTGGAGGGCCCGACGGTGCGCCAGGATCGTAGCATGCAGCACCTTGGTCAGCTCGGGCGTCATCTTCCCGTCGTCTGGGCCGGAACCATTCGTGGCCGCGTCAGCTCCGTTCACCTCCGTGCTGGCCAACAAATCTTCGACACCGAGCAGCTGTTGGACCAAGTCGGTCGGGAACTCCGACAGACGGCCCTGAACGCTCGAGAACAGCGAGCACGCGTCGGCCACGGCCTTCCAGAAGTTAAACGTCTCCTTGATATCCTCGGAGGCCTGCGCCGCGAACTTGAGCACCTCGCCGGCCATGTCAATCGACTTGCCAAAGAAGCCCTTGTTCAGGCTATCCAAGGCATTGTCCACGGTCGCCTGCATCAAGGCGATCGCCACACCAGCCTCGTCCGGCCGGCTGGCGACAACCTCGCGGTAGAGAGCCACAGCTTCGTCAAAGTCGCCCAGCTCGCGCTTGACATCGGCAAGGATGAACTTGGAGAACCACGTTTCGCCCAAGACCTCTCCATCCGCCGACTCCTCTAGCTTTTGGGCATTAAGTATGGCCTTTGTCGCTGCGATGTACCGACCGGAGCCGTGGTAGCTCTCGCCCAGGCTGACCCACGAGTTGTAATCGTTCGGCGAGATCCGGAGCGCCGCTTGGAACGAGACGATAGCCTTGGCGTAGTCCTGCTTGTTGAGCTCCGCCACGCCAAGCGCCGCAAACGGCCAGCTGATGCCCTTGCGCTTCGAGCCCGGCGGCGGCTTGACCTTCCCCGAATCGACCACCCGCTGGGCCACAAGCTCGACGCGGTCCCAGTCGCCGTCGTCGGCGAAAGACCGGGCAAGCCGCTCGGCCGACTCGACCTCGGACGGGGACAGTTCGACGGCCTTCTGGAAGCAACGGCGCGCCCGTTTCTTGTCCTTGGCATAATCCGCATAGTACTTGCCCAAGCTGGTGTAGGCCGGGGCGTAGTTGAGGTTGCTCTTAAGTGCCTCGAGGAAGTATGCGTACGCTCCGGACCGGCTCTTCCGCGCCGCCCTCGTCGTGTCGATGTTCCAGATGCAGTAGCCGACGCGGTATTGGGTCTGGGCGAGGAGCTCCTTGTTTGCTTGCTGCCCCTTTTTCGTCAGAAGAGGGAGACAGCTCTCCAGCTCGCTTCTGCTGGTCTCAAAGTCTCCTTTCAGAGCCTTGACCCACGCAGCCTCGGTCCGGACACGGAGGTTGCTCGGATCGCGCTTCAGAGCCCGCTCCAGAAAATCGACAGCCTCGTCGTACTCCTCTTCCTCCTCAAATACCAGGCCCACTCCGATCATGGCAGCGGTCGAGCTCGGGTCGTGGGCCAGAACGCCGTCAAACAGGCTCTTCGCTTCCTGGTGGTGGCGCGGAGACTGATAGAAAACCAGTGCTGTTCCAAGGTACAGCGAAAAAGCATCCTCGGTGTTGCGGAACGGAAGCCCCGACTTGGAGCGCTCCGACTTCACAAAGTCCAGGGCCTTGCGCATGAGCTCGACATTGTTCTCGTGCTCCTCAATGTGCTGGTAGTACTCGCCCGTCAGCCGTAGCGCGAACAGCGAGTCGGCGCTGCTGATGCCTTCCATAATCATCAGCAGGCGGTCCTCCTCGGTCAGCGGCACGTATGTGGTGGGGGCGCCTCCTCCTTCATCGTCCTCGCTCTCATCCTCGCTCTCAGAGCTCGCGGTGGGCTCGGGCTGCTGCTGCGACGGCTCCTTGGGGAAGGGCGAGATGTCGCTCGTGAGGAAGCCCATGATGACGCGGTTGAGATCGCTGTCTGGGAAGAAGCTGCAGTACTGGCGGAGCACGGTGACGTCCCAGTCGCGTATCTCTTTGTGGTCCTGCCAGTTGATGGCCAGGTCCCAGGCGAACTTGAAAGGATGCCGGATGATGACCATGTCGTTGGCAAGCTTCAGGACGGTGGCGGCCTCCTGGGCCTTCTGCTCGCCCGGCGGCCAGGCGACCAGGCGCTCATAGCAGTACTGCAGGAGCTTCTCCTCGTAGGTCCGGCGGACGTCATCGTCGGTGGACCAGTTGATCAGCTGGTTGTAGATGTGGACCAGCCTGCTTTGCCCGTAAACCTCCCGCTTCACCTCGAGGGTCACCTCGCTCACCCGGGCGCCTATGCGGGTTCGGCGCTCCCCGATCAGTGTGTTGATCCGCTTCTTCTCATCGACCTCGATGATCTGTGCTTGGATCTCGTACGTCTTGGCGGGGTGGGGGACGCGGCCCTCCAGAGCAGGGTAGATGGGGCTGTCGGGCAGGATGGCGTCCAGGGCGGCGACGTACTGTTCGCGGTCGCCGTTGGCGCGGGCGTGGTCGATGAACTTGTCGATGACGTCCTGGCACTTGTACATGTCGTTGGCGTCCCGGAAGATCTCGGCCAGGCGGAGGGCGGCGTGCTGGTACTGCTTGAGCTTCTGGCCGCGCTGGCGCTGGTACAACTTGATGAGCCCCTGCCATGCCTGGGGGTCTGTGGGTTTGATGGCGGCGGCGGCGAGGTATGTGGTCTCGGCCTCTTCGAGCTGGTTCTTCTTGTCCAGGGCGAAGGCGAGGAAAATGTGGCTGGGCGGTGGGTTAGTACGCACGATCCAGACACTGGCTACACAGCAGAGCCACACATGCACTCACGCATGGTAGTTCTTGGGGTCCTTCTGGAAGACATCCTCGGCGGCCTTGATGGCGTCGTCCCACTTCTGCTGCTTTATGGCCTCGTTGATGGCCTTGAGCAGGGCCTTGGTAGACATGGTGCGAGCCGGGGTGGGCGGATGGCCCTGCTTCAGCTCAAAATGCCGTGATGGTGTGTCACTTGATGAGTGTGTTGATCATGGAAGAGTGGGAGTGGTGAGGCGCGAGGCGAGGCAAGCTGACGTGGGGCTGGCCTGGCCCTGCGTTGACTGTCCTGAGCTGGAGGCAGCCGTGAGAGGGTGGTTTCGACAGAAAGAAATCCTCCAAAAAGCCCCGAAAAAACCAAGCCAATGGGTTCCCCCAAAGAGCCTTTGATGTGTCAGTGAGCGCCAGCAGGCCAGCCAGAGTCAAGGGCAGCTCTGAGCAGCAGCAATGAGCAGGGAACTGAGCTTGAGCTCGGCATCGATCACGGCTGTGGGCCTGGAAATGGCTGAGACAGAGCATGGAATCCACTGAATGCCCTGAGGCGTGCTGCTGTGGGATCCGCCAAGCCCAGCACCCCGCCGGACAAGGATCATCCGAGTTCCGCTGCTTTCCGCTGCTTGTTGTTGCGCATGTGGGGCGGGTTCCTCTTATCTTATCGCATCTCGCGTCTGCCCAAAAAAATCCCCAGAAAAAGTTGCGCCTGTGCAGGAGTCGGCCAAAAGAAGCAGAAGCTTGCTGTGGGAGCACGTCAAGCTGCTGTCCGCCGCCAATTCCTCCCAACCATGGACTCCGCCCCGGCAAAGCGACGGAAGCTCGACCACTCCCAGGATGGCGCCGACGCTGCCCTGGAGTCTGCCGCGTCGACGGGCATCTCCCGGTCGCGCGCATTCGTCCTCGAGGCCGACGAGCTACTCGACTCGGTGCGCCTGGACTATGCCACCGCCCTCGAGGGCGCTGACGACCTCCTCCACCGCATCAAGGGCGCCGTCGAGGGCATCAAGCCCCATGACCCCCTCCCGGTACGCGAACCACGGCCCCCCAGGCCCATTGGCCTCGACCAGCTCTCCCTCGCCTACTAACCCACCCACCCCTAACAGGTTGCCGAAGCCGCCGCGAAGCTCGAGAAGAAGCACAAGATCACGGTCCCCTTTCCAGACCCGAGGCCGCGCGAGAACTCCAACTACAAGGTCGCCTTTGCCAAGCCCGCCCAGTTCAACGTCGTCGGCAGCTATGTCTCCAAGACTATGATCAAGACCCAGAAGGCCCACGCTGTCGACATGCTCGTTGTCCTGCCCAAGGAAATCCTGCAGGAGAAGGACTACTTGGATCTGCGCTACTTCTACAAGCGTTCATACTACCTGGCTGTTGTTGCTTCGGCCTTGCGCAAAGAGTTCGGCAGCGAGGCCAACCTCTCCTTCGAGAACCTCAACGGCAACCCCCTTTGTCCCGTTCTCAGCATCCAACCGAAGGCGCCGAAAGAGGCCAATAAGGCGCTTCTGGACTACAGGATACGGATCATCCCCTGCGCCCCAGATGGCTTCTTCCCAAAAGCCAAGCTTCACTTGGGAGCTACCCTGGTCCGCAAGGGTGATGATGGGGCGGCCGATGCGGCCGCGTCTGAGCCCACGCCGTTTTACAACTCCACCCTCGTCGCCGAGACCACTTTCTTGCCCTACCTGAAAGTTTTGAAGCAGGCCGAGAAGAGATGCGCCGCGTTCAAGAATGCCTGCATCTTGGGGCGTATCTGGTTGCAGCAGCGAGGGTTCGGCGGCAACGTCGCCAATGGTGGCTTTGGCCATTTTGAGTGGGCAGTTTTGCTGGCCCTCCTCCTCCAAGGAGGCGAGAGTAAGGGCCATGCCGCCCTCTCCGCCTCGCTCAGCGCCACCCAGCTGTTCAAGGCCCTGGTCCAGTTCCTCTCCGTCACCAACTTCGCCGAGAAGCCCTGCGTTTTCGGTGCTGGGGACCCGCACCTGGAGGCCCAGATCGAATCTGGCCCCGTCCTCTACGACTCCGCACGGCAACTCAATATTGCCTTCAAGATGGGTCTTTCGTCGGCTTCCTCGCTTCACCAGCATGCGAAGTGGACCCGGGCCCTGCTCGCCAACAGCGCGGCCGATCAGTTCAACCCGACTTTCATCACCAAGACAGACGTTCTCTCGTACAGCTTCGATCTGGTTGCGCGTCTAAATCATTACGACGGCGCGGCCAAGGATGTCGGGACAGACGCCAGAGGCCAGGCTTGGAACATTGGCAGCAAGGCGTACCGAGTCCTCAACCGGGCTCTGCGAGACAAGGAGATGGGAGAGAGGGCTCGCTTGATCCACGTTCAGATCCCGGCTTCCCCTTCATGGTCTCTGGCCGACAAGCCCAAGACTGCTGGGAAAGCGCCCCTGGAGATTGGCATTCTCTTTGAACCCGCCAACATGGCCCGTACTGTCGACCGCGGCCCGTCTGCTGGGGCAACCGCTGAAGAGAAGGAGGAGTGTGACAACTTCCGCAGGTTCTGGGGAGACAAGGCGGAGCTCAGACGCTTCGAGGGCGACGCCATCCGAGAGACTCTGCTGTGGACATCGACGACTCCTTTTGATATCTGCGAGGAGATTATGCGGTACGTCCTCGGCCTGCACCTGCGCATTGGGCATCTCCGTGACGAGATCACCGTTTCTGGCAACGGCCTGCCTGCGCTGCTGTCCCTCAAGCCAGCCGACACGGCCTTGTTCAACGCGGCGAAGAAGGCCCTGGGCACTTTCGAGCGCGATATTCGAGCCTTGGATGACCTGCCACTGCGCGTGAGGCAAATCGCCCCTATTTGCCCGGAACTTCGGCATGCCTCGGTCAAGCCTCCCGTCCTTGGGCCATCAAGGTCCGCTCCCCAACCGTTCGAGTGCGTTATTTCGTTCGAGGCCTCGGGCAAGTGGCCCGAGAGTCTCGCCGCCATCCAGCGGACAAAGATTGCCTTTCTCTTGATGATTGGAAGCCTCCTGGAAGCCAGCAAGCCTGGTGAGATCAAGACCCTCGTTGGGCTTGAAGATGCTCGGTTCGAGACCGAGAACCTTGCGTTCCTCGATGTTCTCTACGAGTCCGGTCCTTCGTTCCGTCTGCGGATCCACAGCGATCTCGAGGAGGCGCTTCTGGAGCGCCAGGTCAAGGATAAGACTGCTGAGCAGTACCTCCGCCAGCGAGCTACGGTCATGCTGGCGACCTTCAGACGGCTCTACACCAACCTCCCTCTGCACAACCAGTACATCTCGACTTGCGCCACACGATTCCCTGCCCTGCCCCCAACAATTCGCCTGGTCAAGCACTGGTTCAACGCCCACAAACTGTCGTATCACTTTACCGACGAGTTTATCGAGCTTGCGGTCCTCAATGTCTTCCTCTCGCCATATCCCTGGGATGCACCCTCCAGCGCCAGCACCGGCTTCACGAGGGCTCTGTTGTTCCTCGCACACTGGGACTGGCGCTCGGAGCCCCTCATTGTCGACACGGGCGGCGACATGCCTGCCGCCGACCGGACCTCCATCGCGACCCGTCTCGAAGCCTGGCGCAAGATCGACCCCAACATGAACCACACAGTCCTCTTCGCCGCCACCGTCCAGGAACCCAGCGGCATTGCCTGGACAACCGACGACGGCCAGGCAAAGCCTTCCAAGGTGGTCGCCACGCGGATGACTGCCCTGGCCAAGAGCGCGTCGCGGCTGATCCGGGAGGCCGGCGTCGACCTCAACTGCAAGCGGCTGTTCGTCCCCGCGCTGGGCGAGTACGACGTGCTCATCCACCTCAACAGCAAGGTTGTCAAGATCACTCTCAAGACGTACGCTGCCATCGACCCGGCAGACGAGGCCGATGCCGCTGCCGAGAGCGCGCGCCGCTCCAAGTTCAAGAACCTCGACGAGCGCACCGGGCAGGACCCGCTGCCCCTGGCGCGCCACCCGGCAGACCTGCTGCTTGCGCAGCTGTCGGCGGCGTACGACGGCCCGCTGGTCTTCTTCCGCGGCAGCGTGGACGACAGCACCATCGGCGCTATCTGGAACCCGCAGATCCAGAAGCGCGCGTTTAGGATCAACCTGCCAGCGTCGTATAAGCCTGCTGGTGCTGGGCAGAAGCGCTCCAAAGACGAGACGGAGGACGAGCAGGATGAGTTGGTGGAGGTAAATAGGGAGGCGATCCTGGCCGAGATTGCGAGGATAGGAGGGGATCTGGTGGAGAAGATTGATGTGAAGGGTGCGTAATTAGGCAGTCAGTTGGTTGGTTGCATTGTACAGCGAGCATAGAAACGCGTTGCAAGAATCGATCTTGAATACACAAATTTCCAAGGCAATCCAAGCTTGACAAGCCAAATAGCAACCAACGCGTGCATTCATTCCACTCAGTACGCGATGTAATCAGAACGTCTAGGGTATGAACGTGTCCTTTCCCCCAAAACCTAGTTCCTCGAGCCCCATGCCATGCAAGACGATACTCCAGACAGCAACTACTCTCTCTCTTCTAAGCCTCCTCGCAATGACAATAACCACCATCATAACAACACCAATCATCCCCATCATCATCATCATCAGCTACACGGCACACCACCCCCCCGCGCGCAGCGCCAGCTACTCCTCCTCAGACACTCAGACCAGCACGGCGCCCACCTAATGCACCATCGCCTCGCCCTGCTTATGCACCATCCCCTCCGGCTTATCAACCTCCATCTCGTCCCCCTCAGGCGCCTCCCCCTCGCCCTCGCCCTCACCATCATACTCCTCCAGCAGCTCATCCTCACTCTCCCCCTCGATGTCCACACTCCCATCATCAGACAATTCATCCTCGTCCGCGATGTGCTCCGCCTCGGCCGCGGCGCCCTCGACGCCCTCCATCTGCGCGTCGTCATCTTTGGGGAGGCCGTCCGCGCCGCCGCCGTTGGAGGTCTCGGCCGCGGCTTCGGCGGCCTCGGCTTCTTCTTCTTCGGCGAGCTCTTCCGCGCCGTACTCTTCTTCGTCCGCGGCGAGGTCGGCTTCGGGTTGCTCGGGGGGGAACTCGGCGGGGGCTGAGAGTTCGTTGTCCCTGTAGAGAGGTGTTAGAGGATGGGGTGATCAAGGGGGTGGGAGAATGGGGGGATACACACCACTTGATAGCGAAGCGCGTAACGCGCGGCTTGTTGGCGAGCACGTTGCGGCGGATCTTCTCGACCACGGGCTTAGCGGGCGGGTCGTTGACCAGCTCGTCGCTCTCGTACTCGTTGTTGACGTAGTAGCCGACGCGCACAAATTCGCGGCCATCGTAGGCGCACGTCAGCAGGATCACCGTCACGCCGAGCAGCTCGTCGATGGGGATGCGCTTCGTGTCGGGCGGGTCCGCCTCAAAGACGAACTTGTTGATGCCGACGGGGATGGGGCCGACGAGCAGCGAGTCGAGCTCCTGGTCGTAGTTGTCCGATTGGGCCGAGCCGACGTAGGTGAGCTTCCACTCGAGGTCTGGGGGTGGAGGTGTTAGCTTGTTTTTTTTTTCTCTGGCCGCCCGTTGATCTGTCGGGGATGGGCATGGATCGATGGATGGGAGCGAGGCACATACCCTTCTGCAGCGGCTCCAGACACTCAAAGGTAATCTCAAACTCGTACTTGTCGGTGAACCTGGCGGGGTTGTTGATCACATTGACCCCGAGGAGGGAGACGACAGACATCTTGGCGGTAGGTGGCGGTGTGCCGCTGTTTTGTGGTGATGTTTGTTTTGGCGTAAAAGAAAATGGAATGTATTCCGTTACAAGAGATACCTATGCAAATGGTACGTTTGCAAGGTGCTGTGTGGGAGAAAGATGGAGTCGCAGAGATGAGGGATGCTGCTGGTCGGGTGGGTTGGGCTGCAGTGTGGGTGGGTGTTTGGACGAGGAAAGAAAGGCGGCGAGCGGGCAGCGGTGGCTGGGCAGAAGAGGAGGGCCAAAGCGGGCGGCGGCAGCTGGGGAAAGCGCTAGGAAAGGCCGTCCAGGGTTGTGTTTGTTTTGGTCGCCTTCCCACTTAAAATGAGGTCCAGGGCAGCTGAGGGGTCGGGGCAACAGAGTGGGCGCACTTTTTGGGGGGCTTTTGCTCGTCGAAGACCCGACGCGGTCAGGAGCGACGGTGGCAGGGGTCCAGTCGCGTAAATTGAACGCAGGGCCAGAACGCGTCGCTTGGCAGAGGCAGCAATGCGGGGCGAGCTGACCTGACCCACTGGAATGAGGTTGTGGCTTGGTACAAGCATGCTCCCAGCATCCGCTCAATCTGCACCGCCTCAAACACGCGATGCGCGCCACAGCTGCCACCAGCAGTCAAACCCAACTGGGGAAAGCCGCCAGCAGTGACCCAACAAGCTTCGCTCACTGGTCGGCATTTTTCCTGCAGCTGCATTGATGAAGCAACCTGTCGCGATTTTGACTCCCCAATTCCCCAACCTCCCCCCCCAACACAATAGCATCTGCCGGCTCTGAATAGGCACCAACGGCATGCAATAGAGAATAGCATATCCCACACATCCAGCGTGCGGTTGCCATTTTGCAGAAGGCCCCATCTTCCATTGTTGTGTGCCGGCGCCCTTCTCTTTTGGCAGCATGCGGTAATCGCATTTTCGTCCCCAGCCTGAACCACAGCTCCTCGGACCTCGAAAAAGTCACGACTCTGCGTGCTGCAGCTGCCATCAATCACCCATCTATTTCTATCACGCTTCTCCCGTCCCCCCCCAATCCCCCCTTGACCGGCTCCCTCGTCAGATCGCGACACTCGGCTTCCCTCGACTCCCTCGACCACCCATCGCGCGCTGATTCCTTAGATCACGTCCCGACCCGTATTCGAGCTCGCCCGGACGTCGCTGTTATCCGGCACCGCACCACACATCGACACCCTCATCCATCGACGTTTCCCCGAATCGGCTCGGCGCCCCAATCCGTCAAGGCAGTCTCGCCACACGATGGCCGACTACGACCCAGCCCACCAGGGTGGCGGCGCCTGGGATGACAATGGGGGCTCTGAAGTGACAGATGGCGACGAACAAGAGGATATTCAGGAGCATAGCACCGATCAAGATCAAGCAGAGTATTCCGTTGATGCAGACCAACATGCTTCAGGTGACAGCCCATCTCCTGACGGCCCTCCCGACGATGCGGGTGACTACGACCCAGCATCCGTCACAGCAGCCCCCGACGCTGGTGCTGCCCTCCAGCCCGTCGCCGCGGACAATGTCCCCCTCAGACCTTCGCCCCAGAGGGCCGCTAAGCAGAAGCCCAGGTCGGCAGGAGGCTTCCTAGTGGGAGACTCTGACTCTGAGGACGATGACCAGGCGCCTGTTCCTGCATCGAGTGGTCCGGCTCTGGGCGCTGCTTCACAGGCCTCTGCCACACGCTCTCCTCCCCAGCCAGCTGCCATTGTCAAGAAGTCTCCCGTCGCCTCGTCCACCGAAGACATTGTTCCTCAGGTGAATGCCGTTGTCGCTACCACAGAACTTGCCGCTGGCCGGTTGGAGAGCGGCGGTGCTGCGGCCTCCGCGACCATGACCGGCGCGGTGCCTCCGCTCCCCATTGACAGGATCAGCCAGCTCGAGGACCGGGTCCGCGAGGATCCCCGCGGCGCGATGGACTCGTGGCTTGCACTGATTGCCGAGTACCGGTCCAAGGGCGACATTTTGCAGTCGCGCCAGATCTACGACCGCTTCCTTGCCGTCTTCCCTCAAGCGGTACGCCCCTATCCCCCTAACTGGTGTCCATGAAACAAGAGTAGCAGCTAACCCGCCCAACTTCTAGGCCGATGTCTGGGTCGAGTATCTCGCCATGGAGTTGGACATGAACCATTTCCCGGAGGCCGAGGCCATCTTCAACAAGTCGCTGATGTCCACGCTGAACGTGAACCTGTGGACCAAGTACCTCGACTACATCCGCCGGAGGAACGACCTCAACGACAGCAGCGGCAATGCGCGCCAGACGGTCTCACGTGCCTACGACTTCGTCATCGACAACATTGGCCTGGACAAGGATGCTGGCAGAATCTGGGCCGAGTTCATCCAGTTCATTAAGTTTGGGCCGGGTGCGGTCGGAGGAAGCCAATGGCAAGACCAGCAGAAGATGGATCAGATGCGCAAAGCGTACCAGCGCGCCGTCTGCGTGCCCATCGCCAACGTCAACACCCTCTGGAAGGAGTACGACCAGTTCGAGATGGGCCTCAACAAGCTGACCGGCCGCAAGTACCTGGCCGAGAAGTCGCCGTCCTACATGTCGGCCAAGAGCGCCAACACGGCCCTCGATAACATCACGCGCGGCTTGCAGCGCACCACGCTCCCCCGCCTCCCGCCCGCTCCGGGTTTTGACGGGGACCAGGAGTACATGGAGCAGGTTGACATCTGGAAGAGGTGGATCGCCTGGGAGAAGTCGGATCCCTTGGACCTCCGGGACGACAAGGACCAGCCCGGCCTCTACCAAAAACGCATCCTCTACGTCTACAACCAGGCCCTCATGGCCCTTCGCTTTTGGCCTGACATGTGGGTCGATGCCGCGCAATGGTGCTTTGACAACAATGTGGCATCCAAGGACGGCGCCTCGACCGGCCTCGATTTCCTGACCAGAGGCATCGAAGCCAACCCCGAGAGCGTCTTGCTCGCTCTCAAGCACGGCGACTACATTGAGTCCACCTTCCCGATTGAGGAGAACGATGACGCCAAGATCAACCGCGGCAAGGCCGTGCGTGCCCCCTACAGCAAGGTTCTGGACACCCTGTACGGCATTGTCAAGAACCTCAAAGATCGCGAGACCGCCGAGATCACCCGCATCGAGCAGGCTGCCAAGGCGGCGAGCGAGAACCCTATCAACAAGCCGGACGAGGAAGATGAGGATGAGGATGAGGTCCCTTCGGACAAGGCCGCACAGGACAGCAGGACGAAGGACCAGCTCCGGGCGATCAAGCAAGGATATGCTGCGCAGACTCAGTTGCTCTCTCGCACCATCTCCTTTGTCTGGATCGCGCTGATCCGCGCCATGCGCCGCATCCAGGGCAAGGGCAAGCCCAACACCGAGCTTGGCGGCATGCGGCAGGCATTCCAAGATGCGCGGCACCGCGGCCGGCTGACCAGCGACGTGTACGCCGCTGTCGCTCAGCTCGAGTGGACTATCTACAAGGACCCGGCCGGTGGCAAGATCTTTGACCGTGGCGCCAAGCTGTTTCCAGAGGACGAAAACTTTACGCTGGAGAACATCAAGTATCTCCATTCCCGTGATGATTTTACCAGTAAGCCCATTCTCTCCTCGACTACTCGCCCTTGACAATGACTGACCTGCTTTTCCAGATGCCCGCGTCCTCTTCGAGACAGTCGTCAACCGCCTGGCACAGAAGCCAGAGCTTGCTCACAAGGCCAAGCCGTTGTACGCCTACTTCCACAAGTACGAGTCGCAGTTTGGCGAGCTGGCCCAGATCGCCAAGCTGGAGCAGCGCATGGCTGAGCTCTTCCCCGAAGACCCCAAGCTCGCCCACTTCACCGCGCGGTACTCGACCGACAAGTTCGACCCGATCGCCGCCCGAATCATCGTCTCGCCCGCCACACAGCTCCGGCCCAAGCTGCTCATGCCATCGATCGAGCAAGGCCCATCCCTCCAGAATTCTCCCCGGCCACCTCCCTTCGCGCGCGCTAGTCCCGCGCCGCAGTTCATGCCAGCGACGAACTCCCCCAAGCGGCCCCTCCCCGCGGACGACTTCGACGAGCCCCCGCGCAAGATCCAGCGCAGCGACTTCGGCGAGTTCCAGCGCGGCGCGTCCCCCCTCAAGGGCGCTGCCGGCCGCCGCCTGGACCAGCAACGCCGCATGCAGGGCCAGAGCACCGCCGCCTTCACCGCCACCCCGGCCCCCATCGCCCGCGACATCACATTCCTCCTCAGCCAGATCCCCCGCGCAGACCTCTACGACTTCCACCGCCTCAACCCCGTCGGCCTGACAAACCTCCTCCGCGACACCCCAGTCCCCGAGTACTCCGCCTGGAAAAGCGGCGGCGGCTATCCCTCGCGCGACTCGCCTGCCCCAGGCCGACCCCTCAGCCCGTACGTCGGCGGCGCCGGCCGGCCCCCGCCCTCGTCCTCCGCCCCCTACAGGCAGACCTCCATCCGCCCCGGCTCCAGCGGGTCGTATGAGCCCCCCCCGCCGGCGGTGTACGGCCAGGGCCCGCCGCCTCCCCCGCAGGGAGGGTACGGTCAGCCGTCGTATGAAGGTGGTGGTTCGGGTGGTGGGGGTGGGGGATGGCCTTCGTATCCGGGGCCGCCCCCGCCGCAGCAGGGCTATGGAGGGCCGCCTCCGCCGTCGTCGATGTATGGGGGCGCGCCGCCGCAGCAGCAGGGGCAGGGGTATGGGAGGTATTCGGGGCATCAGTACTGAGTGAAGTGAAGTGAAGTGGGTGTGGTTCGGGTGGGGGGTTGTATTTATTGCCGTTGTGATGGGGAGAAGTTGGTGTAGGGATGGTAGTGTATGTATATGGGGTTGGGTGGTTTGCTTCTGGAGGGGGGTTTTCATGCATGGGGCGTTGAGGAAGAGAGTTTTGCCTTCTTTTGCTTGTTTCTTTTCTCACATGGGGTGACTCAGTCTGCTCATTTGCCCATCAGCTTGGGCAGCAAAGAAGGAGATTGACAGGGCCGTGCTCAGCCCGTTGCGCTGCTGAGTGGTCGTGGGACAGACCTGGGTTTGTTGACGAGTCACTCACTGCACGCTGGTAGGGCTGACTGGCTCTTATTGTGTTGGCCGGGGGAGAGGGTTCGCAGAGTTTAGAGTTTGCTTCCGCCCACTCATTCCGTTAATGGCCCGTTGGGGGTGGGATGAGAGACATATGGGCGGGTGGGCAGGAAGACAGTTTGGAGGGGATTAGGAAAATGAATAATACTTTGATTTGTCAGACGAAGGTCGCTTTGCTGTGAAGAAAGACATGGACTGCCATTGAGACATGGACTGCCATCGAGACATGGACTGCCTGTGAAGACATGGACTGCTGTAGAGAAAGACATGGACTGCTGTGAGGACATGGACTACCATGAAGATATGGACTGCCGTGAAGGAACGGGCGCTCGTGGAGCCTGCCCAAAGCCCAGTTGCTGGGCAACCACCCCGAGTTGGTCGCCTCACTTTGTTTCTCGAGGCTGGAGTGGCCAGCTTCACGACAACAAGGGCAGGAGCGTGATCAGGGCAGGGCATCTTTGTTTGTTTTTCTGTCCATGGCCGTCCAGGACTAGCACTTCGGTGGTAATTATCTTGCAGCCCAGCCGACCAGAACTGCCACAATGGAAAACCCTTGCTGTGGTGGTATGGGACAGGCACTGAGGGTGAATCGGAGGAGACGCAGAGCAGGGAGCTCCCAGAATAGAAGCACCACTAGTCAACACATATCCTGTCCCACGAGATGTAGTGTTCTGGTTCCAATACTGGCTTCCCATCCCTGGGAGACAAGAATAGCAGTCGTGGAGTTAATAGCAATGCCGGTTTCTTGGTTGTGAATGGAAGCCTTTGATGTTCCGCAGCCTCCTGCCGGTCCTGCCTCAAGATCCGGATCTTGCAATACCCCGAGGAATATATGCACATCGCCGGTCTTGCCAACCCGGCTGCCCACCCGGTTGCCAGCCTGCCTCTCGACGACGCGTATAAATTCTTGCCCTGCGGCAGCCCAACCCTCCTCTGCTTTCTTCCCCAACCATCAACCTCCCAACCCACCACCACTCTCCAGAGCTACAACAAGGTAAGTGTTGGGCACTCTCCCTCTACTTATTCCCCTCTGCTTGTCCTCTCCACATTCCCTCCTCTGTATCACTCTCTTCATCCGCAACCAGACCTCGCGATCCAGTTCCTGGGGCGACTTCTGGCAGCAGTGGGCAGCTTTCCCTCCTCTCTTCCTCTCCCGCACACTCTGTTCCCAAGCGACCAATACCCAGCTACTCAGAGCATCGCGAGGTGAGCAAGTCGCGTGCAAACCACTCTCCGGTGGTCGAGTCAGAGCGATCAAACCTGCTCAGGCCGACGCGGACTCACCTCTGAGTCGCCCGCCCTGCCCCAAACACTCGCACTTTTCCCCTTCAAAATACCCTCCAGAGAAGGCCGTCTCCTCGCGAGAAGACCATTTCTGCAGTCTTCCTGCAAGGTTTGATTTGGGCTGGTTTCTCTGCCACTGCTACTTCTTCCTCTGCACTCCGCTTCGATCCTCCAACTTCCACTCTTCCCATTTCCTCCTCCGTTTCTCGCCTTCTCGCGCTTCTTCCACTCTTCATCTACGATTTGAGCACTATCCTCTGCTCTCACTTCAACCGATCCCAGAAAACTAACTCTCTCGATTCTTTTCAGGTAATTATTTGAATCCTCTCGACCTCCCAGAGGCCGCGCGATCCTCCAACTTTCCATTCCTCTCCTAGGGCTTTCCTCACCTCCAATAACGAACTCTGGATCGTTTCCGACACTGAATCGCAGTCTACAAGAACTCACTTCAAACCGACGTTCTAACGGTAAGTCATCCTACTCCTCTCTGCCGTCCTTGCCCTCGTCCCAAGTTCGGGGTCTCCCTCCTGCCCGGGAAACTGCGACTCTGGGGCGCGCCCTGGGTCGAAATTTTCACTTCTCCTCCCTCCTTCCTTCCACTCCATTTTGATTCCTCCCACTCTCCTCGCACTCTTCCTTCCCTTTTTCCACCCTCACCACTGGCGACTCTTCCCTTACACATCCTTGGGCTGCAAGCCAACCTGTCCTCATCAAGGTATCTTCGAGCACGCCACAACCCCAGGCCTCGGTATGCATCTTCGTCGCCACAGGGCTCGCTCGCATGGTTTCCTTTCCAAATTCCGTCTTGGTTCCAGTCCACTGACTATTCTTTCTCCCACAGTCGTCCAACTCCCACAACCTTCTCTCGACTTCAGCAGCATCTTCACCCAAGATGTCGCAGAAGCCGAGCGGCAAGGGCGCCGCCGTGCGCGAGAAGAACCCTCTGGCTCTGCCGGAGGGCATCAACAAGCGATGCGATCTGCCCCCCGAGGCCTACTGGGTAAGCCAAAATTCAAGGCCGTGTTTGAAAAATGGCTACTAACAAATCATTCAGCACACTGACCGTGTCAACACTCCCTTCGCGGCGCGTCCCGGCTACAACACTTCCTGCCAGGACATCAAGGTCGGCGTGAACCAGTTCCGCATCGAGAACGTCACTAGCAGGGACGTTTACCAGTACGATGTGAGTATCTTGTGCCGGAGACCAGTGAAACCCGCGGGAGTCCTGCGCTGACCCTTCGGACAGGTGGCGCTCTTCCCTGAGCCGCAGAGCGGCATCATCTACAAGAAGGCTTGGGAGACCAAGGCTGTGCAGGGCAAACTTGCCCAGCAGAAGATGCCTTGGCTCTACGACGGTCGCAAGCTGGCCTGGTAAGTGACCAAATCATTGTAGTGACTTCGAGACACTGACACCGCATTTCTCTCCTTTAGGTCGGCCAACAACGTCACTGGTTTTAAGGTCGAAGTTGATCTGGGCGCCGACGAGGGCCGCCCGGGTCGCAAGAACAACACCTTCGTCTTCGAGATCAAGCAGACATGCAAGGTCCGCATGGAGGCCCTTAGCGCCTACCTCGGAAAGCAGATGGGCTGGGACAACACTGTCCTGGAGTGCGTTAGTAAGTGACAACATCATTCTGGCCTTACATGGCTGCCATTTCTGACCACGCATAGGCTTCCTCGACCACGCCCTCCGCCAGGGTCCCTCGGAGCGCATGCGCTTGATCAAGCGCACTCTCTTCAACGAGTATTCGCAGACCAAGCGCCTCGACTCGACCACTGAGGCCATCAAGGGAATCTACTCGGCCATTCGCCTCAATGAGGTAAGTTTTCCCGCTTCGAGCCTCGTGTGCTTTCGGTGCTAACCCGGACACCTCAGTCGATCAAGTCGGGCTTCAAGGGTCTCGGCGTCAACGTCGATGTCTCCAACCAGACCTTCTGGGTTGGCCAGAAGTTTGAGCAGTTGGCCCGCAACTTCCTGAGCTGCCTCAACCGCAAGTGGGAGAACCGTGAGTGTCTTGAATCCGCCACCCTATTTACTCCTTAGACCTTGCCATACTGACCATGACCACAACAGTCGACTATGAGGGTATGCGCAAGGCCCTCCAGCCGGTCAAGATCGTCGGCAACGGCGGCGTTGCAACCTATGGCATGTCGGAGGCATTCAAGAACCTCCGCCGCCTCCAGAACATCCGCTTCGAGGTGAGGCATCGCGGCAACACTCAGGGCTCCAAGGAGTACAAGGTTCGGCGCTTCGCGTTCGACCCCAAGTACGGCGAGGAGGGCGCCAACGCCCGTGCGGTCAAGTTTGACAAGACGATGCCGGATGGGTCGACCAAGACCTACACCATTGCCCAGTACTATCTCGAGCAGTACAAGGCCAAGATCCAGCATTGGTATCTGCCCCTCATCGAGACCACCAGGGCTGGCTTCTTCCCCATGGAGGTCTGCGAGGTCCACCGGTTCAACCCGTACCCCTTCAAGCTGGACCCCAACCAGGTATGCATTTCCACCAATTTTGAACTTGCTTCTAGCACAGAGAGGCTGACATGGATGCACAGACCTCGGAGATGATCAAGTTCGCGGTTCAGCGTCCTCCCCAGCGCAAGGCCGAGATCATTGAGATGGTCAAGAACCTCGAGTGGGACAAGGATCGCTACCTCGCCCACTTCGGCATCAAGATCAATCCGAACATGCCCATGGTCGCGGCGAAGCTCATTCCCAACCCGGTCGTCCAGTTCGGCAACCGGACCACCGACCCGAAGATGACGGGCCGTTGGGATCTGCGTGGCATGAAGTTCGTTGCTGCCAACAAGCAGGAGCTTCGGTCTTGGGCGTTTGTCATCGTGGACAACTCTGTCGACAAGCCCACCGCCCAAAACTTTGCCAAGGTCTTCAAGGCCACCTACATTGGCCATGGCGGCAAGGTCGGAAAGGATGCCTTGATCATGGATCCTCCCCGCGGCACGGGTCACGATACCTTGATTTCGGGTGCTTACCAGCGGTGCGGCACCGAGAACAAGCAGACCCCTCAGATCATCTTCTTCATCTTGCGGGACAAGACCTCTTGGGTCTATGACCGCATGAAGAAGAACGCTGACTGCCGCTTCGCCTGCCTGTCGCAGATGCTGCAGGCGCAGCACGTCCGGAAGGCCCAGGGCCAGTACTGCTCCAACGTCTGCATGAAGGTCAACGCCAAACTCGGCGGTCAGACTTCGAGGATCGCGCACAAGGGCCCCAACGGCGCGTCGGCTTTCTTCAAGGTTCCCACCATGATGATTGGCGTCGACGTCTCCCACGGCAACACGGGCGCCGGCTCCGCGTCCACTGCAGCCATGTGCGTCTCCATGGACAAAGATGCGGCCGTTTACGATGCCGCGGTGCAGACCAACGGCTGGGGCGTCGAAGTTCTCCAGCCCGCTAACATGCACTCGATGCTTGGCCCGCTCGCCGTCAAGTGGCGCCAGTCGAACAAGGCGACCCCGCAGCACGTGTTCTACATCCGCGACGGCGTCTCCGAGGGCCAGTTTGCCCATGTCATGGAGTTCGAGGTGGAGGAGATGAAGAAGGTCTTCAAGGAGCACATCGGCACGGTTCCCAAGGTCACAGTCATCATCGCCACCAAGCGCCACCACATCCGCTTCTTCCCCGAGCGCGGCGACAAGAACGGCAACTGTCTGCCCGGTACCCTTGTGGAGCGCGAGGTCACTCACCCCTTCCACTACGACTTCTACCTCTGCTCTCACGTGGCCATCCAAGGCACGGCTCGGCCGGTGCACTACAACGTTCTCCACGACGAGTGCGGCCTCAAGCCCGATGAGCTGCAGCGCATCCTCTATCACCAGTGCTACCAGTACTGCCGCTCGACCACTCCGGTCTCTCTGCATCCCGCGGTGTACTACGCGCACTTGGCTAGTGCTCGTGCGCGCCACCACGAGAACATGGCGACCAGCGAGCAGGTTCCCTCGGAGAGCAAGTACCTGGTGCTCAAGCGCCCCGGTCCGATGGCCAAGCACGACGCCAGCACGACCTCGTCGCATGGCGACACGCAGCCCGCGCCCCTGATGGCGATCGGACATGGCGGCAGCGCCCGCGCCGATGCCATCCAAACCTTCAAGAACACCATGTGGTGGGTCTGACGGGTCTCTCCTGTCCAGTCCGCCTCGGCGGTGTTCTTCCTCGGCGGCAACATCCGGGCGGCTGAACGGGTAGAGGAGGTTTCGCAGTCGGTCTGACATACTGCAGCCGACTTGTGCTTGTCAAACATTGATGTATTTATGCTTGGCGGTGGCGGAGCTGGGGTTTGCAAAGTCGTCGCTGAGGCGGACGTCTTCGGACCTGGGCCTCCTAACCACGTGAGTCCAGAGCGAAAAGTCGATAGGAATTCATCGCTGATTTCTAAATTGATTGCCATGCTGTGACTGATTGTGATCATGTGATTGTGGAGGGTGAAGAAGTGACGTAAGTAGGTAATTCCGGGAGGGGAATGCCCGTGGCAAATCGATGGGCATGTCGCAGTCGGTAGTGTGGAGCAAAGACAGGTATAGGTGGTACTGAAAGGGAGTGACCGTGGCCTCGACGGGGATCTCGCGATCGGTAGTTGTGACATTGAGACATGTAGGTGGTGCTGAGAAGGGAGGGGCCTCGATGCGGAACGTCTGTCTCGGTCGGGTTGCTTGACAGGCCCGGCCCATCCTGTCGGGTTGGACTAGGGAACTAACTGTTTGGTAGCCAGCTTCAAGATCCGTGATTGCACCAAGTAGGTAGTTATGACGACAAGTCTGATCTTGGGGTGTCTGGGCGGAGGGGGAGAGAGGAGGGTTGTAAGTCTTGGATTTGTCTGAGCAGAGGAGAAGGGAGGAGTGTTGTTTGTCTTGGTTGTCTGGGCAGTGGAGAGAAGAGGAGGGTGTCTGACTCGGTAGGGGCTGGGCGGAGGAGAGATAGGAGTCTTGTTTCTCTCGGGGTTTTCTGGGCAGAGGGGAGAAGAGTAGGGTGTCTGACTCGGTAGGGCTGGGCCGTGTTCATCGATGGATGTCTGGAAGGAGGTGTAGGTTGGTGGATTCAGGGGCGGGTTGGCGTGGTGATCTTGGCGGTGGATTCGGGAGGGAGGAAAGGCAGGAGAGCTTGGCGGTTCTGGCTGAGTTTGGTCTTGAGACGGGACAGGTGAGGACGGTTTTGCGGAGAGGGGAGTGGAGTGTCTGACTCGTGCTGGCTGGGCGGGATCGACGATCGATGAATGCCGGTACTGGGTAGGACGGTTCAATGGCTGACTGGCAGCGAGTGAGATCCGGGAGAATGGGAGGTCCGAGATCTTGGCGGTTTGCCTTACCTTACCTCCAGTTTGCCTCGAGACAGGTGAGACGGATTTTGCCAAGACGGCGGGAGGGAGAGGGGTTTTTACGCAGCTGGGCTGGGTTGGGCTTACCGACACACTGGCCGGGACGGGATGGGATACCGACGTGGATGGGGAATACGGTGCGGAGTCGGTATGTTTGGCCTTGCATGTGGCGAATAGGGGAAGCAGTTAATGTCGTTTCGTTTTGTCCGTTCGGTGGGGGAGAAGGGGAAGCTCGATGGACTTTCGTTCGGGTGGGTTCAGGGGTGGCGAACCTGAGACAATTTGCGTGCTTGCTGCTTTCTTCAGCTAGACACCGAGACACAGAATCAGTCAGCCCGTCAGCAGCCAGCCAGTCAGCCAGACACGAGCGCCTCGGCGGGTCCGTCCATCCGTCCCCATCCGGGCTGAGTCGGTTCAGGCGAGGCAAGGCGAGGGACACCTGAAGACGAAAAGGGGGCATGGCATGGAATGGGATGGGTGCTCGGTCGGGAAAATGGGTCTGGGACCGACCAGACCAGACGGACTGGGGGACGGGACGGGAGGACATGGGGTGGTGTTATTAACTAGCTAGGGGGCCTCTGGCGATGCGATGGTGATGCTGCAGCGGCCCGCCGCCGCGGGCGGACTCGACGCACGCAGACCCTTGCCCTGCCCTGTCATGCCCATGCCGCGCCCATGCCCTGCCGTGCATGCAGGAGGAGATGTGGATGTGTGGATGTGCGCGTACATTAGTACACTCGCGACGGAGATGTCCCGGGCGGGTGGGCACGGCATGGCGTGGTCGATGTAGATCCCAGCCGGGCGGCCGGCCGTAGGACGTCGGTCTGCGGTTGAGTGGGTTGGGTTGGGTTATCTCCGGCGGCCGTCTACACAGTACCCGGGAGTGGCCTCGCCCGCGCGCGTGTGTCAGGCGGGAGGGAGGGGAGGGCAGAGAGCGAGGGAAAGGGGAGTTGTTAGAGACACGCAGGTGGTCAGTCTAGACGAAAGGTCTAGAACATCGGGATCATCAACGCCACACACCCACACCCTCACAAAGAGCACACGACACAGAGAAGTAGAGATCGACGACATGACATGCGTGCCAAAACCTCCAAGACTTGCTCGTCCCGGCTCGGCATGTCGTGTCGGGATGGTGGTTGAGTGTGTGTCGATGTTTGGGCGATGCATGTCGTTGGGTTTGGGAGTCTCGGCGCCAAGAGGGCAGACAGATGTTGGCCTCTTGGCTCTGCGATGCGAGTCTTGGCGGGAGAAGAAGGAGGGAGGATTGAATGGATCCCCTCCAAGCACGTGTCGCGTCTGTCTGTCGTTCCAAAGAGTCAAATGTCCGCAAGGAATGACCCATCATCCACTTCCGCCACCTTCCCTGCTCCCAAACGGTCCCTGACGATCCCCCAGCAGGCAACACTCGTTTGATGGGGAAAAAGTCAAAAGTGCAAAAAAATCGACCAATTTACTGACCACGCACGCGCGGACCAACCAATCGGCCGCAAGATCTGGGCCCAAAAACGGCAAGTCACACCAGCCGGGGTGGAGGGGAGGGGTGGAGGCTTGGCGCGGGCCGCTTCCCGCAGGGGCTGGCCAACCAAGGCACCCACGTTGTGGAATCGCGGGTTGTGGTTCGTCGGATCTTTTTAAGGCCTGGGTGGGGTGGGGGGGAAGCGGGGGGGAGTTCGATGTTCCCCCGCCACCACCATGGGTTGTGGTTTGTGGTTTGGTTTAGCGGGTCGCGGGTGGTTTCGGTCAGGCAATCTTTTGGTTTTTTTTTAGGGATGGATGGGGCTTGAGACCACTCGTGCGGACGGGTGCTCACGCGATCGTCTGTGGTACGGAATATTGGCGGCGGCGCGGCGCATGATCGGTTCGAGTCGCGTTGGGGGGGTTTGGGCATGGATCGAGGCTGCTCAGCTTCTTGGCGTGGTGAGTTTGATACTGCGATTCTGTGTCAAACTGGCTGCTGAATCACTCCACGGCCGGTGACAGTGGTGGAGTATGGATGCTGTTGGAACGAACGTGGGCATGGAACTGATACCCAACTCACCGAGGATGCTGGTGGTTAGCCTGGAGCGTGTTTCTCTCTGAATAGCTGGCTCAACACCAACGGCGTCGGGATCCAGCGCTGCCAAGCTCCACATCATGACATCTTCAAACTGCAGACGCCGAGATTCGGTGACGGCGAGACGCGACCGACAAGCATTTGACTAACCGGTAGTCCCACTGCCGGTGCTGAACAAGACCTAGCGGGCCGAGGGAGGGGGGGGGCCCAAGAGGATGTGATGCGGACAGGCAATAGCATCTGACACCAACAAGCTTCTGCATCCCACGAAGCTGAGGACGCGGTGGCCGGCAGCCAACCACGGCGCGACCCGGACTGTCGTGTCCCAGACTGCGCGACCGGGTCGGTCAATAGACTTGGGGGGCCCTTGGATGTGGGCGGCCGCGGGTTGGGAGCCTGGGCCAATAATGGCGGGAGGAGGCATGTGTTCGACGAGAGTATGCCGTTCTGCCGTGGTGATGGCGCACCCCAATCCAGCGAACCGGTGCAATGGTACGCAGCAGAGGGAGGGGGGCCATCTGGGCGAAAGAGGGCGAGGCAGGATGGGAGGAGTCTCGACGACGGCAAAGCAGCCACAGGCGGCAGGATGGCAGTTGGAGACGCACGAACAAATCACAGCGATGCTCACGACCACGTTGTGCACCATCCCTGGCCGCCAAGGCCTAGCCGCACGCCCTGCAACGGGCACCCCACGGCGCCCACGCCATCCGTTAGAGCAGTGCGAGTATGTGGGAAGGGTGCCATGGCTGATTTGCCTGGTTTGGACACCGAGTCGAACCGCACGCGCAGGGCCTTATTTGCTTGGCGAGACCCTCTGCCCGAGCTCGGGGACGGGCGCAGATGGACCCAGCGACTGAGACGCTGTCCGCACGTGGCGTCGCGCCCCAGCGTCGAACTCATACATTAGGATGCCCGTGCTGGGCTTCCAGAGGTGTCGTGCTCTCTTGCGATCTGCTGCTTCTCAGTCACTCCTCCGCGTCCGCCGCACCCTCCCCCCCCTTCTCACCACCACAACAAAGACCATCATCACAGCTGCCCGGCCGCCAGAGTCGAGAGCAAGCTCGCCAAGATGGTTCTCGACGCGTACACCTACGTCTTTGCCCTGGGCACCTGCTTTGCCCTGCTTGAGGCGTTCAACAACGGCGCTAGTATGTCTCTCCCACACCCTCCTTCGCGCTCCCAAGCATCTTGGCCCGCCGGCAGTGGCAGCTTGGCCACAGATGCCAAGTTGGAAGCTGCCCTGGCATGGCTCGGCACAGCATCGACAAGAACAAACCAACCCGAGCCTCGAAGCTCGAGGTGTGTGATCGAGACTTGGTGATGAGTGGCTGGCTAACACGTCTTGCCCGCCTCCTCCAGACGATGTCGCCAACGCCTGGGCCACCAGCGTGTCGTCGCGCTCCGTGACGTACCGCCAGGCCATGGTGCTCTGCATCATATTCGAGTTGACGGGCGCCCTCGCCGTGGGCGCCAGGACGGCCGCGACCATCAAGAACGGTATCATTCCCAGCAACGCCTTCGGCGACAATGCCGGTGTCCAGCTCCTCGCCTTCGCCTGCGCCTCGGCCGGTGCCGCTACCTGGGTCATGTGGTGCACGCGCAACTCTGCCCACGTCTCGTCCACCTACTCTCTCGTCTCGTCCATCGCCGGTGTGGGTGTCGCCGCCGTCGGCGCCAGCAAGGTCCAGTGGGGCTGGAACAACGGCCAGGGTCTCGGTGCCATCTTCGCCGGCCTCGGTGCTGCTCCCTTCATCTCGGGCTGCTTCGGCGCCATCATCTTCATGCTCATCAAGGTGACGGTGCACATGCGCAAGAACCCGCTCCCGTGGGCCGTCTGGACCTCGCCCGCCTTCTTCCTGATCGCCGGCACCGTCTGCACGCTCTCCGTCGTGTACAAGGGCTCGCCCCGTCTCGGCCTCGCCTCCAAGCCCGCGTGGTACATTGTTGCCGTCACCCTCGGCGTCGGCTTCGGTCTGTTCTTCCTCTCGGCCCTCTTCTTCGTCCCCTTCGTGCACGCCCGCGTGGTCAAGAAGGACGACACCCTTAAGTGGTGGATGATCTTCTACGGCCCGCTCCTCTTCCAGCGCCCCGCTCCCCCCGATGCCGAGAACCGCGTCGCCAAGGTCCCCAACTACGCCGTCGTTCAGGACTCGCACGGTGAGGACTCGGACTCGTCTGCCCCCGTCAAGCAGGACGCCATCACCGAGGTCAAGGCCGACCCCGCGGCCGAGCCCAACGCCGACAGCGAGAAGGGCGGCAACAACCAGTTCGAGTACACGCAGGAGCAGTACAAGCAGCTTCTCAAGGACGCCGAGGAGCGCCACCACGCCAACCTCCGCAAGTCGCGCGGCCCCCTCGGCTGGGCCATGCGCTGGCTCCACGTCAACCAGCTCGGCGCCGGCTCGATCCACGAGGTGCACAACCTGGTCACTCTCATCAAGCGCATCCCCGCCCAGATCATCGTCGCCCTCCTCTACGGCACCAGCTTCGACATCCACACCGCGCAGGTCGGCATCCACAACTCGCCCGAGGGCCGCCGCATGGAGCGCGTCTACAGCTACGCCCCCAAGTACTCCAACGAGGTCGAGCATCTGTACTCGTACGTCCAGGTCATCACCGCCTGCACTGCCTCTTTCGCGCACGGTGCCAATGACGTCGGCAACGCCGTCGGTGTGTGGGCTGGTATGTACGCTGCGTGGTCGACTGGCAAGCCCAGCGCCGCCAAGGCCGAGGTCCCCCTGTGGCAGCTTGGTATCACGGCCGCGATGATCTGCATTGGCTTCATCACCTATGGGTACAACATCATGAAGGGTGAGTTTTCTTCCTCTACGACGATCCATCCAAGACAGACACTGACACACCGCAGTCATGGGCAACAAGCTCACGTACCACTCCCCCAGCCGTGGCTCGTCCATGGAGATGGGCGCGGCCATCACCATCCTCATCTTCTCGCAGTACTCGCTGCCCGTGTCGACGTCCATGTGCATCACGGGCGCCACCGTCGGCGTCGGCCTCTGCAACGGCCACATCAAGGCCGTCAACTGGAAGCGGGTGGGCCTGCTGTTCTTCTCGTGGGTCATGACCGTGCCCATTGCCGGCCTGATTGGCGGCTGCCTGATGGGCCTGGCTCTCAATGCGCCGCACTGGTAGATGCGGGTTTGAGGAGGAGGAGGAGGAGATGTTGGGGTTGATTACAATGATACCTACTACCTAGGGGTTGGATGGGAGGGGTGATGATGCCGCTATTGCTGCTGCTGGCTGCTGCTTGTTGCTGTTTCAGCGTGCATTGGTTTTTTGGATTCGTTTTGTTGTCTACTACTGTTAGTAATGATGTGTTGCTGTTGGCGTTCAAGATATCCCAAGACAAATAAATGCGTTTGATCTTCATCTTTTCTCCCTTTTTGCTACCATTGACTGTTCCTGTCTGAGTGAAAATGATGCAAATGCCAAATCCCCAATCCGGACATCGGCACTTTTTCGCTTCTTAGAATTCCCCATGACGCGCAACGCGAGCCTGCCAAGGTTCGTGTCCCATGCCGCATCAGGCCTAGCGCACCCGGCAGACCCAGCACCAGCAGGGGTCCCCGCTCTCGCTGACCCCACTCTGCACGCACATGTCAGCAGCTGTGCCCAACAAGAAGCAGCTGCAACCAACCGATCCAACCGAAGCTCTCCCTCTTCAACTCTCCACCAGCTGTCCAACTTTTTTGATCGAGTTTCCTGCCAGCAGACAGATAGACAGACAGACAGACGCGTCAGTCACCATGGCAGGCTTCCTCAGAGCGCGACAGGCGGGTATCCAGAACGACCTCTCCGCGGGCATTGCCCCGGGGGCGTTCAACCCCGACGAGCTGGCACGATATGGCATCAACTCGCAGATCAGGTCCGTACATCCTCAGATCTTGGGCCATCTCGGCCCCTCCCGTCCCCAATCCGAAGTCTTCCATCGCCAAACCCTGAACAACACGTCTATCCCAACCTCCAACTTCCCAACTCTCACCCATCCACTAACCCCCTCCCCCACAACAGCTGTCTAGCCTACGACCCAACCCAATCCCTCCTCGCCCTCGGCACCTCCGCCTCCCAATACGGCCCCTCAAAGATCTACGTCTTTGGCCGGCACCGCGTCCAGCGCAC
>FTEL01004178.1_pt1 | contig 27440 bp, 31 predicted proteins | sample 1658911 | NCBI WGS metagenome assembly FTEL01 (sample SAMEA3914869, study PRJEB12502) | metagenome | biome: forest; material: soil | place: USA | collected 2012-03-12 | depth 0.1 m
AACTAGATTGAAGAGGTTCCGGCATGCCTATAGGGCAAAACGGAGTATGAATACTACTACTACTACTACTACTACTACTACCCCACTAGACCTCTATTTAAACAAGAGGCTAGCCGACTTCGAACAACGGCTTGAAAAGGAGGTCTTAGATACCGGCTAGGGCCTAGGAGGTCCTAAGAAAACAGCAGCATCAGTAGTAGCCAAGGCTTACAACAGAGTCTACAGGAGGTTCAGGAAGAAGAAAAGGGGGTCAACAAGGGGTCCTAAACTAGGACTACAGGTTGCTACGGCAACCGAGGCAGCCAGAGCAACAGTCGGCTACTAGGCTAGCTAGGGCTAAGGCCAGGGACTAAAAGAGCCCCCAGGGGAAAGGAAAAGGAAGAAAAAGAAGAAAAAACGGAAGAAAAAGAGGCCAGGGAGTAGCCCAGACACAGTAGAGGTACTAGAATGGGCCTAGAGGGAGCGTTAGAATAGGGACAGGGAGGGTAGGCCGGTAGAGAGGATAGCTAACAGGGCTCCCCCTGTTATCCTCTTCACCGACCTAGCCCTACGGAAGCACGAGGGTCTGATAAAGGCCTAGAGCTCCCTACTAACCCAGGCATATACAGGGGCTATAGGCTTACGGGACTTCCTTTTTAGGGCCAAGGTTCCAGGGGCTTATACCTCGTACTGTAACTATAGCTAGGGCAGGGAAACGGTAGAACACTTGGTTGTTTGGTGCTCCAACCCACCGTAACAGAGGACGTAGGATCAGAGGGAGATTAGGTCTAAGAGGGACCTACAGACTGTTTTACAGGGGGTACGGCCCTAGAGGTGGCTTCTACAGAGGGTTCTAGGCTGGCTAATGGGCTGTGGCCGGCTCTAGGAGTATAGCCTAGCCGTCAGGCTAGAGCTAGAAACAGGGGAGGCCGAAGAAGAGCCCAGAGGCTAGAAAAGAGCCTTTCTACTTTGTACTTTGGAGGATTCGAAAGAGAAGATCACAGGGAGGACAGAGGTTTTCACCCGGCCTATACAGTACGGTTTCCTTTGTAACTAGTTGTAGAAGGTCCGACATGCCTGCGGGCATAACGGTGTAAGAATAATAATAATAATAATAATAGGGGGGGGGTGCGGTTTTTGTTGTGAGGTTACTCCTGCCTAGAGGGATATATATCTTTATTTTCTATTTAAGTCTTATTCTATAGAGCAATCCGTATTTTCATTTCTCGTATATATAAAATATTAATGTATAGTAACTGGCTAGAAGACAAGTTATATGCTAGGGCACGTAGTAGTATATATATTTTAGTATATATTTTGAGGCGAAGTATCTCTGCTTCAATAGTTAGTACTAGCTAGCTTAGTTTTATATTGCCCTTCTATTAAACTCTATATAACTCCATCTTATTATTCATCTAGTTACTAAAGTCTCTTATATAGCTGCTCTACTATACTAGGTAAGTCGTCAACTTGAACCGCCTGCTTCAAGCCCAACCTTCGGCACTGTACTTCAACTCGTTGACTCGCTCGCCACTCCCTCCCTAGCACTATGATGACCGGGAAACCAATTAGATCTGCGTCGGTCAACTTCCAGGGTAAAGACTTCTGACGGTCATCAACAACAGCATCGTACAACCCCAATCCTTGACCAGAGACCTGGCTAATCTGTTGGTAAACCTGCAAAGCGTCGCTCTCAGCCGCAGCATTGCCGGGTATGACCACACACGAAAAAGGGGCTATAGCAACAGGCCAGTTCAAGCCCCGCTCGTCAGCTAGGTGTTCAGCGGCGGCGCCCATGACGCGAGAGATGCCGATGCCATAGCAACCCATTTGCATTGGTGATGGTCGGCTCGAAGACGGCAGGGTGGTGGTGGCTCCGAGTGGTTCCGAATATCTTGTCCCAAGGAAGAAAGTGTGACCGAGCTCCATAGCTCTCTCCAGCTTCAGCATCCCCGACGAGCACCTAGGGCATTTATCGCCGGTGCGGGTGTGCAGGAGGTTGAGTGCTCCTTTGTTGCTTTCAACTCCACAGATGGGCAGAGGAGGTGTGGGCGGGTTCAGTTCTGCTGGCCAACTCGCTAGATCCGAGTATGAAACCCGCAAGCCATCAGCTAGCAAAAGGGCCAGGCGACCATCGAGGACATTGACCACTTCCGTGGCGGTGCGGGTTTGGGGGGCCATGGCGGCAGACCAGAACGGGAGTGCGTCTTCAACGCCTGCATCGAGGTCGGGCACGACGGACTTCACAGCAGACAGGTTGATGTCCTGGTCTGTATACTCGCGAAGTTCTCCGCTGTGCAACACCTTGGTCTGTCTCGGGTACCAAACGTTGACCAACTTGGATCGGTCCTTGGTGATGCCTCGCCAAACCCCAATCGAGTTTTCGCCGACAACCTCTTCGGAAACCACTGAATCTGCAATCTCCTCGTTAACCACGTAGTCACAAGTTTGGCAACTGACGACGCGGTCCTCGCCGAGCGGTGTCGGCAGGTGGTACTCGTGGCTCAGGTCACCACCCATGTCCCCGGAGCTCGCCTTGGCAGATACAACGGGCAGCTTCAAGTCGGAGAAGATCCCGCTGTAGGCATTGCGCACTTTGTGATATGTCTCCAAGGCCGAATCAATGTCGTTGTCGAATGTGTACAGATCCTTCATGATGAATTCTCGGCCACGAAGCAAGCCATGACGGGGGCGGAACTCGTCGCGGTACTTGCGAGTGATCTGGTACAACCGGAGTGGAAGGTCTTTATATGACTTGACCGTTCGAGCTACCAGTGAAGTGATTTCTTCCTCGTGCGTAGGGGCGAGCAAATACGGCACGTCCTTGCGATCAGAAAACCTGAACAGCTATGGCAAAGGGGGTTGAAGTCAGCGACAAACCCAGCGGCCACGATGGCGTGACTAGAACAAGACGAACCTCGGAGGCAACATTCTCCAATCGGCCACTACGTTCCCAGAGTGCCTCCGCCGAGATGGAAGACATGGAGACTCGAGATGCGTCTGCAGGCGATGGTAGAAACAGTTCGTCAGCCAAAGAGTGCTTTTTTCTGTGCGCTCACAGCGGAGTGTTTTGTGAGAAGGCCACAAAGACCTACCCAAATGCTCCTCCATGTGTCCCGCGACCAGACTTTCGATCTTGTCCTGGACTCGGCGCCCCAACGGCAGGATGTGAAACATGCCAGCGTTTGACTGACGCAGAAGACCAGCACGGATCAGCTTGGAGTGAGCATCTTCGACACTGGGCACAGCGATGCCGCCGGTCGGAAACCACACCCTCGAGAGGCGGGCTACCGCTGGCGGGGGCATTGTTCAGTTGAGAATCTCCCGGCCCAAAGACATGCATGAGCGGGATTGAACAGCTTCAATGAAGATTGCCATGCAGCCCAGCACGCATTTTCGGGGGGTAGGTAGGGGCGGTTGTCGAGGTCCGGTGTGATCAATCGTCAGGACTCTGTCTGGGGAGGCCAGACCAGCTAAGAGTGAATTGGGAGGGAGACCTTTGCCTGACTGGAGAGAAGTGGTGGGGCCCGTTTTTGAAGGCCCCCACTGTCGAACAGGGGCCTGCTGCAGGCGCGCTCTCATCTTTTTTTTTTTTTTCGGGACCTGGGTTTTTTGCTTGCTTGTTGCATCCCGAACCGCAAGGCCAACAACAGCTGTTGCGCTTTCTCCTGCGAGACTCCCTGGACCGGAAGGGGTCTTGTTGAAACAGCCGCCACCCAAAGACCCTCCAACGATCAATTTACGGCACACCACCGCGATGGGTCCCAGAAAGACAAAGGCGAAAATGAGGGAAGCTGAGAAGCCCAGCTTTGATGAGACGGCTCTCGCGCAGTTGACCAGCAAACTCGACAAGTCTTTGGGCGATTCCGACAAGCAGGGCCACACGAAGAGGAAAAGGCAGCGCGACAACGACGACGAACATGCCTCGAAGCGACAGCAGACCCGCCCCTCGGAGCGCAGCTCCCGGAAAGAACCCACTCGGGGACCGAACAACAGGCCGCCGCCAAGCCTCCTCGACGAGATCTTGGCTCTCGGGGGAGACGAAGATGACTTGGAGTTGGTTGCCGACGTTGACTCTGGGGGCGAAGGTGGCGCCCCGTCCCGTGGGAAAGTCTCGTCAGAAACCGTTTTCGACAAGTCCCTGAAAGACGAGCTGGCGCTCTTCGCGTCGAGCCTTGGTCTCAACAAATTCCGCACACACGACGACCCAGAAACCGACGAGGAATCTGACGATGCCGAGGAAAATTCTGGTGGGGACACAGAACAGGAGACCGAGCAAGAGACCGAGCAGGAGACCGAGCAAGAGACCGAGCAGGAGACCGAGCAAGAGACCGAGCAGGAGACCGAGCAAGACAACAACAACAGGACAGAGGAGCTGGCCAGCGCTGTGGCCGCACCGCCACAGGAACCTGGCAAGGGGAAACGCTCCGGAAAATTGGTCAGTACGCAGGCGCTTCACGGTATCCCCCAAGAGATGAATGGAGTGCATTTTGTCTAACATACCCCAGGTATTCGACTCTCGTCCTGATTGGTACTCCCTCTCCTCGGAGGGGTTGCCTCTGTCGGATACAGTCGACAGCAAACAACACGCGGACTCTATCTCCAACCTCAAAGCATACGCGGATAAACTGCTTGAGCACGATTCCTCACAGTACCTCACTGCGCGAGCATCAAGCTCCTCGCACAAGTTCATGTCGACGATCATGTCCTCTGGAACTCTCTCCGACAAGGTCTCAGCGTTGACCCTCTCGGTCCAGGAATCGCCGTTGCACACCCGCAAATCTTTTGAGAGTCTGGTCACTTTGGCTGGGAAAAGGAGTCGTGGTCAAGCAATCGCCGCTCTCGGTGCCCTCGTCGACTTGATGGGCAACGGCACGGTACTCCCGGACGACCGCCGCCTCCGCCCGTTCAACGCCCAGCCCGTGCTGCTTGGAGCACTAGGCAAGCACAGTGGCAGGGCCTGGGTCGAAGGGCAGATGCTTCCCGGCAAACTGACCGAGCCGCACTTGATGATGTGGGCATACGAGGACTGGCTTAAGGGCGCCTATTTTCGCGTCATTCAATTGCTTGAGATCTGGTGTTCTGACGAGATCGAGTACTCGAGATCCAGGGCCTTGGACTTCGTGTTCGGGTTGCTCAAGAACAAGCCGGAGCAAGAAGCCAACTTGTTGCGGCTTTTGGTGAACAAGCTCGGTGACCGGGAGCGGAAGATCAGCTCGCGGGCCTCGCACCTCGTTTTACAACTACTCACCATCCACCCGGGGATGAAAACGGTCATCGTTGGGACGGTTGAACGAGAGGTGCTGCTGAAGCCGGGGCAGAGCACGCGGACGATGTACACCGCTGTCAACACCCTGAACCAAACAATCCTGAGCACAAAGGAGCCGGCCATTGCAGACACGCTGCTTCGCATTTACTTTGAGATTTTTTTGACGCTCTTGAAGGCCGGCTCCCTGGGCGATTTCGAGGCTCACGAAGGAGACAAGAAACCCGGCCCTTCGAAAAGTAAATGGAAGAAGCGGTCGAGTTCTGTCGTCACGGCTCCTGCGCACGAGCAAGAGACCGCGCAGAAGCTTGTCTCGTCTCTTCTCACGGGCGTCAACCGCGCAATTCCTTTCGCCACGGCCGAGGACTCGACACTGGAAAAGCACCTCGATACGCTCTTTCGAATTACGCACTCCTCCAACTTCAATACCAGTGTGCAGGCGTTGATGCTCATACAACAGCTGGCTGCTTCGCGGCATCTTGCCGTTGACCGGTTTTATCGAACCCTGTATGAGTCACTCTTGGACCCGAGGCTTATCACGTCATCCAAGCACGCACTCTACCTGAACCTTCTCTTCCGGGCGATGAAAAACGATGTCGACGTCCGAAGGGTCAAGGCGTTCGTTAAGAGGCTGATCCAGGTGCTGAGCTTGCACCAACCATCATTTACAAGCGGCACCCTCTTCTTGATTGCCGAGTTGCAAGCGACTTTCCCCGACCTGCACACGTTGTTGGACGAGCCCGAAGACAACGGGGATGATGGCGAAGAGGTGTTCAAGGATGTCCGGGAGGACGGCCCCGAGATAGAGCAAGCCAGCCGTCAACGGCACACCGTGACCTACGACGGTCGAAAGCGCGATCCCGAGCACTGCAACGCGCACCAAAGCTGCCTCTGGGAACTGGTAAGTTGATGCAATTCGACAGCACACTGCGGTGTCGCATACGTGGATAATGAGCCTTGCGAACTGACGGAACACAGGTCCCTTTTTTCGCACATTACCATCCCTCGGTCTGCGTATTTGCCTCGAACCTGCTGGCACGACAGAAGACCCTACCGAAACCAGACCTGGCCAACCACACCCTGATGCATTTCCTGGACAAATTCGTCTACCGGAACCCCAAGGCGGAGGAATCCAAGCGGGGCGGCTCGATCATGCAGCCGATCCTCGCCTCGGGCAGTTCGTCGCACGTTCTCGCGTCCAGCAAGGCTGCGGCTCGACAGCAGCCGGTTGTCAACTCCTCCTCGTTTTGGAATCTCAGCCCGGAGCAGGTGTCAGTCGAAGACGTCTTCTTCCACGAATACTTTGCCCGCGTTGGCAAGCACGGGGAGTCCTCTCGCGCCAAGAAGACGGCCGATGATGGCCACCCCGCATCCGACGAGGAGGCGGATGCCGAGGGCGAGATCTGGGATGCCCTGGTCAATTCTCGACCGGAAATCGAGGGCTCAGATGGCGAAGAAGGCTCTGACATCGACATGGAGGAGTATGACTACTCGGACAATGAGATGGAACTCGATGAGGAGGACACCGGGGCGGTGGCATCTGCCGTCGAGCCCGAGAGCGATGACGATTTCGAAGGGATCTTCGACGACTCCGAGGAGAGCGATGGAGTCGACTCGGGTACCGAGGAGGATAGGGATGAGGGGGCGAGGGACACATCCGAACACGGCCAGGGGTGCAGACTCAACCGGAAGGAGATGCGGAGCCTGCCGACCTTCGCATCAGCAGACGACTATGCTGAAATGCTGGCCGCCGAAGATGACTAAAAGCGACGAGGCGGGCCGGGCTTCTTCTCTTCACAGTTGGGGAGAGGGTCAACCGCAACGTTTTCCACAGTTGGGCTCATCAACTACGGACTACCCTTGGCCTCCACAAGCAAGTTCACACCGTTGTAAGTGTCACTAGGTATCAAACCAGTCCAAAATGTCATCCTTTGTGAAAATTGCACGGTAGGTATGCCCGCCACTCGGTTCCTCCTTGTCCTCGGTGTCTGTGGTACAGCTCGTCAGCCACCCGGTCTTCGTCTTCGTGTATCTGGTTGCACCGAGCATGGGTGTTGGACGGGAAAGGGGGAACCTACGAATGCTGTGAAGCGTAGCTTGGTCATCGGGGCCGCCAGTGAAAGCCCGGAAATGTATGAAAGCAGGGCCTTCGTCGGGCAACGATGGGATGTGTACCTTGCCAAACAGATGCAGACCGTATGCGGAGACGGCGACTCTGACCTCGCGTAGGTCATCAACAGTGAAGCCTGCCAACTGCGCGTCGCTCAGGTGCTCGACGGCGGCAAAATATTCGGGTTCGTGCTCTATCCGAAGCCAAGCGAAAGTGAGCATGCCTGCTTGGGGGGACATGTCGGTTGCACTTGGCGCGCGAGGGACAGGCGCGGCTCACTGTTGGACTCATAGCGTTGGCGCACGAGAGCCCGCTTCAACTCGTGCTCGATCTGCTTGAACACATTGATGGCCTCCTCCTTTGGCTCGTGCGGGTCGCCGAGCTTCACGGTATCGGCAGTGGCCTGACGATGAGGGTGGTGATATGTTATTAGCCCAGAGAGACCACACAGGCCAGCTATGGACGCCTGTCTCAGCTGCTTACCATGCTGGAGGCGAGGCACGCACAAGTCGTGATGGATGGTCTGGAAGCGCCGGCTGGTCGCGTGCGGCAAGAAATGTGGATGAGATTGGAATGGAGGATGGTTGTTGACGGGCGCAGGCAAGCCCGCACTCGATTGCGTCAGGGGTTGGGGTTTGAGATGTGTCAGCGGGGAGGGGTGCCATGTGGTGATGCATGGTGTGGCGGACTGAGGCATTAAGCCCCTCTGGTACTAACGAACTACTAATTATGTATGTACGTCAACTCTCTGCCGCTACCTTGGGGGTGGCAACTCCTCGCCGGAGAGCTGAGGCATTGGTTGGACCGCCTTCCTGTCTGAACGAACTGCTGCTTGCATCTCCGTGCCGGGCTTCCTCTGCCCAGGAATGGAGACCTGGACCCCGGCTGCTTCCCAGCTGAGTCAGGATTCCCAGGCCCTTGGCACCGGCTCGGCAGCCTGGTGGATCTCGACCGGCATTGAGCGACCGGCATTGAGCTCCCGCCCTGACAAACCGAAGCCGAGGTTTCTGCTTGGGATTCAGGGGAACTGGGTCCCCTCGCCACCTCACCCCGTGCTCCAAGGGCCGCGCCGTGCCGACGCTGTCGCCGCCAGGTCAACAGGGGTGCCACCCACAAACCCGGGCTGGCCATCCATCCTCGAACTGCGGTCGCGACAGGACGCCTCAGAAGCCAGAACCGGGACATCCGTCTGCCCGGCGAGTCCGTTGACACGTTCCAAGAAGGGCGTGGGTCCGCTTATTTTTTTTCGGCCTCTGCCCTCGCGCGCCTGGCCGCGTCAGGACCTGCCACGGGCACCCTGCTGTATAAGAAGAGCCCAAGTCCCAGTTGGTGGGCATCTGGGTCCACGATGACCTCCCGGCTGTTCCTCGTTGCATACCGCCGTATCTGCCCCCGCCGCCTCCCCACCCTCAACCGCTCCGTCCAGAAGTCCTGCGCCAGGCCGATCACGACTACAACAGGTGCTTCAGCAACCCTCTCCTCCCGTCCCTCACCCTCGTTCCGCGGACTGACTCTTTTGGTCGCATCCAACCCCAGGCTCCGCTTCAAGCTCGCCGACCGTCAAGGAGACCCCATTCTTCCGCCGAGCAGCTTCCATCACGGGCCGTGTGCTCCTCTTCACCACCATAGGCTTTACCATGGCTACGGCGCCCGCGTACGAGGCGGCGGCGGCCATCCTCTCCCCGCTGAGCGATGCCGAAACGCTCGACGCCTTCCTACCGCAAGATGACGATGCGATGGCGAAGGAGGACTACATCAACGCGCACCCGCTGACGGCATCCCTACGAGTCAACCCGGACATGATCGAGTCCCGCCCGCATCTGAAGATACCAGAGTCATGGCGCAAGCACAACCTGACCGGCGGCACTCTCAGCGGGCCGGGCAAGATGGCCGTCCCGCCTTTCAGCTGGACTGACCGGGACGGCAGAAGCTACGTGCAAATAACCCATGTTGGGACCGATCTGTGTGGCCACATGGGCATCATCCACGGGGGGTTCCTGGCCACCATGCTGGACGAGGGCCTGGCACGGTGCTGCTTCCCCGTTTTGCCCTTCAACGTGGGGATGACTGCGAAGCTGGAAATCAACTACAAGAAGCCTGCTGTCGCGGATCAGTACTTGGTCCTCCGGGCCACAACCGTGCGGGCCGAAGGCAGGAAAGCTTGGGTCGAGGGCCAGATTGAGACGCTTCCGACCGAGGAGGGCCAGGAACCAACCATCCTCGCAACGGCCAGCGCCCTCTACGTGTCTCCCAAGCAGGCAGCGGTAAGTCACTCAAGATGCGCGTCAAAGTCCCCGTCGCCCCACTTCCTCGCTGACCGCCCCATGACAACCCACAGATGATGGCGAAGGTCTACCCCGTGAACTAGACATAGCAATATAACTCCTAAGGGCACCGATGTTTTGGCACATGCCTTCCGCAGCCCTGTGCTGCGGCCTGGACCTTTCCCCTGTGGAGGTATAGAGTGCGCGAACAGGAGTGTCGCCTCCAAGCGCAGGTGAATTACAAAAGGCGCGAACGGTCCTCACCGGAATGAGGACGGGCGGTGCCGCACGGCGCATTGGACCTGACAGGGTGGGACGTTGTCTGGCAGACAGACAACAGACGGCAGCGGCAAATAGGGCGAGTTTAACGCAAATAATATGCTAATTCTGACAGGCGAGATGCCTGCCTGGCTGTGTTTCTGCATTCCGTCACTCTCTCTCTATGGCGAGGTGTACTGGACGGAAGATGGCGGTGGTGCTCATGCCCCCCCTCGAGGCCTCACCCGCTCGGGTCAGGGGTGGCTCAAATGACGCCATCTGCCAAGCACCATGTGGGCTGCGTGGGGTCCCCTTGAATTGAGTGCTTGAGCGCTGCCCCGCGCCGGATCGGAGCCATGAGCCGAATATTTTGGGTGAACGGCACAACAACGGGGTCTGAGACCGCAAACCGGCTCCTCTGCCCCACCGTTCGCCATTTTGCGGCCAGCCCAGAATAACCAGCCTGCTATCCGTACTACTAATTCCCTCGTCGATCCGCCTGCCGCCGGTCTCCACCCGTTTCTCCCATCCGCACCAAGCCCAAGAGCAGTCGACGCGTTCGTTGAGCGATCGCCACGGAAAGCACCACTCTTTGACAAGCACAATGGCAACGTGAGTTCCTCGAGTGCCTGGATCTAGTCGCTCCACCCCCCTTCCACGTCGGTTGCTTATGTGTCCCCGGAATATGGTGGACTTGTGGTAATTGCGAGGACTGTGACTGAGTCGCTGCGCAGAAACATCACCTGGCACCCGACGCTCACGAGGCACGAGCGGAACCAGCTGCGGGGACAGCGAGGCTTCACCGTCTGGTTCACCGGGCTCTCTGCCTCGGGCAAGTCGACCGTCGCAACTGCACTTGAACAACACCTGCTCCATATCGGCCTCTCCACCTACCGGCTCGACGGTGACAATGTGCGCTTCGGGCTGAACAAGGACCTGGGATTCTCCGAGAAGGATCGCAATGAGAACATCCGTCGCATTGCTGAGGTAGGATTCCGGCCACCCGTCTTCCACCCCGTCCCCCACCCCGCCCACTCGCCCCATCCCGTCTCCGCCTCTCCTCCACGTCCTCCCTGCTAAGATACACGTCTTGGATCGGCTGGACAGGTTGCGAAACTCTTTGCCGACGCCTCCACCATCGCCTTGACCTCGTTCATCTCCCCATACCGCGCAGACAGACAGATCGCGAGGGATTTGCACGCGACTGCCTCCCAAGCAGGCGACGATCCTCTGCCCTTTATTGAGGTCTTTGTCGACATCCCCCTGGAGGAGGCCGAGAAGCGGGACCCGAAGGGGTTGTACAAGAAGGCACGGGCGGGAGAAATCAAGGACTTCACGGGGATATCTGCCCCCTACGAGGCACCCGAAGCCCCTGAAATCACCATCCGAACCGACCAGCTCAGCGTCGAAGAATGTGTGCGCAAGATTGTGGAGTACCTGGCGGAGAAGGGTTTGGTGGCCCAGACTCAGGAGACAAGGTAAGGGGGGATCGATCTGGTTGTATTATATCCCCCCTCTGCAGGACATGACCGATATGTCGAGTGTGTTCTCAGCCACAAAGAGGTGTAGCTCGCTGCTGCGACCGAATGTGACTTTAGAGCGAGGAGGCCGAAGTACTATGCATCAGCTGCCTCAACCTATGGGCTTTCCATGCTCCGCCGTTGCCCGTCCCCCCCTCCACCCTCTCACCCAACGAGCTCATCATGGGAGAGTGATTTCGTAGTACACATAGGCCGTGTACTCGCTGCCTTCGCCCAAGCCGGCAGCTGCCATCTCGGACGTTAGGGCGGTGTCGTCCTTGGTAACCCGCCCTCGTTTATCCCTTCCAAACGCGTTCCCGCCAAGGTACGAGTATGCCGAGTCCAACGCCGTCTTGACCTTCTTGGCCTGCTTGGCCGTTGTCTGCTATCACGTCAGCGAATATAGTCTCACGGATGCAAACGCCGTCCGAGGACTTACCTTGACAAGCGCGCACACAAACTCGAGTGGCAGGCCATATCTCAGGACCGTCTCAACGAACACCCTGAGTGTCAGAACGTGGGCCCAGATCATGACCGCCTCGCTCCAGCCCGTTCGCCCCAGTCTCAGCGCCTCTCCCCAGACCTTCTTCTCTTCCCGGGCGACGCGGTCGAGTTCACGCTGCTCCTCCTCCTTGCCCCCCTCGACGTACTTGTACTGTCGAGGAGTCCACTTCTGCTCCCGGCACTTTTGCAGGAACTCGGCACTCGTCTTCTTGAACGTCGTGACAGCGAAGAGCGTAAACTCGTCATCCTGGGCAATCTGGACAGACGATCGCGGGACCACCATGGGAGCAAGGGTCTCGTAGCTGCGGATAAAGTCCTTGCGTGCGTTCGTCGGGACCACAATCAGATGGGTCTCCAGGTACTCTGAATTCTGGACCAGCAAACTCGGATCCACAATGGGCGTCAGTGATTTAGTCGACAGGTTTCCCCTGGTGCATGTTAGCATTGCCAGCTCCAGTGTCCCGGGACGAGGCTCTCAAGGCGCGCCTACGTTTGTTTCCTCTGCAGCGCCGCAAGCGTGGTTTTGACTCCGTTGTATTGGCCGAACTTGGCCTTGACATCATTATCGATGTTCTGGAGCTCCTTTTGTAGGTTTTCGATCAGTTCCCCCAGCGGCCGGTCCGCTCGGTATCGGACTTTGTTCCACTGAAAGGTGCGAAGATAATGGTCCGTGGGTTCTGGGGATGCATGTCAGAACATGTCGTGAGACAGGGGGCGCGGGGCTGCTGAGCCTGAGAAGCCTTACTATCGTTGACCATTTTCTGTTGTGATGCCTTGTCTTCATCGCCGTCTAGGATCGACTTGAGCGAGTCGGCCACCTTCGCAACGGCCGCCTCGCAGCCCGCACTGAGTTTGGCGAGGTCATCTGCATGCTGCACCAGAGCATCAAGAGTGCCGATCTTGAACGACGGTATAGAAAATGGCAGTGTCTCTCCGTTGTCGCGGCCGATGGTGGAGGCAAGCGCCGTCAGCGGGTCATCGTCGAATATCCTAAGCGGCAGCGACACAAGAATGTACTGGGTCGGTTGCATGATCGGCTATCGTTCCATGCAGCTCTCTGGATCCGGTGTGGAAGGCAGGGAATGCAGGCAGCCGGTCGCAAAGGAACAGGAGCTCGCGGCAAGCGTGTGGTCGAGGAGAAGGCAACGGCCGGGGAGCAGGGGAGGTGTCGCGATGGAGCGGGTTACGGCTGCCGGCTTGTTAGTTTGGGGAGTCCAAGGCTGAATTCCGTTGGCAAATACCGTGATTCGGGGCCGAAGTTTGATGCTCGGGTGCATGTAGAATGCGGTGAGGGACCGGAGATTGTGACGAGAGAGGGGGCCGGGAAGCTGAGCAGAGAAGCTGGGCTGGGGAGCTCTCGCAACAGTGACTGCGGCGAAGCAAGGCGGTTGGCTGGAGTTGATGCGACACGCATCGGTGGGGTCGGCCGAGTGGGGGGGGGTGAGCTTCAACAAGGAGCAGGGTGTCGCGGTCTGGCGGTAATTACATTATTGCGCGGATACATGGTATCTAAACCCGTATTGCTGCGTATCATACCACGAACTGGTGTATCATATGCGAAGCTCCGTAAATTACCGAGTGTTCCGTACGGCTCAGCTCAATCGGATGCGTACCTCGCCTCAGGTGTCCTAACATTTCGGCGCCAGGATGCGCCAACAGGGATGCAGCCAAGCCCCAGTCGACTCTTGGTTTGGCTGGACCGACTCAACTCACGACATCCATACCGACGGCACCTGACAGCCACCGGCGCGCTTCGACTGCAAACCAAGATGCCAGTTGCATTCTGACCGACTGCTAGCTCGGGACTGCTGGTCCAATTTCGCCCTCGCAACTGTGTCACCGCCTCCTCCTCTCACCCGCGCGAGCACCGCCGCAGGTTTTGTTGCACAAGACCAACCTCCTCACCCCAGTCCCCCACCTCCATCGACGTGAGCTGGCCGCGAGCCGCTCGTCAATCCAAACAGCCTCCCCTTTCTGGCACTCCATTGAGTCGAGGGAAGCCCTACGGCAGCAATTCGCGTCGCACGCCCTTCCCGTGGGAGAGCCGAGGCGAGTCTATCGCGACACCATTTCCCGCTCTCGCTGTATTCGAGCCCTCTGCTCCCCATCGGCCAACCTCTCAGTTCTTCGCTGAGCTTTCTGTTCTCGACGCCCGCCGAATATGGGGTTGGCATCCTGATCGTAAGCCTGCCGCGCCGCAGCACTCAGTCCTCCAGGAGACCTCTTCGAACAGCCTCCTACCCTTCACGCAATACCCGTTGTCGACGCGCCAAGGTCGTGGCCTATTCAGGTTGCTGGAGTCCCAATGGCAACATCATCGGGTAAGAGCTGTGATCCGTCCCTCGTTCTGGTGGGACCACTTGCTAATCGAACTCCCGGCGCTGCCACACAGCTCCCGCTCCTACCACTCCCTCCACGGCCGCCTTCAAGGCGTCGTCCTCGTCATCCGTTTCTTCGACGTCCACACGACCGGCGCCACCTGCGCATGTGCCGGGCGGCAGTTTGGCGCCAGCGGGCGCCTTGGGCTCCGCTGGCGCCTCCACCAGCATCCCGTCCTCCGAGTCGAACCCCCAAGACACGTCCACCGCCCCCCCTCGAGACGGCCGAATTCGCAACCCCGTGCCCAGCAAGCTCAAGGGGAAAACCGATGGCTCCAAGGGGAACTTTGGCGTGATGCAGATAGAGGTTGCTGGGAGGAGTGAGGCTACGGATCGCGATGCAGAAGCAAAGCGGACCAGCGAAAGCACTGAGCTGGCCGCCAAGCGTGCATTCGAGAATGGTTATGTCTCCCTCAGGCGCAGCCGGTTTGTCCACCTACCGGACGAGCCCGTGGCGAAACCCTTCGTGCCCCCATCGACTCCCGCGCCGGCACCGCCCCAGACTCAACGCCCTGCACCATTGGGACCTGAGGAGACCAAGTCCGAACAGGCACGTCTCCTGACACTCCTGCGCAGTCTGCATCCTGTGCTTGTGGTGGATCAAATATGCAAGGCGCTGGCGTTCTTTGGCGGCATTCCTGGAGCACTACCGCCTGCGAACGGCGGTTTTCCAGAAAGCGCAGAGGCAAATGGGCCAGGCAGCCTTTTTGTTGGTTGGATCGCAGAAATCTTCCCCAGGCTGGGAGGGAACTCAGGGCAGCAAAACCTGGACCCCACCCGTCAGTTGGACAATCCCCAGCCTGTCAAGCGCAAGCGAGGGCGCCCGAAAGGGAGCAAGGCCACCAAAGCCAGGAAAGACAAGGGGGTCAAGAAGGGTTCTGCCAAAACGTCAACGAGCATGGCTCTCCGCCAGTCATCTGATGTCCCAGACGATAGCTGGGTCGACGATGACGACAATGGCGTGGAAGGTGCCGGCGATGTCGATGCGAGCGTGATACTCCTCGCGCAGCCCACAAGCACCAATCCTCAGCCGCAGGGCGAGCCTTCCAGTTCAACCCCGGTCCCTCTGAATCCCAGTCAAGCATCAAGCGCAACGCTCAGGACGGCATTGCCAGGAGCTCCCGCCGTCAGTGGCGGTGCACCGGACGGAACACCGAGTGGGAAGAAGAGAGGACGTCCGAAGGGGTCAAAGAATAGGCCTAAAGACTCGGCTTTGAACGCTCAGCAAACCCCGGTGCCGATCTTGCAGTCGGGCAGCCATCCGTCACAGGGGCATCGGGTTCCCTCGCAGATTCCTGAAGCCGCGCCAGTCAATCAAACGCCACAAGCCACACCCGCCCCCGCTGGGCTTCAGTCCTTCACTGCCGTAAACTCCATGTCCCCAGCACCGACTACGAAAAAGGTCAGACGAGCAAAGGGTGCTAAACCGGCGCCACCAGTACCACATCAGCAAGATGGGGCTGGCCAGATGGGGTTGGCCAACCCGGTGTCCGCACAAGTGCAGGCAGCAACGACACAGCAAGCTCCTCAGGTTGCCGTCGTCCCCCAAGCCCAATCTCTGACCCTTTCCACCCCCTCCGCTGGTCCGAATCCCCCGAATTCTACCAAGAACGCTGGTCAGAAAAGGAAGAGGAAAGGTGGTGTTGATGCCGACAGCTCGTGGCCGCGCCCAAGTGACGGCGGGAGTGGCTCATCTTCCGTCCCAGACGTCAACGGCCGGGCATTACCTGCCGCGCTGAGTAGCTCGCGGCCGCCACCACCACCGGCAGTGGTGCCTGAGCCCTCGTCCAAACGTCAACGAAAGGGGAAGGATCCTAAGCCCAAGGCAAGGAGCGCGAACGAGGTTGCGGGGTCAGCCATTAGCAGAGCACCCCTTCCCGCTCAAACAACTTTCCCCTCAGACCCAGTGCCGAACACAAGCCCTATCCCGGGCCCGGCTCATGTAGGCGCTGCCCGGAACACGGAGGCAAGGCTGGTTTCTGCCTCCGCTGCAGATACTTCAATGTCCCCAACCCACCCTCCTCAGCAAGGCCATTTTGACATTCAGTCTCCGATAACGGAAACTTTTGAAGCTCAAATTCAGGCGCAGCTGGTCCAGCCAACGGAGAGCGAACCACGCTCAATGGCTTCGCCGAATGGCCCAAACTCGACCCAACTCCTCCAGAGCCGTTTAGCACCACAACACCAAGGAAAATACACACAGCAGCAACAGCAACCGCACCAGAAAGATGACTCTGCTCGTCACGGTCGGTCCCCTAACCCTCAACCGCCACCTACCAAATCGCAGCTGCTCAGCAGCCCACAAGTTCCACAACTCCAAGCCAGAACTTCCCAAGGTCACTTTACTCAATACCGACCACCGGGTTCGCAGTTCCAGTCCCAGCAGCAGCAACACCAACACCGCCAACAACAACAACAGCAGCAGCAGCAGCAGCAGCCGCAGCCGCAGCAGCAGCACCATCGGCAGCAGGAGCAGTCCGGGCAGGGGCAGAGCACAGGCCAGAGCTATGTCTCCTCGCAAACCGAACACCCGCAGCCTCAGCAACAGCAGCCGCAGCCGCAGCCGTTTTCAGGAGAACAACAGCACCAAAGCGCTCAGCAGTATGCGACGAACACCTCCCAGCAACAACAATATGCGGCTAGCCAGCACTCATATACGCCCAACCAACCGCAGTTTTCCGGCGCGCAATCTCTCACCTCTCAGCATCGTTATCAACACCAACTAGCGACTACTTCTTCAGCAGGCCCGGTTTCGTACAACACTCATCAGCCTCCACACTTTGGTCCGACGGGGAGTAGCAACTTTGGTGCAGCGGAGAATGGCTATCGTAGTTCGGCCGCAGCCTTGAGCAATGCCTCATATAGTCAGCGGAGTCAGCCTGGCGCCACTCCATTCCGGCCCGGTGCTGCACATGGCCTCCCACAACACTCTCCGCCATTCGGCACCGGGAGCACTGGACTGCAACAGCAGCGGTCTACCAGCACAGGACAGCCGACCTCCCAGAGCATGCAAAGCCTGGCGAATGTGCAAGCGTTTACAGGGAACGCTGCCTCTGACTGGGGCTTGTTTGACGCCAGTCACTTGGACGCAGCAGGGCAGCAGGGGACCATGGCGTTGAACAGCACGAACTACAGCCTCGGAGCACCCAGCGTGCGAACACCGTCCAACGGTGGTGCCGCCTTTGCCACAACCGGACTGGCAACATTCGATGCCACGAGTTTGGGGGGTGGTGATCGTTATTACGGAGTTGGGCGGAGGTGAAAATGGCAGCTGCATCGTGGGGCAATTGGCGTTTTCTTATTCCGATCTTGAGTCAACAAAAATGACATTGGGGGATGGAGGTAACTAACGGCTGGGGGGCGATGGTGGTCTTGGAGTCGTTCGGGTGATTGTGTATGTACATGCATCGGATCGGGATCCTTAAACTTTTTACTGCTTCTTGTCTACCGTGTTATCTGGGCGGTGCCTTGCTCAACGCTTATGTTCCTCCGGTCCGCCTTGGCAATAGCCCGCAACGCCTCGCGGGCAGGGAGCATGTTGCCAGACGACCGGGTTACGTTGCGCTGCCCTTGGCCCACCAGCGAGCGTCCCCCCATGAAGTAGCTGGGCTAAGGGGAAGGACAGCCCCAGTCTCACGGAACCCGTCACTTTGGAACAGCAATTGGGAACCCCGAAGCCACGCTTAGGGAATGCATAATTATCCCGTAGATGCTACTCTCTCACGGCCACCGCCGAAGGGGCACCATCGAGCCTCTTTGGGCCTGCCTGGCGAACCTCGAGTTGCTGCAGCAACTTCCTGACCTGTTATGTGGTCGACCTGCCCGATGTACATAGAAAATGGATAGGTTCCTGAGACCTATGAATACAGTGGGTAGAAAACGCAAGAAAAATCAAGGGCACAACCCTTCGCTCAAATGGCCAAGAGACAAGAAACAAGAGAAACAAAACAAGTATCCAATACACCTAATCGCCATGCTGATCTCTGGCCAGAGATGCCCACGGAGGCCAAAAACAGAAAACACAGATAAGAGCAAGAGAATAGAGCGGATCACAAACGCCTGTAAATGCCTTTTGTTTTGGAAAAGCCCAAGCTTGACATAAGAAACGGTGGTTCGGTTGATGGTGTCGGTCGTGATGACCAGACTGTCCTTTGGTGGTGGAAAGAGTGACCGGCAAAATTGGTGCATTGAAACAAGCAGCCGTTATGGCCCCATCTCGTGGGAAGGGGGGTGGGGGGGGGTGAAGCAGAGAGGGGACGTGAAGGTGGGATAGGTCGAATCATTCCACCGGATCCTCCTCGATAGCCTCCAGGTTTGGTCGAACCGAGTCGGGCGCGATGGTGCCATAGAGCCACTGATCCTCATCCTCGGGGGCGTTTTCGCTGATTAGGCCCACGAAGATTTGAGCGTTGCGTGGAATGTCGCTTGGTCGCTCGACTATCTTTCGGTCGAGGATCATTGCCTCGGCCGTTTCTGACCAGATCTTCTGGAGCTTGGGCAAGTCGGGTAGGAGCAGCTTGGACTCCTCCTTGGTCAAAGGGCCCATGGGCATCCCGGCGGCCAAGCTGGTGGAGAAGACCAGGCTCTCGGGGTGTTTACCTTGGGCGACGCCCGCATTGGCGGGACCTCGAGAGGCCGGGATCATGTCGTGCGAAGTTGTCTTGCCCAACGCGAGTGATGACTTTTTGCGCTTCAGGCCCAGCATCGCTCGGCGCTTTTTCGTCTCCGGTTCGGGGGGCTCCCGGGCGACGGAAGAATACCAGGATTCGACAGCGGTGAGCCGGGAGTTGTAGCCCTTGACCTCCCATATCTTCTCCACCTCCCGCAGGCCGCCAAGGCAGAGAAGAGCGACATGCACTTCCTCGGGCGGTTTCTCCTTCAGATAACCCCTCAACGATCGCTCCACCCGGCCGACATACGACGGGGGTCGGAGGCGTCTGTCGAAGGACGACATGACCAGGGGAAAAATCTCGTGCACCTGAAAGAGGGTTCGGTCGTCGTACATGCTGAGGATTTCGGTCTCGATGGGGTTGACGGTGTAGGGGGTTTTGTCCAGTCCGTATCCGTGCTCGGCGACATACTTGAGGTGAAGTTTTCGGTACGTCTCGAAGAAGTGGAAAAGGGTGAAAAGCTTGGGAATGAGTCGCCTTCGCATCCGTTCCCTTTGCGGCGCGAACTCCACCTTCTTGTCATCCGTGTTCCTCAAGAAGATGTCTTTGCAAACCCATTCACATATCAGGTAAGAGAGCTTCGCAGCAACGTGCAATCGATGCCAGAGGCCGCAGAGGTAATGAAAGTTGAGGGCAACGCCGTCGGGGGCCGGGAATAGGCGCTTAGCGTACGTGGGGACATGGTGGTCGAGATGGTAGCGGGTGATGGGCGCCTCGTTCAACGACACCAAAACGTGGAGGGATCGGGATGCTAGCCGCAGGTTCAAGACATCCGACAGAGGGAGTGAGGCGATGATCTCAACCTGCAACTCATTTGGCAAGGCGGCAAAGAGCTGATCGAATGGGAGGCTGAAAACAAACAGTTAGACGGCTCGGGCGGATGGGGGGTGGCGGACAGCTCCAGTACTCACCTTCTCCGGGCGGTTGTCAAGTGCGTCGAGGCGGGCCTTTGTTCGGGATGCTCGATGTTGCTCGGGGCCGCTGAGGGAACTTTGGCATGGAACTTGTTCCTCAAAAAACCAAACCCCCTCTTCTCGGAACGTTTTTGGTCGCCGGACTTGACAGGAGGCGCCTCGGCCTCGGCCAAATGCGACCCGCGAACAGGTAATATGAACTGGGATTGGGCGAGACCAGTTGTGGAAGCAACTGGGTGGGCCGAGTTTGCCTGCGACTGATTGAATTTCTCCAGATACCGGTCGGACCCAAACTCGGTCATGTGTAGAGGCTCCATCTTGACGGGCTGCAAATCGAAAATGCAGCGATGGAGCCCAGAAGAGGGTGAAGGCCCCGAAGGAGCAACAAACTCATGCGGAGCCCGCGAAGGGCCTCGTCCTGCTCTACCGCAAGAGCGCCGCGGGCCGGAGGTCGAGAGTCGAACTATTCGCAGCAGGCGATGGCGGCAGCTTGATCATGGTGGGAGCATCTGTCTTCGGGGAGCCGGCCGCGAACAAGGACTCGAGGAGCGTGGTCGGCGGAGGGACGGGCGCAGGCGGTGATCGAACGAAGCTCTCGTCGCCGACAAGGAACGAATGAATGCGCGAGTGCCGGGGCGGTGGCGGCGGCGGCGGCGGCGGGTTTGCGGGATGACGAGCGGCGCTGGCGATGGCGCGCGGTCGCGTGGTCGAGAGCGTAGCACAGACGGAGAAGCTCGAGGAAGAAAATCAATCGACGGTGGCGCGGTCGAGACGGGATGCGATGCGGAAGATGGGTCGTCGCGGGAGGGAGCGGCGCGCGTGGGATCGATCGAGGGATGCGATGCACAATGTCGGAAGAATGGGTCGGAAGAAAGGCGTGTCGAGGAGTCGGCAGCGACAGGAGTGCGAGGCGGGTTGGGTTGGGCGGCCCTGTTTGGGACGGGTGGGGGGTAGGTGGCAGGAGGTACAGGTCGGGTCGGCGGGAGGCCAGTGGGACGGGCTGGGGCGGCGGGAGAGAAGGGAAGAGGCTGTCGGAAAGTGGACACAGCCAGGGCAGCCAAGGGCCGAATTCGACGGAAAGGCCCCCCAAACCAATCGAGCAAAATCGCCTCAGGATCGCGCTGGTGCCCGGGACGATGGGAATGGGGGCCGGGCCTGGAAAACGTGGGTTGGTGAAGGGGCGCACGCACGGGGGAACTGCTCAAGATGGCGACGGGGTCCTGGGATGGGATGGGCCACGATGGGCCCCCGGCGGTTTGGCCGGCGTAATAGTGGAGAGGATCTCGAGTCGGGCCAGTGCCCGTCGAGAAATGCGAGGAGCGAGCACGGCAGGGCGCCCCACACCTTGCGAGGCGGGTACCCAGCCTGTTGCGGGGAGATTGCGGAGCCCGGCGTGTACCCTCCTATCGCCCCCGCGCATGTCAGGCAGGGGATGTCGCTCGCGAACCCCTGGCGTTTCATTGGGACGTGTCCCAATCGGGCCTGTTCAGTGCTTGTTTCCCGGCCGGGTAGGGCGCGGGCTGCCGAGCGATCCCCAGGTACTTTGGGTGGGCTGGCGCGCGATAGGCCGGGCTTTCTTCGGGCTGGCCGCCCCCGCTGACTTGCGCGCTGTCGAGCCCTGCGGCGGCCCCCAGGGCCCTAACAGGCTGCATCCGCCCCGCAGTAGCGACCCTCGGTGCCACCTTGCTTGGCTGCAGGCTCGCAGGCACGTCGCAATTTAGCCGTGGCCAATCCAAGGCCGCAAAAATCGCCCGGCATGGGCTGCATTTTCAGAGCGAAGATCCGTTTTCCACACCCTGCGAGCAACGGTCCTCTGCTGGATGTGACACCACCATCCACGAGTACGAGCAAACAGCACTCTGACGGCGAGCACAGCATGGGATCGCAAGCTCGCAGGGCATCGGTGGGCCACGGCTACTATGTATGGAGAGGGAGGACGTAGCTCATCGCTCGCATTCACTGCCTGGCAGGCATGCGTGGTACCAACGACCGCAACACCAGCGTCATCGCCTGGCCGTGTCACCGCAGGCAGGCCCCGTTGAGACGAGACGGCTGTCTCGTGCCCCATCTGTCCTGTAGCCCGCCCTCGTCATGGCGGGCTGCCCGACAGTCTGTCTCCCTTTCGTGGTTGGCCTCCGCCGATCGCTCTTTTGCAACACTCCTAGGATGTTGTGTTCTATTTGGCAATGACCAACACTCGCCGGGCGGTCAAGCTCGACAGCCGCTCCACGAGACCAGCAGCTGGCCCGATCAACAAGGGAGGGACTTACCAAAGAGGAGCGGAACCCTACCAGCCCGGCCTGGTCGTGCCAACGCCTTTCCCCTCGGCAGTTGAGTTCATGACCTCGGGGCACGAAACCCTGCGTCCACGGGAGCACTGTCGGCGGCGACAGTGTCCAGAAACAGTTGTTGAATGTTCCAGGTATTCTACGCCTCTGGTTGCCAGTTTACAAGTATCAAGCTTCGGTTGTACCGAGGCAGTTGGTTTGGGGCAGAGAATGGCTGCAAGTCAACAGCTCTCAACCATGACAGCCGGGATGTGCTCTTGGGGAAGGGGGGCTGTGGGGGACGCGGTGGGAGAATGTTCGTGGCAGGCCACCGTTTCGCCTCTCCGTTGCGCTGAAGGCCGCAATAACAGCACAGTATCCCCCCTCACAATTTAGCCGTGTGCTCCTGGTCTGGCAGCCAAGGCGAGAGACGAGGAGGGTTCACCTGTTGCGGCCCTTCTCCGGCCGTTCTTTGCTCCCTTAACAACCCCACCGTTTTGCTGCCGGTTTCGGTCGCTGGGGCTAGCAGGCCCTCCGTTTTTGTTTCTTGAAGGGCGCTTTATTATCAGAGACCAGCCCTGCTGCCAAAGCTGGTGCCTTGTTTCGCTGGGGAACGGGGAAACGGGGCCTTCGGTGCCATCTGGCCCTGCTCGATACGGCCGGGTCCCGAAATCACAGGCTCGGCCGAGTCTCGGTCGTGGAGTCGTTCAAAAGCCGCCACCTTCCCTACTCGGCCCTATGGATGGCCGGTCTTTCATGTTGGTCTCATCGGCCGCCGCGTGCGGATCCCGACCTCGTCCCCAAAAAGGCCCGTCCAGGAAGTCGACGAAGACACGAGGCGAAACAAGCGAAACAACCCACCACCCAAGCGACATGGCAAGACCAGGAGGGGCTCGCTGACTTGCCATGGCTTTGCCTGAGGAATCGGGCAGCTATCATGGGAACACCACACCACGCCTGCCAGTACGGGAGACAACCGATGTCGTTCGCGGCCCTCCAGTGTCAATCAACGGGATTGCCCATACTGGCCTTTTGGATCCAAACTCAGAGCTGCCGCCATGCTCACAGCCCGTCGTTCTATCGCCATCGCCATCCCCGTCCCCCCTGCACGAGCCCGGGCGCGGCGAGGGGCTCGCCCATGGACGAAACGAGACGCCAACTGTCAACTCTCGGCACTCGCGCTGTGCCCCTCGTCAAAGCACCTAGCCTGCTTTGCCATCCAGTCGGCTCGGTGCGGCCGCCGCCGGCTGCCATGAGCGGGGTGCCCAAGAACACCGCCGAGGACTTGTCGCCGGGCCTGGGCTGTGGGTGGCATCAAGAGCGCGGCGGGGCCGGCGGGGATTGCTATGAGGTGCTAGGGATGAGGCGCAAGGGAACACCGGTGTTGGCCGTCAGGGCTGTCCTCGCTTGGCCTGCGCCGATAATCAGAGGCAGGCAAGCTGGCGGGTACGTGGTACATAGTTAGGTTGTCAATGGCGGTGATGAGCAGCTGATGGTTAGTTCGCGTCGAGCTTGGCTGGGCAGGGGCACAACGGCCCGACTTTCCGCTCCACACCTCGGCCAACCCAGTCGAGTGCGCCAGACAGAAAGGGGCTCACCCTGACAAGCAAGGTACATAGTCATCACTCCCATTTGGGGGGCTGCGTGGCTCTCATCCGGTAGGTGGTTTGCGCGACACGGTGTAGGTCGGGCGACTCTAGGGATAATGGTTCACGCTCATCCAAAACCTGCGGCTGCCCGATCTTATCAACTACGTAGGTTGGTGGGAGCACTCTGTAAGGCTGTCAAAGAAGCTCGTCGTGGACCTCGTGGGCGCTGTGGGGGCGATGGGGACTTCTGCTGGCTTGGCGCCAACCCTGTCGGCGCCACCTCCAAGTGTTATTTTTGGCATCACCGCATGCGTGCTAGCTGGGATGCGACCCCTCGTCCGCCCCCGCTCTCTCACCCCACCAGCCGTTTGTGCATCCCATCGCCTCGGTCTACCAACCTCACTCGCGACGACTATCAAAACCTCGATGGCTGCGTCTTCTGTTGGGAACCGGAGTACCAGCACTCGCAACGCAGCGTCGACGCTTGCTGTGCTCCCGTGTTGCTGGCTTGCTAATTTGTTCGCCCGTGCGCCGTACGCTGGGGAGGTAGCAAAATCAATCTCGTCCCCTCCTCGCTTGCCCCGCAATGTAGCGCCGATCAATAGGTCGGCAGCGCAGGTTGCGTCGGCAGCCAAGACAACCCAAGTGCTCCCAATTGGCGCATGCATTGGATAGCTCTCCCGCCTCGCCCATACTATTGCGGTCTTTGTTCCCTCCCGCCCGCCCCAGTCACCGCGCGGGCTTGCCCACCGTCCCAGTCTCCAGATGACGGCGGGCGAGGCTCGACAACCTGTGCCCCGTGGCCTCCGGTCCCCCTGGCCGTTGCGGGGGTGGTGGTGAGCGAGGGGCCATTGTCCCAGGCCCCAGTTCAGGCGGTGGTGTTCGTCCGCCCTTGGCTCCCAGAAGTCCATCGCCGGCGCCCAGGCCAAGGAAGAAGACGCCTGGCTGCCTCTCCCTCCCCCACTCCGTACAAACCATACCGCCCGCACCATTTTATTGCTCTCCGCCCTGTTTCAGCCGTGGGTGTGCGAAGCCGACGGCATTCCCACCCACCGCCGCCTCTCTCCCTCCTGATCTCTGCCTCTCGCTTGCCCTAAGCCGCCCCCTCGCCGTCCGCCCCCTTGCCGCCGAGTGGGCTCTCGACCCAGCCGAGCCAGGGTAGCTTGATACCTAGATATTCCGATACACCTCGCGGCTGCTGCGCGGTTTCGTATTAGCCTGCGTCTGGCTTCTGCTCCGTGCCGGGCGACTACGACCCCGCCATAAACTCCGGGGCCGCCAACGCCTTGTTGTTCACCAGGGGTTGCGTGCCTGCGTTTTTGCGGCTGCAATTCAACCGACCCTGGCCTGCCAGCCTGGTCTGGTCTGGCCCGCTCGCAATCCCAGCCTGCCCACCACATCCTCCGACAGGTGACAGAAACCGGCAGTCGGGCGGTTATCTGTCGCGTTGCTCTCTGCTGCTCCGGCGCTGCCTTCCAGACCAACCCTCGCCCTCTCGCGCGCCTGACCAGGCAGCCGGATACGGCCGAAGAAGCTCCGGTCCATCACCCGCCGCCGCCAGTTGCTAGGGTTTATGTGCTTGCATCCTGGCCCGCCATGACGACCACCGACAAGCAGGAGCCTGTGCCCGAGCCACCCGAGCCGCTGGACGTGGTCGAAACACCAACCTCGCCCTCCTCTGCCTTGGCCCGTTCTCGCTTCGAGTTCGAGACTGACAGACGCAATGAAGGCACCAAGATCCTCATGGTCGAGTGGGACGACCCGACGCCGCGGCAGGCGGAGAACGGCTGTGACTCGCCCGATAAGGGCACCGGCGGTGATGGCTGGGCCGTGTCATGGGAGGGCAAGGGCGACGTGCTCCTGGTCCGCGACACCGACCCAGACACGGCCAGCAGCAACATCCGCCGTGTGTACTTTCTGCTGCCCCCCGGCGCGCCCATCCCGGCCGTTGTCGACATCACATGGAAAGCCCAGTCCGCTGGGGCCGGCGACGGGGCCGGTACGATCCTACGGACCACTCCGATGCCCGCCATCTTCCCCGCCGGCCTAACCAGCACACGGGATACCGGACCTCGCGGGGTTCTCCACACGCTATGGGCAAGGAATCGACTGGCGGAGCTCAAGGCTGAGATCGCGGCAGAGATGAGGACAAACGGTGAAAGCGTGGGGCTTGAGATGGCCGTTCAGGAACAGCAGTGGATTGTCGACCACTTTGGGCTTGTGCCAGACCCAGAAATGCCCCGGCCCATGAAACTCCATATCCCGCAGAGCTCGGCGGGCCCGACAAGCCCAAGAAGCCCGGTAGGGGGCAGGTTAGGACAGAAGCTCAAGGGACTTAAACTCGCGACCAGCCCCGCGGACCTAGCTGCTGCCAGTCAAGGTATGTGCATGTGACTATTCCCCCCCTCCCCCCCCCCCTCGCTTCTTCCTCACGCGCGCGTTGGGTTCTCCTATCTTGCCCGTCCTTTGATTTGTACCATACTACCGTCGGCCGTCGGCATGACGCAGAGTGGGATGGTATCACGGGCTTGTCACTAACCGTCTACCAGCTGCAAAAAGTGCGCAAGTACCTCGAACGCATCCTCTAGTCACCTCAGTCTCGCCCCCAGCAACAAGTGTTGGGGGCTCAGCAGTTTCGGACTCCGGCGGCGGTGGGGTTGCCTCCCTCGATGCGCTGGTAGGCGGTGGCATAGCCCCGGGCACCACAGGAAAGGGCACGGAGGCGGATGATGCGAACGAAGAAGACCTGTTCGCCCTGCCCATGAGCCCACGCAGCCCGGAGATGAAGAGGAGCCCGTTTAGTATTCTATAGATGCCAATAATATACCCGTGGACGTCTAGGTGGTTGTCACCAGCTGCTGGCGCCCACTTGCACACTTGAAGCCCTGACTGATCTCGCCTCCTGATGCTGCCTGTATGATGACCCCCACCCCATCGTGTTTTGAGTTTGGTGCCGCTCATCCTGAGCGTCATTCGCCGGTGGCGTTTCTTCTTGGACTCCTTGACCGGTTGGCAGCGCTTCGCCCCCGGTCCAACTGATAGCCGTCTATTTGGCCGTGTATCAAGGCGGATTACCAATTGCTCATACCCTCGTTTCTGACCTCGCGAGATCCTGCTCCTCCCTTCCCCACACCCTCGAGCATCAGCTCTCACCGCCACCCGCCTACCCGCCCCTCATCCCACCTCTCCTTCCTCTCCTGTCGGAGGTAGTATGATTTCTTCGCCTCCCTGTACCTCCTGACCCAGTCGCCGGCCTCCCGCTCCGTCGCCAATGCACCGTCATCCTCACCCTCCAGGAAGCTCTCCTCGAGGGCGTAGCACACCCCCTCCTGCTCCCCCACCCCCTGGGCCAGGCGCTGGTAGAGCCTGGCGGGCGCGAACGGCGTCAGCGCGTGGTCCATGTCGGCCTGCTTGCCGCGCCACTGGCGCTCGAGCGCGTGGGTCGACAGCAGCTGGGCCTGGGCGGCCGAGCGCTGGTGGGCGAGGCGGGCCTCGAGGTCGAGCAGCTGGGCGGCGCGCTCCATGTTCTCGGCCAGCGCGGCCTGAAGCGCGCCGTGCGATGCCCGCAGCGACGGGTGGGCCGTCTGCGGCGAGTGCGTCAGCGCCGAGAGAAGCGCCGGGCTCGAGACGATGTCGGCTAGGTCCTGCTTGCTGAACCGAGGCCGCAGCCGCGTATTGGGGGGCGTCGGTCAGCAACGGGTATCCTGCCATGGCATGCGGG
>FTEL01003860.1_pt1 | contig 27392 bp, 27 predicted proteins | sample 1658911 | NCBI WGS metagenome assembly FTEL01 (sample SAMEA3914869, study PRJEB12502) | metagenome | biome: forest; material: soil | place: USA | collected 2012-03-12 | depth 0.1 m
CGGCGGCGCTCTTGCTGCTGCAAGTCCCCGCCACTCGGCGAACCAGGTACGTGGCCGCCATGTCGGAGGCATCTTTTCTTTTTCGTCCTAATTACACCTACTTCCCCCCCCCCGCGCGGCGCCGAATCTAGGGAGGGTGTGGTGTTGTTGGGCGCGGACGCTCCTTTTTCATGATCCGCCGTCCCGGTACCCCGGATCTCAGAAGAACGAGGTTGCTTTCGCCCCGACTCCCGACTCCCGAGGTCCTACCCGCCGGCTGCACCGCCGTTTTACCCACATTGCCCGTGGTTTCACCGTTGGACGTTGCAGTCTGCGGCACCCAAACATGCAACCCACGCTCGCGGCTCGGTGGCTGCTGGTGCTTGCCGCGAGAGCCTCATTTGCTGACGATCACCACCACCGCCAGCTCGGCAAGAGGGCCCTCGCGACGTCGGAGCCCTTCTACCCGTCGCCATGGATGAACCCGGACGCCGACGGCTGGCAAGACGCGTATGCCGAGGCCAGTCGGTTTGTTAGCCAGTTGACGCTGCTTGAGAAGGTCAACTTGACCACCGGTGTTGGGTGAGTGTGACCATCTGCTACCGCGGTGCTTGTGCCATGCTGACAATGCCGCAGTTGGGCTGCCGAGCAGTGCGTGGGCCAGGTGGGCGCCATCCCGCGCCTCGGCCTCCGCAGCCTGTGCATGCACGACTCGCCGCTGGGTGTCCGTGGGACCGACTTCAACTCGGGCTTCCCGTCGGGTCAGACTGCTGCTGCCACCTTTGACCGCGTGTTGATGTACAGGCGTGGCAATGCCATGGGCGCCGAGGCGAAGGGCAAGGGCGTCAACGTCCTGCTCGGGCCCGTCGCCGGTCCGCTTGGACGCATGCCCGCTGCTGGCCGGAACTGGGAGGGGTTCTCCCCCGACCCGGTGCTCACTGGCGTCGGCATGTCCGAGACTATCAAGGGCATCCAGGACGCCGGCGTGATTGCTTGTGCTAAGCATTTTATTGGGAATGAGCAAGGTAGGTCTCAGTACTGAAATTGAGGACAAAGAAAGTCAAGCTGACATTCATTCTAGAGCATTTCAGGCAGGTGGGAGAGGCCAAGGGGTACGGCTACAACATCAGCGAGACGCTGTCTTCCAACATCGACGACAAGACCATGCACGAGCTGTACCTCTGGCCCTTTGCCGACGCCGTCCGCGCCGGAGTTGGCTCCGTCATGTGCTCGTACCAGCAGGTCAACAACTCGTACGGCTGCCAAAACTCAAAGACCCTCAACGACCTGCTCAAGAACGAGCTCGGATTCCAGGGCTTCGTCATGAGCGACTGGCAAGCCCAGCACACCGGCGCCGCCAGCGCCGTCGCTGGCCTGGACATGACCATGCCCGGCGACACGGAGTTCAACACCGGCCTCAGCTACTGGGGAACGAACCTCACCCTCGCCGTCCTCAACGGCACCGTTCCTGCCTACCGCATCGACGACATGGCGATGCGCATCATGGCTTCCTACTTCAAGGTCATCAAGAAGATCGAACTCGACCCCATCAACTTCTCGTTCTGGACCCTGGACACGTATGGCCCGATCCACTGGGCTGCCGGGAAGGGCTACCAGCAGATTAACCACCACGTTGACGTCCGGGCCGACCACGGGAACCTGATCCGGGAGATTGGCGCCAAGGGAACCGTCCTCCTCAAGAACACCGGCTCTCTGCCCCTGAAGAAGCCCAAGTTCGTCGCCGTGATCGGCGAAGATGCCGGCCCGAATCCCAATGGATTCAGCTCGTGCTCTGACCGCGGCTGCGACTCCGGCACACTCGCGATGGGCTGGGGTTCCGGCACGGCCAACTTCCCGTATCTGGTTACCCCTGACTCCGCTCTCCAGGCCCAGGCTGTCAGGGATGGCTCGCGGTACGAGAGCGTCTTGTCGAACTACGCTACCGCGCAAACCAAGGCGCTGGTCTCGCAGGACAACGTCACCGCCATCGTCTTTGTGAACGCCGACTCCGGCGAAGGCTACATCAACGTGGACGGCAACGAGGGCGACAGGAAGAACCTGACCCTCTGGAAGAACGGCGACGACCTGATCAAGAACGTCGCGAAGTGGTGCCCCAACACCATCGTCGTGATCCACTCCACCGGCCCCGTCCTCCTGACCGAGTGGTACAACAACTCCAACATCACCGCCATTCTCTGGGCCGGCCTCCCGGGCCAAGAGTCAGGCAACTCCATCACCGACGTCCTGTACGGCAACGTCAACCCCTCGGGCCGCTCCCCCTTCACCTGGGGCGCCACCCGCGAAAGCTACGGCGCCGACGTGCTCTACACCCCCAACAACGGCAACGGCGCGCCGCAGCAAGACTTCAGCGAAGGCGTCTTCATCGACTACCGCCACTTCGACAAGGCCAACGCCCCCGTCATCTACGAGTTCGGCCACGGCCTCAGCTACACCACCTTCGAGTACAGCAACATCCGCGTCGAAAAGTCCACCGCCGGCGTCTACACCCCCACAACCGGCACCACCGCCAAAGCCCCGACCTTCGGCAACTTCTCCACCAACCTGAAGGACTACCTCTTCCCCTCGCAGTCCTTCCCCTACATCTACCAATACATCTACCCCTACCTCAACACCACCGACGCCAAAGCCGCGTCCGCCGACCCCCACTACGGCCAATCCCCAGCCCAGTTCCTCCCGCCGCACGCAACGGACTCCACCCCGCAGCCCCGCCCCCGCGCCTCGGGCGGCAACTCCCCCGGCGGCAACCGCGAACTCTACGACGTCATGTACACCATCACGGCAGACATCAAGAACACGGGGTCTGTCGTCGGTGATGAAGTGCCGCAGCTGTATGTCTCGCTGGGCGGCGAGGGGAATCCCAAGGTGCAGCTGAGGGACTTTGATAAGTTGAGGATTGATCCTGGGCAGACGGCTAAGTTTACGGGGCGGTTGACGCGCAGGGATTTGAGTAATTGGGATGTGGGGGTGCAGGATTGGGTTGTGGGCAAGGGGGAGAAGAAGGCGTATGTTGGGAGGAGTAGTCGGAAGTTGGATTTGAGTGTTGTGCTGCCTTGAGGGGTTGAGGGAGGGTTGGTGACGGGTGAGGGGTTGTTGGTGGGAGCTGAAAAGGGGTTGGGGAAGGGTTGAAAGGGGTCAAGGGGAGGTTGCGGGTGTGGTGAGGTGTATGGTTTGGGATAGGTCTAGGCATTATTATAGTCTAGACTTGAGTAGTAGTCTTTAATTCACTTAATGTGTTTGCTGCTTACCTCAGGGGTTAACTGTGTGTTGTGTGATGGATGGAAAAGGCTCTTTCTCATTGCAAACGGCAAGGTGCCTTCCTGGGTTGTTCCGCTGGAGGACTCTGTTAAACAGACAGGTGCGATATGAACCAGAGCCGGCATGTCGGATCTTTGTCCGTTGTGTATTCTAGCTCTCCGCATCTCGCTTCGCGCCCTTCTCCATCCAACCTCTCCTTGACGATACCTCAAAGCACCACAACCCGCCCTCTCCACGAAAACATCATTTCACATCACTACCTAGATCCTGGACAACACTTGCTCGCCATGAAATTATTTGACAAGATTCTCTCCAAAAAGGAACGTTCTTCTGCAGAAGACGCCACCTCTTCCCAGTCCCAGGATGGCAGCAGTGGCGACGACGCACACCAGCGTCCACATCGGGTCGGAAGCCTCATTTCGGCCATTGCCAACCGTCTTCCGCTTGGAGACGCGGATTCAAGAAGCCTCAGTAATCCCAGTCTCGCAAGCCAACGGGATGACGGCGCCCAGAGCCGCAGCGCTACTCTCGCCAGTTCCGCCCCAAGCACAACTGCGGGCAGCATCAATCTCAGCAACACTCCTCTCGCCAGTACCACACCAGGCACAGCTCTGGATAGCACCGCTCTCGATAACACAACTTTAGGCAACACTACTCTCGGCAAAAATACTCTCGGCAACACCATCTCGAGCAACACCTCCCTGAGCAGTGCCACGCTGAGCAACCGGAGCATCCCCTTGACCACCAATACCGCCTCTCAAACCCACGAGGTCGCGCCACGGAACGTTTCTGCTTCTCGAGTCCACACGGCGGCCCAAACCGAGGACACGACCAAGCGAAATGCTACTTCCAACGTCACCGCTGTCGACGCAGGCACACAGACCGACGAGACAACAGTACGACAAAGCCCTGTATCTCGAGTCGACGCGTCCACTGAGATTGACATTGAACCTCCGATCGAAACCAAGCAGCCCGACGCTTCCCAGCTCGGTGACGCGCAAGCCAGTACACTTTCAGCAAACGCACCAGCACCCCCCCTTCTCCGCATTGACAGCCTCCTCGATAACACCGTGGATGTGGCTTTCTACGCCGACGCCAGCCAAGAGACACGCCAAAACTACACCAACCGTAATGGCGCCGCTCGACCATGGCCGGCGCCGGCCCTAGCCGAGTCTGGTGAAGATGATTCCAGCATATGCTATAGCCCTCGAGACGATGCCACCGACCCGCCGGAATACGAATTCTCCTCAATCCACGCCATGAACGACCCCGAATACAACATCCCCCGCGACGAACTTGACCTCGCCATCGCCCACTTCGTCGTCGTCCCCGCCGTCGCCTTCCAGCCCGAATCCATGGCCAAGTACGTCTTCCCCTGCCTCGCCGAAAGCGAGGACAGCAACCAGCCAGAAAAGTGGACCACCGAGGACGCAGAAGACCTCACACTCTGGGTTGCCCAAGGAATCCACTTGATGCTAGAAGGCAGGTTCACCAACGCGCACGTCGTCGTAGACGGCGATCTGGCGGAGGGGGGGCGGCCGATCGGTGCGTCGGTGTTTTGCTGGGAGTATGGCAGTGAGTCGGACGGGGCCGTGAGCTCGTCGGACCTGGCGCTTGATGATTACAATGCCGGGCATTTCACCAAGGAGGATTTCGGCATGCCAACCGCGATGGAGCCGAGGCACTACCTGCAGATGTCGAAGTGGGCGAATGATTTGCGCGAGAGCGTGTGTCGGAAGCTGGGGGATGTTTTCATCGGGCGTGAGTCAACTCCTTTGCATCGTGAAGAGGCAGGGTGCTCACACAAATGTTGGTTCAGGACTACTCCATTTATATGTGAATCCCGACTGGTAGCGCCGCGGGGTGGGCAGGCATCTCCTGACGCATTTCTGCCAGGAGTTGGACACGCGAAACGCCTTCGGCTTTGCCTTCTCCCCGCCGATACCCGCTATCCGGCTGTATCTCCGAGCCGGGTTCAAAATTGCTGGCAGGGTTGGAGGCCCCTTCAGCATTTGCTGTCTGCTCCGGTACCCGCCGCGGGCGGACAAGATCCGAATTGATTTTGGATCTTACATCACGGACGGGGACGCGACGGGGGGCTCCAACGGAACGGCGGAAAAGGGGGCCACGTCGGAGAAACACTCCCTCGGGTTGGATGCCAATGACTCGGGAAGATCGATGCCGAAGGGACCCAAGTCCAATGTTGCCGAGGCAGAGGCTTCTACCGAATCGACAGATTCCGAGCCAAAAGATTCTGTGCTGGAACCTCCCGATTCAAAGCTCTTTGACTCGGACACTTCTAAGTCGACGCCCCTCGAGTCTCATGCCTCGGACTCAGAGACTGACGAGGTACCCCTTTCCCAGCTGCGGCGCTTACGCCTAATGGCTTCAGAGCCCGTGGCTTCTGCGCCAGGGCCCTCCACGTCACCGCCTACCCAGCCATCAAGCTCCGAGGCATCGAGTTCCAAGTCCAAGCCCCCCGACATGGCAATCTTCAATTTCCCCCTCCCTCCCAGCTCCAGACCGCTCCCCTCACTGGCCGAAGCCCGACTCCACAGCTGGGCTAAGACGGTGAGCGCGCTCAAGGAACTCAGGCAGGAAGCCATCAAGGCGAGAAATGACGCCAACTTGAACAGCATCCTGGACACCATCTGGAAGCTGGAGAACCGCCGGGAGTCGGCCACGGACCCGGTTGCAGACGCTGTTTTCGACGCTGCGACGATCGTCGAGGAGGGCAAGACGGTCAGGTTTGTGGGGGACTTTTCGCACGTCGGCGTGGGGAGTCAGAGTCGGGAGCTTGGGGAGGGCCATGAGAGTGGGTGGGAGCGGTTGGAGATTGTGAATACGGGGTTGGCTGGTAAGGGGGGTGAGTCTGGGGAGAAGGCGGCTGAGGGGAAGGCGGCTGAGGGGAAGACGGCTGAGGAGAAGGCGGATGAGGAGAAGGCGGCTGAGGAGAAGGCGGCTGAGGAGAAACCGCTCGTGCTGAAATTGCCCGAGGCGGAGGGGACTGGTGGGCAGGGGAAGGTGGGTGGTGGAAAGAAGAGGAGGAGAAGGGGTGGGAAGAAGTGGAAGGGGAAGGGGAAGGGCTGAGCGGGTTGGCAAAGGGGGGACTTGGACATGACCACATATTTATTTCTTGCAGCGCTGTCTCCAGCGAACATTTAGTACACACTCAGCCGGCAATACACAGCGTTGTGATTCACTCACCGAGACATTGAAAAGGGATGCTCCGGGAACACACGAGCAAAAAGATGCGTCACCTGTAGGATTCGAACCTACGCTCCCGAGGGAACTGCCTAACATGCTAACTGTACATTAGCAGGGCAGCGCGTTAACCACTCCGCCAAAGTGACTGGTGATTGTGGGGTTTGGGTGGTTGGGTGGTGTTGATGTGGGTTTGGCGGGCTGTCTGGGTGGGGCGGGGCGGAGCTACCCCTGAGCTGACGAGCGGAGCTACCCCTGAGCTGACGAGCGGAGCTACCCCTGAATGTGGGGTGAAGGTGAGGTGGATGGATACGGCAATGGGATGGTGATGGTGTTGGGTGTTTGTTTCCTGCTGCTTTGCGCGTTTGAGGGTGCTGAGGTGGTGTGGGAAATGAAATATGTGTGTGTGAACTCAGGGGTTGGCAGTCTTGATGAAACTGCTGACCTCAATCTATCGACTCGGAAGAGCTCTCTGAAAGCAGCAACCCCCGCGGTGCGGTCAAGGAGAAAAAGAGAGAATCATTATCATTCAGCTGGGTGTCTAGGTACTGTACCAACTGTACCAGTGTCTATCATGCCGCTTTTCAACCGCAACCCCCTCTACCAGGACCTCTACAACCAAGGATATCATCATCACTCGTCAAACCACCAACCCACCGCCTCACCTCAACCAGCACTCCACCAACAAACCAGCGGAATATCACACCTCAATGCGCAAACCGAAAATCCAACCGCTTGCACCCCTTGACCGAGCTGTACTTGATGTACGCGACCCGCTCGGCCTCGCTCTTGCCGCGCCAGACCCTTTCCTTTTGCTTGTTGCGCCAGACATAGTACGCTTTGGTCAGCAGGAAGACGCCGATGGACGCGACGTTGATGATGATCAGCGTCGTGTTGCCGTGCCGGTACAGCGGCTTGTCCGAGTCGACGTAGATGAAGCTGTGGCAGACGCCGCCGAGTTGGACTGACATCTGCGAGGGGGTGTTAGTATTCCTGTTGAGTGTAGCTTGGGGTGGAGGGGAATTTACGTTGTACATGGCTGACGCGATAGTTCGGGTGCCGACGTTGTTGGCGTTTTTGGAAACCCAGGCGCCGTTGATTGCGTCTGTAAAAGAGGGTCGGTTAGCGATGAGAGGTGGCAGGGAAGATGGGAGTGCGTACGGCAGTAGGGGTAAGCCAGCAAAAGGGTGATGAGCGCGTAGGTGCCCCACGCGTTCGTGATGACACCGGGCCAGAAGCGCAGGGCGATCAGACAGGGGAGCGTCCAGACATTCTGCAGCATGGCAAAGTAGGTTCGCTCGTTGTACTTCTCCGAGAGGCGAGTCACGACGAGGAGGCTGATGATGTGGAAGAAAGTCTTTTGGGGAGTCAGCCTTTACTGGCGAGAAATCAGAGGGTTGGGAGAACGTACCGAGGGAATTGTCAGCAAGTTGGTCACAAAGGGGTTGAATCCCAGTGACCTCAGCGTTAGCGTCAGATACGCCCCCACCGGACCCTGCGGTATAAAGGCAATCAAGCCGATGGCGTACATCGGCCACAGGTCGTACTCGGTGATGGTGTTCCACAGACCGCGGAGAGTAATGGCCTCGCGGTTGTGCATGTCGCCCTTGGACGGGTCGTCCCTCAAGACGCGGTTGACCACAATGGCCACCTCCCTGTCGGTAAACCATCCGTTGGGGCGGAACCAAGTCTTCGTCTGCACAATCGACGCGGGCATGTTGAAGAAGGAGGCGATGCCAATGCTCAAGGTGATGAGGCCTTCAATGAGAAACAGCCACCGCCAGCCGGCCCATCCGTTGACGCCGCCGAGGTGCAGGATGGCGAAAGCCAGGAGCGAGGTGGTAATGGTTGTAATCGAGAGAGTCGTCCAGAAGAAGCTGTTGACTGTTAGAGAGGGGTCAGAATAGGGGCTGATGGACAAACCTCAGACGGATGGGCAATTCGCGAGAGGTGTAGAAGTACGACAACCAGAGGACAATATCCGCGATAAAACCGCCCTCGAGGAGGCCAAGCAGGGCACGAGTCGCGAGGTAGTCGGTGCGACCTCTTAAGGAGAATTGTGTGATGGCCACGAGTGACCAAAGAACAATCTGGATGGGAATCCACCGATCCGGCCCTACCTTCTTGGATACCAGCTGAGATGGCAGCTCAGCCATGAGGAAGCTAACGAGAAACACCACCTGACCAAGGTTGTAGTCTGCCAGAGTGTTAGTAATGCTATCTCATCTTCGTAGTTTTCTTCCCCTCCTTCCTTCACCAAAAGTCATGCTCGCGGGAATACTCAAAGCAACACGTACCATTCGTGTTGAGGCCCAAATCGTCGAGCATGTTATCAGCCAGAGCCTGCTGGAGGTTGCCCCTGTCGACCTGGAGAGCAAAGAACATGACGCACTGCAGTATTTCGCGCCGAGTCAGCTCTGCCTCTGAAATTACGGACCATTCGATGGGGAGGCAGAGAGACTACATACGGCCCAAGTGCAAATCCTCCAGTCCAGCTTCCGCACAACCTGCTTCTCCTCCTCTTCCGTCCATATCAAGGTCGGGTCAAACACATGGCGGCACTCGTACTGGGCTTCCTCGTAGATCTTTTTCCAACGAGCGGTGACCTCTAGGTCAACGAAGGGATTAACGGTGGGATCCTCAACCTCTCCCTCGGTCTCGGATTCTCCGCTGTCCGACCGCGAATCAAGATCGGCAACGTCCTTGGTGTCGACGTCCACAAGATGTTTGTCGTCCCTGAGGCTGGCGGAGCTCGGCTCCGGACGTGACATGGCTGCTGGCTCTTCAAGACTCTGAACCCACGGCAAGGGTGACGAATACGAGTGTCTTCGTCGCCGGGGGACCAAAGGAAGAGGATGGCGGTTTCACAATGTCGCACATGAACCGGCCGGGGGGCCCGTTTAAGTACGTGCACAAGCGTTGCTGACGAGCTCAACGGCGGAGGGGGACCGCAATGCAACAAGACGCATTCTGGCATCTCCCTGAATATGGCGTCATGGTTGGGAGCGCGATGCCTGCCGGAAGTCCCAGTCTCAAGCACACGGCGCTCAGCCCCCCACCGGAGCCTCCCCCCTTTTTTCGTTAGCGGTGTATCACTGGCTGCAGCTGGATAGACTTCACAGCTGCAACTCGTCATCCAACACAAGATACATAATTAGAGACTCACATGGCTGTCATCACACCTCCCGCCCAGGTGCGCCGTGCTGCCGCTTAAGCCCGAAAAGGCCGGTGTTTCGGCGCGTGGGGGCGGCGGGACCAGAGCGCGTCTGGCGTTCACGAGTGGACTGTCGCGATTTCTGCCACGATGAGACGATCCCGGTGTGGTGTGGGTGTGCAGAGCCCCCCCTGAACCGTTGCCAAGTTTGCATCAAGATCAGTGCTGCAGTCAGCCCCCTTGGGGTGAATGACGAGTGGTTGGCTCAGACTGCCTGCCGATGTTGCCATGGGATCAGCTTTCCATTCGCAACGAGACAGGAGGATGACACCATCGGAACGTGACCCCGCGGCCGCCAAGTAAGCTCAGCACGGAGAATAAAACATCAGCGGGCAGCAAGGAAGAGTTGAATGAATTGGATGACCTTCATTTCTTTTGCCGTTCCATGTCAAAACGTATTTTTTCTTGATAGCGATGAGGTCCAGTCTTCGCGACGACACGGAGGGTCACAACAACACCAATCTCACCGAACTCACCGACACCCGCCCAGCAAGTTACGCATGTTCACGCGAGAATATTTCGCACACAGCCCCGTCACCAACAACCCAACCATCGGTCTCCGTCATATTCCTAGTATGGACTTGTGAACTCTAACAGAACCCCTCATGACCAGTGGGCCGTTGGCTCGTTTCTGTATCCAGCCAACTGTTGGCTTGAACACGTTGTATGGCTTGCCTTGCTGCGACGAGAAACGAGCTTACAGCCTGCCTCACCGGCTCACCTCTACGGCGCCTGATATGTTTCCTGTGGCGGAGATAGGGCATGAGGCTAATTATGAGCTGGCTGGAAACCGTGGGTTGGTCATTTACACGGAGTTACTCCATTCTAACGTAAAAGTAGGAACAACGACATGCAAAAAAGCTTGGTATATTACTCAATCCTAAAAAACGTAGCCAGCGTCTGCTCCAGCTTCCCAAACGACAACGGTTTCGCCAGGAAATCGTCGGCGCCCGCGCTCTTGAACTGTGCTCTCGACTCCGTACTCACCACAGCCGTCAGGGCGATGATGGGATGCCTTCTCGATAATTTCCCGCTGGCTTCCAACACGCGGATCTCCCGCGTGGCACACACGCCGTCTTTGACGGGCATGGACTGGTCCATGAGGATCAGGTTGATGATTTTGTCGTGCTTGATGACTTGTTCGATTGCTTGGTCGCCGTCGCTGGCGAGCAGGACGGAGTAGCCCAGGGAGGTGAGCATCTTGGTGCAGAGCTTTTGGTTGACCTGAAAAGATCATGGGTCAGTGAGATTCGGGTCGTAGGGGAGACTCCCGTGGATGGATGCGCCAGAAGACACTCTCAGTGCCGTTTGTCACAAAGTCGTCGGGTGAAGGATGGAGAAAGGACGGTATGAAAGATCGCTGGGACCACACTCACCGCATTATCTTCAACCAGGAGAATGTTGACGGTCCCAGAAGTAATACTTCCCTCTGCTATGGAACGTCGTCTCTCCCGGCTGTTCCCTACTCCTATCTCCGCGCCGTTCTCCCCCGATAAGGAGGAGGTTTTGATATCCGCAGCGGCATGAGAAGCGATGGCAATACGCTGGCAGAACGTATGCCATATCAGCGGCTTTGGAAGCGGAACAAAATGTGGCGCGGAGAGCACACCAGGAAGGCGCTGCAGCGACTCCTGGTGCTCAAACGGCACGAATGTTGTGAGGTGCGCTTGGCTTAGCAAGTGCCGCAAACAGTCGGGATTCTCTGACAAGTATTGAAAGTCGGCCCAGGCATATTTGATGTCTTGGTTCGCCAACTCGGAAAAGTGGTGAACAACCACAATCTCGCAGCCGAAAAGCTGCCACGCTGTTTTGAGTCCGTCGAGTAAGCGTGGAGGCGGCGAGAACAGCGCGACAGTACCCGGCTCGAGTTCCTGTCTGGTTGGAGCCCGAGGCGCCGACAGAATCTGGACTGGTATCCGGATCGTGAATGTGGTTCCGGTTTCGCTGGGCCTGAACCCGTCGTCCACGTGCCGGCTTTCCACCGAGATATCGCCATGCATCTTGTGCAAGAGTTGCCTGACGATGGTGAGACCAAGGCCGGTTCCTCTTTGTGTTCCCCGAGTCTTTGCCTGCGAAAATGGCTCGAAGAGCCGGGGCACGAATGACGACGGAATGCCGGCCCCCGAGTCCCTTACTCTGGCGATCAGATCGCCGCCGTCCATCTCCAAGCTCAGCATGACAAAGCCGCTGCTGGTGAACTTGAGAGAGTTTGAGAGGGTGTTCATCAGGATTCTCTGAATGTAGGCCTCGTCGAGCAGCAGCGATTCCGGAACCCCTGGTTCTACTACAGCCAGAATCTCGACATCGTTTTGGTGGTCTTGGTGGGGTAGCAGGACCAAGATGGATTCGAGAACCGATCGCAGATCTGAAGGCGCCAAGCGGCAAGACGCATCTTGGTCGCTCTCCAGTTTTGACCAATCCAAGACGTTGTTTGTGACTAATAGATGGAGTTAGAGAAGTAAAATCACGCTAAGCAGATCGACTTACTCAGAGATAGTGTTTTTATCGCATTTTGGATTGAAAACACGAGTTGACGCGCATCTTCACTCAGAGGGGCTTTCGATAACAGATCGCTATAGCCTTGCAGATGATGAAGAGGGGTCCGGATCTCGTGGGAAGCCGAGGCGATGAAATTACTCCTCGCGGCTGCAGCTATCTCGGCATTCTCTTTTTGCGCAAGCGCTCGCCACAGCCTCCGCCGCGTCAAGACAATTTCTGCAAGTTTATTGCGCGAGACTATTGCGGTATGCGCCAGCAGACCATTGGCCAGCGTGCAGGTCAGAATTGCGACGGTGCAGACAGCAATTGGGAGCTGTAGAGGATACCCCCCAACCTGAGCGGGTGGTTCTCGAGACCAGAAGGTACACGCTCGTAATCCTACTCGGCGTTAGTAAGGGTTGTAAGTGGCAAACCGGGCTGCAACCCAGTGCTGGTCGTATGACTAAAGGGTCTCACCTGTGAAATGCATGGCGGCTATGCCCGAAGCTGCGGTTGCAGAGACGAGCAACTGTTGGCTGAGATGCGGTTCAATGTTGACCATGTAGATGTATCCCACAATACACACTACCCAGGAGATGAGGGCAGACATGACCACCAGTACCGGATTGAAAGTCATCCGGCCTTCTGGGATGCGCATGGCGAGTAGACCCCCATAATGCATGCACGTCAGGGAAAGTGACCACACGAGCCCCATCGCTACGGCCTTCCAGCTCATACCACTCAGAACGCCATAATAAGTGGCCACGAATGCGTTCTGCGTGGGGGCAGCCCTGTGGTCAGCCATGCTCTGGAGGTCAAGCTGACCTGGTCCGAATCTCAAAACCGATTGGGACCCGGAGCCTTGAGGCTCACTTGACGACATGTGCGCCGAGAGCGACGGGTCTGAGGCAGGATGGAAAAGCTCCCGCTGCGTGGGGAAAGGGATCGACATGCCTGGGGATTGCTGTGGAAGCGCATCGATCCGGCCAAATTCAATATCCCCCTCTCCGTCGGCCCCGTCCCCGCCGGCATCACCGCTTGAGACCTCAGCTAGAAGGGGCATGGACGAATCCCCCTCTTGCAGATCCACGCCCTCCGCAACGAGCGAGTTTGATCTGCGGTTGGCAGACTTCCCCTGCTTGTGGGTCTTGTAGCGCTCCCATAGCAGCTCGGCTCCGAGTGCGGCAAAGGTGAAGGTTACAGCAAGAACAGCGCTGAACAGGGTCAAGCCGACATCCAGTCCGATGGGCAAGTCCAGCTTGCAAGACAGCATGCCCACGAAATGCAGGCTCCATGAGGCGCAGAAGCCGAAAGTCAGACTGATGATGGCGATCCAGGTGAAGACGGTGAAGAAATTGGACGACAGCTGCGCCTGGATCATGCTGTGTGCGACTTGATCAGCACGGAACGGTGCAAGAAGACTGCAGGGGTGGAAACTCACAGTTGCGTTGACGTGAAAGTGCCAAGGAGCGAGACAAAGAAGGCAGCGACGATGAGTAGCCAGTCGAACTCCTTCTCGAGCTTTCGATATCCATCCGAAGCCTCCATTCTGCTGCCTCGGCAGTCGGGCGTCGGCCCGTGCCTTTGAAGTTCGGACGGCGCAAGCGTCCACGGTGGATGGCTAGAATTGGTGTCCGCTGGAGGCAGTCGGCGGAGTCGTAGGCCGTCTCATGACAGCTCAATAAGGGCAGCACATGGTCTTGGCAGTGTACATAGCAGGCCCGTCGGCGGAGGCGGTGAGGTGGTGGCTGGTGAGGTTGGTGTTTTGGCGCTCGGCGCGTGGAAAAGTTGGACCCGACGTCGACGGTCGCGGACCTGAGTTGGGTGGTGTCTCTGATTTCTTGTCAGGATTCACGTCTAACCTCGTTGGGTTAGTGTTTCTCAGCTGGCCCCCGGAATGACATCATAGCAGTGCATCCTGGACGGGGCGTATCGGGATTCGCACATCGCCATTCGCCCATGGCATTCAGCTAGCGCGATTCTGGAATTGCCATCGAATCCAGGGGCCGTCGCACCCGCGCACGCATCGTGCATCAAGGATCGCCATCTATCGCATTCAATAATGCTTTCCCACTAAATGTGCGCTGTCATTCTGCGAGAAGATGGGTGCCTCGTGGATATCAGGGGTCCCCAGGTGAGAGTCTAGGCACCCACCATTTTGGTCCGCCGACAGGAAAGCGCGAGCGATGCGGATTCTGTCAAGTCGGAATCAAGCTCTCAAGAGAAGCGCGTGCCCAATTTCCCAGCAGTCTCGAAGCAGCTTATCCCAACTGCAAGCACATCCATGGCGACCCGACCACCCCGAGGATCTTCAGCAAAGCCGACGACATCGTCGTATCTGCCACAACTCATGGCAGGTTCGTCGTTCATCACCGCATCGTCTCGACGGCGGCAAGTGGCCAATCCAAGATTATCTTCAGATTTTAGAGATTCGGATTTTACCACGGTATTTGAGCATGACATGGGCAAGCTAACCAAGCAGTTGATGTTCAACGTTTCGGGGACCGAAACAAAAATGGACTCGCCGAGTGGGTTCGAGATCCGGAATGTTTAATCCGACTACAGCCCAGCGATGTCACTCACGCACGATCAAACATCCAGCTGCTGATTTGGGATGCAGTAGATATCAAACCTCTCTCTCCCCACCATCGACCACACGGCATAGCACCATTCACATGATAAGGTGTGTGTAATTATGGGTATGTAAACAGCGCCACGCGTCCTCAGGCCCCGCCTGCTCGGTCCGCCCAACTTGCAGTCAGTCCCCTCTCACAACTCCGCCGCCTTCGCAGCCGCAGCCGTGATCTCCTCATCCGCCTTCCACGACGAAAACTTGCGCGTGTGCACCCGGGACTCAAACATTTGATCCAGCTCCTCGTACGTCCTCCCATTCGTGTTCGGGACCGCAAACCACACAGCCGCCATGAACAGCAGCGCCTGCCCAAAGAAGACAAACCCGATCTTGCCGCCGAGGTTCGCCTCGTCCTCGTTGAACAGATACGGCAGCACCACCAGCCAGATGGTGCTGAACAGGTAGTTGGACGCGATCCCCACGCCGATCGTCTTGGACCGCAGGCTCACCGAGGACACCTCGCCGGCCACCGCCATGGCCGCGCCCACGGACGGACCATAGGTGAGCGGGGTGATTTGGAGGACGATGCCGATCAGACTGGATGGTCAAAGTCAGCTTAACTTAAAACCAGGACACTAAAGAAGGAAGTGAACTCACAGCAAGTTGGTCGGCGTCCGGGCAAAGCACCCAGCAATGCCCATGATCAAAAACATGGCGCCGCACAAGCCGAGACCCCCCATCAGCAGCGGCCGCTGGTTAAACCGGCTCATCAAAACCACATTGACCAGCGCGCTCAGCACACCCAGACTAATACCAATCTGGATCAACATCGTAACCGTATACGACTCCAAACCCGTCTGATACAAAAAATACGGCGCATTCGCCGACAGCACGCCGCCAACAGCAATGTTCATCGACATGCAGATAAACACAATGAGCGTGCGCCGCCAGTTGGTGCCGCGGAAGCAGTCGAGCAGCGAGACGGCCGAGCCCGTGACGGCCGCGAGCGCGCGCTCCGCCTCGATGTCGCCCATGATCTGGTCGAAGCGCGCCTGCACCGAGTGGTTCTTGGGCGCGAGGCGCTCTAGGGCGCGCCGGGCGTTGTCGGGCTGGCTCTTTTGCGCGTGCCAGTAGGGGGATTCGGGGATGAAGGGGAGGCCGAGGAGGAAGGCGCCTGGGAAGGCCCAGGCTGCGGCGAAGATGTTCTGGGGGGGGGGGGTTGGGGTTAGTGCCGGCTGGGGTAATTGGTATGTGTTTGAGAGAGTGCAGTGTTCGCGTACCCTGAACGCTGACGGGTCCATGATGGTTACTCGGCTGAATGTTGCGGAGATGGCGATGAGGAAGCCGATGTTCTGGATAAATGGGCAGTGTTAGATGGTGCTCTGCATCAGGGCTGCTTTTGGCTTCTGGTTGGGGGAAACTTGCCATGCAGATCGTGTTGAAGCTGAGCGCGATGCCGCGCATCCGCAGGGGCGCGATCTCAGACACGTATTTCTGTCCCACCGTCATGGCGATGCCGACCGCAAACCCCGTGATCATCTTTCCGCCCAGGAACTCGGCCGGGTTTCGCGCCACAAAGTTGAGAGCGACTCCGGCGGCGGCGGTGATGGCGGTGAAGAGAAATCCGAAGCGGCAGCCGAACCAGTCGACGGTCTCGGCCGCGACGAGAGACCCAACCAGTGTCATGACATTGTACATGGCGTTCCACGCCGACTGCCAGTACGCAGGAATGATGAGCGAACCGTTGACTTCGCTGGCAAAGGTCATTCTGGAGAGACAGGACGGTCAATTGGGTTCTGTGCTGTTCAACGACGAATCGACAACAAACTCACTGGAAAGCCGGCATGGAAAGGCAGACGGCGAGGGCGAGGTTGTCGTAACCGATCATGAGAGCCCCGATGTTCGCATACAAGGCGCAGAGGACGATCTTGGGGTTGGATCGGATGGTCTGCCACGCGCTCATGTCGTCTTCTGGGGTTCCGGCAACAGAGGGCGCGCCTCCCACGGTGCGTGACTCCTCATGATGCAGGACGTCAGCCTTTGCGTCGACAGCCATTCTGACAGCTGGTGTGGTGTGTCTGGAGAAGTCTGGGGAAATCTGGGGAATCTGGGGAAGATCGGCTCTGGGGAGCCTTGTATAATACACGGATGGAGTCGCGTCGGGGTCTAGATTCTTCGTGATGGACCCGGATAACCCGGTGTGCTTCGGAAGTCCCGAGGCCCAGCTCCTTGGTATTGGTACCCTTGACCCGACGCCGGCAGATGAAGAAGGCAGTGGAACGCATCCTCTTCGGGCATGGGTCCACTGAATCTCACAATTTGAGCCTATTATGTTTAACCAACCGTCTTAGTGACTTCTTGGGTGTGACGGGTTAAAGCAGGCCGAACCACTCGATGCCTGAGTCCGGGTCTGGTCCGACCATAGAGCGTCAGGGATCTCAACCTTCATTGCATGGTACGGAGTACGGCAAGCATGGTTGCTTCATTTCCAAGCCTTTGCATTATTTCCGACTAACTCTCTTGGGCCGCCAACGATGTCTGCACCGGCACACCTTGACCAAGGGCAAGCTGTCTCGTCTTGTTGCCCAGCCGAAGCTCAACGAGCATGTCAACAGAAGCGGTGAGCGACAGGCTTCCGTCGCTCCACGATACATCCATGGTCCGTCCCCCACCGACCGGAAACGACCCTGTCAACGCTGGGATCATTCCGGGCCGAGGCTCGAGAACGACGGGCGCACTGATGCTACTACCCGTGATCTTGACGCCTACAATCTCGCGAACAATCTCGTACATGGGCGTGGCGCTCCACCCGTGACAGTCGCTGCGCGGGTTTGTCTCAAACTCGGCCCAAGTGGTCAAGTTCTGGTCCACCATGACGTGCCACGGCTTGATCAGCTCGCTCCAAAGCTCCTCGTAGACCCCGGCCATGGACGCAGCACGGAAGACATAAAATGCCATGGCCAGCGAGGTGCGGACAAGCCCATGGCGCTCGCGGTCCAGGACCGCCCTCCGCATGAGCGTAGCTGCCTCGTCAGCACGTACAGCGCCCGAGAGCACAGCCAGCACTTGAGTATGCTGCGACAGGTCTGCCGACCCAGGCCCATCAGTGAACAACCCCGTGGCCTGATCAAAACAGTGCTGCCGCACCGCAGCATTCAGCCCCTCGGCACGAGAGCGATACTCGTCCGCCACCCCCTTCCGCCCACACAGCTCAACCAGATCCGCCGCGCTCCGCAGCGCCATCGCATACAGCAAACTGTGCACCGTCGCGGCACCACACGAGAAGTACGCCGGCGGCACCGCCACCCCCTTAAACCCATACTCCGGCGTCCGCCACTCCGGCACCCAGTCCACAAAAGCCCACGTCTCGTCCTCCGGCCCCGCAAACCGTCCCACCAGTCCCAGCGGTCCCACCAGACGAGCAAAGTGTTCAAGAACCCCATCCACCGTGCCCAGATACTGCCTGACCAAGCCAGCATCCCCAAACTGCTCCATATGATCACCCACCATCATCACCCAGTACAGCGAAAACGCCGGGATGGCCGTCATGCGGCACGGCGCAGGGAACTGCGCCTCGACGAGCCCGTCTTCGCCGCGGCTGGCGTGGAACTCGCGCAGCGTCTTGCGCGCGAGGCGGTCGTCGTGCGACACGGCGTAGGTGAAGAGCATCTGCAGCCGCGAGTCCATCGCGAACTGGTTCTGCTCGTAGTACGGGCAGTCCTCGTACGTCTCGTGCATGCAGTTGCGGAGGGTGGCGAGGGAGATGTGCCAGAGTTTGGTTAGGGCGGGTGAGGAGGGGGAGGAGAGGGAGGCTTCGATGGTGAGGGGGTAGTGGGTTGATCGGTAGCGGATGGAGTGGAGGGTTAGGGGGGAGGTGGAAGTTTGGATGGTCAGGCGGAGGTAGCGGAAGGTGCGCCACCAGAAGGGCTCGTAGTGGTTTTCTCCTGCTCGGCAGAGGTATGTGTCTGTTGGACCGTAGAGTTTTGCGTTGTGCGAATCGGCGCGGTCCCCTTTGGTTCGGGGACGGGACCCCTGGTCCATGTCGCCTTCGTAGCATTCCGCGGCCAGAAGCGTGATGGTTGCCGCGTCTGGTCCGTCTTGGTCCAGACACAACTCGAGGAAGCCGGTTGTTAGTTCGTTGGATTCCAGGTCAACCGTTACGGTGGCCTGGCTGCCGATGCGCATCGGCGTGCTGGAAGCGACGAGGGCTTGCCATTGTGATGTGGTCGGTCCTCCGGAACCAGAGCAACAGGCCACTCGGTCAAAGGTCGACGGTGTCTCGGGCAGAGCCGGAATCGGGCGCGGACACAGCTTTCTCGAGTCCAGAATGGGAGACATCATGGCTGCCATGGTGCAGGGGACTGCGTTGCTCCACTCGGCGTCGTCGAAGTCGGCATCAAGCCAGTGCTGGGTTGCCAGTCTCCCATCAGCCCTCTCCCAAAGCGAGACGAAGGGCGGTCCGAGGCGGAAGTCCCATTCCGAGTTGGGAACAAGCTGGACCGATTCGTCGCGGTGAGCTTTCCAGCTTCCATCGGAATCAATCCTGATGCCTGCGCCATCGCTGCAGTGGAGGATCATGCCGGGCTTGCTGGTTCGCATGATCGACGTCGCTGCGGTATTCTCTGGAGACAGCCTCAACACCCTCACAGCGAGGATGTTGACGCCCCTTCTCAGTAAGGGGGCGATGTCGACGCTGTCATAGTACCACCGTGTCGGGTAGCTCTTGCAGGGGCCAAAACTGGCGGAGACTCCGTTGACCAAGAGTCGATACCGCGTGTCGGCGGAGATGTGCATCATGCACGACGCCGGGAGTGATCCGTCCACGACGAATGATCTCCGGAAGAGGACGAAGTACGCTAATGGCTCGGCTTTGTTGTCCGGTCTGGGCGCCCATATCCATTGCGCCTTGCATGGCGGGAAGGAGACGTGCTGGGATTGCATGTTGGATGTGTTTTCAGGTTGTGGAGAGATTCAGACGGGAACGACCGAGGCGCTCGTGTCCAGAGTGCTGTGTCGACAACCTGTTGCGGGTAACCTTTCCTGCGATTCCGTTTCCGACCCCAATTTGAACTGAGATCAAGATATAATATCGTCACCTGCGTTGCTTTGCTCCCCAGAATGAAATCCAGTGACCACGACTTAGCGTGGTTCGGGAGTTCCGGGCTAGTTGACGCCGACTTGACTCCATTCCCCACATCGGCTTTTCCGAATCTTACGGCCTTGCCACCACCCCTTGTGAAGCTGATGTGGAGATCTCACAAATGGTGGACCGACATCTGGAATAGAATGCTTCAAGTCCACAAAGATCTTTCATCCTGCTGAGATCTTCGGCTCCGGCCTTCGCAGCAATCCGGCTGCCAGCTCTTCTCTTCAGCGCTTGCGCCACCAGCTCGTCGGACCTAACATCAGCATCCGCGATCAGATACATCCAAGTGGGGACCGAAGGTATCGGTGGTCTAGCTGCGAAAGGTGGTGTCGACCTAGGTGCCGAGCAATCCAAGTACTGTAAGCAGCTGGTAGATGTTTGGGAAGCTGTCGGTCATGCCAATCAGTAGAGCGCTGTAGACCTTAATCCTCTCTAGGCGATCGACGGCAAAGCAGAGGAACCACTGGTGGTCGTGGACGAGGATGAGGGGTAGCGTAGGAAGCTGGGGGCCTTGTATCCCACCACCAACGCTGAGCATCTCTATACGCTTGTGCCAGGCCGCTGTCCAGATCCCTAGTTGCAGGCGGCCTTCTTCGAGACTTGCGCTAGCAACCTTGGTCTCGATCGAAACAGCTAAGGGAGAGCGCGTTAAAGGGATGTAGTCAGTTTGGTTGACGTTAAGCTGGGCCGACGCGAGCGCTGTAGACTTAGCCCGTGTGGAAAGCTCGATCAGCCGGTTCTGGATGGCCGCGTCGAGCTCCGGGCTAAGCCGGGGCGCGAAGACAAAATCTACCATCTTGCCTTCCGACACCTCGCCGGTAACGAGGGACGGGCGAAAGCACGGCAGGATTCTGGCCGATGTGGCGTTCTCGTATACGATAGATCTATGCTGCCTCGACAAGGCGAGCTCTAGCAGCGGCCCGTGGACTTGTGCGTTCTACGCCGCTTTGGAGCGGCGAAGATCTAGACACTCCTTTGCAATGCGCTCGATGGCGCGGACCTTGTAGAACTCGGCTAGAGCGAACCGGGTCTGAGGCAAGGAGGCCTCTGGCCTATCGGCAAACAGAGATGAGAGGGGGAGGTAATCGAAAAAAGGGCCCTCCTCCTCTTCCTCCCTCCCCTCCTCCTCCCTCCCCTCCTCCTTCCTTGCATCTTGCGCCAACCGCCCCTTGTCGTCCCGACAGAGGGCGCGTGTCTGCTCCTCGGGTTTCTGGTATATAGAGTCGGGGGGCTTAAAATCCTCAAACAGAGATTCGATCTGTGGGCGTATCTCGGCAGGATAGATGCCGGCCTGGTACGTTGTGATAGCTAACACGTCGTGGTAGAGCTGTCGAGCATCTTCGGGGAGCTGTCGGAACCTAGCTTTCCTGCCATCGAGCGAGCGATACAGAACGGGTTTGTCGAGGCGCTGTAGCCTGGTTATGGTCTTGACGGGGCTGGCGGATCGGCGGGAGCTTTGGCGGTCGGAGGCGAGGGATGGGGCGGAGGAATGGCCTAAGCCGGTGCTCGAGGGCGGGCGGAAGGAGGCGGGTCTTGCGGGGAGGGCGGGGAGGGCGGCAAGGGCAGAACGCTGTGATGGAGGACCCGATCGGGGTGTCGCGCCGGCATCTTGGCTGCCGCCGTCGTCTGGATCGTCTCTATTTTGGTCAATCTTTCGCTTCTTGGAGGGCGACTGACTCCTCCTGGTCTGCAAGGCCGAAGGCGGCGGGGTGGCCATGTCGGGCTCGCGAGGGCGCTTCGAGCTTCGCTGTCTATCCGGCAGCCCTAAAAGCCAGAGACGGATGGCAGAGTCCTCAGGCATAAATGGTTCGGCTATGTCGGCATTGTCAGCTGTCTTCCTGGTGTTGGTTGTATTGGGCAGAGACGCGTCGCGGCCTAAGGTCGACAGGGAAGTGATACGGAATCACGTGATGGTACAGAACACCAATCCCCGCCCCCACCACGATCGAAGGAACATGTTGGTCGAGTGTGGTATAAATTTTCCTGTTGGTCGAGTATAGGTATCGCGGCCGCTTCGAAACGTACAACCAGGTGCGATGTTGTTGAACCGGCAGATGCCCATGATGCATGTGACGTTCACAAAAACCCCAACCAACCTGACATACTCTGGGTACAGTGATGAAGTCGACAAGGCCGGCAACGCTGAACAACTTGTCGCACTTGATAGAGCTGTCCATATGGTTTGTTGTAAGACGAGACTTGGAGCGGATGGGGAACACGCTGCGAGGAACATGACCCCGGCCACCAAGGACACATGATGAATACCCACCCTAGGGATCAACCCACCTGCTTTCCTCACTCGTCAGCTCAGCAAACGTGCGAAAGTGCACTGCAAAACATCGTGTATTGGCCGCAAGCCCAGAATCCAGATCGCGGGCGGGAGGGCAAGCACGCGGGCGAATCACAATCAGTCCTACCGTGCCGCAACATCACTGCGTCCTCTGTTTGTGATCCTGAGTAGGACTGTTACATCCCGGGCTTCGGCGGGCCCCAATTGCATCCTAAGTGTGCATGATATTACGACTGGGTGTGGCGCAGGACTGCGCACCCGAGCTATTTCCACACCATCACTCTTTGCCAGCCTGTCTCACTCACCCCACTCTCTGGGGCCGTTGGTGCCGGCGGGTCGTTGGAATCATTTTGTGAAACCACACACATCTCATGCCTTCAACCGACTGTTCTCTCCGTTTTCATGTCCCACCCCCCTCCTCTTCTTCTTCCGACAGTCTCAATCTCGCCATCACCTCTCACTCATGCTGGCCATCCGCCGAGCCCCTCTCCGTTCCCTATCACAACTCTCCCGGCGTCTCTGGTTTCCCAAGCCGGCCCTCCATCACTTTGCTACTACTGCAACCAAGATGGGTGCTCCTGTCATCCTGTGCGGCAAGACAGAGGCTGTTGGCACCGGCGTCATCGCCGCTCTCAAGCCGGAATTCGACGGTGCGTTGATCGCCGCGCGCACGGCAGTGCTGAACGCAACCCGCGTTCACAAGGCGCAGTCTGCGCTGCCATTCCAGGAGCTGACATGTCTGTTGGCGCACAGTTATCCACTTCGTCATGACGCCCGAGGCTGGCGCTACCCAGATCCCCGCCATCTTCAAGGGTGAGCAAGAGGTCGAGACGAGCTCGGCGCTCGGCAGCCATGATTACTCCCAGAAGCCGGTAGCCGTGATCCTGGGCGGCGGCTACGACGATGCCGGCACCAAAGTCATGACCAAGGCCTCGGCCGGCCTCCATCCTATCCCGTGGCTGCGACCCGACCTGACCAAGGCCGCCCCTCCGTTGGGTACCCCCGAGTACGGCAAGGCGCTCGTCCAACGCATCAAGACGTTGCTGGCGCAGCTGGAGCAGGAGGAAAAGATGCAAGAGGAAAAGGTCGTCCTGTATTGAGGGTGCTTGCCGAGATACCGATTCAAAAAGCCCGTAGTCTGGGTTGGCTTTTTCCGTCTGTCTGTCTCGCTAGCTGCAAAATGGGCCGCGGTAGCCGCGGACGCGGCCATGCACAAAGGTGTTGTCGCCGCCCAGGGCCTGACACTGGATTGCCGCATTGTGATATTAAAACAAAGTTACCACCAAGCCCGCTGTCCCCTGTATTCAGCACTTTTGTGTACAAATATGAGTAAAATAACATGACAAGGAATAGAGGAGAACCACACGAGACTGCCTACCTAGGTATCTACGCTACAAAAGCAACATATTGTAGAAAGCATCGTCCCCATATAATGCCGCCAATGAATGGCCATCGTCCTCGCTGTCCTCGCTGTCCTCGCTGTCCTCGCTGTCCTCGCTGTCCGAGTCATCCACCCATGCGCCGGGCATGGCCAAAGGGGGGTCTTCAACCCACGCCCAAAAGTCCCCCACAAATTTTTCCACGGCCGGGTCCAATTCCCAAATTAGGTCCCAATCTTCGGGCCGCGGTCCATACCTAAAACCCTTCCACTTGTATGGCCCCTTGCTGGAGCCCCGCTGGCCACAGAGTCGAGGGGGCCAAGACAGCAGCATCCGCGAGGGCCGAAACTCTGCCACCTCAGCTTTTCCGTATGCCTCGAGATCGATGCCGGCTTCCAGTAAGTCCTCCAGCCAGAATCGGAGGTACCATCTCAGCCAGGTACGGCTTGGCCTTTCCCGACCGCAGCCAAACGGGAAATGCTTCCACCATGCTAGTCCATGAACCAGCAGTGTCCCTCCTTCAAGAGCTGGAGCACTGAGGTCGCTGACATCCATAATAGATATGATGTGGCGGATGAAGAGCCTTATTTGGTCCCATATCTGGGGTCGAAAGTCTTGATATGGATGTTCGTCATCGCTGGCATCGCTGGCAGCGCTGGCATCACCGTCGTGACTGTAGTCAACACTTTCATAAGCCTGGCAAAAAGCCTCACGTTCGGTCAGAAAGTAAGCTCTAACAAATTCCTGGAGGGCGGTTCGCCCCGTGTGTGGTATCTCGAGACGAAGCTGTTCGGGATGGCAACGGCCATCAGGGTGAAGGAACCGGACAAGTGCTCTGTGATCCGAAGGGAAGCAGGAACTAGGGTTAGATAGCATTAGGACCACCTTTTCCATTCGATGTTCCAGCGGCCAGTGGTAGAAGTCCGGCATAACCTGGGGTTGGAGCAACTCGAAAAGCTGGGGGCTCTTCATCATATGAGTAAGCGCCAGCTTCTCCACCTCGGCCAGGGTTGGATCAGATGAGATCGAGAGGTCCTCGTACACTCCGTGTAAGAGCATCAGGCGATTCAATGCGACTTCCCGCTCGTCCTCGAGGTTTTTGGAGTTCCACGTGTACAACATATAAGGCGTCAGGCCTTCACCTATCAGCTCTTCGCCCCAGAAGTCAAGACCCAGCTCCAGGAGAGGCCCAACGAGGGCAGACCGCTCCTCTGCTGCATACTGTGCCTCGAAGTTAGTTTTTTTTTGGTCTCAGATAAACACCTCGTAGACAGTTTGCCTCCATAGCCAAATAAACAAACAGTCAGGGCATCAAGAAACATACATGGAGTAGGGTGAATCCATTTTCGTCGTCCACAGAAAACGGCGATGCGCGTCTTTGGCGGAACATATCGATTACTTTTTCCACATCCCCTCCGCGGACTGCATGAAACACTTCATGGTCCTTGGGAAGAAAGACATATTGCCTGAAATGGGTGGTCCATCCGGAGCATGCCATAGATATTTGCAAATCCCAGGCCGTGCGTAGGAGCCACCGCGGAGGCGAGATATGGATTTGGTATGCTTCGAGCAGTGGCAGTTAGCTCTAACACCTGGTAGCTTGGGTGTATGGTGGCAGCTAGCATGCCCACTTACATGTAGTGTTGAAAGGTCCGGTACGTTCCTCCCGAGTCTTGGTGTACACAATACCTAAGCGTCCTAGCAATGTGTTGAAGGGTTGCTTCCGACGCCCTGGAAAAGAGACTCGTGTCTGGGCTGTTTGAACCGGCGAAAGCGTTTGGACAGGCGAAAGAGTTTGAGGTTCGTCATCGTCCTCCTCGCTGAGCTCTGAGGCTTCTACCAAGGTGTGCGAATATTCCTCTACAGCTTGGGGGACGCTTTGAAGGGTCATCAGTTTCGTAAGTTCAGCAGCGATCAGCTGGGGCTGGCGCTTGATAGAGGACCTGATAACGTTATTCGGTTAGGGCCCTGCTACCAGAGTGATCTCCATCTACACTTACACCAAGTTGAGGTGAAGAGCCGAGTTTAGGAAAAAGAGCGCCTTTTGAAGACGCTTCTCGTAAGTCACGAGTATATCCTTCTTTAAAACCACTTTAGTCTTCGCGATCACCCTTTTTCGCCTCCGCGATGAGGCGATATCTGTGGCGAGATCGTCGACTAGCTCTCTCAGAGACTCGTGAACTTGGCGGCAGCGCTGAATAGCGAGACACTGAAGCGACGTCAAGGAGTCCCTATCGTTTGGCAAGGCGCTCAACGAACTCTGCAGCTCGGCTTCGATCTCTGCGACAAGCTCACCGGCCATCTCGAGTTCATCTAGAGTGTGTTGAATCGTTTCTGGGGCATCCTTGACCTGCTTCCACAGCTGGGTGAGGGATAAGACAGCCTGGCCCATGGTCTGAGCAGCTTGGGCGACGGCGATGCCGCTAGCGACGACACCGAGCACCTCCGCCATAGTGGGTTGGTGTCTGGGATGACAAAAGCTTCGCAAAGGAGGTATGAGATGCGGTTGAATGGTCAAGATTAGAATTCTGGGTCAAATGGTAGGTAACTTAACAGACTATTTGAGAAAATCAACGAGTGAGCCAAGGCTGGACTGCGCGCTGACGTGGCGGCCCAAGGCTCTCTAAGGGGCGGTGGCGCAGTCAACCACCCCTCGTTACACAATGGAACATCTTAAGAGGTTGTATGTTCAGCGCAAAGCAAGGTAATGTATTTGATAATGGAAGCGAGCAGATCGGACAAGCGAGTGGATCGATTTCGCACGAGACACAGCTCTCTATGACATAACTTTCCTGCTCCTTTCCAAGATGTCTTCAGTTCCAGTTGAGGGAAAGGTTGTTTTTGCGTTCGGATCGTCTCGGCAGAGACTTATCCAGATCTGGTCGAAGTCTCCTCCTTTCTTGTAGGTCTTAATGAACCTAACGTTTGTCGTTAGCGAGCGAGAGTAATTAATCAAGTGTCATATGTAAGACAATACTTACTGCTTCAGCCTTTGCCATGCGCAATAAGATGTCTAACTGTAGATATTATGACAGGTCCAGCCATCAAAATATGAAAACCATATACGGCCCCCCTCGCAATAATCGACGGTCCCATGGTCTGCATACCCCCGTTTTCTCTCCTCAGCGGGTATCTCTGGCAACGAGCCTTGGAGGCCTGCCCACCACTTTGTCCAAAATTCCTCAGTTGTTCCCTGACTCTCGCTCAGTGCTGCATCATATGTGTCCATGATGCCCTCGAGTTGTTCCGCCAATTCCGTGTCTTCGTCCTCGAGTTCTTGACAAAGCTCTTTGTCTCGTTCCTGCGGGGTGGGAAAGGGACGGTCATGGTGAATGTCGAATACACAACACCTATGGGCCATCCCCAAGCGTGTAAAAACTTCCAGCCGACAAGCGTCGCGAAGGTATTCTCGAGCTTGCGTGTCGTCAAGTTGACAGTCCCGTATCCACGAAAGAATCGTTTCTGAGACATTTGACCAACGTTTTGCGAGCCGGTAATCATTCCACCTGCCCGGCCAAGGAGCTGCGTTTCCCAAGGCGATGCCGTTTCTGAATTTGTGCAGTGGCAAGCAGCCCCCGGACGAGCAGGGACAGTTGCATGAGTCCCTCTCCAAGGGGTTGCAGTACTGCGCCACGAGCCCAATCATCGTCGGGGTCGTTTTGCGCTCGGATGGCGCTACTACGTACTCTTTAGGCGCTCGAAAAGTCTTCGGAAAGGTCTCGTCCCAATGTATAAGCTCCCGAGCGCGGAGTACCAGGTGCTTGTCATAGATGTCTGCAGAGTCATAGACGCTTGCCAAATAAAACAGGAAATTTGGCATCATATCCCTCGAAGGAAAGACAGCGCTGGCACCG
>FTEL01003460.1_pt1 | contig 27264 bp, 16 predicted proteins | sample 1658911 | NCBI WGS metagenome assembly FTEL01 (sample SAMEA3914869, study PRJEB12502) | metagenome | biome: forest; material: soil | place: USA | collected 2012-03-12 | depth 0.1 m
CTGGGAAGGTTGGTGATGCCTTGGCTGGCCAGTTGTCCAGGTGTTTGGCCTTGGCAACGACCTGGTCTGACAGCTCGCTCTCCCACCTTTCTCTTCATTCCCTCGCCAACATCGCGACCGCCCCCGCTGCCGCTCCCCGGATCCATGGTGGACGATTTCGGGAATAACGGTTTCAAGAAACTTTGTTTGATAACAACAGGCCAACAAAACGAAGACAACGAAGACAACCGAGTAAGCCGTCAAATGCGCCGGCAGTGCCACGGTCTTTGGACACTGCGTGGAGCCCCGCGACCTGGTGGACAGCAGAGCTGCCCAGGCACATGTACATAATTATCCCTTGCCTGGGAAAGGAGACCGCTGTTCAAACATCCTCCAAGACGCGGCAACGCTCCAGCGGTGGCTGCCCATATATCATCCTGCCTCCGCGGAAACTTCTCTCGATACTGGCCCTGGCCACTTCCCGCATGGTTGTCTCATAGGCCGTGATGCTGGCCAGCGAGATGCCGTCCCGCCCCGTCAGTTCCTTGGTCAGCGCGACGGCGTCCTTGATTGCCGCGCTTGCGCCCACACCGCCAGACGGCGACATGACGTGGATGGCGTCCCCGACAAGCGTTACGAACGGCGAGACCTCCCACTCGGACAGCTCCGGCGTGGACGATATCACGCGGAGCGACACCGCAAACGTCTCATCCTGCAGCTCGATTAAGCACCTGGCCGAGTCGCTCCACTCCTCCGTCAACATTTCCCCAAGCTCCTTGGCCGTCTTGGAAGCGAACACGCTCGCAACCGTCTCCTCGGTGAACCCCAGCAGCTTGGACGGCGCGAGCATAGACCAGTACACATAGTCGTCCGGTAGGTGCTCGCGCCCGGGCTCTCCCCGATGCGGGAAGTGCATTCGCTCGACAAACATGGAAACCGGCAGCTCCGAGTCGAAAATAACCTGCTGAATCACGGGCGCCACATCGCGCACCACGACCAACCCCCGCAGCAGCTCGGGCTGGACGCGCCGCTGCAACTCTGCCGTCAGATACGTGCGCCCGTAGAGACACACGGCCTCCGGGTCGATGATGCGGGGGTGCGGCACGTGCTGCCGCCGGATGCGCGAGCGCCCGCCGTCGGCGCCGACGAGGAGCGCCCCGGACGCTGACGTGCCGTCGGCGAAATACACCGTCACCGGGGCGGCGGCGTTGCTGTCGTCGACTGAGTAGTGCGTCGCGTCCTTGCCCCAGTGGATGCGGTCCTCGAGGCCGCGGAGGAGGACCCGCCTCATGAACCCGCGGTCGACGGTGTACGGCTTGGGCCCGCGGAGGGCGCGGCGGGCCAGCAGGCGGCCGTCGATGGCGTTGATGGATGTCTCGACCATGACGGTCTCGGCCGTTTGGGCTTCGAACTCAGCGAATGTCTCGGGCGTGGTGAGATACTGCAGATCGGGCACCGAGTCGGGGAAGATCTTGAGCCGGTAGCCCTGGGCGCGGGCGTCGGGCGTCGAGTCGCGCTCGAAGATGGAGCAGCTGATGCCATGCTTTGCGAGGCCCTGGGCTAGGCATAGACCGCCCAGGCCAGCCCCGATGATGAGGACGTGGCCAGTGGTTGCCGTACCCGTGGCTCCAGACATGGTGTCGACGGATTCTCGGGGGGCGTGGAAGGCGAGTTCGGGTCGGGTAAGCCGTGGTTGGTGGAAGGAAGGCGACGTTGGGGGGTTAGGCGGCGGAGCAAAAGGGATGACTGACCACGGCGAGGACACGAATGGTCTTTATGTGGTCTCCTGTTGGGTCCATCTTGGTTGGTAATCACCATGTGATCACGCAGTCTTGCGGCTCAGCAGAGTCAGCGTGTCGGATGGCCGGGTTCCCGACATCAGGTCAACCCACGCAGTGACATATTGAATGGTTCTTGTTGTGTTAGGATCTTCTGCCTCGTAGCAAGAACAACTTGGTCTATATTATCACTGGTGATTTTATGCCACCTTGGGTCGAGTACCAATCCCTTCCGACTTGGTGCCCGGAGATGCGGGTTTCCCATTCTTGTGCTTTGCGGCTTCAAGTCGGGCAGACCTGCATCTGTCTCCGGGTAGGTACATACACAAACGCTGGTCGGGGACGCGTAGGTAGACATGCACAAATCACCTGATTCGCCCCCAATCAAGAGCAAACACATTGATCACTGTACCTAACAAGCACATCTTTGGCGATTGAGATACTTGCACTACACGTACTTGTTGTGAACCCTTTGGCTTCACCGAGCCTAACGCAGACATTCACATACCTTCAGTGAACCCTTTCAGAGGGCTCTTTACCCGTGGTTCGTCATATAACTTCGTGCACACGAGGTTAAAGACATAGAGGATCTCGGCTACGACGAGGAACTTGGCTATAAGGACGAGTGGGACCTTGTCTGCATGGATGCGTATACCTGCAGAGTACATAGCAAAAATGAAACGACGACAAGGAGATTCCAGATCTAGGTGAAGGTGAGCGCTAGTAAAGTTATGATTCCCGTAGGGACAAGAACTCTAGCCACACGTCGGACGATATACCTGGGAGAATATAATCAGATAGTTATCCCACCACGGCTTTTGGGCTCTGAGATATCGGCTGAACAACCGCATAGCCACTGCCACAGTGGCCAGGACGGTCACTGAGACCACAACAGCGACGGTCCATGGTTAGGGGTTATAGGGGTCGTACCCCGAAATCCCTGGCAGTACCGAGTCTGATATGATGATATTGGGTGGAGAGGAGGAGGACGAGGGGCTCCGGCAGCCAGCAGACGGCAGGATTTTGAGTTCTTGCTCTCCCAGCAATATGGGTACCACTGACACGGGATAGGGCAACATGCGTTGTGAGTTTGCCATTGCATGAGTAACTCTGGGTAATTAACTCTTGATAGCTCTTGGACCTGTCAATCCAATGTAAGAGAGAGCTCGTTGGGTTTGGTGGGCCCTGGCCTTGGGAGACGCGATTTCGAGGCGAGCAAGTGGTCGCCGACCTAAAAGCTAGGTCCGGCCAACGTTGCCAATAGCCGATAGTTTAGCGTCCTGGACGCTACAAATGGAGGCGTGGCTTTGCTCGAGACAGGGGCAACCCAACCCAACCGGGCAACTAAACGGGCAAAGCACGATCAGTGGGCAGGGCACACCCTTTCCCTTCCCGAGGCCTCTCCTTGCGCGGTGCCTGGCTTATGCATGCTTGGACGAGACATCCTTGCAAGAACCAGGGAAGCCCACTCCTCCCCTGCCCAGGCGGGCCACACCCCGAGGGTTAAGTCCTCCTTGTTCCCTGTTCACCGCAGCCGTCTCCCACGCTATACGCTACCTCACGTTGATATAATAACTCATCTCAAGCACTTCTGACTCGAGCCGGAGAACTGCTACGATCTCGGTATTTGTCTGCTTAATGACGCCGCTCCAGTGGGGACAACACCTTAGCCCATGGGGCAAGGCCGATTCCTGGTACTACAAGACAATGCCGTCACAATCAGCCCATTTTCAGTTTGTGTCCTACCACGGACCTCCGACACATGACGTGCTCAGGTTGACGACGTTGATTGAAGCTCAGTTACCAAATCTCTCTTCGACTTCTTAGATTCGGACTTATCGTGGGCCTCCCCGACATCCTTGCCTTTGGGGCTCGTCTCTGCGGCCCCGCACCGTGCGCGCTCTGCATCTCGTCGAACAACTTCTCAGCCGGCCGCAGGCATATTCAGCGGGTGAACATGAAGAAGAATCAGATCATCGGCTCTTCGCCCGGCGGTTAGCAGGAGCTTGCTCCTGATCGGCTATCGACGGGGATTGCGGCAGGACTGGCACAGACGCTTTCGTTGTTTGCCACTGCGGCCCCAGGGGTCGCGGCAGAGAGCTCGACAGATCGCCGTCCTCGACAGCGTTCGCATGGGAACCGCTGCGGGGGAGCACGGACGCGGATGCGGCTGTCTCCTTGGTTACTTGCACAGTAGTAGTTATCAACGCTACAAGGTCCGACGAAAGAGGCGTTAGCGTGTCCTGTTATACTTAATTGTCGTTGGTCCATGCGGGGGCGGGCTGAGGGCGATGGAACGAGCTGGGGCGTGATTTCTGCTTCGTCGAGCAGCTTGGCCTCGTCGACGGAGGGTTCCGTGGGGCGAGGGAAGGGATCACGTCGACGAGCCCATTGCGGCGAAACACCAGACGACAATGCTACTGGCAGACCTCTCGATCTATGTACTTCGATGGCGCTTAACATCTGTCCTTGTGGGTCGTTTGTGGCAAGCAGTGTTAGGATAATCCAGGCCGCCCCAACTACGCTCCACTTCACTTTTAGCAGCAGGATAGCTTCGTCGTCGATACTCCTTCTCGACTCTGCAACTCCGCTGCGTTGGGTTGGAACCCATTGCTATGAGTCAATAAGCCTCGGTCTTCTCGTAGTTACCGTTCTTCCTTTGGAAGCCGCTCAATGCCTCGGACTCGCTCTCCAGCTTGCAACAAGAACAACAACATGAACAAGATTCAACTATCATAGTCGAGCTCCCTCCTGTACCTAGCACGCCTGCTCAGCTCGCTTCACTCAACTCTATCGACATCTCGTCCTCCCAACTTTGACATCCTTCCTCCCAATTCGACCTTGCGTTCAACGGCCACCATGTCTTTCGACTGGACACACCAGTTCTGCCTAGGTTGCGACAAGCAAACCAACGGCGCTACTTACTGCTCGGAAGCCTGCCGGCTGGCCGATTATAATAAGACATCACCATTAACACCTAGCTCTGCCGCGACCTCTCCGGCGTTGTACGGCCCTCCGCTCGACTGGGCCCTGTCCAGGCCGACAACAACGACGAGCATTAAGTCCCTGGCCTATGAATTCGGTCTTGCTGAGCCAAGTACCCGGAGGGACTCGACCAGGAGCCAAACCCTCTCGCCGTCAGCATTACACACCAACCTATGCTCTATGAGGAGCAACTCGTCTGCAGGACATAACGCGGCGCAGCTGTCTGAGAAGGCGGTGAAGGAGCTTCGCGCCTACGCCCGCTCGTTCCAATCCACCCGCCTCCAACGTAGACACTGGTACTAGACGACGACGGTCTCGAGCTACATCTTGCTCTCCTTCTTCGGCCATTATTTCTCAGCGACTAGTTATACCCCACCTCAATCGATTTCCCATCGGTTAGTGCTGTAGAGAGTTACCTGTCGGTCTGACGATACTAACAGCTTGAGCAGGTTTATTCAGTCTCTGGAGTATACTGGCTTCAACAAGGAGATTGAGATTGCGTTCCCCTATAAGCAAGCATGGTTTGGGAGGTTAAGGAGAGAGTGCTGGGAAGGCCCTTCCTTGTAATACCTAATTGTGACTCAACACTAGACAATTTATAGTTGGTATGCATGGTCGGCATTGGGGTAAATAAGTTGGATCTCGGCGGTAAGTAATGACTTATGGCAGTTTCAAGTGTAGCGGCAGCCACAAAGATGACGCCAGGAGATCTCGAAGCGAGACAGGGAGGAATCCCGCAGAAACTGGATTGGTCTTGACCAGGTCAAGGCGCGTCTGCCCGGGCTTGAGGTGGACGCCTGCAGCGATGACGACAGCGGCGGCGCCCGCGCCGTCTTCGTACTCGCCGACGCGCACGCGCGCCCGCGCGAAATACCCCGCGTAGCTCAGGTCCATTACCTCGCCCTGCACGCGGTTTTTATCGATGTCGATCAGGACAATCTCGGCGGTTAGGCTGTCCAAGAGGAGGGCGTAGGCCGTCGTGACACCTACGGAGCCCGCCCCGACGATGACGATTTTTGTTGACTGTAACAGGGGTATTTAGCGCATTGGACTTGGGAATTGGGTAAGGTTAGGATAGCTCAGTTAACATTAGCTGCAATGGATTGATGAGGTATTTCAAGGCGATTCCAACTTGCGTTGTGGCGGTGTAACATGGGAACTGCTGTGATGGGTTGAAGTTGGGAAGCCAAGGGTCTACAGAGTGATGGCGTCGGGAATGAAAGGCGTTGGTTGTATCGGGATGGATGTCTTATTGGTAAGGGCTGCCGTACGTTGCGGCCGAAAGTGATCGCTCCAGTCCTGCATGTGCGAATTCGTGTCACCCGATTTGGGGTGTTTCGGTAACGATGTGGCCCGATTGCTAAAAGATATGCTCGGCGTTGCTCGCTGCCACGGTTTATCTCTTGGGCGATACTGGAGGCGGTCTGGAATGAGACTTAGATGAAGCTAGGCAACAACCCAGTCTGCTCAGCTGACGGATACGACGATAGATCGAGCGGGATTTCGAGTTTGGTGTTTGCTACAACTGAAGAGTGCAACCGAAAAGGGACCGGGTGAGGTTGCAACGAACATTCGATGCCGCAGGACGTCATCATCGCGTGATTTGGTAAACGACTTCGGATTCTGAATGCAGAGTCCGTGTTCGGGGGGAATAAGCGGTCTACTCAGTATTTGATTTTCCTTCCGCAATGCCCTTAGCAACGTCATCATGAGGATAGCTCGTCGATGCGTCATCATGACACACGGATCTTTACTGCATCCAGTCATAATGGCACGACCCATCATCGCGGGCCATACACGAGGAGTTGCAACCTGTCCTGATCGCAGCATGTTAGCGCTCCGAGTAGTGTAACTGGGGGTCTCAAATGCCAAAGCCCTGATGCCTCCCATACTGCTGAGAGGATTTCGTTGCTTCCAATTGACCCCTATCTTTACTCATAGCTGGGTCCGGCCTACATGTTTCCGACGAAGTACGGCTATGGCTAGATCCGAAAAGATGGGCACCACCGATACCAAAGGCGCCGGGGCTTTAATTTGCGACTTTGAGCATCTGGTGCGCAATGATGTCGGCTTAGTCGGCGGAAAGAATTCGTCCCTGGGCGAGATGATCAGCACACTGGCAGGTCAGGGCGTTGCCGTGCCGCCTGGGTTTGCTACAACTTCTCACGCCTACTGGCACTACATCGACGCCAACGGCATCCGAGCGAAGATAGGCACGCTGATCGCGGAATGGCAGGCGGGCCGTGAGAGTCTTGCAGAAACGGGCCGGGCAGTGCGTCGTCTGTTCCTCCACGGCTCGTGGCCGGCAGATGTGGCAGCCGCCATCACTACCGGTTACCAGGAGCTCTCGGCCAAGACGGGAATCGAGAACCTGCGTGTTGCGGTCCGCTCCAGTGCGACGGCCGAGGACCTGCCTGATGCAAGCTTTGCCGGCCAGCTGGAGTCCTACCTGAACGTCTCGGGCAAAGACAAGCTCCTGGACGCCTGCCGCCGCTGCTACGCCTCGCTCTTCACGGACCGAGCCATTAGCTATCGCCAGGCCAAGGGGTTCGACCACACAAGCATTGCCCTCTCGGTCGGGGTGCAGCGCATGGTCCGCTCGGATTCCGGTGGGTCGGGTGTCATGTTCTCCATCGACACGGAGAGCGGCTTCGACAAGATCGTGCTCATCAACGCAGCCTGGGGGCTCGGGGAGAACATCGTGCAAGGGACTGTCAACCCGGACGAGTATCAAGTTTTCAAGCCGCTTTTGGGTGACACCAGTCTGGTACCGATCATCCAGAAGAAACGTGGCGACAAGGCGGTCAAGATGATCCTTGGTCGGGGCCATCATACGCCAACTCGCAATGTGCCCACGTCCAAAGCGGAGCGCGCCGCATTTGTTCTCAGCGACGACGAGATCCTGCAGCTGGCGCGCTGGGCATGCGCCATCGAGAGGCACTACGGCTGTGCGATGGACATGGAATGGGCCAAGGACGGCATCACTGGGGAGCTTTTCATCGTCCAGGCCAGGCCGGAAACGGTCCACTCTCGCCAGGACTCTGCCCTCCTCAAAACCTACAGCGTCGAAAAGAAGGGCCGTGTGCTAGCCACGGGTCTGTCGGTCGGTGATGCCGCTGTCGCGGGTCATCTCTGCCTCATCGAAGACGCCAAGGATATTGACACGTTCATCGATGGCTCGATCCTAGTGACGGTGGCTACCGATCCCGACTGGGTGCCAGTCATGAAGCGGGCGGCGGCCATAATCACCGACCACGGCGGCCGTACTTCCCACGCTGCCATCGTCAGCCGCGAGCTCGGCGTCCCGGCGGTGGTGGGCACGGGGAATGCCACCTACGTGCTGCACACTGGCCAAGAGGCCACCGTATCTTGTGCGGAAGGCAGCGTCGGGTTTGTCTACGAGGGCATCTCCGACATCAACACCACAACGGTGGATCTAGCCGGACTACCGGAAGTCCGGACAAACGTCATGCTCAACCTCGCCAACCCAGCAGCAGCCTACCGCTGGTGGCGTCTCCCCGCCGACGGCATTGGTCTCGCCCGCATGGAGTTCGTCGTCACCAACGCGATCCAGGTTCATCCCATGGCGCTCATCCACTTCGACCGCCTGAAGGATGCAAAGGCCCAGGAAGAGATCGCTCGACTGACGGCCGGATACGACCACAAACCAGACTATTTCGTCGACAAGCTGTCGCACGGTCTCGCAGCCCTCTGCGCCACCTTCTACCCCAAACCGACCATCATCCGCCTGAGCGACTTCAAGACGAACGAATACGCGGGCCTCATCGGCGGCGCCGAGTTCGAACCCCTGGAGGAGAACCCCATGCTCGGCTTCCGCGGCGCGTCGCGCTACTACTCCCCGCGCTACCGCGAGGGCTTTGCGCTCGAGTGCCGCGCCATCAAGCAGCTGCGCGAGGTCCTGGGCTTCACCAACGCGGTGGTGATGGTCCCCTTCTGCCGGACGGTAGGCGAGGCCAAGAGGGTGCTGGACGTCATGGCCGAGAACGGGCTGCGGCGCGGCGAGGGCGGCCTCAAGGTATATGTCATGTGCGAGATCCCGTCCAACGTCATCCTAGCGGAGCAGTTCACAGAGCACTTTGACGGGTTTTCTATTGGCTCGAATGACTTGACCCAGCTGACGCTCGGCGTCGACCGCGACTCGGGCGAGCTGGCCGAGTTGTTTAACGAGCAGGACGAGGCGGTCAAGTGGATGATTGCACGTGTCATTGCGGTAGCTCGTGAGAGGGGGTGCAAGATTGGGATTTGTGGTCAGGCGCCTAGTGATCATCCTGAGTTTGCGAGGTTTTTGGTTGAGTCTGGCATTGATTCCATCTCAGTCAGCCCTGATAGCTTCCTCGCTGTCAAGAGACATGTTGTTGACAGTGAGCAGGCTTGAGCTAGGCTGGACCGATGGAACGCAGAATAACCTATGTATTCAAGTAACTACGGCATTTGCATTAGGCCCGCATTCTCCGAGTTCCTTTTTTTTTGGGGGGGGGGGGGCATGGGATGGGTCGGTAGTTATTTCCTGACTTCATGGCCTTACCATATCCGGTATTAATATTGAGCTCAGGATGCGGTAATGACTGGACTGGATATAAGGTTTGTTTGTAGGAAGCGCAAGGAGAAGACTGGAAGAGTACATGTAGTTAGCTTCTAAGCATTCTCGTCCGCCGCGCGCTTAGTGGTCCTTGATCCGCTCCATTGTGTCCTTCAGCCTCTTGGCCGACCTGGCGATAGCAGCATTTTCTTCGGTTTCAAGCGGCACCTTGATCGTCTTCATGATGCCCTTCCTTCCGAGGATCACAGGCAAGCTGAAACAGCAACCGAAGTCGGGCTGGAAATGGCTGATGGGCCGGACATCCCCCCTGTCGAAAAGGATAGTAGCACAGATGCTTGCCACTACAGAGCCGATCCCAAATGGTGTGGCCCCTTTGGCGTACAAGATGCTCTCTGCTCTCTTTTTGCACTCTTCTTCAAGTTCGTCATGTCTGAAGCCGTCGGGCGGGAGCACCGTGTGGAGGGGAATGCCGTTGATGGTTGCGGCTGACCATGCGACAACCTGGGAATCGCCGTGCACGCCCAATACAGAGAGTTGTATTGAACTGGCGGCCACCTACGGCGATGATTAGTCAAATACTGCAAACAGAATCGAGCTTCCACAGAAGTTGGTGCAAGGGTACGCACTCCGGCTTTTTCTGCCAATAGACCACGAAGCCGCACCGAGTCGAGGAACGTCCCAGAGCCAAGGACCTGGAATTCGGGGAGCCCAGAGAGCTCCTGGGCAATCGAGGTGAGAAGGTCGACAGGATTTGACACGACAAGGACGATTGCGTCTGATCTGAACGGCGTCATGGCCTTGACCACGCTTCGGATGACCGAGATGTTGCGGTGCGTATGCTGGATGCTGGTTTCGCCTAAAACAGTAAAGGTAAGCCACCTACATAAATGAATCTCTCACCTGTGCAAACGGAAAGATGCCAGGGCCTCTCTTTCTGAGTAGAGTACTTACCCAAGCTATACTTCGACCCTGCAGTAATCACCACGATGTCACACTGGCCAGCCTCATGGTGCGTAGCCGCACGCACGCGCGTGCCGCCGCCAGCAGCATAAGCAACATCCGAAAGATCGCGGACCTGACCGTCTCGCAAGTCCACCTTGACATCGACCAGGAGCAGCTCGCACGCGACGGAGCCGAGGATAAGCGCGTACGCAACGGCACCGCCAACCTGGCCGGCGCCGACAATCGCGATCCGAGAGGTTGGCTTGGTGTTTTCGGGGGGCATTTTTAACGCTGAGTTGAATCCCCGTGCTGCTAGGGAGATGGTGACTACAAGATTATGATACGGGGGAGGTTGGGCGGGGTGAGGTCTGCCGAAGCTTCTACTAGTGACTGTCGTGGGGTCATGGATGGTACTTCAAAACGGTCCTTACCTCATGATGTCAGTTGGCTCCAATCCCCGAGATATTTACGTCAGCATGACACCAGCGATTGATGTGAACCATTCCGCCCTTGGATTGAAGTGTGCACCTTAGAAACTGACACTAGCGAGCATTGATCAGATAACTAACTATTTTCCGGACGAATTTTATATCATTATGTCAGCAACCCTCGAACCGATTGTCATTGATTTGCTCCGTTCGAAGAGCGAGGGTGCCCTTCTCGGCACCATTGACCTGTTAAGATGCCAAGGAATCAGCCATTATATAACTATCTCTTCCTTAGCTGATAGTATATAGCGGACCAATCGATTTCTTCAACCTACATCATCGGTGCGCAGGTGCTGGGGGAAATCTTCACCCCTGCGACCCTGCTTCCAGCCCCTCCCCGCCACGGTGGTAGTGACGGGCCAGGACGGCCAGACCACCCCGAGAACTGTCCTGCCCCCGCCCCTTGGCGGCGGAGTAGCCACTGGCGGCTCATCGAACCAAAGGGGAAGCGCCTCCGCCTCGACGCTCATACCCTCGGCGCTGATGCCCGAGACGCTGTCGCCCGCGACGGAACGGCCGTGGGTGCCGCCGCCAACCCAGACGCCCGACCCCGAGGTCAGCGACGAGGACGAGGTCCTAACCCCCCTCCCCCTCGGGTTATGATATTGGCAACCCCAACCCGACATCGTCTACGACCACCACTTCCGACGACCCAACGGCGCTCACGACCACGCGCCCCTTCCCAACCGACCCGACGGCATCCATCGAGCCCGTGACGGACCTCAGCAAGCCCGTACCGCCCGGTGGCACCCGCGTAAAGTGTAATTTCTGGTTCTTTTTCATCTGCATCTCGTGAGCGACCTCGACCTCCATGTTGACCAGTGGGACATCGTGCTGGCCCCCGGCGAGATCGGCCCTAGGCCCCTACCCGTAGACCTCCTCAAGCTGCCGCCGGGTTGGGATTTCCGGTGTCCGGGATTGGCAAATTTTTGAGCCAACGCAAGTCGGAGCACCGTCAAAGGAAATCGGTATCTACAGCTTCAAATCAAAGCAAGTCGGTGGGCCAATTTGACTTGGTTTACCTCGTGGGTAGCATTGAGCTCAACTACCTACTATGAGGGAACAGAAAGCAGCCGTCGATAAGGATTTGGTGGTGAGCGGCATTCTCCGGGTTTTCAGCCCACACCTAGATTCGCCAGGGTTATTGCCAGAGGTCTTCCAACATGCCCTGATCGAGAGATTCTAGAACCGACCCTGTCAAACCCATAGCGTGAGATCTGGGGCTTGGAACAGGGACGTATCAGTCCACTACTCCGGTTTACACTACGGTCTGGCCCGAGGGCCGGTCTTTAACGACGTCGCGCGGACGGCGCGATGACGGTAGCGGGTATGGGTATAATACCATGAAGGGGTTCTCCCGAGAAACGTTTCTTGGGTCCAAGATTCACCACAAATATGCACGGCATTTGACACGTACCAATACTCATCACTTTGTACCAACACCATCCAGACATCGTCCTCTCCTCTGCGACATACACCACAATGAATTATCCAGAGGAACAGTCTCTGAACGCTACAGCGGCAGAGATAGATACGGAGAAGTTGGGGGCAGCTGCTCAATAGCATGAATCAGACCCGCATCCCACCCCGAACCCAGACGGCCACCTCGGTGAAGCTGAGCAGGCAAGGATAGTAAGTCCAGGTCTGAGTGGCTTTCCCTAAAGCAACAACTAACATACGTGGTTGCAGGCACGGCACCTCCTCTGGAGGCTCGACTTGAACCTCTTACCATGGGTGAGCAGTCCCTCTTTCTTCCCGTCCGTTACGCCCAATACGCCGAAAGATGACTAATAAGAGAACGTAGCTCTGCATACTCTACTTGCTTGCTTTCCTCGATCGAGCCGACATTGGCAATGCCAAGATTGCCGGCCTCTCGACGGACCTTCGACTGTCGACATCGCAATTTAACGCGACGCTCACCATCTTCTTTATCTCGTATTCTGTCTTTGAACCGATTACGAATATCCTGCTCAAGAAAATCTTCCTTCCCATCTTGATGTGCGTCTTTTCATTCATTCCCGGCACGTTTGTAAAGATGGGGCCCCGAAGTACTAACACGTTGGGTGTACTAGGATCGCGTGGGGCGGCGTCATGACCGGCATGGGTTTCGTGAAGAACTTGTCAGGTCTCATGGCTGCACGTTGGTTCCCCGGCCTAGCTGAGGCAGGCCCCTTTCCGGGCATCAGTCTTTATCTGTCTTGTTGGTACAAGAGATCCGAACTCGGTCTTCGAACTGTAGGTCAACACCTCTAGGAAGTTAATTCTCCCGCAAAAGATTCGCTGACTCCATTCAAGGCCTTCTTCTTCTTCGCAGCAGGCATCGCAGGCTCTTTCGGTGGCCTCCTCGCCGCTGCCATCGAGAACATGCATGGCATCGGCAACCTTCCCGGCTGGGCTTGGATCTTCACCATTGAAGGTCGCCTTACCGTCATCTTCGGCTTCATCTCCTTCTGGGCGGTTTACGACTTCCCCGATGACCCTAAGACTACGTTCCTCTCGGCCGAGGACAAGGCCCGGGCCATCCACCGACTCAAGACTGGCCATCAAAGCAGTGCAGCACACGAAAGTTTCAGCATGGTCTATGTCTACCAGGCCCTGCGCGACTGGAAAATGTGGCTCGGCAATGATCATTTACAGTGGCTGTACTATGCTACAGCTGTACGCCTTTAGCATGTTCCTGTCGACCATCATCCGCGACCTCGGCTGGAGTACCAGCGTCGTCCAGACTGAGCTCTACAGCGCGTCGCCCTACGTCGCCGGCGCCCTCGTCACTCTCATGATTGGTTACCTGTCCGATCGGTTCTCCCATCGCGGCACCTACCATGCCGGGTGCAGCATCGTCGCCCTCATGGGCTTCCTCCTGCAGCTCGGGAGCTCGGTGCCGGCCGTCAAGTACACCGGCTGCTTCTTTGCTGCCTTTGGCATTTACCCTTGCATTCCCAACACCATCTCCTGGGTGGCGAATAACGTCGAGGGCGTGTACAAGCGTGGTGTCGTGTTCGGCTTCGTCATGGGCTGGGGTAACGTGAGCTCGAACATTTACTTCTCCAGCCCGAACTATGTCGAGGGCCACGCCGGCCTCATCGCGTTCCTGGCCGTGTTCCTACTGGGGGGCAGTTTGCTGATGATAATGCTGTTGAGATCGGAGAACAAGATCAGGGAAAGCAGCGGCCGGGACGGATGGGTTGAGGGAAGGACGGAAGAGGAGATTAAGGATATGGGGGACAGGCGGCCGGATTTCATCTACACCATCTGAGCAGTTGGTTTCAGGCATGTGAGCATGCATATCACCAGCTTTTTGGTTGATTGGAGATGCATGATGGTGGTGTTGGCCGTTCTGGCGGTACGTGGCAAGGTCCATAACCACAAGCCAGGATAACAGACACTACATACAACGAGGCGCAATCGGCCAGTCCTCTACGAGCTATTAGGCCCCGTTCTCGCTTCCTCTTTCCCGTTACCCTTACAGAGGTTTACCGATCGTAGTATAGTAAGCAGATGGATGTAACCGTGGGTTAAATGCAGGTTAGGTAGTACGGTCGTGATCAGACACGAACCTCTTTCCTTGTGGGCGAATCCCTTGGGCTGGTCGCTATCCCGGCAGCCCGTCACGGTGCCGCTGGCCAACGATGTTTGAAAACCGGACAACCCTGGCTAGGGGTTGTATCTCTAGGGGGGGCCTTCATGGTGTGTTAAGTGCTTTTATCTTGTGGCGTACCTCTCGACCAGTCGCTCGCCCCCGCGTTAACCCCAACGGTTCCCTGTCCCGATAGATCCTGGCTTGGCGCGCTGTCCTTGGCAGGGCGGGCGAGAGAAGACGGGACGGTTGGAACTTGTTCAAGTTATGTAAACTCACTGACGCCTAGGCTTGCAGAGCTTTGCGTTCCCCAGTGGGTGGAATAAATTGAGTGTGTCTGGAGTGGTGGGGCTGGTGGTGGGAATGGGCCGTATGAGGGTGTGAAGAGGGAGTAATTATGTTCATGGACAGGGGGTGGGGGGGCAGGGGCATGTTGTCGTGTTTGGGGATAAGGCAGGATTGTCTTTTTCGTCGTCGTGTGCCGTGAGGGGGGAGGGGGATGAAGAGCGCGTGGGGACTGAGCAGAGGAATGCATGGGGTTCGGGACACGACGTTGAGGGGGGATGACGAGAATGAGTTGACTGCTGGTGATGTCTCCTCGGGCTATGAACCGGCTGTCGGAGGTGGAGGGTTGGAGGCGGGCGGGTTTCGCGGGGGCGAATTGTAAGGAAGGACTTCTCTTGGGTTAGCACTGGCTGAGGCGGTTTCTCTTGGCCTTCTCTCCTGGTTTCATGTTGAACTGTGTGTCAGGGTTCGGAATCGGATGCTATTCAGAATAGCAAATGGGTGTGGTGTGTACGGCGGAACATGAGTTTTCAGTTGTTTTCGATCACATTGGCACGACCCCCTGCCATCGAGGAAGCTCCTGCCATCGAGGAAACCCCTGCCATCGAAGCAACCCAGGCCGAGGAAGCCCCCACCATCGAGGAAGCCCCCGCCGAGGACGTTCCTGGCGTAGGTCGTAGCAGAAGAAGCTGCCACCGCAGCGGAACCCGTTGTGGAAGCTGGACTCGTTACGGACCTAGATGGTTTGCTGGGAGATGCCTCCAGTGAGCAAGGAGAGGATCGACCCCTCCGCGGTCGTTCTGATGGGGTTATTTTGAGCCAATGAAGTGGGCGTCGTCGCGGCGCGGTCTTAAAGCAATGTCCTTGCTTACCTGGCAACAGCAATTACAAGTGTCACGACAGTCGCGAAACTGGCTTGACGACACAAAATCTTTGCTTCTCTAGTAAACCCGCAGGAAAAAGCCCCCGACAAAATTTCTTTTCTCTCCCATTGAATGCCATTTTGAGACGTCAGCGCTTCGCCCCGGAATTTTGAACTCCATGATGCGACGAAAGGTCCCGCCTGGAATCCCAGCCTGATGAAAACGGCGAGATAGTTCACAGAAAACCAACCTGGGGTAACGTTATTGAAGTCTCCATCTATAAATATGATGGCTCGAACTTACATACAAACAACAACAAAATTACTTCGCTATCCAAGGGTGCTTGAACGCTAGGTCACCCGTCGCAAACAGCTCAAACTTGATGCGGGCCGCCCCGACGCCCTTCGCCTTGAGATAATCGGACATCTCCAACATGAACTGCTCGGGCCCGCAGATGTAGTACTCGGTCCCGCTGTTTTTCAGGCACAGGTCGTCCTCGCTGACCTTGGAAAGGTCCATGCGGAAGTCGTAATCGTACGAAATACCGATGGCGTCGCTGTTAGCCAGGTGCGTCTCGAAGACGTTGCTGCGGAAGTTGGAGTTATGGCGCTGTAGCTGTACGACGTGCTCCTCGAAGGGGACGCTCCGCCGTGACCCTTGGATCCACGAGATGTGCCGCCTAGGCTGTATATCGGTAACGGTGTTGGCAATGGCAACCATGGGCGCGACACCCACTCCGGCCGAGATGAGAACAAGCGGCATGTCGCTGGTATTGTTGACGTCGAGGAAGAAGTCGCCGGCCGGGTGGGACAGCTCGACTATAGAGCCGGGGTCCATGTGGTCGATGAGCATGTTGGAGACAAGACCCGGGTGGAAGTACGAGTTGGAGACCGAGTTGGAGTAGCGGGCGCCCTTATCCCGCTTGACGCTGATGCGGTAGTAGTCCTCCCTCCAGGCCTCGCTGAGCGAGTACTGGCGCGCCTGCATGTAGCCCTCGGGGCTGTGGATCCGCAGCGAGACGTACTGGCCGGGGAAGAATGTGGGCAGCTTCATGCCGTCCTGCGGTACCAGGTAGAAGGAGAAGATATCCTCGGCCTCGGGTACCACCCTGTCGATCTTAAACTTGCGCCACGACGTCCACTTTTCAAAGTCCTTATACAGCTGCGCCTCCCGCCCGATCAGCATATGAGCCAGCAGCCAATATGCCTTCTCCCACGCGGCGAACACGGCCGGCGTCATAGCCGGGCCTAGAACCTCTCCAAAGGCCCTGAGTAGGTACTTGCCGACGATCTCGTAGTGTTCCGGGTGGATGCCGAGCGAGCAATGCTTATTGCACATGCGCTCGAACTTGGGGATCAGCTCGCTGATGTGGTTGATTTTGGAGGCAAAGTTGAAGATGGCCGAGGTCAGGGCCCGCGGTTGCCGCCCATTCTTCTGGTTGACGCTGTTGAAGTAATTGTTGAGCTCCGGGTGGTCCCTCATCATGTTTGTATAGAATATGGTTGTGACCTGCTCGCCGTGTTCCCGGAGGGCCGGGATGGTGTCCGTGACCAGTTTCAACTGCTGGTACGACAGCGCCATGCTTCCTTTGTGTGAATTGATATGATGGGTAGCATCAAAGACGACGAATGGTGTGAAAAATATGGAATTAGGTCTCCTCCGTCGCGGAACCGGGTCGGCCTGGTGTTATAGACGGACGGGATGACTGACTTGTGTGCGCTTCTGGCTGTGACAAGCATGATCCATGGCTTTATTTTTGACCCCGCTCGCATCGCACCAACACACCAGGCCAGATCAGCCCATTGTGACCCCGCGCCGTGGTTGATGGATGCCAAGGTTGGACCACCGGCCGAGGACTCTACCATGTGCCTTGCAAGCCAGCCGTTGAGGGGCAACCGGATGACCTCCTCCCTGATGCCGACGAGGCCAGCGTCTGCCAGCAACTGCTTGGTGAGAATGCCATTCAAGTCTACCGGGCGGCCGAAGGTATCCATGACATCTAAAAGCAACGTTAGAAGAGGAAGCGCGGTGAACTCAGAGGGCAGCATCTCTCATGTGCTTGTTCGCACTCTCGTCGGGCAACCAGAAAGATGAGGTGGCGGACCCCACGGGTGCTTTGGTGAAGGGGTGTTGGCCAGGAAGCGCATAGCCAGGTAGTATTGTTCTCCCTCGCGCCGGCCCCGGCGAAAGACCCAGGCGGGTAAGCCGTGCGCGCACCGTGGGTGGCTCTCCGCTCCGCAAAGCCAACGAGGCACTAAGCGCCGGAGCATCAAAAATAAACATGGGCATGGCTTGAAGGTCACTTGATGTGCGAGATTCACAAGGTCTACTAGACCAGAAGGTCGGGGGGTGGGGAGGCAGCACAAGAAGCGCAGCCGAATGGTAGTGGTGCAGGGGGGCTCGCTTTTATGATTCACTTGCTTATAGTGTGCGTTACTGGACTTGAAATGAGACACTCAGAACTCGAATCTATTGAATCTTTACAAAATCCAACTTCTTTTCATCCTTTCAGACGCCCGGTGGAAGATCGGGTCTTTTCCAGATGTCTCGCGCAGTATGCGGCCCTTTACACGTCATTGACGTCATGAGAGGCGACTCGATGTCCCCGGGAGCGGGACATCGCCGCCCTTAGCACAAGGGGGTGAAAACGACGAGGGCGATGGAATCAATGCAAACAGACAGCGATGCCCAAGCTGTTCCCAATGTGTTCCCGACTCGTTCATCAACCCGTGGCAGGTCCCGCCAAATCTACTCAACACTTCCTCGCCACACTTTCCGGTCTCAACCCCGGCAGCAGTGCGCAAAGCCTGGGGGGGAATGTCCATCTCTTGATTTGTTTTTGACGACCACCCAGTACCGCCTCACGCCGGGCCCCCCGCCGTCGAGATGGGAACCGACGACGTGCACCCACTGCGGCACACAAGCAGCAAAGGCGTAAAGGTGCTCTGGTTGCCTCGATGCTCCCGAATACCGCCCTGGCGATTCCGCCGACACCGTCTAACTACTGCGGGAGCGACTGTCAAAAGGCCCACTGGCCGACGCACAAGGCTCACTGCCGGAGTCTCGGGCAGCGTTGACAGCTGCTTCGAGCAGCCACCATCCTCAAGACCGCCCTGTTGACGTACAGGGACGTCATGTTCGACCCGGAGCTGGCCAAGATCGAGTTCAAAGACGGCATCCTCTCCCTTTACCAAAACCCAGCTCCCAAGTCCGCATACACTCTCTTCCCGAGCCATCTCATCGCCAACGCCGAACACAGAGAGGCGGCGCTTGCGAATAACCAGTGCACCACGGCTATGGCGCTGCTGGGTCCCCTGACCCGGAAGCTTCTGGCGGGCAAGTTGATGCACTCCTTATCCTTGCTGGGGTGGAACCTGGATGATTAACATTTAGCAGACATGGCCTCGACCATCGAGGTGCTGGACCTCAGCATCGGCAAGCCCCTGGTTCGCACGATACTCATTCCGAGCGAGGCCCCACCGTAGTCCCGCACACCGTCATCAAGGTGCGGCGACGCAACACCAACGAGACGTAGGTTCTCGACACGACGGGCTGTCAGTACAGGTTTCGGGACGTCCTCATTCCCTGGGACAAATTCCGCGCCGAGAGAGGAAGCCAAGGCGTGCGGGCACCCCCGCCTTACGACGCTACCGAGACCAAAGACTTGGAATACTTTGACACTCTCCCGTTCATGAACGTCACACAGAGCCAGCGAGAGGCGAGGGCGCTGGAGCGAGAGGCTTGACAGCGGTTTGCGGGCTTTGTGGATGCACGCGTTCATCGAAATATCCATGGACGGATCTCATGGCATCTTCAAGGCAGCGTCGGAAGGCTTTGCGGCTCAGCTCAAGTTGTACATGTTGGACTTTGCAAGGATGAAGTCTCTCTGCTAGTACGTAAATGGGCAGTTCGTCGTTGTTCCAATGTCACGGATCAAAGATACGCCCCCTCGTCGTCACCATCACTGATCACATCGAGTGCAATGAGTGTTGCTCGGCACCAAACATCGTCCCCCCTGCGCTATCCGTAACGCAAGCCGTGTTGCATTGCCAGCCTCCTCAACCACCTCTCGAATAAACAACATCACACAACCCACCCCTCCTCAAGGACTCGAATTATACCCCCTCCCCAGCACACACGCATCATCCACCTCATCAGCGCTCACCTTCCTCTCCACGACCCCCCCACTCCCAAACCTAACCATCTCCCTCCCTCCGTCCTTCCCCCACGGTTTCCACCCCATCTTCTCCAACCCCCCCTCGGCATCCTCCATAAACCCCAAAAAATACTCCTGCATCCGCCCCGCCACCTCCCCCTGGAAATCCGTCACGCCCCCTCTCCGCTGATACGTCCCAAACACCATCGGCACATCACTTCCATGGTACGCGCCCATCCACCGCAGCGGCGCCAAACTGCTAAAATTCCCCGCGTACTCGTACCGGTACGTCGTCAGCCCCTGCTCCGCCCGCGCGCGCGTGGTGTTGCTGGCAAGACAAACAAAGATCCCCACGGTCTCTTGGTCCACCGTCGTCTGGTTCGGCCCCGCGGGGACGTCCTCGATCGGATACCGCGTGAGGGTGGATTGCTCGTTGGCGGTGGTGCTCACCAGCGCGGGGATGCGGGCCGTGCGCTTGAGCGCCGCGCGCAGGGTGTAGTTGAAGAAGACTGTGCGCTCGTCGGGGAGGGGTTTGAAGAGCGGGAGGGTGGGTGTGGTGGTACCGTTGTCGCGGTACTGGCCGATGAAGTTTTGGATGAGTTGCATCGGCACCTGGCGCATGCAGGAGATTTCGGCGGCGGGGTCTGAGGGGAAGTCGCACCCCAGGTTGCGCGCGACGAAGGTGAAGTTTACGTGGGAGGAGTCCGGGTAACTGATGTTGACCATGGCCGTGCCGGATTGCATGATGAGCCCCGCGGCGAGGGGGTTGTCGGGGTAAGCGTGGGCGAGCATGTCGACGGCCACACCGCCGGCCGAGTGGCCCCAGAGGGTGATGCGGGCACGGTCGCCGCCGAAGGAGGGGATGTTGGCGTAGACCCATTCGAGGGCCGCGCGCTGGTCGAGGATGCCGAGGTTTTGGTCGTCGAGGCCGGCCGCCCAGGGGAAGCCGGCGATGTTGACGCGGTAGTTGGCTGCGACGAAGATGTGGCGCTGAGTGCGCTGAACCCAGGGGGCGGGCTGTTGGTAGGGGACGTCCACGCCGCCGGTTACGAAGGAGCCGCCTGGGAGGAAGAGGGCTACCGGGAGGTTGGAGGAGGCGGTGGCGTTGAGCGGGGCCCAGATGGCGAGGTACAGGCAGTCTTCGGAGGAGGTCTGGGCCATGTTACCTGCGAGCAGGCTCTGGCCCTGCAGGCGGATGGCGAAGTCGGTGATGTTGGAGTTCCAGGTTGTCAGGTTCTTGCTGAGGTACTGCGGGCATGGGGGTGGGAAGCGGTTTGCATGGGAGTGCCGCATCGACGGCGTGACGGGGACTGGGGGCAGCCATCGTCGCTTGCCGAGGGGCGGCTCGGCGTACGCGATGCTGCGGAACTGGCGAACGGCGGGAAACTCGGGGTCGACCACGCCTGTGTAGACACCCGTGATGGCCTTGACTTTGAGCGGGTTGGTGCTGGTGGAGAAGTTTTGCGCCAACGCGGTAGTGAGCAGCGAAAGGGCCGTGAAGATTGGGGACAGAAGCATGGTTCAAGATTGGTGCTTGACAAGCACCCTAATCCGTGGGAGGTACTTCTATCCGGGCCAAGCCTGTCCACAAGAAAGGATCGGCCATCGCTCCGATCATCAACCTTATCAATGCTCGCATCCCCCACAAACGCAGAACCGGCATCCGAACTGGAGAGCCGACTGCCAGGTCAGCTGTCACGCTAGCGTAGGAGCACGCAAGAGCCGTATCACCACTTTGATCGTCGCAACATGAACTGCCACGCGCCAGAGAGGCGGGCAAGGCTGCCATTGGGCCGCCGGTTGCAAATCCGGAAGGACGTTGCACTGTCCTGTCAGAGGGCAGGGATGGCAATATCATGCCGCCCAAGTCCCGTCTGCTAATCACGTTCTGGGCCCTTCCGGCTGTGGATGGTATTTAAGGGAGATCGGGGTCGGATTTGCGGGGGTGGCATATCGCGGGGCAGGATCGAGGTATAGTGGTCGTTGCTATGCAGAAGATGGAATTCTTGTGGAGGGTCGTAGGAGACGTCAGCACACCCCGGGGTCTCTATTGTCACTTTATCCACGATGGGATAATCCGAGAAAAAGGAAATCCTGGCTGGCATAGCTACCTTTCCGAGCCCAACCACTGAGTGGATGAAGCATCCAGGTCAATGATCCCCTTTTCCTCATCTTTAGATGTGTGAGTTGATAGGGTGACAGGAAAGCATTCCATTGTCCCATGGGGGCCACGATATACACCGTCGTCTCCGGCAAGGTCGCTACACTCCTAGCCCCATACTAATCCTGCCAGTTAATGGCCTGAATATATTTCTTCTCTTAGGCGCTACGGGCTGCTATCAAAGCTGCCCGTCCTCAATAGCAGCGCTTCCCACGCCTCACGCTGCTCACTGCCACCACTTCTTAGACGCATTTTGTCATTCCCAGGCCAATTGTCTTCTTATCTTCGAACAAAGAACACTGGACAGTGATCTCCAGTAAAGCGACCACCCCTGTGCCTTGACAGACCCGAGTACTTCCATCTCCGGAAAATGCAGAAGACAAGCTGAGAGGCAAGCCCCGATCTGGACACCGGATCTACAGGCCTCATGACAGTCCACCGAGTGGGCGCCGTGCAGCATCTTACCACCCTAGGTCTTTGACCTTCACGAGGTCTACAGTGCCAGCGCGCATACTGTGGGGACTCTCTGGCCCGTTGTCGGTGAGTGCGCCTTTGCTTGTCATCGTCCCCGATGGCCGATAGTTCGGACGTAGGTTCCACGACGTGAGAGAGAGTTCGGTTCAGCAGTAGGACCGATTCCAACGGATGGTATCCCGACTAACCCGGCGGCGAACCCCAACCGCCAGCGACGGATTCAAGAAAACAGCACGAAAAGGAACCAGGCATGACACGGAGTCCAGTCTCCTCGCCGCACCGCTTTTGGTCGAGACCTTGAAAAGCTGGTGGCGAGAAAAACGAGCGGATTCAAGACAGGTGGGAGTCTGCCCGCATATTATTGCGGCCACCAGCCCTGGTTTCGCCGCCTGACGGAATCCCGGTCTTTCGTGACCGGGTTCTGTCGTTGCAGCCAAGCCGGCTGAGATCGCTCCGCCATGCCCAAGCAACGCCTACCCCTTAATCAGTTTGACCTTGGCACCGTTTCTCGCTAGCAAATACCCTCCAAATTCCGCCAACGACCGGTTCCGGAACCTTGGTGTCCGGGGGGAGTGTGCCGGGTTTGGAGATGGCGGCGGAAAGTCAACATCGGGCGCCGATCGCTAGGTTTGTTTCCCAGCTGCATGAAACGAGATAAATAGGAGCCAACCTCTTCCCGTCAAGCCATTACGATCATCACCACCTTCCCGACAACTACAACCCCCACCGCGACCATGGCTCCCTTTGCCCTCTCCCTGCTAACCGGCCTCCTGGCCCTCACCTCCGCCGTGCAAGCCCAATGCGGCTCGGGCACGCCCCACGCGACCGTCACAGGCTCAGGCAGCGCCTTCACGGCCAAGCGCGGCAGCACGTCCGTCTACTCCGGCTCCGACTACCGCGCTGCCATCCAAGCCGCCCTGGACTCTGTCAGCAGCGGGCAGCGGGTCGCCGTCCTCGCCTCCGGCTCCATCGGCGCCAATACCCTCACCCTCACCTCCGGCAAGATCCTCGAAGGCTGCGGCACCATCAACGTCGGCTACCGCGCGGGCCGCGGCGCCATCGAGTCCACCGACACCTCCGACGTCCAAATCCCCTACCTGTCCCTCACCGGCAACCCGCACTTCGCCCTCCGCTTCTCCGGCACGCGCAACCTCGTCCTCGGGCAAATCACCATGAACCTCAGCGGCGGGCTGGGCATCCGCTTCGACCGCGACCGCGCGGCCAACTCCAACGTCAAGATGGACGTCATCCGCGTCACCGGCGCCGGCAGCCACGCCGTCGAGACGTGGAACATTGACGGGCTGACCATCAACCAGGTCATCGCGCGGAATGTCGGCGAGTCGGGGCTGCTGCTGCAGAAGACGACGAATGCACGGGTTGGGTTGGTGGATGGGGATAATGTTGGTGCCGGGACTGGGTATGCCACCCTGCGCATGGCGAACAACAACGGGCAGAACGCGAACGGGAACTACAACACGAATGTGTACATCGACAAGGTTGTTTCTCGCGGCGGAGGCAGGGGCGTGTTTTGCGTGTCGCAGTCTGGGGGCGCAGTGATTACGTCCGTGGACCTGGCGAATAACGGGAACAATGCGGTGCTGATCGAGAATTGCTACAATGTCTCGATCAGGGGGGGTACGGTGCAGGGCGGTGGGGAGGTCAGGTTGGCGGCGAGGTCAGAGTTTCCGAATAACAAGGATATTTGGATTACCCTGACTGTGAATGGGAATACGGTGCGGGAGTCGCCGTGTGGTGAAAATACCAACTGGACGCTGTCGGGGAATGCGGCCAGGAATATTTGTTAGGTGAGGCGGGATGGGGTAATACGGGGAAAGGGGATGGGCGGAGATAGGGGGCAGAGGGCGAGGAGGGCGAAGAGAGGAGAAGGGAGAGGAGGGGCAATGGGGCAGGGCCGGGAAATCTGGAGGAGGCGAAAAGGGGAAGGACAGGAAGTTGGGATCGAGCTTCATGGCGAGTTCAACATGGTAACTGGCAGGGTTGTTCTGTATAGTATCATGTCCCAGTGTCCGTAAGCGGTGCCATTTTATTTATAGCTTCCCTGGCGACGCTACCTAGGTACACGAGCCTCACGGCGCACTTCAACCCATTTCCCCTCGACATAGTCTCGAGTTGTGCCCCTCTTACACTGAGAAGGATGGACAGCCAGCTTGCCCCGCATAGACAGGCTTTTCCCTCCTTGGGCACACCCCAGAGGTAGCATAACACGTCACAGGCTCTGCCCACCATTATGATGCACCTATATCACGCCAGACTGCCCACAGGTATATATGCTGCGACATATCGTCTGCGATGCCGTCAGACGAAGTATCTTCCTCAGCAATCCGTCCAGAGAGATGTTTCTCACACTCATAAACCTATCCTCACTCCTTCTGCCTCAATTTCTTCCCGCTTCTCTCCATCCCTAGCCCAGAGCAGGTCCATGGCACCCTGTCCTCCTCTTCGCCATCCCATGTTTCACAGAACTCAATCAGATCCCAAGTCATCTCATCCTCCACGATCTCTCTCCAGTCCTTGAATTCCGCATAATCCGCGCAAAGTCGCAGTCTGCAAGCCACCAGTCATACGAAACAGTGTCAACTCCACGGTCCAGGTCGCAAAAGAAGTCGAACTGGACGGTCTTAAAACGTCTATGCGCATGCGCATAATAAAGCCTAACCGTGTGAAAATCCCAGTCAATCACCGTTCGTACACAATCATAATACCACTGGTAAGCAATCCACTCAAGCGGCGCTCGAGCCCCAAATTTTTTTGCGAAAAATTCGAAGTCGAGGCCGATGTAAAAAGAACCGTTACTTGAGCTTTGCTTGAATTCCCTCGCCGTGAAAACACACAAGGCTTTGGTTGACAAGTTCTCCGGGTCGACTCTCGGTCGAAGTCCGCGATCCATCAGTCTTCAACGAGACTTGATGCAACACGTAGTGCTGGGGTATACACCACTCGAAAACGAACTCGTAGTGTTTGTGTTCCGGATGATGAAGGCGCGCGGATTCAGCCAATTCTCGCGCAGAATGGAGTCGGGCAGGGGATCCTCTTTCCCCGGCCGGAACTTCGATAAAGACGATCCAGATGTCTGCGGGAGACTCGCCGCCGGCATAGTGCTTCTCAAATGCACGGACAACTGTATCCACGATGCGGGTGCTGACCGATACGAGGGCTGTACGCGTTCAGTTGGCCAGGTTGGCATGCCTTCGAAACTCGGCGTGGAGCCGGCCGCCTGTGAGCCGGGGCCCGGCTGGGCCTTGGCCTGAGTTTAGCTGGCCAGCACTGCTTGGGGAGTAACGTATTTGATAAGCGAGTGAGACAGATAAGCGAGTAAGACACTTTTGCACGCGACGCGCTACCTCTACCCTTAACACTAATTTTCTCATCCACCCCAACATATCTCCCCCCTCGAAGGAAGCAAGGGTAATCTTAGCCCTTGAAGCTCTTGAAAATGACGAAAATCTAAGCCTACGAGAGGCAGCGAAGATCTATAACGTCAGCCATGTAACCCTCGGACGACGACGCGTCGGTAAGCCTATACGACGCGATATTCCAGCCAACTCACGCAATCTGACGGATCTAGAGGAGGAGACGATAGTTCAGTATATCCTTGAGCTAGATATACGTGCATTTCCTCCTAGGTTATCTAGGGTAGAAGATATAGCCAACCATCTACGATACGAACGCAATATGCCCCCTATCGGCAAACGCTGGGCATATAACTTCGTTAAACGTAAGGAAGAGCTTTATACGCGTTGGACGCGTAAATAAGACTACTAGAGGGCCAAGTACGAGGACCTAAAGGTCATTAGCGAGTAGTTTACCCTCGTACGGAATGTTAAGGCCAAGTACGGTATCCTAGACGATAATACCTATAACTTCGATGAGACTGGGTTTATAATAGGTATTATCTTCGCGGGTATAGTAGTTACGACCTCGGACAGCTATAGTAAGGTAAAGTTGGCTCAGCCTAGCAACTATATATAGGTAATAGTAATCCAGGGAGTTAATGCCCTCGGCTGGGCTATCCCTCCGTTTATTATCTTGGCCGTATAGTACTACCTTGCTAACTGGTATACCGAGTGCGACCTTCTAGCTGACTGGCGTATCGTAACTACCGAAAATGGCTAGACGACTAATGCCGTTAGCCTGGATTGGATCAAGCACTTCGACTTCTATATAGTACCTCGTACGAAAGGCAAATATCGGTTATTGATCCTCGACGGCTATAAGAGCTACTACTCGACCGAATTCGAGCTCTATTGCCAGTAAAATAATATTATTACGCTCTATATACCTCCATATTCTTTATACCTCCTCTAACTACTCGATATTAGCTGCTTTAGGCTACTGAAGCAGGCGTATAGTCGCTAGGTTAAAGACTTAATTGTCACGGGCTGACCTGAAAGGCGGCCTAGCGGCTGCAGGCGGCGTGTAGGGCGTGCTGCCAGCCAATCATTTGTCAACCAATTAGGAGAGGCTCACGCTTGGTATAGTGAGCCAGCAGTAGGGGATTACTCGGGCAGACAAAGGAGTACGGTAATCCAGTTAGGAGTACCGTAATCCAGGTAATCCTATTACTAAAGGATCACGAACAAAGAGGTAATCTAATAAAGGAACCATTATATATATATACTAGCTAGTCAGTCACTCGTTAAGGGAGCTTAGAGCTTCCTCAGTAAAGTAAATATATCGATTACTGCTACTACTATTGTATATCTTTAGCGATTGAGACACTTGCACTATATGTACTTGTTATAAACCCTTTGGCTTTACTGAGCCTTGCAGACGTTGACATACCTTCGTGAACCCTTTCAGAGTGCTCTGTACCTGTGGTTCGTTATACCCGGGTAGCTTTCGGGTCTCTGGGCAACCGGAAACGGACTGTTTTAACGGCTGGGCTAAGGTCAGCCTGGAAGGTAGCCTCTGTAACTCCCTAGAGGTCGTTCTTCCGTAGTCCTTTCACCAAGACTATAGTAGTTCTTCTAGCCTCTGTAGCTTGGGTGCTAAAG